>Ga0207918_100003_pt1 | contig 177702 bp, 190 predicted proteins | sample DeeseametaMP0440_FD_184211 | JGI IMG/M metagenome (GOLD analysis project Ga0207918, IMG submission 184211) | Marine microbial communities from the Deep Atlantic Ocean - MP0440 (SPAdes) | ecosystem: Environmental > Aquatic > Marine > Oceanic | place: East of Rio de Janeiro, Brazil, South... | reverse complement strand
AGTATTACTCACCCGTCCGCCGCTCGACGCCTGATAGCAAGCTATCATCGTTTCCGCTCGACTTGCATGTGTTAAGCCTGCCGCCAGCGTTCAATCTGAGCCATGATCAAACTCTTCAGTTTAATCTTGCTTGAAGTCTTCACTATAAATAGTAAGACGACTTCTAATCTTGGCTCATCTAATCTAGCAAATCGCTCGTAATTATGTTCGTAATGAATTAACTTTGAGTTTTCTGCTGAGTAAATGATAATTTTTATAGTTGGTGTTCTACCGTAAAGATAGTCGACCAACTTTATTTTTTAGCATTCTGAATCAGCAAAAATCCACACAAGTTGTTCTTTAGTTATGCTTTTAAATAGTTTCAATCACTGTCGTCCAGTCATCGATATATAGGGTATTACTAACGCTATCTGCCTTTTCCGTTGCCGGTTAAGCTATCTAGCGAGCCGACTATCTTATCATATTGATTTGAATTGTCAAGACTTTTTATAATTTGTTTCGCCAGGTTAACTGGGTTATTAATGTGTAATCTACACATCTCTCACTGCCAGTCCGTCTGATGAGGGCGTATTATAGCCCCTTTATTTATTTAGTCAAGAGGTATTTTTAATTAGTTTGAAATAACTTAATCGCTTAAGCTTCCTCACCACTTCCCTTTCGACTGGGACGCATTATACGCAGGTTTGAGGCTGGGTCAAGGATTATTTCGAGGGTCTTGCTCACTGCCTTGGCAAACATCAAATTGTAGAGATATTCCAATGGTTTATGCACTTCAATGATTTTACTTATTTGACAATGGTTACGCAAAATAGGGTTTGCACTAGTTATCTAAGACACCCCCTTCGTTTGGATGTACATTTCGTTCAGAAACATAATGAATGGCTATTATGCAAGGATAAAACGTATCTGATAGTAGGATATTCTTCAATATAGTTGATCCAATTTAAGAGTGGTACAAGGCGACCGAGTGCAGATGTATACGTCATACTTCAAGCGAGGTTAACGCTGTAACGCTTTTTTAGTGGATTGACTATAACACCATGTTTTTATAGTAAATAACGTATAAAAAAAGGGACTCACCTATTGGCAAGTCCCTTTTTTTATCTCAGTAACGTTCATATTTACACTTACATCTTTGCTTTGATCGTAGTCACAATACCAGATAACGCATAAATGATACCGATCGCCAAGATACCAACAGGTATATCATAAAGCACAATACTCATGACCAGTACGCCAATGATAAGCACCACAAAGGGTACTTTCTTTTTATCAAACTCTTTAAAGCTGTAGTACTTAACATTACTGACCATAAGCAGACCACAAATGACCACCCACGCTGCGAACAAAAACATGATCGCCGTATCGTACTGACCAATCCATTCGTTATGATCAACTGCCACCATAACAGCAGAGGTTACTAGAATGGCGGCAAGCGGACTGGCCAAACCAACGAAGTATTTTTTATCGACAATGCCCACCTGCACATTGAAACGTGCAAGACGAAAGGCAGCACAGGCAGTAAAGACAAAGGCACAGCCAATCCCAATACGACCCAGCGGCTCTAGCGCAAAGCTATAAACCAACATAGCAGGGGCCACACCAAATGCGAGCATATCTGCTAATGAATCATATTGCTCGCCAAACGGGCTTTGGGCATTCAGCATACGGGCAACGCGGCCGTCGGCACCATCTAGAATACCTGATAAAAAGATAGCCAAAGCCGCCTTGTAAAACTCCCCTTGCGTACTCGCTAAAATCGAGTAAAACCCTGACAGTAATGACAAAGTGGTAATCAAATTAGGCGCTAAATAGACACCGCGACTGACCACACGCTTACCTTCCGCGACCTCTGCCTCGACGACCTCAAAGGTCAAACCATCATAATTGTCATTGTCCGCTAGACGAATATTAAACTCATGCTCATCCATGTATGGAGGCTGGATCGCTGCATTATCCTGCAACGCTCCCTCTTTTGGTGACATGTTATTTGGTTCGCCTTCAGGTGGCTGCATATTCGTCATCTTGATATCCTTATTGGCCAATGTTGCTGTTCACTGACATCACTATTCACCAACCAGCCAGCGTACATTGGTCGCACTGTCAGGTGTTAAGTCTGGCGCATCTTCTACTTTTAGTACTGGCTGCAAGAAACGTAATATCTCGCGAGCATGGTTATCAAACTGCCATGGCGGATTGATAACCAGTAGACCTGTACCGTTCAGACCGACGGCCACATCATTAGGATAAATATTCAGCTCACAAACCAGCTGACGACGCATCTCGGTACGCTTGAGCTTTTTATAAAACAACTCAACCGCTTCGATATTTTTGATTGGGAACCACAGCGCATAAATACCTTGTGGCCATTTGTTATAAGCCGAGACTAATAAATCGATCAGACGCGTAAAGTCTTTATGCTCTTGCTCAAAAGGAGGATCAAGGAAAATCAAACCGCGCTTTTCTTTTGGGGGAATAACAGCGGTGATACCTTCAAAAGCATCACGATGCTGGATACCAATTGGCAGCTTATATAGCTGATAGTTCAGTGCATCATATTCAGTCGCTTTGGCTTCAAAAGCCTCAGCGCGCACGCCAGCAACAGGTTTTTTAGCGGCGGTTTTTTCGACATGATGAGCAATCCACCACGGCGAACCCGGATAGACTTTATTGTCGTAAGTGAATTTGGCTTGTTTAATGCCTTCCATATAATCTTTGACAGCGGCTGGTGCTTTTTCGGTATCTGCTTTCAAAAAAGCCTGAATACCACCTTTGGCCTCCCCTGTCTTGCGCGCTTCTTCACTGCTTAGTGAATACAGTCCGCGGCCACCATAAGCGTCAAGCACATAAAACGGTTTGTTTTTTTGCCCCAATTGATTGAGCAGTTGTACCAATAAAATGTGTTTAACCACATCAGCAAAGTTACCAGCGTGGTAGGCGTGTTTATAGTTCATAATCTCAAAAGTTTAAATAAGAAAAATTGCATCTATGGTAGCATAGGCGGAGTAAAAGATAATGTGGTTTTAGTAAGCCTTTCAATAAAAACGCATTGAATGGCGGTATATTGACCATTGATTGATAAGAATGAGATGAAATGACGCAGATTATTAGCAACCTGAACAAGACAGCGTTGGTCGTTGATCATCCGATAGGACAGGACAATCCTCCGTTACTATCTCCAGACAGTCATAATGACGACCAAGACGCGCCTACCCAGAAGATGCTGCAACTGTCTGATTTTGCAGTCAGCTGGGAAGATAGGCTGACGGATAAGCAGCTTGATACCTTTGTCACTGATGGCTGGCTCACTATTGATAATGTATTTAATAAGACCGCATTACTTGCGCTACAGGCTGAAAGTGGTTTTATTGACTATCGTGATGCAGAGCTGACTGCTGGTGTTCGCATCAGTGATATCCGCGGTGATAGGATACGCTGGATCACCGAGAACTTTTTTGCAGGCTACTATTATCTGCAAAGTATTAACGCCCTCGCCGCTCTGTTTAATCGCAGCTTATTCGCGGGTATTCGTCATAGCGAAGCGCATTATGCGTGTTATCCAACTGGCTTTGGTTATCAATGGCATAGCGACAACCCTGCTGGACGCGATGAACGGGTGATCTCAGCCGTGTTTTATCTCAATGATGATTGGGGAGCGACTGACGGCGGTGCGCTAGAAATCGTTGATAAGCATGGCATGCACCATGAAGTTATGCCAGTTGCCAATAGACTAATCATTTTTGATAGCGACCTACAGCATCAAGTGCAGATCGCGCATCGTCAGCGTTACTCTATTGCTACGTGGATGCGCCGTGACGGTCTTGTACCCTTTGTCGAAGTAGACGCTTAGCACTTATTACTCATTATCTATTTATATTTAACATTTTCATTATTATACAAAAGGCTTACCCATGTCTGACTCTCACAATCAAGCAAATGCTCTTAAGCAAACGACTCATCAGCAAGCAACCTTAGACTTAAGTATCGCGCTACTCGAACGCCCATCTGTCACACCAGACGATGATGGTTGCCAAGATATATTGTCAGAGCGTTTGGAGCAAGCGGGCTTTGACTGCGAGTTTATGTACTATGGTGACAGACAAGCAAAAGGCGAATATGCTGAAGTTAAAAATTTGTGGGCACGCCGTGGCACGACGGATCCCGTGATTTGCTTTGCTGGTCATACAGACGTGGTACCAACGGGTGATGAAAAAAACTGGACGTATCCGCCATTTGAGCCGACCATCGCGGACGGCTATCTATGGGGGCGCGGCGCGGCAGACATGAAGACAGGCATTGCTGCCTTTACTATCGCCGCCGAGCGTTTCGTCGAGAGTCACCCTGAGCATAATGGCTCGATTGCTTTTTTGCTCACCTCAGATGAAGAAGGGCCATCAATCAACGGTACGGTCAAAGTCATCGAAACCTTAGAAGCGCGCGCTGAGAAAATCACTTATTGTCTTGTGGGTGAACCATCGAGCACGGATACGTTAGGCGATATTATCAAAAACGGTCGTCGTGGCTCGCTAGGCGCAGAACTGACGGTCACAGGTAAGCAAGGTCATGTTGCCTATCCACATTTGGCCTCTAACCCAATTCATGCAGCGATGTCTGCCCTTGCTGAATTGACATCTACCGCATGGGATAATGGCAATGACTACTTCCCGCCCACGACTTTACAAGTCTCAAATATCAATGGCGGCACAGGTGCAACCAACGTCATTCCTGAAACGCTAAACGTTGTCTTCAACTTTCGCTTTTCGACCGAAACCAGTGAAGAGGAACTCAAAGCAAAAACACATGCCATTTTCGATAAGCATTTTGCTGATAGCAAAGCCAGTTATGATATCCAATGGAAATTATCCGGTCAGCCGTTTTTGACCCCTGAAGGCAAGCTGGTTTCAGCCTGTCAAAATGCGATCAAGTCAGTCACAGGTACAGACACGACGCTATCGACATCAGGCGGTACATCTGATGGCCGCTTTATCGCACCGACAGGCGCGCAAGTTGTGGAGCTTGGCGTACGCAATGCGACGATTCATCAAGTAGATGAAAAAGTGGAAGTAGATGATTTGGGTAAGCTTGCGCAGATATACGAAGGGATTTTGGAAAATCTATTGTTAGAGTAACTGTGTAGATAAAACCGAAAAGTAAAGAAAAGTAAAAAAGCGCGAGTCTTAGATGACTGGCGCTTTTTTATGGGTGGCTTTGGCTCAAAACTCATTTAAGTTGTTAGCTATAGTGAATTCAGTATAAAAACGATACAGTGGGACTGGGATAAATTTTTCGCAGCCTCTGTCTCTGTCTGCGTAGGCACAGCACGCAAGGAAAATTTAGACCAGTTCCACCTTGATATATAATGTGTTTTATTTAGGATTGACTATAGTTACGGCTTTATTTAATACCTATATAAAGGTCGACTTGACCATACTCTAGATTACCACCGATGTAATGCTCAAAATCTACATTAAATGTTCGGGTATGCTCACAATCTGGCGCATTGAAATATTCCCAAGCACTCTCCCATGCATTCATTACCGTATTTGGCATATTGCCTGTTTCAGAGAAAATCAAATACTTTCCTGCAGGGATGATGACTTCTACCACATCGCTCATATTAGCCGCAATTTTACTGCCTGATTGCTCATCCTTCTCACTGGCTGTTTTCCAGCTAGCGACAACATCAAACGCGCCTGCTAAATCATCACTCTCATAGTTATGATAAATACCGTAAATATCTTCGCCTTCAGGCAACTGTCCTGCGTAATTCTGGTAAAACTTCTGCCACAATCTACCAAGCTTGGCAGTGTCGTGGCTAACCTCAGCGTGATTGGTGGTACGAATTCTAATACCCTTACACGCTATCGCTTCGGCTAACTTTTTAATTTGAGACGTCATGACGCTGCCTGCCCTGTTGCTCTCTGTTATTGTTATTGACTATACTGTTAAAAAAGAAAATCACCTTAATCGGCTTCATCGATCCAATTCATTTGAATGGCTTCTAAAATACCTTCGTTTGAGCGCTGCGGGTCATCATCAAAGCCTTCAAGCTCAGTCACCCAGCGATGCAAATCCGTAAAACGAATGTACTGCGGGTCGACCTCTGGAAACTTCTCATAAAGCTCAATGGCGATATCGAGGCTGTCTGTCCATTTTAATTTTTGTGGCGTCATAACGGTACCTTTTTTTAGTCGTTTTAGAAATAGTAGTGTCGCCTTAGTACTGACGATTTGATGGACTCTATCCTACCAAAATTCAGCAAATGATTATAGCCAAGTTATTATAGGGTGCTATTTTTTAATACTGGGTTTCAATGTGGTTTAGGCTGACTTGGTAGATTTCACAGCAACTTGGTGGTTATTCCATGTGTTAATCACTTCCGTCAACCGCTCCCCTGTCATATCCAACACCTCTGGCGTACGCATACCGGTATCATCGGTAAATACAAACTTGGTCATACCAACTCCCATCAGCTGATTTTTGACAAAAAAGCGATGCTCAAAATACACGTATTTTTTATCCCAGCCTGCGACTGCACTACTAAGCGTCATTTTATCCAAAAATTTGATTTGCTTAAGATAAATCATCTCTTGCATGGCAATGACCCAGTTCAAAGGCTTGATGCCTTTTTCATGACAGCGTGCCATCACCCAGCGTGTCACGTTTAGCTCAATGAATGAGAGGTAACGATAATTGGGCAAGTGATCACGAAACCCCATGTCATGCGGTAATACCCGATAATGGCGAACAGTCGGCGCGGTCAATGTCTCTAGACTAATCGTTTCGTTCGCCGATTGATGCTTGAGCTGCTGCTTAAGCAAACTGACCATAATAAAAAAGCGCAGTAACATATTCATAAATAGTGCTCTTACTTTGTTGTGTTTATGAGTGAAGGTTGAACGGCTCAACGATATTTTCTTATCGTTGTTTCCGAAACGTTGATCACTTTAACGTAAAAAAGCCACCTAAGTGACTTTTTTATTTAAGAAAACATACTCAAAGCTTATGCTGAAAAGCTGATTTTAGCGATTAATGACCGCCGCCATTAATACTACGTACCATCTCTTCGACCATCTTTTTGGCATCGCCAAAGATCATCATGGTTTTGTCCATATAGAAGAGGCTGTTATCAAGACCTGCATAGCCGGTGCTCATCGAACGCTTGATGACCATCACCGTTTGCGCTTTGTTGGCTTCTAAAATGGGCATACCAAAGATAGGAGATGTCGGATCGTCTTTTGCTGACGGGTTGACGACGTCGTTGGCACCGATAACTAAGACCACATCGGTACTGGCGAAGTCTGAATTGATCTCATCCATCTCTAGAATATCGTCATAAGGCACGTCGGCTTCTGCCAATAGTACGTTCATGTGCCCTGGCATACGACCAGCAACGGGATGGATGGCAAAGCGAACGTTGACACCTTCGTCTTTTAATAGCTCGTACAATTCTTTTACCGCGTTTTGCGCGCGTCCTTGTGCCATACCATAACCTGGTACGATGACCACGTTGCTGGCATTAGACATAAGGAACCCTGCATCTTCTGCTGAGCCTGATTTGTATGTTTTTGGTGCGCCATCATCATCGCCTGCAGCGGCCGCTGACGTGCCCATACCACCAAACAAAACGTTTAGTAGAGAGCGGTTCATGGCTTTACACATGATATAAGACAAAATCGCACCTGAGGAGCCAACAAGCGAACCTGCGATAATGAGCATCGAGTTGCCCAGCGTAAAGCCAATACCTGCTGCCGCCCAACCTGAAAATGAGTTCAGTAGCGACACGACCACTGGCATATCACCGCCGCCGATAGGCGCAATCCACATCCAGCCAAAGATAACCGCAATCACTGTCATCGCATAAAACGCAGGCAAGGAATCCGTGACAAAATACACGCCGCCAAACCCAATCATCGCTATAAATAGCAAGGCTTGAACAGGTTTTACCCAGCCGCCAGTGACTGTTTTTGCCCAGCTTTTTGCTGCCAGTTTACCAAAAGCAAAGACAGAGGCAGAAAAAGTAATCGCACCGATAAAGCAACCGATAAATAGCTCAACACGGGCAACCGCCCCATGTTCTTGCTCAGTGTGTAATACCGTCGCAAGGGCAATCGCAACCGCTGCCAAACCGACGAATGAATGCATCAACGCTACGGTTTCTGGCATCTGCGTCATGGCAACGGTTTTTGCCTTCCACATACCAACCAGCGCACCTAAAATCATCGCGCCAATAATGAGCCAAAGGACAGGGCCTTCTGCTAAAAAGAACGTCGTCACGACGGCAATCGCCATCGCTACCATACCAAAGCGGTTGCCACGAATCGCTGTCTTTGGACTCGACAATCCGCGTAACGTTAAAACAAAAAGGATCGCACCAACCAGATAGAACCAATCCGCATTTGCCGCAATCATCGCTGATAAATCATTCATGCGTCGCCTCCATTATCAGTGCTTGCTGCTGGGGCTTTTTTTACTTTGGGTTTGAACATCGCGAGCATACGTTCAGTCACCGCAAAACCACCAAAGATATTGATACTGGCCAAAAATACCGCAAAAGCACCAAGCAAACTGGTCGGGGTAAACATCGAGCCGTCGATATGGACAGTCTGTAGCATCGCACCGACGATCACGATACTTGATAAGGCGTTGGTCACCGCCATCAATGGCGTATGTAGCGCTGGGGTCACGCCCCAGACGACGTAGTATCCGACAAAAATAGCGAGTACAAATACGGTAAAAATCGCGACAAATGGTGTGCTACTCATGGCTGCACCGGCAGGCGCTGCCGCTAAAATGGTGGCGATCATCTCATCCTCCTAAAAATTTATTCGTGTCTGGCAAATGTATGGCGACCAGCAAGGGCTAGCGTTTGGTCAAGCGCACTTGGTTGTCGTGGGTCACTGCCAGTGCACCCTGAATCTCATCTTCCATATCTAAGTTAAGCGAAAGGTCGTTTGCTGCTGCATCGTCGCCAGCAGGTGCAATCAAAGTCGTGATAAAGTTAACCAAGTTATTGGCGTATAGATCTGACGACTGTGCGGCTAGCATAGATGGGATATTGGCGGCACCAACAATACGTACGCCGCTTTCTGTGGTGATGGTCTCATTTGGCACACTGCCTTCGACGTTACCACCGGTACCAGCAGCCATATCGATCAGGACAGAACCTGCTTTCATTTTGGCAAGGGTTGCCGCGTGCACTAGACGCGGGGCATTACGACCAGGAATCTGTGCTGTGGTAATGACAATGTCAGCATTGCTGAGTGCCTTGTCGACGACTGCAGCTTGGTCTTTGATATATTGTTCTGATGGCGTCCACGCATAGCCGCCCGTCGCTTTGGCTTTTTGTGCTTCGTCATCACTCATCGGCACATCCAGCCATTTACCACCAAGTGATTCGACCTGCTCTTTTGCCGCAGGACGCAAATCACTCGCTTCTACAACCGCGCCTAGACGCTTTGCCGTTGCAATCGCTTGCAGACCTGCCACGCCTACGCCCAAAATAACCACTTTGGCTGGCTTGACTGTACCCGCAGATGTCATAAACATAGGAAAAGGACGTGAATATTCGTTAGCCGCCAGCAATACCGCTTTATAACCAGCAAGGTTAGCCTGCGATGACAATACGTCCATGTTTTGCGCACGTGATAATGTGCGCGGTAATAACTCCATTGCAAAAGCCGTCGCACCTTTGGCTGCATAAGTGTCAAGCTGAGTGTTGCGATACGGGTCTAGCATACCGACGACGATTTGGCCTGCACTCAAATGCTCTGCCACTTCGGCGGGCAAGTCGTGAATGGTGGTAATAATTTGAGACTGGGCAATCACCTCGGCGCTGCTGCTAGCAATGTCGGCTCCTGCCGCCTGATACAACGCATCAGCATAATACGCTTCTTGGCCTGCACCTGACTGAATGACGACTTCAAACCCAAGCTTGCGCAATTTTTTGACTGCGTCTGGGGTTAGCGCGACACGGCTTTCACTCGCGATATCTGCACTGATTACACCGATTTTCATATCGTCTCCTTACTTATATAGAATGACTTACCCTTAATACCCTCAACGCATTTTCAAAAGCATAGGGGACAAAAATCCTTAACCATGACTTATCCAATATCATAAATAAAGACTATCAATTTAATAAATGATGTATTGTTTACCATCATGCCTTTTTATTATAGAGATATAATCTGCCAACTTTCATTGTCTAATGATGACCAACAAGTAAGATAAAAAGTTAGGTATTGATACCATCTGCATAACTTTTGTTGTTATATTAAAGTTTTTTATTTTTTCAAAAAACCTCTACCCCTTATATAACAAGGTCTCGCTTCGATAGAAGCTAACTGTATGGACATTTACGCATTGCCATATCCCCTTAAAAAAAACATAAAACACTCAAGGTCAAGTCAAGTTAAACCCGGAGCTGTCGTATAATAAGAATGCTTAATACCTGAACAGGTCGGTCATTGACTCACGATAATAAGGACTCACCATGTATTTTTTACTCTCTCCTGCCAAATCTTTGAATGAAACAGACGCTATACCAGTGAACTTGGGCAATTACTATAGTCAGCCTGAACTGATCGCGCACTCACAGTCACTCATGAAAGTATTGAAGTCCAAAGAGCCCGTTGATCTGCAAGAGCTGATGGGCATCTCTGATGATCTTGCGCAACTCAATGCCACGCGCAATCAACAATGGCATTGGAGCGAAGATAAGCCGTTTACTGATGATGAGTCTAGTAATGCAGCAAAGCCGGCGGGCTACTTGTTCGACGGTGATGTTTATACCGGTCTTGATATGTATCACATGGATAAAGAAACCGCTGTCTATGTCAATGAACATTTGGGTATTTTGTCAGGTCTTTATGGGGTATTAAAACCGTTGGACTTGATTCAGCCTTATCGTTTAGAGATGGGTACAAAGCTAAAAAACGCGCGCGGTGATAATCTTTATAAGTTTTGGGGAGAAGAAATAACTGACGTTATCAATGCTCGTATGGCAGATAGTGAGGACAAGGTCTTGATCAATCTGGCGTCGAACGAGTATTTTAAAGCGGTGAAAAAGAAAGCACTGAAGGCGGATATCATCACGCCACGGTTCGAAGACGAAAAAAATGGCACATATAAAGTCATTAGCTTTTATGCCAAAAAAGCACGCGGACTGATGGTCAAGTACGCAGCAGACAATAAGCTGACCAGTGCTGAGCAGCTAAAAGGCTTTAACTTAGCGGGTTATTATTATTGTAAAGAGGCGTCTGATGATAAGACGTGGGTGTTTAGACGCGATGCGGCGGATCAGTAACTTGTTATAAAAAACGGCTGGTAATGCCGAGACCTTGGCTAGATTTTCAGCAACGGTTGGGGTGATTTTAGCCTCAGCCTTTCAGCGTAGTACCACATTTTAATGTTCAACAGAACCTAAGGCTTGCACCTAATGAGCCACCATCAATAAATAAAAATTAGCCCCATTTAGTTTATCGCCTAATAACCATGGCGCATTATTAACGACCTTTTTCAATAATCTTTCAGCCGTGAGCTAACCTGCAATTTTCTTCATCTTTCATTGGTTGCAAATCGTATTCGCCATGACACTTCTATCATTTATTTCACTCGATTGGACAAAATGACGCCAATGGTACTAAGTGCGATTCCGCATATCATGATGACTGATAGAGACTCTTTGAGTATCAACGCCGCGAGTATAGCGGTTAATCCTGGGGACAAAGAGCCAAGTAATAAGGTACGAATGGAGCCCAGCTGTTTGACCGCATAAGAAAATGCAAGGGTTGATACCACCCCTACGCCAAGTCCTTGTATTAGGATGAAAGGCAGCACCTCATCAAAGGATACAGAACCTATATTGGTGTCCATCATGCCAGATAAAACCATCACCAATGTCAGAAAAAAAGAGGTATAAGAGAGCACGATCGCGATAGCTATTGGAGTTAACGTGGTGCTTTTTAACCCTAAGGTATAACCCGCCCAAATCAGGCTTGCCATCAACAGTAACCCCACCCCATACAGAAGACTATTAGGTATTGCCTGTGTATGCCCGCCAATCATAGTCGCGATACCAAAGAGAATAAGGATTAACGCGGCAAATTTTTTCTTAATGATATTCGTTGACGATAAAAAATAAGAGACAGTAAGGCAGCAAAGAAAACTGGTGTCCCTGTCAAAATGGTACCCATGTAAGCTGCTGGCACTGTGCTGGCCCCAAAAGCCGCCAACAAAAGAAACGGCACCCCGCCAAATAAAATAAATAGGATATCTGGCAGTCTGATATTTTTGATTTCATGCCAACTAGAGAGCGCCCAAGGGGTCAACAAAACGAGCGGTACACTAAAGCGAATGAGCATGACATCCGCAATGCTGAGCGACGACGCCCCAACCGCTCGCACAGTCAACGCAAATCCTGACCAAATCAATAAGACGACGCTCATCGCCACATAGCCTTTGGTCAGTGGCGACATTATAAACAAAGGGTTTTTGCGCGACGAGGGGTGGAATATCGTATTCATAGTCGTGTCTTATGCAGGTATACAAAGACCAATTATCGATTAAAATACGCGCTTTTATCTCTATTTATTCATTGCATTTTTTCAGAAATTTGGTGGATAATGCTAATTAAATCAAAATTCTTGGCTTAAAAAGCCAAAAGGCAAATTATGGACAAAATCGACCGTCATATCTTAGAAGTACTCCAAAAAGAAGGGCGCTTATCTACGGCAGAACTGTCCGAACGCGTAGGGCTGTCGCCATCGCCTTGTGCAAGGCGCCTAAAGCGCTTGGAGGATGAGGGGTACATAGAAAACTACCAAGCGAACATCAATAAAGCCAAAGCGGGTATTATGCTAAGCTTCTTTGTGGAGGTCCGTCTGAACAATCACCAAGAAGACTCTATTGCCGCTTTCGAGAATGCCCTGTCCAATATGGACGAGGTCATCAATGGGCATGTGGTGTCAGGTTCTTACGATTATTTATTAGAAGTGGTAAGCCCCAATCTCGATGGTTATGAGCGGTTCACACGTAAGCTACACAAGCTTGCTAGCGTAAAGGATATACACACTCATTTATCGGTGAGAAAGGTCATCAATAAGACGACTTTACCTATTTTTGTGTGAGACTCTTTTGTACCGACTGGAAGAACAATGTCTCACTTAATAAACGCTAACTACCCTATTTAAGGCGGTACGCTAAACAACAAAAACCCCCGATAAGCGATTGCCTATCGGGGGTTTTGTTTGGCTGATGGGATCAGCCATCTTTATAGCAGTATTAGGGGATGATTACATCATGCCGCCCATACCACCCATACCACCCATACCACCAGCAGCGCCCATACCTGCCATTGCGTCTTCTTTCTCTGGTATGTCAGTGATCATGGCTTCAGTCGTTAGCATGAGACCTGCTACTGACGCTGCATTCTCTAGCGCTGAACGTGATACTTTTGCTGGATCAAGGATACCCATTTCAAGCATATCGCCGTACTCACCAGAGGCAGCATTGTAGCCGTAGTTGCCCGTGCCGTTTTTCACTGCGTTAACCACAACTGATGCTTCTTCGCCAGCGTTGGTAACGATTTGACGTAATGGTGCTTCCATCGCGCGACGTAGGATGTTGATACCAGCGTCTTGGTCGTCGTTGTCGCCTTTTAGCTCAGACAATGCATTCATCGCACGAACTAATGCAACGCCGCCGCCAGGTACAACGCCTTCTTCAACCGCTGCACGAGTGGCATGTAGCGCATCGTCAACACGGTCTTTCTTCTCTTTCATTTCAGTTTCAGTCGCTGCGCCAACTTTGATTACTGCTACGCCGCCTGCCAGTTTTGCAACGCGCTCTTGTAGCTTTTCTTTATCGTAATCAGAAGTAGACTCTGCGATCTGACGGTTGATGGACTCAACACGGTTTTCGATGTCAGCTTTGTTACCAGCGCCATCAACGATCACAGTGTTTTCTTTACCAACAGTGACTTTTTTCGCAGTACCCAATTGCTCAAGGGTCGCCGTCTCTAGGCTTAGTCCAATCTCTTCAGAGATTACCGTGCCGCCCGTTAGCGTTGCGATGTCTTCTAGCATGGCTTTACGACGATCGCCAAAACCTGGTGCTTTAACCGCACAAGTTTTTAAGCCGCCACGCATGTTGTTTACAACTAAGGTTGCCAACGCTTCGTTCTCTACGTCTTCAGCGATGATTAGTAATGGCTTGCTTTGCTGCATGACTTGCTCAAGTAATGGCACGATCTCACGGATATTGCTGATTTTTTTGTCAACCAATAGGATATATGGGTTTTCAAATTCAGCAGTCAAGCTGTCTTGCTTGTTAGCAAAGTATGGGCTGATATAACCACGGTCAAACTGCATACCTTCGACAACTTCTAGGGTATCTTCGAAGCTTGACCCTTCTTCAACGGTGATAACGCCTTGCTTACCCACTTTTTGCATCGCTTGCGAGATCAATTCACCGATTTTGGTGTCTGAGTTTGCAGAGATAGAACCGACTTGCGCGATGGCTTTTTCATCATCAGCGGGCGTTGATAGGTTATGGATTTCTTGAACTGCTGCGCGAACGGCTTTGTCGATACCGCGCTTAAGATCCATTGGGTTCATACCAGCGGCCACTGACTTCATGCCTTCTTGCAAGATTGACTGAGCCAATACGGTCGCAGTCGTTGTACCATCACCAGCGACATCGTTTGTGCGGCTAGCAACTTCACGAACGAGCTGAGCACCCATGTTTTCAAATTTGTTTTCTAGCTCGATTTCTTTGGCAACGGATACACCATCTTTAGTGATGGTTGGCGCGCCAAATGACTTATCGATAACCACGTTGCGGCCTTTAGGGCCTAGGGTGACACGTACTGCATTTGCTAAAACGTTGACGCCGTCCATCATTTGTTTACGGGCATCTATGCCAAATTTTACGTCTTTTGCCATGGTAAATTACTCCATTATTATAAGTATGAGAATACAATTGAATGATTTGAGTTATTTTTATCAAAAATCAATGTCAGAGAGATGCTGAGTATAAAACGATACTCAAGAGGATTAACCTTCTAGCACGCCCAATACATCAGACTCTTTCATAATCAACAATTCTTCACCGTCAACCTTCACCGTTTGACCAGCATATTGACCGAACAAGACTTTGTCGCCAACTTTTACATCCAACGCGCGAGTTTCGCCGTTGTCACGAACTTGGCCATTACCAACTGCAAGGATTTCACCTTGTGATGGTTTTTCTTGAGCAGAACCCGGCAATAAAATACCACCAGCAGTTTTTGTCTCTTCTTCTATGCGGCGGACGACGATACGGTCATGTAAAGGACGAATATTCATCGATATGACTCCAAAAATTGGTTGTTTGAATAAAGGGTTTATTTGAATTAATAGTCTCAATAACAGTATCTATAAGAGTTGCCATTCAATCATAGCAATCTAAAGATACGCTTTGAGCTTGTAACAAAAAGTGGGGGCAAGATAGGTTGGCTTCAAGTGTAAAGCCCAAAAATTTACAAGATTATTCTGACGGAATTTGATAGAGATGAGGCTTAATAGAAGCCATACGTTTTATTTACCCTCTATTGCTGGCTTTACAGCACGTTACCCTCGATGGCCGTATCAGATGTTATAGCAACATTCGCTACAATCGTCACACGTGCCGGTCGATTGTTACTCTTGAAAATGTAACAGAGTATGACCATTATAAGCGTTGTGAACATAATAAGAATGACGATAGATGCTGCTATATCAGCATCTTATTAACTACTAAGAGGTATCTATGAGTTTTTTATCAATGCATAATAAATCACTGCCCAACGCTTCTAATAATACGAAACGCAGTCCATCTAAATTTTTATCTGCCTTAATCACAGGTATCAGTATTTCTACCATTGGAGCCTTGAGTATGACCGCACCCACACTTGCCAGCGCAAAGACTGTTCAGCCATCAACGGCCAACTATAGTTTTACCGTTGAAGACAAATACAAAGGAACCGCGACTCGTACGTTAAACAAATCCGGCAATACTTGGAAATACAACGTTAAGGCTCGCGTCGCCGGGGTAGCTAGTGCCTCGCAAAACAGTACGTTTACCCTCAATGGTAATAATGTCATTCCAACCCAAGCCAGCACCACTTATAAGCTATTAGGATTGGGTCGTACCCACAAACTAAACTTTAACCCAAATAGCAAAAAGGTGACCAGCAACTATAAAGGCAAGACCACAACGCTGAGTATGCCGCAGCAAGCCTTTGATGATTTGAGTCTTGAGGTGCAAATTCGTCAAGATCTGTTAAATGGTAAGTTCACTGGCAATTACTACATGGCAAAAAAAGACAAAATCGAAAAAACCCCATTTAAAAAATCTGGCAGCACCAAAATTACCGTTCCAGCCGGTACCTTTGATACTGTCCGTGTCGACCGTATTCATGACGATAATGACCGCTCAACCAGTTTTTGGTTAGCGCCGAGCTTGGATTATTTGCCCATAAAAGTCAGTCAGATCAATGATGGTAAGAAGATGGATTTGGAATTGACCAAGGTTAACTAATCCAAGTATGTAAACAGAAGCGTTGAAAAGTAATACTGCAATAAAAAAGCGGCGTCCTATTTGGAACGCCGCTTTTTTATATCTTAAGATTAATGACTATTATTACAGCCTACTAATGAGAACGCGGTTTTTTAACAACATTATTCATCGACGGCAAGCGTTTTAGTAAAATAAACAACCAAACGTTGATGGCAAACAACAATACAAAATCAATCAGATATACCGCTATTTCCGCCCAGCTGCTGCCATACGCGCGCGTAAACAGCACCACGCCACTTGCGCCCAAATATACTAGAGTAAACATACTACCGACCAATAACGCATAAGGCGAGCGCCCGCGCACGATCCATGGCGTCAGTATAAAAGCTGGCAAAAGCCATAGTGCTTGCCAGGCGATACCGCCCACAATATCAGGGCTGCTTGGATTAAAAATACTGATAAAAATAGGCAGTCCCATTAATCTATAAACCAGCCAAATCAGCCACGTCATCATCAAGCGCTGCGCAATAGGTGCGATAGGCTTGGTAACTTTAGGAGACTTACTGTTAGAGTGGTTTGTGGCCATTAGAGATTTTTACTTCCTAAATGAATAGCATAGATATGTCGCTATTAGCGATTAATCATCAGTATTTGAGTGCAAAGAGTGTTTAAGTATCAAGCTTGAGCTATAACACCGGTTACATGAGACTCGATTAGCGACCCCAGTTTGCTTGTGCTAAAGCAGTAGCGGTGATCGCCAAACGCCGACCTTGTGCAATACCTAGGTCACGCTCGTCTGCCGATACTGGCTGATCATGCGCCGCACCACTGACATGACTGGCACCATAAGGCGTGCCGCCGCGATGCGTCCGATTTAATGCAGGTTCAGCATACGGTACCCCCACGATGACCATCCCGTGATGCATCAATGGCAACATCATCGTGAGCAATGTGGACTCTTGGCCACCATGCATCGAACCTGTCGCTGTAAATACCGAGGCTGGCTTATTTTGTAGGTTTCCCGCCAGCCAGAGCGTGACCGTATTGTCCCAAAAGTACTTCATGGGCGCGGCCATATTACCAAAGTGCGTCGGGCTACCCAGTGCCAGACCGCTACAGCCTTTTAGATCATCCATCGTACAATACAAGTCACCTTCATCAGGTATCGCAGGCTTGCTCAATGTGGTTTCAGGTGCCACCGTCGGGACAGTACGAATACGTGCGGTCATGCCAGCATCTTCGATCCCTTGAGCGATGGCGTATGCCAATGTCTTTGTCGTGCCATAATTTGAATAATAAAGCACCAAAACGTAAGGGTTGGCCTGACTCATTAACCGTCCTTCCTCATAAAATCATTGATAGTATTATCTATATATCATTATTTATCGATCAATAACGATACCGCCCGCGATAGGCGATGCGATGATGTGCTCATTATGCCCCAGTCATTCACCGACATGCAAACCAGCTGACGACTATTTTACGACCACTTACGCCAGCCACGCCTACTTGATGCCTTATCAAATAGCCGCTGTGCATTTTGACACAATTAAACCGCAGATGTGAGCAGCGCATGTTTGTTACACTATTATCACTCTTACTTTTGCTAACTGGTCGACATGGAAAAATTCTCACAAAAACTGCCATTTCTACAACAACGCTGGTTTCAATTCTTGCGATTTTTGGTTCGACATTTTTTTGAAGACAACTGTCAGCAAAAAGCAGCATCGCTAACCTACACGACTATGCTGTCGATCGTGCCTGTATTGACCGTTTTGCTCATGATATTGTCCTCTGTACCGGCACTGGCATCGGTCAGAGCTCAGATATACGAGGTCATTTATAGCAACTTGTTACCCCAATCGAGCATGCAAGTCAGTGAGTATATCAATGACTTCGCCGAAAAATCATCGAACCTAACCATCATCGGCGCCATGGTGCTATTTTTTACCACCATCATGACCTTGACCACCATTGAGCGTGCCTTTAATCAAATCTGGCGAGTGGAGAGCCGCTCAGGTGGTATAAAGAGTCTGCTGCGCTATTGGACAATTGTGACCTTAGGGCCTATGGTGCTGGGTACGGCGTTTATCGCTTCAAGCACGGTACAAAGCTTGAGTTTTTTAAATCGCCAAATAGCAGGCTACGGTATTGATTGGGGGTTTTGGGTACAGGCCGTATCGATTGGTATCACTGTCGCAGGTTTTATTGGCATGTATTGGTTCATTCCTAAGGCGCGTGTACCGCTAAAAAATGCAGCCATCGCTGGGGTCTTTGTGACGATTATCTTTGAGCTGATGAAGCATCTGTTTGGCACAGTGATGGCAAACTTTACCAGCTACGAGGCCATTTACGGAGCCTTTGCCGCCTTGCCTATCTTTTTGTTATGGATATACCTGTCTTGGAATTTGATTTTGTTAGGCGTTGAGATCAGCTATACCTTAACCATTTTTGAAACAGAAGAGGTCTATCCTCGCCATCCCCTACTTAGCTTGCTGGACATGCTGAACTTGGTATATACCCATCATTTAAAAGGTGAGGCCGTCAGCGAACAAGCGCTGCGTAATGTGCTGGGACGAAAAGAGCTACCCAAATGGTACACCTATATCAACTACCTCCAAGACAGCAACCTCATCACCATGACCGAAGATGAGGACTATGTACTCAAAAAAGACTTGAGCAAGATGACATTATGGGATTTCTATCGCACCTTGCCTTATCCATTGCCTATTAAGGATGAGCTTGATGAGATGAGGCTAGAAGACCAAAAACCTTGGCTCAGCTTACTGGTAGATCGTTTTGAGCACACAGAAGCCTATGCTAAGCAGCAGCTAGACTTGCCGTTGAATGTTATCTTTACCAACGCCGAACCGCGCAAAAACCCTGATGATAAAGGCACGAATAAAAACACCCAACACCCTTTGTTTAAAAAACCTGAATTTAGAAAAACATCGCAAGCCGCTCCTAACAGCTTAGCTCGACAGTTAACTGATACAACAGCGACACCGCACTTTGATCCAGCCGCTTATGACAAGGACAGTAAGGTTGAGTGTGATGCACATGATAATGAAATCATCATTCCTATAGACCCAAAAACGCCGCCGTCTCCACAAACCAGCAGATGGGGACACAAAAGCACAATCATCACCGAAGCGGACAACCCTAAACACGGCTCTAGCAATAAAAATTAGTTTGCTAAAGTAGATAAAAGAAAGCTAATTGGAAACAAGAAAACAAATGTAGTACAGTTTATTAATATAGCTGTTATATTCCCAGCAGCACATTTGTTGGGGTATTCTTTTGACACATAGCACAGTATTTCCATTAAAAACCATAAGTATCGGCATCATCTCTATAATGCTATCTGCATGCGGTGAAGGTAGTGATGATAATACACAGCCTGCACCATCTGATAAGCCGCCTGTAGTGGTTCCACCTGATACAAGTGAGCCACTGACACCGCTGGAACCAAGCACGCCGACCAAATATCGAGAACCACAAAAAGACCGTGCTGATTATTATCAATTAGGCTTCTTTGACTATGACGGTGCAGGTGAAACACGAGAGATCCGTTCTGACTTGACTGGCTCTTTTCAAGCCATGATTCAATTTGGGCAGAATCATACGGTAGATCCTCAGGGCAACGAAGCAAAAAACATGCCACGCCTAACTGCAGAAAAAGAGGCGTTATTACTGGTTACGCCTACGCTTGAGATGGGAGCAGTCAATCAGCTGGTTGCTGAGATTTATCAAGATGGTCTACTATTACGCAGGGTCACTTTAGACGACCCGACCCAAATCCCACCATCTGACCAAAACAACAGCGATGATAGACCACGGGTCGCCTATAGTAAGCGCGCTTGGTCAACCAAACTCAACTGGGATGAAGTACAAAGCGGCCTTAAGATTCGTATTGTCGATGAACAAAATCGTAGCGGTGAATTACTAGAGAATAAAATAGACTTTGCGGCGCCAGGTGAGCTGGTCTTAACCAATATTCGTCTTGGTCTTTTGAGCCCAGTGACTGTAAACAACAATGGTCATTATATGCTGCTACAGCCAGAAAAGGCGGGCGCAGATTATTTCCAAACCATTCCAGCAGCAAAGATGACCGTCGCTAAATACGATGACGTCGTGCTTGATCGGGTGATGGTAGCGAACGGTACTATTTATGATACGGCTTCAGGTAGCAGCTCAGATGGCAGCGTATACAGGGGTGATATGCGCGAAAACACAGGCAAATCAACCTTTGGCGTCGGTATTAACCTTGCCAACTGGGGCGTCACTAGCGCATCGATGTTAAGCCAAGAGCAGCCGCAGCTCACCCAAAATGTCAATGCACACCATGCCCGTGGCAAATACGCCAACGGTACATTCAACCACGGCTTAAGCGGTGGCAATGGTATGCTGACTTTGATTGACTCGGTCGGTAATGAGTTTAGTCATGAAATTGGCCATCATTATGGATTGGGGCATTATCCAGGTAAAGTTGGTGATAAAAAATTCTGGTCAGAGCACCATGCCGATAGTGGTTGGGGTTACATGCCCCTTAGACATAGAATGCGGGGTAACTTTGAATGGTGGCGAAAAGATGTCGGTGCCGGCACTGAAGACTCACCTACTTTCTTAGGTCAATACGGCTATGGTCGTGACGCTATGTCTGGTGGCTCTAATAACAGTGACATCTCGCGCTATACTCATTACACCGGCTATAGTACAAAAACCAAAATCCAGCCAGCATTTGATCGTTATATGTTTGCCAGTGACTCACCGACTGGCTATAAAAAATGGGATGCTGAGCGTCAAAGAATGCAGATCGCACAACCAAAAGTACCACGATCTAATAATGTTTGGTACAACAGCGCCGATGGCAACTATTTAAGACCGCGTTTGCAAGGCGTGCCTGTTTATACTATTTTAAGCGGTTATGACCCTGTCACCCAAAAGGGTATTATCTATCCAGCAGCTCGTGGTAACTGGGGTAACGTCTTTGACTTACCGGCGGCGAGTAGTTCAGCTGACGTCGCTAGCTGCTGGCTGACCGTTACTTACAGTAACAACATGGTCAATAACATTGCCCTTGCCCCTCATCGCATGAATGGCAATAGCAATGCCAATAAATTTCACGTCAATTTAGCGATTTCTGAAAACCCTAACAAAGTCGATTTGTATTGTAAAAAAGCCAACGAAGCACAGGTATTATTATCATCAACCGCTATTGGCCCCTATAGCGATATCATTAAGCCAGCCGTTACCTTTGGTAAAGAGCATGGCTTTAGCGCCTTAAGAAAAATCGAATTACCACTATTAGCGCAGCAACTTATCGATCAATCGGCCAACCCGACTATCAATTTGGACGCCGAGGGTGAGCTGATATACCACTCTTATAAAGATGATCGTGATGCGCTCAGTCAAGCATTCAGCCCGCTTGCCTTTCAGGTACTCGAGCGTTATGAGCAGCAACAACAGACCATGCATCGCCTAAATCGTTGGGTCAATGTGTATCGTGATGATTTAATCGAGGGCGGGCCGGAGGTCATCACTGCCTTTCATAAGTTTGTCAACGAATTAGAACTGCAAGATGATCAGCCTCTAGCAAATGTCAGCCCACTCATGAATGGTAACAACTGTCTTAAGGTTGAAACATTAGAAGATGGTAAGCTCAATACTTTTATCAGCGGACCAAGTGCTTGCACAGGAGATGACTCTGAGCAATGGATTCAAGACAGCAAAGGTCGTATCCACAATAAAATGTCACTAGATCAGTGCCTAATGCCGAAAGGTGGCAATGTCATTAACCTAGCCCCTTGTGATGATCAAGCAAGCTTGCAAGTTTGGCAAATGGATGTATCCGCCAACGCCATCAAGCAAGGCAATCAATGCTTTGACTTAGAAAGTGGCTATATAAGTAATAATCGCGCTCGACTCATTCGCTATAGCTGTACAGGTGGCGGCAACCAAAGATGGACGATGCTTACGCAAAACTCTAGTTTGATATTATCTGGCGCTGGCAAAAATCTACCGCTGATAATAGAGAGTATGCAAAAACAAGCAGTGACGACAGACATCATGCAAATGCAGTTGGCAAGCACCAATAGTAATCATCAGCAACCCTCTACACTAGCAAAAGTAAGCAACGCGATAAGCACTTGGTTTTATAGTCTCATCAGCTAATTGAAAATACCTAATAATGATAAAAATAAGCTCCTATGATAGGGGTGATGCCGCGCGTTATATTTTTGCCGAAATTGCGTTATAAATGCGCTAGGATATTATTGCACAGTATGCAACAGCATTACACAAATACGAATGCGTAGGCGCTTTGTATAGTTTATCAAAAAGGCTCACTGTATCATCAGTGAGCCTTTTTCGTTGTGCATGTTTATGTGAGCGCTACTATGCAGTACGAACCCACTTACCGACGACGACTGATGGTTGAACATTGTTATGCGGCTGACCGCCGCCAGCACTACCTACATAACCTTCTTCTTCGACACCAGTGGTATCTACAGTTCTATCACTTTCTTGTGAGTCATCATGAGCAATCCTTGTCATAGTAGATATTCCCAGTGGGTGAGCGTGACTTGGGATTTGTTCAACCGTAAGTGTATTTTCATACTCACCCTCTTCAGTACCAATAACCTTAGTCCAATCTGGATCATTTATTTTGGATGATACACCAACGGTCACGCGACCTTCTGCGAACGGTTGCCACTCCCCATAACCTATTGCCGCTGCAACCTCTTGACCTGATGTATAAACCAATGTGGTCTCGAATGTTGCACCGATTGGCAAAACGGTTACGGTAATAGCAGGGGCTTCTTCTAACTCTTTAATGCGCTTTAGTAGTGATTCAAGAGTAACCTCTTCAGTCGGTTCGCCTTTAATACCTTCTATTTCCTGCTTAAGATAGGCGGTACGGTTGGCAAGCTGCTCATGTGGTACATTATCCACACCGCCTGCGCCGCCTTGCACAGGATCGTTTGGGTCGATGAGTCGGATACTGCCTTCCCAGACTGGTTTTTCAGTAACTACTGCCATTGTCCAATTACTCCATCGTAGTTGTAAGTGCCGTTATGTTTGATCGCGCCATTGTGGTTCACTGGTATGTTGATTGAGACTAATTTGCAACGGAGCGGCGCAACATCAATCAGTAACGCTCGTATACGCTCAGCGTCAGCATTACTCATGAGCCGTGGTGTTACCAGCTTATAATGTGTCCAGTCGCCGCCGTAGCCATATCGGTGACTGCTGTTGTGCTTAGCAACACTGTTATGCTCTAAGAATCCTGTACGCTCTATCAACTCACAGTCGCCAAAACCTAGCAGCTTAAGTACCCGCTTAATTGCCCATGGTGTGCCTTTATGCCTGTGAATCTCAATCGCTTCTTTTATCAGTTCACGTTGGTCGTTTTCAGAGACTGCAAACTCCCAGCCATCACCAAATAAGCTAAAGTGATCTGCAAAAAATGGTAATGTGTCTGCGGGATTAAGATCGGTCAGCATGATAATAGTATGCTGACTTAGTGAATCTAATCTTTTAAGTAAGCGCTCTAATAGGATGAACCGCGTTTGCTGTAACGGCATCGGTAAGACGCTATCGTCATAATCAGCCATCTTGCGCGGCTCCCAATGTGACCGTGATATCAGTAACATTTGCCCATTGCCATGGTTCTACCATTAAGGGTTTAGCAGGCGCTATTACCTCAATTTGCCAGACATTATCATCACTTAGCGCGTCTATAATTTGGCTAGGTACAATATCTTGCCCCAATTTTACTTTGAGCTTATCAGCAAACGCTTGAGCGTTGACACGAGCATTATCAAGCGCAACCTGAGGGTTAGCACTGGTAAGCGGCGTCACTTTAATTTTTAAGTGTAGGTCTAATGCTTGACCTGCGATAACGTCCACGCGATCAGATAAGGGGCGCTTTTTTTCATCGCTGGTATTGTCCAGTACTGCTTGGATAAGCTCAGGGCTAGCAGTCCCATCAGCCGTTAAAATATAGATAAAAATCTTACCACTCGTGCCACGCACTGCCTCACAGTCAATAATGGCAGCATCAGTGGATAGCGCATGAAAAATATAAGCTTGGCGGCTGCCAGTAGTGGCGTAGCTCTCAGGCGCTAAGCGAATACGTGTTCGCAGCTGCTCATCTGTCTCAGCATCCAATCGCACCACACCAAAAAAGTCACCTAGGTAGTCCAGCATGACGCCGCTTGCGAATGCGATCAGGTTTTGCTTAGCCGCTTCATTAATTGAGTTACGAATCAACATCTCACGATAGGCAATAACATCAATCATCAAGCGATCTGCTTGGGCTGGATATAAGGGCTTGCCGCTGAACTCCTCATATTTGGCAACGAGTTCAGCCGTGATTTTATTTGCATCACGGTCAATAAAGTTTGGCTCGGTAAGCTTGCTAGTATCCATCGGTTACACTCTATAAGTCATATTCTGCGGGATTAAGCTATCAATCGGTGTCCATGCGATGTTAAACAGTGCGCCGCTAAAGCTTTGCGCCGCACCGAACTGCTGGGCGGTAATTTTAAGCGACTGTACACGCGGCTCATCTGCCAATATGGCATCAGTCGCACGGGCAATAAATAAAGGGGCAACATCGTTAAAGTTACCGTCAATTAAGGGCAGTACGTCACAGCCAAATTCTGGGCGGTGCGGTACGTTGCCTTTTGGTGTTGATAAAATAATGCGGATGGCTTGCTCAACATCGGCGAAGCCTTCGACAATACCGTCGCTACTCAAGCTTGACTGCCAATGTAAGCTGTTACTGATTTTTGTCATGTGCCATCCGTATTATGGGTATCTCACTTCTCGGTTTTCATTTTTGATGAGTTAAGCACTACATAGTCGCCTCCTATACCTAATGAGTAATCGTATTATCTTGGGGGAGAGGCTTTATATTAAGGGGCTAAGCAGCTTCTTGATTTTATAGCGGATTAAGGATTAACTGGGTTTATCGGTCTTGCTGCTGCCACGTTCGATACCAGCATGGCCGTGCAAAATAAATGAGATACCAGCAATGACTGCGTTTTTTACAATAGTGGCTATACCATTAATAGTCGTGTCGCCATTAATAGTGGTCGGTGCGTTAATAGTGGCTGATGCGGCTGTCAGATTGAAATCACCATCGCAAACGATTTGAATAGACCCCACAGCGCTAATATCTAACAAGCTCACAGCGCTGTCATACTCGATGCGCGTCCCATCGTCAAATTTTTTGATATAACGGTGATCGTCGGCTGGGCTATTATCGACATCGCTCATCACAGAGCCAAGACAAATGGCTGTTTCATTATTGTCAGACAGCAGTAAAGCGACTTGTTCACCCTTTACAGGCGGATCGTAAGTCTTAGCGCCTTGACTACGTGCAGTAAGTACGAGTGCCCACGGGCTTAATATATCACCCATGTCTGGTAGTACTGCCTGAATGCGTAGCGGTTTATATTCGATGTTTTCAACCAGTCCAAAGACAATATTCATGTACTAAGCCTTATAAATTCGATGCCTGTACTATAGCCACCACGCCTAGAAATAGTATGCGTGGCAGTATTGATTAAGCATTTGCCATCAAACCGTGCAAAACCTGCTAAATCAAAATTAGCACCAGCTACAAGCAAGGTATTACCTGCACTGCTCAAGCGACCTACCGCTTTTGGGTCATTGTCTTGCGTCAAATTGGCATCAGCGCGAGCATTAGCGACTGAGGCAGTACTGGCCTGACCGCGGCTGACTGATTTATCCGCTGATGTTTTGCCTTTAGATTTAGATTGTGACTTTACCAGGCGTTTAGATTTTGGATTTTGACGTGCGACGACGGCCTCCTTTTTGACCGTGCGAATTTGGTCACGAAACTCCCAACCGCGATCAATTTGGTGGCGATGTAAGGTGATGACGCTGCTGTTTGTTTTAAGCTGATCTAAGCGGCTAAAGATAAGGCGCTTGCCTTTGACTTTGACGATATAGCCGTACTGCTTGGCCAGACGATAGATAAACGCAAGGTCAGTCTCACTCTGTGTCACACGCTCAATCATCAGCGGGTAAATTTTACCCTCAACCGTATAACCCAAAGCCGCCGCTACTTGTTCGATTACATCAGCGAGCAGCACATCGTCAAATGCCGTATAGTGCACTGTGCGTAATGGACTATTAACCCCAGCCGATAGCGCGCGAATCCGTACTGTGTTTGGGCTATCAGTGATATTAATCTCGTCAATCTCAAACTGGCCGCAATCAAGTACGCTATCGCCGTCAATACCGATCTTAAAGTTAAGCGTTGCGCCTTTACTCGGATACCACGCATCCATCCACTTGCGCTCAGTGTCCTCTAGTGTGATGTCCAGCTCATCAGACTCGCCCTTTAGCGTGTCTTTATAACTGGCATCAAGCAGATGCAAGGCAATGTCGTGAGTGGCTGACTTGTTGTTATACAGCAGCTCAAACGCAGGCATATCAATCATCGCTCACCTCACTACCATCATCACGTAGCCACGGTGGTATAGTGTCCGCGCCTTTTGCTTTGGGTTTATTAATAATAGGGATAAAGACGATCTGACCTGCCGTAAGCATCGCTGTGATTGGCAGATGACGATTAGCGGTTATGATCTGCTCGTAAGCCGTAGCATCGCCATAATATTGATAAGACAAGCTATCCCATCGATCACCATCTGATGCGATATGCTGTAGATAACCTTTGGCTACTCGACTCATAGTGATTGCCTCGTTGCTGCACTACGTGTCAGCTCAAGCATGACTGCTTGCCGATCGTTTAGTATCTGTGACAAGTCGCCATAGTTACTACTATCAATGATCGGCAGTGGTGGTACGGTATTGCCTGTCCAGTCGTTACTAGCAAAATAGCCATTCACGATAGACGTGGCATTATTAATGGCAGAAAAGTCACCACTGGACGCACTGCTTAATGTGCGTATTAGTGCTCGCGCTCGATGCTGAGCAATAAGCGCATCCTCCAAATGTTGCATCGGTTGCCGCGTGGGCAATAGCTCACTGACATTATCACTGGTAGCGGTTTGTACGGGCACAGGATTGGATAATGATTGATTGTCATCACGTACCGCAGGGGCGGTAGGTTTCGTCGTCGTGTCGCCTGTAAATTCTGATAAGGAGAGCGAGCCTGTAATCACTAGTGGCTTGCCATTGGGGGCAATCTCTTGATAGTTGACATCGACATCATCAAGCGTCACCCAGCCTTTATAGTCCACATAGTCAAACACCAGCGGCATTGGCTCGCCTTTATTGCAGGTCGTTAAAATCTTATCTAAAACCACTTGCGGATCACAAAAAGCATGGTGCAATTTAAAGCTTAGACGCCACTCATCCAGCCTTGCGCCCAGTTTTTGCTTAGTCGCTTTATTGAGTGGCCGTTCGTGCTTGGCAAAGTCATAGCCTGTGCGTAGAGACAGACCATGAGCACCGCGTACGTCACCTAAATTGATATCGCCTAAATGGGTAATCACGCGAACGCCCTCCGTTGTCTATTGCCTTCGACCTGCTCAAGCATCCGCTCAAATTCTGCGTAGCTTGCTGCAAGCCCTTGTTGTACTTGGCCTGCTACATCACCAGCACCCGCTGCCACTTGGACATTAATGGTTGGACTAAAGCTAATAGAGCCTGCACTCATACCACCGCCTAAGCTCTGCGAACCCAGTACACTGTTTGAGTATTGCGTTTGCGCGAGGCGTTTTGCCATTTGCTCAGAGGCTTTTAGTGCAAGCGGTGTTTGCTGAGTAATACCGAGTGCTGTTCCTTCAGGGATGCCGCCGCCTAGTTTGGCAAATACTTTGGACGGTGAATTGATGCCCAGTTTAGATTTAAACCAGCCTGAAACCGAGTCACCCATATTGGTAATAGTGGCTTTTAATGCCCCAAATTTGGCTTGTACGCCGCTGATTAACCCTTGAATAATATTGACACCGAACTGTCTAAAACGGGCGGGCAATGCGCCAAAGTAAGTAGTAACTGATGCCCATGCACGGCTAAAAAATGCCAACGGCTGAAAGCCTGCCAATGCGCCTTTAATAGCACCAACGCCGCGTGTGACCGCAGACTTAAGACCATTCCACAAGCCAATAAAGAAGGCCTTAATCGGTGTCCAGTTGCGGTAAATCAGATACGCGGCCACAGCCAGCATCCCAATAGCGATAAATAATGGATTCGCCATCGCTGCAAGTCCGATAGCACGTAGCACACCACCGACAAACCTTAATGCACCACCAAGCTTCATGAGTATTGGTGATAACTGACCAAGTATTGCCATATTGCGTAGAACAGTGATGCCCGCCCGCAATCGGTTAAATGTGGTGACCAACGACGCAATAGGACGTATGACGGATAGCACGGCAAAGCTTACGCCCCAAAACGCGACTTTGGCCAATAGCAGACCGCCGACGATTTTTACCGTGCTTGCGATCAATTCAGGGTTTTGTTTCGCCCATGACGCAAAGGACTGTATGAGCGGTGTGATAGCAGTTATGGCATCACTAAGCGCAGGTAGTAAAGCATCGCCAAGCGTGATTGCGAGTACATTGAAATTATTCTTAAATAGCTGTACTTCGTTGGCTTTAGTCGAGCTGATACTATCAAACTCTTTATTCATAGAACCAAGGTATTTGCCAGTACCATCAGCATTAGTACCCAGCAGCTCAATGTTTTTCCCTAACAACTCAGTGTTATTTGCGACTGATAAAATATCGCCGCCGTAGTTAAGTCCGATAATGCTAGAGACCACGCCCGTACGTTCTTCAGTCGGTAACTTATTCACTAGATCAAAAAACTCTTGCGTGGCTGCTTGTCCATCTTTCTTAAACTTAGTGGCAAACTCATTGTGATTGATGCCGAGTTTATTAAAGCCAACTATCTGACGCTTGGTCGCCATATCGAGCGTACTAAACGTCGTAATCATTGACTCAATAGCATTTGCCGTCACTGACGCTTCACGCCCTTGGGCGATCAGCGCACCAGTGAGTCCAACGCTAAACTGCTCGCTATAGCCTGCGCTTTTGACCGAGCTACCTACTTGTGATAGCGCGGCAACCATCTCACGCGCTTTAGCAGGTGAGTTATTACTAATGGTATTGATCATATCGCCGATACGATCAATCTCTTTAATGGGTATTTGCATGACGTTTGACAGCTTTGCCATCGCGTCACCCGCTTGATCGGCGGACATATCAAACGCCACGCCCATCTTAGCGACGGTTGTGGTAAAGCCGATTAAGTCTTTATCAGCAACACCAAGCTGACCGCCTGAAGCAGTAATAGCTGCTAGCTCATTAGCAGATAATGGTATCTGCAATGACAGTTGTTTTAGCTCCTCGCCAAGCTTGGGTAGGCTATTGCCAGCGGTAAATTCAACCGTTTTACCGACCTCTGCCATCGCGGACTCGAAGTCCATTGCGGCCTTAACAGACGCGGCCACAGGTATGCCAAAGGCAGCTAATTGTGCGGTGCTGCTAGCAAGATTACTCCCTGCCTGTGATTGCGCTTCACCGATACGGCGACCACGCTCGACCGAGCGATTCAGCCGCTCTTGCGCCCGCTGTGTCTCCTCAATCGCACGAGTGACGCGTTCCTGTTCACGTCTAAAGCGGGTCAAATCCATATTGCCGCGCTGCATACCGCGCTCAATGATACGATTTAAGCGCTCTTGGCGTGCGGTCAGCTGCGTGGTGCTGCTACCCAAACGATCAAAGTCACGATTGACGCCGCCCAGCACACGGTTCAGCGAGCCGTCTACGACAGCGCCGATCCGCATACTTAACGACATATCCGCCATACGTTACCCTTTATTGATTTGCTTGCTTATTTTGCGCGGCTATCTGCGCGTTGGCTTCATCGATCCAGCCAATAAAGTCTGTTATTACCATCTCGTCAATTTCAGACGGCTGAATATGAAACCACTTAGCCAGCAGTCCCTGAAGTATCTGCCACTGATTCGTCGGCACTACCGATATTAATCTCTGAAAATCGCGCACTTACGGCTTGATAGTCAATCATGTGCATGTCGTCTAAATCTTCTAGAACCAGATCACAAGCGACCGCTACCATCGCAAGTTCAATCTCAGCGCTGTCACCGTTACCACGGCGCTGGGCTTGTTTCATCTCACGCACCTTGATACCGCGCACATGTACTTGCTCAATTGGTGCACCAGCGGCAGTGGTAAAGGGGTGTTTTAGCTTGATAGGCGAGTTAGCGATTGGAGCTTTAGCTTTGGTCATAATGGTTATCCTAATATTTGATAATGAAACGTAATTTTATAATTGACGTAAAAAAACCTTAATGCCACTTTGGACATTAAGGCTAGGATAAACAGATAACCGCTTACTTAATTTTATAGCGCATTAAGGATTAGTGCAGATTACATGACGTTGCTACGGTAATCAGCGAGCATATCCTCACCGCCGATCTTAAAGGTATTTGCCATCGCGTCATACTCAACGATTTCGACACCATCCATCACTTGCTTAACATACGTGCAGGCAAAGTCATATTCAAAGTCGACGTTTTTGTGATCGCCTAATTTACCAAGCGGCATGTTTTTGGGAGAGATAGTTAGGAATGTTACCAGTGGCACTTCATTGGTACGCCCCATGCTGGTATGGACACTGACGCTAGAGCGTACTTGAATTTGACGGGCACGAAACGGTGTCAGTTGCCGCGATACATCCGCGTACAAGCTGTTCATTTTCATCTTGCCCTCAAGCTTATCAACGCCATTGGTAGGCAGTTCCATCTTACCGATCATACCTAGCGCTTTGAACTCTTCAAATAAGAATTTAAGCTCAGGCAGATCGACCGTTTCGCATTTGCCCAGCATACTTTTACCATCTAGATAGACGATGCCCTGTGTGATTTTATGGACTTCAATACCGTTATTGGACATATTAGATGCCTCCCATGTTGACAGATTTTAGGTCAAGCAGATACTCGCCTGTGACTTCGCGCTCGTAGGTGATACGCTCCATTGGGAATATCGGCGTGAACTTATAGCCGATACGAATATGCCCTTGGGACAGCTCGCTTGCTGGGTTACGAGCAGGGTCAAAGTACGCCGCACCGTCTACAATTGCACCCCGCATTTTTAGCACACGCAGGTAATCATCAGTAAAGCCGACCAATGCTTCAATTTGTGGCTGGCGAATATCGCTATCAACAAATGGCAAGCTGGATTGGTGAATACTGATCTCAATCATGTCCTTGGTACGCTGGACTTGCTCGAAGTTGTCAAAGCTATTGTTGACTGGATATGCCGCACTGCGATTGCCCCATGTCAGGAACCCTGTACCAAAGGATTTGAACATCGTTGAGATGCCAGCTTCGTTGAGCAAGTTGGTTTCCGTATCAGGATCATCAATACGTGCTGAGATGACACGCTCAAGCCCAAGCGTCCCGCGTATCTCTTTGTTAGATGAGCTTGTCCAGTAACCAATCTCACGGTCTACGCGAGCACGTACGCCAGCCCATGCGATAGATGATGGCTCAAGCTTAATACCATCAGTGACAGGATTAAATACCTTACGGTGAGGATAGCAAATACGTACGCGTGTGGACTGGGTTTGATAAATATCAACACCAAGCGGTGCAACCCCACCACGACTGGCTACCGACTCAGTTGGGGTTAGACCGAGGGGAAGATCGATATAAGTAATGGCTTTGATTTTGCTTGCCATTACGTCTAAAGCCGCAGCAACAGCGGGCACACTACTAAAGCCTGGTGCAATTAAAATCTTGGCATCATACCCGTAGATACCGTAGCCATCGCCCATTAATTGAATACCCGTACGCGCCCCCTCAGCGGTTGTAGTGCCAATGATATCAGCCGTAGTAATCGTATCCGTATCAGCGCCGACATTGATGACCATGACCATGCCAGCGCCTTGCTCACGTAGCGATTTCAGAGCAGCTGGGATGGTATGGTTGCTGGTAATCTCACCAAACTGAGCGTCATCAGTCGATGATAGACAGATGGTGAGCGTATTAACATCACCCAGCGGTGCAGTACCCACCAGCCCGATGATGCCCGAGCGCACTTCGCGGACGGTCGTTGTGCCTTGTGAGACGTCGATGGTCTCAGTACCGTGTAAAAATTGGGTCATGGTTTGTCCTTAAATTAATTAGTTTCAAACAAAAAACGGTTTGCCGTGCTCATGCCAATATTAAATAGCTCAAGCGGGTCCTTATCTGACTTTGTCGTGTCAGTTAGCAGTACATACTCAGCGCTATATCGCTCACGCTGTAGGCGGTAGCACAGACGATTGTGATCACTCACATACGCAAAAATAATGTCGCTGTTACCGATGTTAAACTTACGCTTATCATCAAGCGACAAGCGCGGATTGGTGATATTGGGATAGAGTGTCACCACGTTTTTAGCCGCGCTTGAGTCATACCAATACAACTTAGCAACGCCATTTTCGACGTATGCAATCGTTGGGCGCATATTCTGATCAAAACTAAAGCTCATCTCAGTCACATCACCCGCAAACGCTAATACTGCGATTGGTTCAACACCGCTACGCTGTAGGTAAATAGCTTTACCTTTGACGTAGCCGTACCAGTAGTACTGCATAGGCTCACTGGTGTCAGATAGGGCGATGCCACCAAGCTCCCAGCACGTTGTCGCTGTCTGCGACTTATTGCGAGGTGGCAAAAACGAGGCACTATCAAGTTCAGTAAGCGTATTGTCGGGCAACATTACAATTCGCCCTCATAGCGTCCCCAACTTATTTCAAATGGGATACTTAGAATATCTTTGTTAGTTTTAACTATTGGCGAATCATTAGCGACTGAACCGAATCGTAACTGCCAAGCAGTCATTGATGATGTTATAGCCATAGTTCTAATGTTGCCGTTACCCCCATCCAAAGGCACATTAAAGGAAAAACCTTTTTTGTAGCTGCCCTTAACATAGGGGAAGTCTTGAACTGCTTTATATCCACCATACAAACTACCTGAAGGATATACTGTATTATTAGCTGTCAGCTCTCCTGACGCGACCATATTGCCAGAATACTCAGCAGCAGTAGATATATGTACAGCAGAGAAAGCTAAAGAGCCTTGTGTGCCACCTCCTATGTTTACTGGTCTTGCAATAACATTGTAAGGTGTAGCCTCACCACTTCCATCTAACAAATTAACCACAAATGATTTATCACGAGTATCAATAACTTTATGAGTTTTATAGTAGATATCTAGTGTTTCACCAAGTTTGAGACTAATAGATGTAGGTGCACCTGAACTATCTTTAATTAAAGCGCGTGTATTTAAGTGATAGTTAGTAGCACCACCTTGACTGACTAGACCAACTTCGCTGATATTTACATCATCTAAGCCCGTAAAGCGATATTTCTTCTGCTGCCAAACTTTATACAGACTGTCACCCTCATCAACGTAGCTGTAATCTGATGTGGTATCAGAACCTGAAGCAAGCGCAAGAAACGCATCAAGTTTGGTTTGCGTGATTGCGGGGGTGCTGTTGCCGCTGCCAATCGCGCAACTGGCGTTAATAGAGTTGCCTTTACCGCCACCAAAGAAATCTAACCCTTGATTTAAAATAAGGTTTTTTTGATAGCCTGTGTCAGTTTTTACTGTGCCGTCGGCTTTTGTGACAACACAGCGAAATTCTCCTGCTATACCTACGTGCATACTAAACCTCTGTCTTTAATGTTATGTCTAATGGCTTAACTGACGGCATATAAGCGTCACCGTCATTTGTTGTTTGCTCAATCAAAACCCGTTTTAGCGTTATATCCAATGGCTTAACGCTTGGTTTATAGGCGTCACCGTCGATATTCTTACTCATGAGTAGCGACTTCAGAGTAATATCAAGCGGTTTGACTGACGGCTGATAAGCGTCGCCGTCATCAATATTTTTATTCATAAGCAGTGAGCGTAATGTAATATCGAGCGGCTTAACGCTTGGCTGGTACGCATCGCTATCAATCGTTGTGTCTTTTAATATCCGCTTGAGCGTGATGTTTAACGGCTTAACTGTGGGTTGGTAAGCATCTTCCTTTTCTACAAGTACGGGGTATGGCTTACTTGCCCAGAATCGCTTTGGCACTACTGACTCATCTACTATCAATAGCAGTATTCCTAATAGCCGCTCGGTATAGCTGTTTTCCGAACGATTAATCGGCATTGGTATCTCTGATGGTTGTATTAGCTGCGTATTTCCATTTTCACTAAAGGCCGTGACACATCCTAAATATTTATAAGCTGGCATAAATAACCTCTAAATCTCGCGAACATGCAAGCTCTGTACATGCACTGCCTCTACATCAAAGTCCACCCCGTAGTACCATAAGCCTGACTGATGCTGGATAAAGTAATCACGTACAGGCGCTAGCGTCTTATCGGTGTGCTCAGGACGATACCCTGATAGCATTGCTAGCACCCAATCGACCAGCGGTACAGCACCATATCTGTCGTGTAGCCCACGACTGATGATTGTCACCGTGAAGCCCATTTGCCGTGGTTTAATTATCGCCGCCGTATCATCGTGCTTTGGATAATTGGACTTAGCATAGTTGACCAGCAGCGCCCCATTAGCATGATTGAGCCGATAACTGGCAGGCTTTTCTGGATAAAAATCAACCGTCAAATCCGTGCCTACCATACTTGCCAACTGGTCAACGATAGACTGAGTAATAGATTTAGTCTGGCTGTGTTCTGGTATCGCCATGATGGAGCCGCCTTAGTGTTGATGCTTAGTATTGGTCAAGTAGATCTTTGCTGAAAGTCGATTGGCGATTACGGCTGGGGCGCACATGGACTTTAAACTCACCGTCTTCCACGACTTGCTGACCTGCTAGTATTTCGCCTGCTGGTACACCCAATGTCACTTTGCCGTCTTGTATTTGCACCAGCATTTTGAGCGCGTCCGTATAGCCATCACGTACGGTTTTTGGTAATTCAAAGCCTTCAGGGCGTCGCTCGTATAACTTATAACGCGCGATCTGCTTGGCGATAGATGAGATGATTGTTGGTGTATTGCGAAACGGTAAACTATAGCGTCCACGTAGATAGCCATCGACTGTCTCACAAGCTTCCATAATGACCGTTTCAACAACCCCAACATCAGCGATACCATCGGCATCGTCGTCCGCTAGCTCAATCATGACGCGATCTGGTACGAGTGACTTTTGGTCGGTAACGCTGATATAACTCATCACGACGCAGCCGTAGCTTGTACTGCATCGTCTTCGATGAGTAGCGCTTCTAGCGTGTCATTGGTAGCCGTCGCATCATGATCTATGCCGCGCTTATCCAATTCCGCATTTAGGTCTTTTTTCAGCCAGCCGTCATAAGGGTTTGCGACTGCTTCAGGCTCAGGTTGTGGCGTTTCAGGCTCAACGACTTCTACCGTTTCAGCTGGTGGCATTTTTACTGAACTAATTGTCTCGGCTTGCACTGCTTCTGGATCAGCTTCGACAACCTTCACAACTTTAGATTGCGGCGCATCAGGCTCACTATCGCTAGGCGGTTGTGGCTGTAGCCCTGCATGATCAGTATCATCAGGTTCAGTAGCGGTAACCGTCGCTAGCGTTTGGCGTTCTTCATACGCTTTGAGTTCATCTACCGTCGGTTCACGCACGTAGTTTGCCATTTTTAAGAACACCACATCTTTTTGGGATGCTTCAAATAATGCGCCTTCAGGATAGTTAATACGGTTGTGACTAATCGCCATCATTGCCACCACGATAGCGTTTAATCGTTTGGTCTGTTTCATGGGTTATCCTTAATAAGTTTGTTTTAAGTAAGACGCGCTGTGTTTAGCAACGCGTCTTGTTCAGCATCTAGCTGAACGCTACTAAGCTACGTTTTTAAATAAAAACCCTGCGCTGATACCCGCGATAACAGGCTTACGCTCATGCGTTACTGGATAAAAATACGTCTTAGAATTATCATCATAGTACTTGGCTTCCGCATACGGATGACCTTCCATCTCATAGGTATAACCAAACGCTGGCTCTTCACGGTCAAGCTCAGACGCTTCAGGCGTGTAGGCCAAAATGGCATCATTACCCCATGCGTCCACGGTATCGTCCACCACTTCATCAAAGTAAAGCGCTTTACCGACCACGACTTCGTCCAAGTCAAAGAGTTCTGCAAGCATAGCTGCGGTGACTGCTTTGCCATCGGCCGTGATCGTAAGACGTTTTAAAATCTTAGGATGGTTTTTGAGCGCCGTGAACGCAGCAGGGCCGAGCACCATACGATTGGCATCAACGGCACACGATGAGCGGATCACCTCACGCGCGTCATCAACATCACCGATAGGGTCACTATCAGGATTCGTCCATTGACTTGTACCAGACAGCACCTTTTTATTACTGGCATCATAACTATCAGGATTACGCGCTAGCAGTGCTTGCTGGACTTCAAGCTCAAGCATCATGGCGTTCCACGGTTTACGTACCGCACGCGATTCAAGCTTAATGGTTGGTGCAAGGGCATTGGCATCACGCAAATTCTCACGCGGCAGCTTGCCCTCTAAGCTATGGTTTTCTAGTACATAGTCCGCGCCTTCGAAGCCAACATCGACGCGCTTGGTATTAGAGCCTGGTGCGCGTGCGGTGTTATAAATACGGAAATCACGGTCAGTAAACATGATGACCTTGCCGCCTGTGGTTTGCACAGGGACGCGCGGAAATAAGACGTGACCGACATTGGCAGGAATGCCGATACCTTGCACGACTTTGGTTAAGATGGGATCAACGACAACTGTAGCCATTAGGGTTTCCTTTCAGATTTAATGTGATTCATAGGGTTAGATACATCGAGGTAATGAACGTTACTTGATCAGCACTTCCGCGTGACCCGTTGCCGCTGCGTCATACAGCACAATGCCATGCACGGTGTCACTTGCAGTCAGCGCTGCCGCCGCTGTTTTGATGACCATGCTACCCGTATCGAGGCAGATAACATCACCCTGCATGACCGCACCGCTAGCGATGCCATTCATATTCATACTTGCCGTACCCAGTACGGTGACAGATACGATATCGCCCGCCGATGCTGCCTCTTGGGTCACGCCCATTGGTAGTGCATCAGCGGCCATGAGTTTGCCTGTCGCATCGACCCACGATCCTTTGGGTGTATCTTGTTGCACCGTGACGGGTAGCGCGAGGATGCTACGATGTTGAACGCTCTTATCCATGTGAGTTACCTTTTTATGTTTAATATATTGTTAAAGCATTTTGCCTAACCACTAATCGCCATTAACGCGGTGGAGTAATCAACCTTGTGCGCTTCGCTGTAAGTCAGCGCTTGCTCATGTAGCGCTAGGCGATCAGCATCTACCGCCGTACCTGCTGGTGCACCAAATGCTGTATTGGTGGTTTGAGGTTTCCCAGCAGCTTCACTGAACAAATGCGAAAACGTATTCGCATTTGCGTCAGACAGTTTTGATTTGACGGCGGCTTTTAGCGGCTGTTTGTTATCGCCTTCGCCAAACTCAACAGGGGCATGGCTACTGTCACGATCTAGCGCGTCTAGCATTGCGGTGATAATTGACTTCTCGCTAGGCGCAATCTTGCCATCTGTGACTAAAGACTCGCTAAAGTCAGCGTTTTCTTTCTCAGCTGCTTGGACTTTGGCTGTCGATTCCGCTTGGGCTTTTGCATCCAATTGCGCTTGTAGTGCCGCAATGGTGGCGTCTTTATCCGTCGTATCGGCAGGCGGTGTCGCGGGTACGGCTGGTGGCGTGGTCGGAGCAGGTGGCACTGGTGTAGCAGGAGCAGCAGGGTTAGACATAAAGTTATCCTTTTGAGTATCATGTTTAATATTTTGTTCATGAGTCGTGGTATCCGTCGTAGTGTCTTCGCCAAAAAATAGCGTACGCATGGCGGACACAAAAGTATCAAAGGCGGATTGTTTTTCAGCAAAGTCTACAGTCAGCGTCACCGCATCATCAGACTCGCTAAATTCAATCGGCTGTAGACCTTTGATGGCTGGTGGCTCAGCACCCAAAAACCCCACATGGCGTAAGTAGTACGCGCCTTTGGCAGGGTTGGCTGGAGAGTTAGGTGGGTAAAACGAGGCGGATACTTTCTTATAAGCACCGTTAGCGACTTGCTCGCTAAACTCAGTGTTGACCTGCTCAGGGGTGGCAAACAGATTGCCACCATCACCGTTCAATGACTGCACCCAGCCGTAAGCTGGATTATCAGTCTTAGGATGACCGACGACGATAGGGGCTTGATGCAGATTAGGATCGTAGGCCGCTACAGCAGCGGTAAGGTCTGCCTCACTGAATGTCAGCGTCTGGCCGTGACTGTCGGTATGCGTACCTGTTTTAAAGATGTGAATGCGTTTCATGTGTCGGTGTACCGTTTGGCATTTAGACACATGGTAGGTGATTGACGGGGCAGATTATTTTATAGCAGATTAAGGATAAGATAAGGACTAAGACAATAACTAGCAGATGATGTGATGAGTAGTATTATAATGCGTATCAAAAAGGCGTTTATAAACGTTTATAAACGAGCTGAACAACCAAGCATGAGCATTCACCGCATTGACACTCCAAAGGCGCTTAAATCGCATTTGAGCGCCTATCACTCTATTAAATGGTTCTTGATGAGATCAGTCAAAATAGTCACGTCATTGTTACTTGCGCCCAGATAATTACGTGCAGGAATATCACCCCATAAATGCGGATAATCTGCTTTTGTGCCGCCATAGTGCATCATCGCGCCATACACCATGTTTGTACCGATGGTCACACCAGCACTTGCTGCCTCATAATGAATTGACTGCATCAGCGTATGATTCATGATAAGCGGCTGCTTGCTTGCCACTTTATTTGCGCCGCGTCTGTTTAGACGACCACTTTGATTGGTATCAGATGCGCCAAGCATACTGGCAAATGTCGCCTCAGAGTTAGCCGCCCACGGCTCACCATCAGGCGACGTTGAGTTCTCAAAATTATCATGGGTGCTATTAACCATATGTTCACCCATGTCGCTAAACACAGGAGACAGATCACCGCCACGCTCTATGATGCGTAGCACATAACGCTGGGCTTGCTCAAGACCGTCTATATTGATGGTAATCATTATTGCCCTTACAAAGCATCATCGACATCAATACCTGCATTAAGCAAACTTGTCAGTAGTGCTTGACCAATGATAGGCGCGTATTTACTAATTGTTGGCTTCCACGTACTGCCTGCCGCATGTTCCCATCCTACTGCTGCCACGCCGTCAATATCGGGTGTATCAGCAATGCTTAGACCCAATCTATCCATATCAGCCATACTCAATACACGCACATAGCAATTACAGCCGTAACCGTTTGGCGGGTAATTAATCGACCACCAGATATCATCCGCGCGTAGCACGGTATTATTTAAGCGCAGGTGCGATAGACGTGGATTGCTACGCGTCACATGACGATACTGCCAATAAGGACGAGATTGAAGCATCTCAGGCGTAGTCATCTGCTGCCAGCGTCCAGCAGCGTGAGAGGTGCGCATATTGGTTAAGTAGATAACACGGGTGCGCCAAGCGCGGCCAGCGGCACTATCACTGCCTGTGTAATCTTTCCAACCACGCTTTTGCACGATGTCTTTGAAGCGTTTTCGAAACGCGCCAAGGCTTTCACCATCCTCAATAGCAGCACCTACCGCATCATTCAGGTCTTGCAATAAGTCTGCTTTCATCGCACCTGCTACCGTAAACGCTTTGTCATGCTGCGCGGCTTGTATGTCTTTATATGTGGGCGTTAGTAGCAGCGTCTTCTGTTTAAAGAAGGCTATTTGTGATTGAAACTTAAGGCCAAATGCCGCTTGGGTTTTTGATAACTCACTCATAAGGTTAACTCATCAACGACTTCAGCGACTACTTCAGCACGTCCCGCCAGCGTTGCCGCTGTCATTGCCTCTGCAATCACCTCAATGAGCTGCGTATCATCCAAGTTATCAAACTCACGGGCGATCATATCAGGCAGCGCCTCAAGACTTGGTGCAGTATTGATAATAGTCTCAAGACTTACTAACCACTCATCGACCGATGACTGACTGCTTGCTGCCAGCTTATCAATATTGGCATCCGCATAGTCCAGACGCACAGGCGTAAAACCTTGCTCAGAAAAATCCGCTTTCATTCCTGATACTTGAGCGCTAGCATTAGACTTGTTAGCACGCGCAGTAGGCGCAGCCTTAACTACCTCGTCAACTTCCACCTCATCTTCTGCCAAATTATATGCACGTTGAAAATACACTTTCGTCAGTCGTGCGCCGGCCTTTTGTAGTTTTTCATCACGGGTGGCGAGCTTATCAGTCACGTCCTCATCTGACCACATCGACCATGTTGGCATGATCTCATTGTCACCGATGTTTAGTTGCACCGCATAACGTAGCAGCGTATTGATTGCCTCAGCGATCATCTCGCCATCAGCGTCACGGATATCATCGGTGACCTCAAGACCTGCTTGTGCACTGGCATTGGTACTGGATGAGTCAGTCGATTGGTCTTGACCCAGCAGCGCAATATTAATCTCGCTACGGCAGTACTTCAGCAGCCGCTCAAACATATCCGCGGTAGCGCCTTTACCAGCTGCTTCCAATATCTCAACTGAGCCATCATTAGGAATCGCTGCTACGCCGTCTTGCGCTAGCGTCTCAAGGCTATCAAGTATTAGGTTAACCTCACTGTCAGGCGTGCCGCGAGGATGCTTGCCCACGATAAAAGCTTGCCCATATTTATCGGCAAACCGTAGCCAAAACTTCAAGCCACCTTTACGGAATACCGCCGACCAATAGACGGCGGCAAGGTCTGCCACGCCATAAGGATTGGCATAGGTCGCATCATTACGTGCCATGATGAACTTCATATCAGGCACAGCATCGCCTGTGATATTACCCAATTGGCGAAAGCACAGCTCATTATCATGGTTAAAACTAAACCATTCAGGCGGTTTACCGATCACGCGCTCAGGCAGCCATAACCCACCTGATTTGCCAGTGCCTTTAGACCAGTACACCTCAGCAGGACTATAACCGTACAGTGCTGCGTCATGCAGCTCACGAGTGAGTCCTCGCATATTGATATTGGCCAAAGTTTGCTGGCATAGATTGAGGGTTTTATCAGAGGCATTCCCTTGCGTGAGACCGTACTCAAGACCAACCACCGATGAGCGCCGACGCCGTACTGCACCTTTGATCGCAGGGTCGTTTAGGATATCGCGGTATACCTCGACATCACGTCCCAGTTTTTTGAGCACCGCATCAGGATTGGGCAACGCCATCATAAGACCGCCCATATCAAAGCCGCCATACATGGCAGCCGCACGGCTAGCGATCTCTGATGATAAGCTTTGAGTAATTTGTGCGGTCATTAGTAACCTCGAATAATTGAGTTAAAGCGCTGGCGCATACCGACGCCTTTTTGCACTTCTTTATCTTTAGCAGCAGGGCGACTATTCACGGTCAGCTTGCCATTTTTCATGTTGAGATAAGCGCAATTGGATAAGCATAGCGACGGCGCAAAATCCCCATGGCGTACAAGGTCTGGGTCTTTTAAATCTTCGCGCCTTAGCGTGTTGACCATCTTAATACCGTTCACGTCTTCAATCTGGCGCAAGTCTTGAGTTAAGTTGTTATCAGCAGGGATAGTTATCATATCGTCTTCAAATAGCCCTGTCATTTTAGGCATGTATTCGCCGTACCACTTTAGGTTGAGCTTGACCTGCATGATCCGAGAGTGACCGTATTTATCAGCGGTCAGCTCAGCCGTGGTCTCACCACTACCTGTAGCATCCATCGCGCCGCCAATAAAGTTCGGCAAGCCATCAATAAACGCCCACAGTATTTGCATTTGCTGGCGGGCGGGTACTTTTTGCATCTCAATCACAAACGGTACGTTACGTTGTAGATTCTGTTCAATACCGAGCGGATTGATAATACTAAAGTCACGGTGACGGGCATAATCTTGCCCAAAGTACCACGGCATTCGCGGATCAAGCTCTGCAAGTAGCGGCTCTAGATGCACCTTAATCCACGCATCCGCAAAGTCTTCGCGTTCATCGACTGTCTTTTCGACGAAGTTCTCAGGCAGTATCAAGCGCAGCACAGTGCGACCTTGTACCGATGCGCGTTCAATCCATACCGTCGGTAGACTGGTACTATTACCATCACGCGGTATGGCGTCCAGCTCTTCACGCATCTGCGCTTTACGGCTACCATAACCACGGCGGATTTTCTTATACCACTTTTCTTTACCCTCAGGCGTTGGCAGCTCGCCTTTAATGAGACACACGCGCTCATACAGCCCATTGGCTACTGCATCATCAAAGGTGACTTTATAGACGATGGCTGTGTCTTTATAGACATCGCCTTCAATCTCTTTAATAAGCTGATTAAAGGCATTAGTCGTGCCGTTGTGGGTGCTGATAATGACAATACGGCTACCCCAAATCAGTAGCGCCGTTGCAGCATCTAGTACCGCCTGTACGTTACGATGGAACGCCGCTTCATCAATAATGACATGCCCTTGCAAGCCACGGATGTTTTCAGGGCGGCTTGATAGCGCGACAATCTGAAAGCCACTGGCTAAGCGAATACGCCAACTGGTGATGTATTTGGTTTTGCCGTGTTCGTCTTGGTCTTCAAACAAAAACTCTTCAATACCGCTCACGCCTTGACCTTGAGCGACTGCAATCGTACGCAGGAACTTGGCACAGTAACCGACAAACTCAAGGCCTTTTTCTTTGGTATCGCCCACGTAGTAGACGTTATCGCCGCCTGCATGGCGTTGACTGGCCGCCACCAGAGACTTATCAAGCGCCATACCAAAAGTAATACCTGTTCGCCGTCCTTTTTCCACGACCAAGATGTCATACTCATGCGACAGTGCAATGGTCTCTGATTGGTGGCGCATGAGTAACCCATCCGCCATAGGATTAAACGTATCAGGAATATCACGTACCGACTGGGGTAGCTCTTCCCATTCCACGATAGCCTTGGTGTCACGGGCAGGTTTAAGCGTACTCATAAGCTTAGCACCAGCGACGGCTGCGCTATTGGCAAAGGCTTTTATCTTGTCGCTCACGTTAAATCCCTTTTTTAACCCCTGATTTGACACCGAGGAACTCACGCCGCCAAAAGTCTACTTGTTCCGCACCCAGACCACCCGCTTGTGCATGTTCCTCAAGCTTTTCGGCTTGTTCAGCGAGCAGCTCCGCTCGAGCACGAGCTTTGACTTCTGTTTCCCATTTTTTTTGGGTGATGTTAGCGCGGGTCAGCTCAGCCATAGATTTACTAATTTTGGCGAGTAACAGCAATCGCTCTTCAGGGGTCTGGTCGTCCTCAAGCTCTTTTAAGGCAACAAGGCCATTAAAGGCCTCAGTCTGCATCAGCGTGATGGTGGCATTCGATAGCGCACCCGTATCATCGGCGGCATTTTCGGCAAAGTGTATCGCCATATCGGTCGCCACTTTAGCCGCGGCCAACTTGGTTTCCAGCTTTTTACCATAGCGATGGACTGATGACTTACTGATCTCATAGCCTAATCGTTGTAGCCAACCTGCCAAGTCTTCATAGCCATTAAAGCCATTATCAAACAGCTTATCGTCTAGCTGTTTTTTGTGGTCAGCGGCCAGCTTGTCGATTGCACTTTCGCGTGCCATATTAGCTCCAATACTTTGCAGGGCGAGCGATACCAGCGCGGCAGTCTACCGTATAGTCCACGACATCGATACCGAGTGCAGTACAGCGCCCATGCCAGTGTCCGTCTGGATTTTTAGTCAGCATTACCATCTTGCGTTTTTCAAGATAGCTAAGCTGCTGGTGCAACTCGGTGGGCGTCACCTCACCGTAGATATCATCCATGATGGTTTTTAGCATCACATCACCGCAGCCAAGTGGTTCGGCGCGGTGCATGGCAACGAGTAGATACCAACGCATACCCTCGCGGCGGCTTTTATCAAGATCAATAGGCATCAGTTATCCTTGTTTTTGCTGGTTTAACAGCTCATAGAGCCGATCAAGTTTGGCTTCAACCACAGTAAATGTACGGTTGAAGTCCGCGCGCGTTAGATATTTTTCAGGCAGCTCAGCCTTGAGTAGAAGGAAGTCTCTTTCAATTTGCCTAACCTCAGTGGTTTGCTGTTGCACTTGCTTTGATACGTTACTGATTGCATCTTCTAGCGAGTCATCACGCTCACGAAGCGCCGTATCAAAGCGAGCAAAAAACGCCGAACCTGCACCCCAGATTGAGCCTGCAATGGTGAGCAAGATACCGATGGCTTGATAGGCTTCAAGTTCCAATGTCATTACTGCTCCTTGTGATATGGCTGGCATTCAATGCAGTAGGTGGCATGAGGGGCGGCTTTTTTGCGGTCAGTACCGATAGGGTCACCGCAATCGATGCAGTCCGTAATATCATTAGCGGCTTGGGTTTTGATACGGGATAGCGCGGCGTTTAGATGCACCGCCGCGATTTTGTTGGCATCATCAATAATGTCACCCATTACCACCTACCTTGCCACTGCCTTTGATGGGCTTGCCTGTGACAAGGCGCAAGATGGCATTGATAAACGCCACACCTGTTGCCAGTACACCGTAGACCTCAGGGGTCATTAGCGCCTCAAGGCTAGGCGTAGCAGCCGTTGCCAGCGTCATCGCAGTGATGATGAGATTAAACCAGATGGTTTTGGACTCGTACCATGCCTTATGCTCAGGCGTGGGTATGGGCTGATTAGTGGTTGGCGAGGTCTGGGGGAGTCCAGCATGGCTTACCTCATGAGGGAATGGTTCAACATGATCGGACATTACCAGCCCTCCTGCTTAGCTTTTTTATAGGCCGCTGCGAGCTTGGTATCGTACTTATTCGCCTTGTAGCCTTCACCGTTATAGCGCAAGGCAAACCCAGCCCAGTCATTACGCTGTATCTCATCGACTAAGCCGTTGACCTTGATGTATCGACACATAGCATCTATCTGCGCAGCCTCCGACTCATGCATCGCATCTATGAAAGCCTTGAGCGATGGGTACTTTAGATCTTGCCAATTAAAGCCCATGACCTGACCCTTACCCCAGCTACACGCCATGTGTGCGGCGTCCCAGTCCAGCACTGCTGCAACGGCTAGCTTGTCATGTTGTGGACGCACGTTATACAGCGAGCGATCCCATGTGCGGCTTACCATGTCAGGAAATAGCGTTTGTAGCTGATCACGCTTGGTAATGATATTGGCGCGTGTGAGGTACTTGTAATAGATATGCGGCTCAAACAGGATCGTTGGACGGCCTTCATCGTCGAAGCCGTCCATTGGGCACTCAACGTCTATGATCGATTTTAGGGCAGCGGCTTCGACGCCTAGACCTTTGGCACTAGCGACAATATCAGCACGAGTTAGCACAGGTAAAGTGACACTAGCGCCAGCCCCAGCTTGTACGGCAATAGCACTACCAAAAATAGTAATGATCTCTTGAAGGTCAGCAGGATTTATAGGGCGAAATATTGTATTGACTAGATCAACGATATCTTGAGTCAAACCATATTCATCCAGCATTGTTTTAGACCAGTCAAAAAACGCTTTATCGGTCATTATTGGTTTGTTATTAGACATAAAAAAACCTGTTAGCTTATTATTGCTAACAGGTTATAAAAAACAGACGTTTTTTGATTTTATAGGGAATTAAGGATTATAAGGTTAAAAGCGAATACGTATTCGCTTTTAACCCAAATATCAAACCGCATCTATTGTAAAGAACAGTCCGCCCAAGCCCTCAGAGTAGTTTGCAGCGTAGCTGGCATTACCAATCACGCGCTTTTGGCTCTCGCCTTTATTATCGATAGCGGCAGGAATTATATCAAGTATTGCTTGACTGACTTCCTCTTTAGCGACTGAGCCATTAACAGCATTGGCGGCAGCCAGACTCATTGCGATTACCTTTAGATTTTCTGTGCCAGTGCCGTTACCACCAATAGCTAAAATGATGCCGCGTAGCTTACCGTCGTCGGTGATGATACCAGACATACTAGCGTTATTAGGCATAGGCGCATAGCTTACCGATTGACCGTTATCAATACCATTAATAATTAGATTTTTATCCGCTTTTGCGATGATGGCATTGTAGTTTTTGACAAACTGGTCAGAGGTGAGATCAAAGTCAGGTAGTGTGTTTTTGACCTCAATAGGCTCAGCTTCAACTGCTGGCTCAACTGCTTTTGGCGTCTCTTTAACTTCGGCTATTTCAGGCGTGGCTACAGGCTGCGGTTCAGGTTTGGCGGGTTCTGTCTTATCAACTGGTTCATCAACAGCGGCGGTTAGCTCATCGTCTACAGCGGGCAACATCGCACCGCCAATCCCTAAGCACAGTACGCTTGCCACGATACTAAACACCGCGATTTGCATACGGCTGGCATGAGTCTTGTCTGGTTTTTTGATCAGGCTTGGCTTAATTAGACCCACGATTAATATCAAAGGGAAAACAATCACGCCAAATAATACCAACAACCCACCAAAAAACTCCATGCTCACTCCTAATGATTAATTTAATTGATACAACCGTTTTCTAAAGACTTCTTTACGCTGCTGAAGCTTACCAAGATAAGCGCTCAATAAAGCGCAAATAGCAAAGCTAACGACAGCCAACCACATCACATTTATCCAAAAAGACAATAACATAACAAGTGCTGTACCTATTAGCCATAAGCTATATTTATCAATCTGATGACTCATATAACCGATCTCTCGCCGCAACCGTCTACACTCTAACTCACCTTTAATATCTGCTCCGCAATGCACACAGTCTGGTGTATTTCGCCATGTATGTTGCTCGCATTGATGGCACTTTATTGCGTTTTGATGATATGGCGGTGGTGCGACACGCCCAAAATACACGTCGCCTTCATGTGTTCCCTGATTGATATAGCCATGATTTTCAGGCCAGTTATCGGGACTACTTGCCAAAATTCACCTCACCTTTATGCCTGCCTTGATTGATATAGCCATGATTATCAGTCGTATTATTAGGTGCGTTATTGATAGTCGCTGCGCCGCCACTGACTGATCCTATGCTGCCGCTATCGACTGTTTGTTTAGCATGACTGCCAGCGCCGAGTAGTAACATCAATACTTGATTCTGAGTATCGTTATCTGCTTGATCATATTTCTCTAGTATGAGTGCTTTGTCATTACCCACACTCACATTACGCCCATGCACCAAATAATCAAGCGAATATCCCGTCATTTCTTGCAATTTTATCAGAAAACTAATGTCTGGTGAGCGTTCATCATTCTCATAGCGCTGTAGCGTGGCTGTTCCTACGCCTGTTTTATCGGCAAAAACCTTTCTAGACTCCTTACCTCTGATTGCAAAGATACGTTGTCCCAAAGTTAAACCAGCCATAGCTACCTACCTTTTTAATCATTTTTGATAAAATTTCATTGACTATTTAATCCGAATGGATTAAATTATATACATTGATTGGTACAAACTTGTTTCATTAACTCAAAGAAGGATTTTAGCACATGGCTACTAACACCGCAGCACCAACTGAACCTCAAACACCAAATCAATTTCGCAAGCAGCTCATTGATCAAGGATTGACACTAAAAGAATGGGCAGAAGCGCGGAACTACAATCCCGAATACTGCTCTCGTGTCCTAACTGGTCTTGTTAAAGGCACACGCGGCAAGGGGCATGATATTGCTGTTGCTATGGGTATCAAAGCTGATTTATCAGCCAAACCTCAAACAACTGTTAACGAGGTGAACGTATGAAATTGTTTACTAAACCCCAGCCAACGGGCGCAAGTCCGCTCCATCTGAACAATAAAGAGCTACGCCGTGAATTGGCTTATGCCGACACGATCATTGCCAATATTGAATCGATCATTATTGATGAGCAAAAGGGTTGCCTTGAAGATATGAACGCTATCAATGCAAATGCTACTTCATCAGATCCTTTTAGAAGCGAATCACGTAAGCGAGTAATGCACCGCATTACCCCAAAGCGTGACTACCTCAAAATCATACTGATAGCGCTGTGTATTTTACTAGGTTTTGCATGGTACACCGCCCAACAAGAGCGTGATTTCTTTATGCAACAAACAGCAAAAGGAGGACAACATGGCTCAATCCACTAAACGCGCCCTAAAAATCATCAAAGCAATGCGTAGCACCACTTTTAGCGGTATTAGCGTCACCGAACTGGCACAGTCTGTCGGTACATCAGCAGTAAATATTTGCCGCGACCTAGACGATTTAATGGATGAAGGGATGGTCGAAAAACGTGATGACGGACGCTATCAGTTATCGGTTGCCATGCTGCAAATCGCCGCTGCGTATCAGACTGACTATAACCGCATGGCGAGCCGCTTAGCTGAAATCAATAATCGCATTAACAATCATTGAGGACATTATGAAAGACATTACTCCAGAAGCCACAATAGAAACCAGTATCAATGCTGCACCAAATGACCAGAGTCAACTAGCCGTTGCTACTGCAAGACTCGCTAACAGCTTAGGATACGAGGGTAATCTCACTATTGGCACACTTGAAGATGAGATCCGCTTTTATCAGCAGCGTACCGCCGAGGCATGTGTCGAAATGGGCAAGCGCTTATTGATACTCAAAGAGATGTGCCCGCATGGTGAATTTGCCCAGCGTCTTGAAGTATTGGGTTTCCAGCCACGCACTGCACAAAAATTCATGCAAGCGGTACTTAAGATTTCAAATGCGAATACGTCGACGCTTTTGGACAAAGTGGGCAGTCAAAGCAAATTATTAGAGCTGGTCACACTGGATGACGACCAGCTTGACGCGCTCAGTAACGGCGACAGCATTGGCGATATCACGCTTGATGATATCGAAATGATGAGCGTACGTGAGTTAAAAAAAGCGGTCAAAGACGCTCGCGCTGATACTGCCGCCAAAGATGATTTATTGAGCAACAAAAACAAAAAAATCGACGAGCTAGACGCCAAGCTTAGCTTGCGCCGTCAGCCCGACCAGCAGCACGTTGTCAGTGCCGAACTAGAAGCGCATATCAGCAGCGAATTAGCCCAGTCCGTCACCAGCATCCTGACCGCCATCAGCCAGTTTAATGCCAGCATCTTGACCCTACGCGAGCAAGCCGACACCGACGCGCCGCACCTAAGCGCCAAGATTGATAGTGACGTCAGCTACGCCTATGGCCGCATTGCCGAGCTTGCCGCGACCGATGGTATTGAGATTGATCTGGCGCAGATGGTCACCCCTGATTGGATGATCGATACACCATCTATAGATATACCAGCCGCAGCGCCGCAGCCTACCAATGACCCAGCGCAAGAGGCAGCTACGTTTCAGGCGTGGCGCGAGGAGCAAGGCTATGTCAGCGATGATGACTTTGAGCTGCGCGGTCAGACCCCTGACCAGCTAAACGACTAAACCCTAATAATCTTAAAAAAATAAGAGCAACACTATGGATACCGCAACTCTCGACTATTTACGCACCATTGCCAAGCGCTTAGACAGTGCTAAACATGGCGAAAAGTCAGCCATCGTTGAGCTAGCAGCAGCATACCTGTGTTGCTCAAACAAACAAGTCTATCAACTGCTAAAAGATGCAGGGCTTACCACGCCGCGTAAAACTCGCACGGACAAAGGTGAGTCTATCATCACCCGCGCTCAAGCCGAGCTGATCGGCGGCATGATATTAGTCGCCACCCGTGCCAATGGCAAGCAAATCTTATCGGTCACTGACGCGGCTGAAATGCTAAAGGCACAAGGCAAAATCCCAGACGTGGCCGTTAGTACCATACTACGAGCGCTAAAGGCCTACCACTGCCACCCAAGCCAGTTAGCAACACCGACAGCGCACGTCACCCAGCGCAGTTTGCATCCCAATCATGTCTGGCAAATAGACGCCTCAGTCTGCGTGCTGTTTTATTTGCCAAAAGGTGGATTGGCAGTGATGGAGCAAAAGGAATTTTATAAAAACAAACCTGCCAATGTCAAAAAGATTGAGAAAGAGCGCGTCATTCGCTACGTCGTCACCGACCATTACAGCGCCGCCACTTACGTGGAATACGTCATGGGTGCAGAGTCTAGCGAGAACTTAACGCAAGTTTTTCTAAACTCCATCCAGCGCCGCGACGCCAATGATCCCATGCATGGCGTCCCAAACATCCTAGTCATGGATAAAGGTAGCGCCAACTTATCAGGCTTATTTCTTAACTTACTGGATCGCCTTGGCGTTGAGCATATCGAACACGCCGCAGGCAATAGCCGCGCCAAAGGACAGGTCGAAAAGCACAACGACATCGTCGAGTGCAAGTTTGAGAGCCGCTTGTCTTTTTTGAACATCAGATCACTAGATGAGCTAAACGCCTACTGCACTAAGTGGCGCGCGCACTTTAATGCTAATGCCGTGCACAGCCGCACTCGTCAGACGCGCAACGCCATATGGCTCACGATTACCAATCAGCAGCTGCGGTTAGCGCCGTCATTAGAGATATGCCGCGAGCTGGTCACGACCAAGCCTAAAACCGTCAAAGTGCGTGGCGACTTGACCATTACTCATACCGTAAAAGGCTATGCAAACCAAGCCTACGACCTGACGCATCTGCCTGATATCTACCCCAAAGCCGAGATCGATATCGTCGTCAACCCTTACCGCGCCCCTGATATTGATGTCACTTGGCTAGATACCGTTTACACCATTAGCCCAGTAGAGACTGACGCCGCAGGTTTTGCCATTCATGCGCCCGTCATTGGTGTACAGATGATTGCCAAGCCTGAGAGCCAAGCTGATAGCAACCGCAAAGCCATGATGAAAGCCGCTTATGGCGCGGATACCGAAAGCGAAGTCGATAAAGCCCGTAAGCAAAAACAAGCCGCTTACGTCGGTACAGTCGACGCGATGGCAGACGTTGATAATAGCTATAGCGATGGGAACGTGCCAAACGTCATTACCAAAGCTGCGCAGACCGTAGACACCAGCGCCCACGTCGCCAGCCGTGAGGTCAAGCCATACACCCATGTTGAAGCCGCCATGCAATTGCGCGGATTACTTGGTAGCCAGTGGACAAGTGACCACTTTGCCGACTTGCAAAAGCAATATCCACAAGGTGTACCACACAGCGCCATTAACGAGATTGCAGACCGCATCGTCATGGGCAAACCAGTTACCTATTTAAAAGCAGTTAATGAGTAGCGACCACTCAGGAGGTATCAATGCAACACGTCAAACAATTATTAAAGGACAACGGCATCAGCCAGCGCAATTTGGCCAGCCATTTAAGCGTTAGCCCTGCTGCCGTCAATCTGATTTTGAACCACGACCAATACCCAGCAGCGTCAGCCAAGAGCGTCATTGTTAACAGTATTAACCAGTTTTTAACCAATCACGGCATCAAATTTGACCATCCAAAACCAACCAATAACTTAGAGGAAGACCTTATGTTACTTCGCAAACAAACCCTAACCCAGCCAGCACGTAAGCAGTTCAAGTTATTTACCAACCCGTTCACCAGTGACATTCGCAGTGCGGACGAACTTTATCAGTCAAGCGATACCGCATACGTACGCGCCGCCATGCACCATACCGCAAAACATGGCGGCTTCATCGCAGTCACTGGCGAGTCGGGCGCAGGGAAAACCACGTTAAAGCGTGACCTCATTGACCGTCTCAAGCGTGAGAACCAATCCATCATCACCATTGAGCCGTACGTGTTAGCCGCTGAAGACAACGATATGAAAGGAAAAACGCTAAAAGCTGCGCATATTGCCGAAGCCATCTTGCACGCGCTAAGCCCACTCGACAACCCAAAGCGCAGCCCTGAAGCCCGTTTCCGTCAAGTGCATAACTTACTACGTGAGTCGCACAAAGCAGGCAACAGCCATGTACTGATTATTGAAGAGGCGCACAGCTTACCGATTCCAACCCTTAAGCACCTCAAACGCTTTTTTGAACTAGAAGACGGTTACGACAAGCTTTTAGGTATTGTCTTAATTGGACAAAACGAGCTGACGGTCAAAATGTCTGAACGAAACCCATCTATCCGCGAAGTGGTCCAGCGTTGTGAGATTGTCACCCTAGAGCCGATAGCTCCCAGCGAACTATCAAGCTATCTTGCCAAGCGTTTGGGCAAGCAGTCCGAGCTTAGCGGCATCATTGATGAGTCTGGCATTGACGCCATGGTAAACCGCTTGGTGCGCACCGATAACAAGGGGCGCGTCATGCAAAGCCTGCTATATCCGCTAGCTGTCGGCAACCTTATTACTGGCGCAATGAATATGGCAGCAGACCTAGGCGTACCCACTGTCACCCGCGACATCATTATGAATGTTTAACCCACCAAAGGAGCAATACCCATGACTAACCAAACCACCAGCCCCGTAACCACCATCGACGATAAAGACTACATGACCGACGACAAGGGCCGCTTAACACCTGTTGACGCCATCAAGCCTATTGACAAATTACGTGACGAAACCGTTTGCCAAGCGGCGCAAAAGGTCATCGCTTTACATCAGACAATGAAGTCCGAAAAAGAGGCGCTGTTTACATTGGTGTATGACTTTTTGGAACTATCCGCAGCCGAGTACGACACCAAATATGGTGGCAAAAAAGGCAACGTGTCCCTACCAAGTTTTGACGGCAGATACAAAGTCCAGATCGCCATGAGTGACAATATTGTCTTTGATGAGCGCTTGCAGATCGCCAAAAACCTCATTGATGAGTGCATTAGTGAATGGAGTGCAGGCAGCGCCACCGAAATCATGACACTGGTAAACGACGCGTTTCAGGTTGATAAAGAAGGAAAAGTATCAACGCACCGTGTTTTAGGTTTGCGCCGCCATGATTTTGATCACCCCAAATGGCTCAAAGCAATGGCAGCCATAGCAGACGCCAGCCAAACCGCCAGTACCACCGAGTACATCCGCATGTATGAGCGGGACGACAAAGGCAAATACGTCCAGATCCCGCTCGACTTTAGCAAAGTGTAAGGCGGCAAACATGAATAACATCCCACTGAATATGACAACTATTGATGAGCTAAAAATACAGGCCGCCCACACTGCTTATCAGCTCACTATCAGAGTTACGTCGCTCAATGAGCGCCTAGCAAAAATGAATATGAGCGTTTGGTGGGAGGGCGACACGTATTTTATCAACACCCATGGTCTGGATCAGATTGTCGGTACTGGCTTTTATTTAGACGACTATATCTTAGGCCACCTAATGGCCATGACAGATATCAAACTCAACACATTTTTAAAAGGTTTTTAACCGCCGCCAGTCGGACACTGGTAAATCAAACTAATTTAAGGATAGATATTATGAATAAGCAAGATTTAATCAACGTAATTGCTGAAGAGACTCAAATCACTCAAACTAAAGCTAAAGAAGTGCTTGAATGTACTTTGAGCACTATTGGTGTAGCATTGATGGACGGTGACGATGTTAGGCTCATAGGCTTTGGTACTTTCAAAACCTCCGAGCGCAAAGCCCGAACTGGTCGCAATCCAAAGACAGGCGAAGAACTTCAAATTCCTGCTAAGACAGCGGTCACTTTTAGTGCAGGCAAAACCCTAAAAGACGCCGTTAACTAATCTGGTACCCAACTTTTCACTCATCATTATAGGACATTATAAAAATGGCAAAACTAACTCCCGAACTATTAAAAAGCAAAATCACAGGCGAAGCCTATCACCAGTTTGACGGCACGACAGTCACCATCTGCTGCCTAACCTTAGAGAATGGTTATAACACCATTGGTCAAAGCGCTTGTATCGACCAGTCAATGTTTGATGCTGAGGTAGGTAAAGATTTGGCTTACCAGGATGCCTTTAGCAAGCTATGGCAGCTTTACGGCTTTAATGCTAAGGAAGCACTATTCCAAGCCGTACAAGGCGCGGAACAAAACAAGCTATCTTAAGCAATCATTAAGCCCTCTGGGTAAACACAAAGGTGGGTAACGCATTAGCGCTATCCACCTTTTTTACTTTCATGATAAGGAACCCATATGAGTCATCAAAGCAAACAACGCATCATGGATAAGATTATCCGCTGCTTAGCGCTGAGCAAATCAAGTAACGAACATGAGGCTGCCACGGCACTGCGTCAAGCTCACGCACTGATGCAAAAGCACGACATCAGCGTGAAAGATATTGAATTAGCCGATATCAAGTTTAAAGCCTCAAATACACGCTCTGCAAAGCATCCACCTATCTATCAAATTGCCCTTGCCAACATGATCGCCAAGCTTTTTGGTTGTCAGAATTATATGGGCAATGGTACTGGTGACCGTAGCCACATTCGCGTGATGTGTTTTGTCGGTTTAGAGACACACAGCGACATTGCCAGCTACTCTTACGACACGCTATTTCGTCAACTAAAGCAAGCTCGCCAAGCCTATATTAAGACTGAGTTAAAACGAGTCAGACTTGCCAAAAACAAAGCAGCCCGCGCGGATGCGTTTTGTCTTGGCTGGGTATCAACAGTGCACCAGTTGGTCAGAAAACTAGTGCCTTTATCGACTGACATGGCACTTATAGAGCGGGCGATGCGCTCAGAGTTAGACTTAAGGTCTACAAGCGGCGTAGACCGAGTGTCCAAGAGCAAAGCCAAAACCGCAACCAATGATTTTCATAACGGCCGCATAGTAGGCAAAGACGCCCAGCTAAACCATGGCATGAACACCGACGCGCACCAAACCAAACGAATCGCCCAATAGGAGCATAACCATGTCACAGCGTACCCCAAACAAACCAAAGCTGATCCAATTCATTCACATAGCTAAGAGCCAGCTTAAGCTTGATGACGCCACTTACCGCCACATGCTCACCGAGCAAACTGGTAAGGACAGTTGTAGCAAAATGTCTAAAAGCGAACTCGTCGTCGTATTTGAGCATCTAAAATCCTTAGGCTTTAAGACCACACCTGCCAAATCAGCGGGCAAGGTCGCTCAAGCAGACGATGCCCAATCACGTAAGATACGCAGCCTATGGCTCACATTGCATGATCTAGGCGCAGTGCGTAACGCAAGCGAGCGTGCATTAGCCAAGTACGTCGAGCGTCAAACAGGCAAATCAGCACTACAATTTATCAGCACAGAGGATGCCAGCCGAGTCATCGAAACTCTAAAGAAGTGGCAACAGCGAGTAGAAGACACCCAATTGATGGCCAATATTGATAATAAATAATCGGTTATAAATGGCAGACCTGCCATCTTACCTACACCTTATTTTTATCAACTATAGTAAGATTCAATTAATCAGGTCAAACTAAACGGAGCGCGTAATGTCAGACACCAAACCAAACGGCAAATTCACCTCTCTAGGCACTGCTTTCTTGCAGGACATGGTAGGTATAGGTTCTGGCATTATCGCTACCAGCGCTCAGATACCAACTGAGCAAGCCCAGCAGATAGCGTATGACCTCGCTCAGTCAATGACAGCGCACTGGGGCGGCAGCATGCTCTATGTCCCCAAAACCAACCCTGAAAAGATTCTAAAACGTAATCTGGCCATTTGGAATGACTTCACAGGCAACAATCATCATCAGCTCGCTCAAAAGTATGATCTTGCCACACCAACGGTCTATCAAATACTAGCTGACATTCAAAACACTCTCCCTAAACCACAAAAAGACCTATTCGATAACGAGTAGGTCTTCATATTCAATCTGGTTTTCTAATTACATCTAGTGTAACATCATTACATATCTATCCCAGTATATCCCTAGCTATCCCACCTCATCCCGTATTTATAACGCTATTCTAGTATGTTTATCTAGAGTGGTATCATAGGGGCTTATTTTTACTAAATTTTTCATCGTTATTATTTATATGATAAGGTAATAAATAGTCAAAAGATTACTCCAGCGTTACGCTTAAATTTATCACCATTTTATTTTGAACCGGCTATAGTGCGTAGACGCAGCACGCAAGGACAATGAATCCCTGTAGGACGGTACCTGTTTTAAAATAGATTCACTATAGACGATCTCGTCAGTCATTTTTGGAGCGCGAACATTGGACAAACACCCTGAAAATGGCTTTTTTAAACGACTACTCTTATTTTCAGGGCAGAGGATGAAGGCGTTTTCGCAGCTTTGGTCGTTACAGACATTGGCTGACCTGCCCGATCGTTTAAGAAACTTGTGGCAGGAGTTGATCGGCTCTTACTGGTTTATTCCGACTGCTTGCGTCATCGCCGGCATCTTACTGGCGCCAGTATTGGTGACGATAGATCAGCACTTTGACCGCGAGACCGTTCGAGAGATTACCTTTGCTTTTACGGGTGATGACGATGCGGCGCGCGCTATCATGACCGCTATTGCTGGCGCTGTATTGGGCGTTGCTGGTACGACGTTCTCAATTACCATCGCCGTCCTTTCGATGGCCTCCTCCCAGTTTGGCCCACGGCTATTACGCAACTTTTTGACAGACACACCAAACCAGTTTGTCTTAGGGGCGTTTATTGGTACCTTTAGCTATAGCTTGTTGGTACTCAAGTCGATTCATAAGTATGATGTGGCCTTTGGCGTACCGCAACTGGCGGTGACCTTTGGGATTATCATGGCGATCATCTGTGCGCTGTTATTGGTCTATTTTGTCCAGCATATGGTCCACGCTATTCAGGCCTCGCACGTCATTCAAAACGCCAGTAACGATGCCATTAATAATATTCACTACTGGTATGGGGATTATTGTGATATTCAGCATCAGCGCGATGTCGAGCAGCACGATGTCGAGCAGTTTCGCCAGTGGCAGGCAACGCCGATTTATCCGCCGCAATCCGGCTACCTGCAGCACATTTATTTGGAGTCATTAATCACACTGACTCAAGAGTATGGCGGCGTGGTGCATCTACAGAGTAACCTCGGTGATTATGTCACTGACAACAACGTCATTGGGCATTTTTATCAACGTCCGACAGACCATCCTAATAATCGGCAAAAAACCGCAACGCCGCAGCTGGCCGTGTTGCCACGTACCCCTGATGGTATGTTTTGGCAGCGCTTTGCCGGTTGTATTCGTATCGAGCAGCGACTGGCACACTCCAATGATATCGCCTATAGTCTGGGGCAGATGACCGAGATTGCGGTGCGCGCCCTCTCACCTGGTATCAATGACCCAAAAACAGCCGTCAACTGCGTACAATCGCTCACCAGTTGCCTGAGCATTATGATGCGTCGTCAGCCGCCTAGCCCCTATCATTTTTATATACCTGCCGAGCACCGTGACAAACCGCCGTATACTGCCACACCAAAACAAGTGGTGGCGCAGCAGCGCGTGGCTATCTTGGCCGTGGTGACTTATACGCCCAAAATATCAGAATTCATCAATACCTCACTTGGAGAGATTCGGCGCTATGCCGCAGCTGATGCCATGGTCCTAAAGGCGCTGTGTCAAGCGATGGTCAATCTCAACTATGCATGTATCAATCAAGCACAGCAGCAGACCTTGCTGCATGAGCTACAGCTAATTGAGCGCGCAGGAGAAGAAAACCTAAGCTACCAAGAACTGATAGATGACCTTGTCGCTATGTGTGAGCAAGCCAAGCAGTTTATTCTTGATGAAGACGCACAGCATCAACATTTTAATTATGTCAGCGAATTTGCTGCCAATATCCGTGAAGCACTACAGTCACAGTCGAGTTAGTAATATGACAATTGGATCGCATAGCATATTGGTAATACACAGTCCCTATCATTTCAATATTTATAGCTCAAAATCTTTACGTAACTCTCATAAGTCATAGGCTTAGGGTTAATTTTATATTCATACGAGATCTGCTTTATGGCATCTGCAACCAGCCTAACCATACTTGAAATCAGCGCCATATTTTTATCGATTACGGCCTCACTGACCTATGTCAATCATCGCTTTATCGGTCTGCCCACGACCATTGGCGTCATGGTCATCTCGATTGTCCTATCTATCGGTGCGATTTTTTTGGGATTTTTGGGGTTTGATCAGCTCATTGATTATGAAGTCAGTCTATTAGAGCAGCTTGATTTTACCGAGGTGCTATTGGACGGTATGCTCTCGATGTTGCTATTTGCAGGTGCCTTGCATGTCAATATTGGTGATTTGAGACGCTATAAACTGCCTATCGGTATCCTAGCTGGACTCGGTACTATCGTATCAGCCATGCTCATTGCCACCGCGATTTACTTTATGCTGCCTATATTCGGTTTTGGACTGCCGTTTCTTTGGTGCCTACTTTTTGGCGCACTCATCTCCCCTACGGATCCCATTGCCGTCATGGGAATTCTTGCATCAGCAGGCGCGCCAAAAAGCATTGAGACTGTCATCGCTGGTGAGTCATTGTTTAACGACGGTATCGGCGTCGTGATTTTTGTTCTCCTACTGGGGATTTTATCTAGTGGCGATATTCCAACCATTAACTATGTGGCGCATACATTGGCGGTCGAAGCTGGCGGCGGTGTGATATTTGGTTTGGTATTGGGTGCAATTTTGTACTATCTACTCAAGAGCATCGATAGTTATCAAGAGGAGGTACTATTGACACTAGCAGGCGTTATCGGTGGCTATGCGCTTGCCAGCCATTGGCATTTGTCAGGGCCGCTCGCTATGGTCATGATGGGACTGATGGTTGGTAACCGCGGGCGGGCGCTTGCGATGAGTGATCAGACGCGTCATTACATTGATCTGTTTTGGGAGCTGATTGATGAAATCTTAAATGCTATTTTATTCGTCCTTATCGGTCTAGAAGTAGTGATGATTGCTTATTCAGGCAATTTATTTATTGCAGGTGGTCTAACTATTGTTATTGCTCTAGTAGCTCGTTTTATCGTGGTTGGGATGACGACCAAGACCTTTCATCGCCAGCTTGATTTGCCCACTGGTGCATGGAAAGTACTAACATGGGGTGGATTGCGCGGCGGTATCTCAGTCGCTTTAGTATTACAGCTACCCATCGGTACCGAGCGCGATATTTTATTGGCACTCACTTATGCGGTAGTGATATTTTCTATCTTGGTACAGGGCCTCAGTGTTGGCAGAGTCGCCAAGAGCATTCGTAAGGATAAAGAAATAGCAGAGGCATAAATCACAAATACAGCACGTATAAAAAAGCCAGCCTGAGACATGATGTCTTAGGCTGGCTTTGGCTGGCTTTTTTGAGCAGTTTCAATGGTTATATCAGACCCTTTCTTTTCATATTACGATAAACCACGATAATAATAATAATATTAAAGATTAATATTCCCAGTTTAAACCAATCAAATGGACTGGTTATCAGATAATAAACCTCTATAGGAATAAAGACACCATAGCCCAGCACACCAAACCAATACGCCCATGTCTTATCGCGCCATAATCCATAGGCTTCTAGGAAGCGCAAACTGGCATAAGCAAATATCAACAATAAAAACACTGGCCAGTTTTTGCTGGCCAGTTGGGCAATACTTACTACACTGTCGATTTGCGGTGCAAGTAGGTAGCCAAAGGTATGGCGCCAAGAGCCAGTCGCGGTCGTCAGCCAATGCTCAAGATCGGTATGCCACCACCACAATGCACCTGCACCTAATAATGCCCCCACACCTTTGACGACTTCATAAATAGCTACCGCTTTGATAGACTCACTGGCCGTACTGCGTGGTTTTTCTAGATAGTCAGTCATTTCACCCCCTTTATCCTTTGAGGATAGTGGCAGACTATCATCCTGTCGGGGCAAATTAGCCAAAGAACGTCTCCACAACACGTCCTTGCAACTGCTGATTAAAAAATGGTGTGTTTTTACCATTCGATAGCATAGATTGCGCAGTCACTTGCCACTCAAGATTCGGGTCAACCAATACCGCGCCGCCGATCGCTTCATACTGCTCATGAATACCCGCAATCTTTGCCGGATTAAGACAGATTTTATCAACCAGCTCTGAGAGTGTTAGTACCTCATCATTGACCAGCTGACAGGCCAGCGCCATAAAAGTATCAAAATTCGAAATACCTGGCGTACTCTCAGCAAATGGCGCTTTTTTCGCCGTACTGTTCAGTGGCTCGTGATGACTACAGATGGCATCGATAGTGCCATCTTTTAAGCCACGGCGGATTGCCTGCTGGTCGGTATTACTACGTAGCGGTGGCAAGACATATGCCTGAGCATTAAAGCCTTCAAGATTGTCATCAGTTAAATACAGCTGATGCATCGCAACATCACACGTAACAGGCAAGCCTTTATCTTTTGCCCAGCGCATCAGCTCAATCGAAGACTTGCAAGACAGCTGGCTGAAGTGAGCGGCTATCCCCGTCTCTTCAACCATTAACAGCTGCGTAGACAGTGCAACCGTTTCCGCAATCCAAGGAATCCCTTGTAAACCATGATAAGAGGCGATATAACCCTCATGCGCCACGCCATCTCCAGACAGACTTGGCTCATCAGGATAAAAGAATACTTTCATACCAAAAGTCGCCGCGTACTCTAGTGTTCTTAGCAATACTAAGTCATTGCGAAAAGGTCTACGCGCATTGGATACTGCGATACAGCCGCCCTTTTTAAGCCCTGCAATATTAGACGGTCGTTCGCCCTCTAACCCTGTGGTCAATGCGCCCAAAATATGCAAGTAAATACCGCCATCACTCAAGGCGCGCTCACGCAAGCCCTTTAAGAGTGAGCCATTTTCTAAAATAGGATTGGTGTCAGGTGGCGTGACTACATGCAAAAACCCGTTACCACGAGCTGCCCTACCTTCTGATTCCAGCGTACCGTGTTGCTGTTGGCCCGGCTCACGCAAGCGCGCGCATAGATCTACTAATGGTGGTAGTAACCATATCTCACGGCCAGAATCGAGTGTAGACAGTTTTTCTGTTACAGTTTGCGGCAATGCATCTTTAAATGCTTTTGGTAAATGGTCAAAGATGGGTGCATCCGTATTAAGCATGGTAGACATAACGTTATTACCGTATCAATAAAATGAAATAAATGAGAATAAGTCGCGCGGCAAGCTGTTACTTGCCAGCCGCTTGATGAGCACGTTGGCCTTCCATCGCAAGCGACAAGACCGCCATTCGTATGGCAATACCGTTATTTACCTGCTTTAAGATCACCGATTGCGCGCCATCAGCCACACTAGAAGCAATCTCAACACCACGGTTCATTGGCCCTGGATGCATAACTAGCGCATCAGGCTTGGCCAATGCCACTCGCTCTGGCGTGATCCCATAATGCTTATAGTATTCACTTGACGATGCCAATAGCGGCGAACCGATACGCTCATTTTGTATTCTTAATCCCATAATCACATCACAATCAGTGACACACTCATCCATATTTTCATATACTTTTACGCCAAAGCGCTCAATACCTTTCGGCAATAAAGTACGCGGCGCACACACACGGATATCTGTCACACCTAGGGTTTGCAAGGCGCTAATATCAGAACGGGCGACGCGTGAGTGCTTAATATCACCAACGATTGCGATAGACAGCTCTTCAAATGGGCGCGGTGCCTCACAGTGAATGGTCAACATGTCGAGCATTCCCTGAGTAGGATGCGCATGCCAGCCATCACCACCATTAATGATAGCAATATCAGGAGTGACCTCTGTCGCCATAAAATGCGCGGCACCTGATGCTGAATGTCGAACTACAAAAATATCTGCGGTCATCGCCTGTAGATTCCACAAGGTATCGCGTAGACTCTCGCCTTTTTTGGTACTAGAGCGTTCGATATCGATATTGAGTACATTAGCACCCAAGCGTTTTTCTGCTACTTCAAAAGTCGTCCGGGTACGAGTCGATGGTTCAAAGAACAAGTTCATGACCGTATAGCCATCTAACTCAGGACGATTGATGAGCTGCCCGTTTTCATCAAAGAAAGTCTCTGCTTTTGCGATAATAGCTTTGAGCTGTGCTTTATTAAGACCTTCAACACCCAAGAAATGCCTGATACTGCCATCGGTGTTGAGCTGCGGACGACTCAGTGAGGTATTGAGTCTTTGATGAATTGTATTGGGATCAAATTTTGCATAATCAGTTGGCGAAACTGCTTGTGTAGCGCTACTATCGATAGAATTTGACATAATGACAAGTCTTCATTGTGGGTTTATGTGAGTCTATAGTAATCACTTATTCATCTTTGTTCGATCATTTATCACTGATAGGCATAGATACAAAGGACATTTTGACGCTTATTTGCTACAATTTACCGTAATCAAATTCGACCAAAAAATAGCCTCAGCAGACAATCAGAAAGCGTAAATAGACATGCTATATTCTCATAGAGAATAATTCTGACAAAACTATAAATGAATAACAATAGATATAGTGTAGCCGATTTTATGGTCGGGACAAAGATGCCGTATCAGCTATTTAAGAATTTACCTATTTCAGATGTGCTAAATGCCACCTACTTCTTTACTTTGACACCTATCCGTTCTTTTACTTTCCATACCATTTATTAGGAAGCCTTATGACGACCTTAGCAGATTATCTAAACCAACATGCCTCTAGTCCTGCACTCAACGACGTAATTACCACGGTCACTAATGTTGGTAAAACCATCTCACAATTACTTAGAAAAGGTGCTCTGGCAGATATTTTAGGCGAGGCTGGCAATCAAAACGTTCAAGGCGAAGATCAAAAAAAATTGGATGTGTTGGCGAACGACTTATTGCTAGATGCATTGGCAAAAAATGCACATTGTGCTGGCGTCGCTTCAGAAGAGCTCGATGATGCTACCCCTGCTAATGACGATGGTAGTCTATTGGTATTATTTGACCCATTAGATGGCTCATCAAATATTGATATTAATATGGCAGTAGGTACGATTTTTTCTGTTTTGCCGTACGAGCGTCAAGGTCAGACCAGTGAAAACAGCGACTATTTGCAAGCAGGTAACAAGCAGCTAGCAGCAGGGTACTTGTTATATGGCACCTCTACGGTACTGGCGTTGACCATCGCAGACAACGTCGTGATGTTCAGTCTAGATCCAGAAACTGAAGACTATGTGCTGATAGAAGATAACGTGCAAATTGATGCCGATACGAGCGAATATGCGATCAATAGCTCAAATTATCGCTACTGGCGCGCACCGATGCAACAGTATATCGATGAGTTAATCGCTGGCGAGACAGGCGTACGTGGACGCGATTTCAATACGCGATGGGTCGCTGCTATGGTTGGTGACGTCCATCGTATCTTATGTCGCGGTGGTCTATTCACTTATCCGTTTGATACTAAATATGCTCATAAAGCAGGCAAGCTGCGTTTGATGTATGAAGCCAACCCAATGAGCCTATTGATTGAACGCGCGGGTGGCGGTGCGACAGACGCTGTCAATCGTATCTTAGATATCGAACCGACTGATATTCATCAGCGTGTTCCTGTGGTGCTCGGTAGCAAAAACGAAGTTGATTACGTGAAAGACTTACACGTCAATTATTCTGAAAAATAATTGATTGACGCACTTGTTAAGAACAGCCAGCAGAATGCTAAATTAATCATAGATATTTTGCTGGCTATCTAAACGACTCCTTTACTCTTCTCTAAGCGATCCACTATGGTACTAAATCCCACCGAGCTGATTACCTCAGATAAGAACACCACCGTCAAGCTTGTAAAAGCCCTATTGGCACAAGCACGTCAACGCAAAAAGCATGGTCAGACAGTCATAGAAGGCGTCCATTTGATAGATGCTGCACTGCGTAGCGACTATCCTTTTGCCCAGATACTACTGTCTGAGTCAGCGCGTAGTCATCCTGAAGTTCAGCAAATATTGACTCGTCTGCCGACTTATACGCCTATTCTTATTTTATCCAATTCACTGTACGAGAGTATTCGTAGCTTAGGTACTGGTATCGATATCATGGCTATCATTAACGTACCAACGCCTAGCTTGCCAGTGATTGATGAAGATTGCTTAGTCTTGAACGATGTACAAGACAGCGGAAATGTCGGCACACTCCTGCGTACAGCAGCAGCCGTTGGTATTAGCAACATCTTATGTACCAGTGCTACCGCGCAAGCTTGGTCTCCCAAGACGCTACGAGCAGGTATGGGTGCACAGTTTGCACTGACTATTTATGAAGGCTTGAGTACGCAAGATATTTTAGATCACGTAAAAGCTCCACTGTTGGCGACCAGCTCACATACAGATACTATCATTTACGATCACGATTTATCTGCGCCTGTGGCGTGGATTATGGGTCATGAAGGTCAAGGCGTTTGTGACGAGCTAATGCAATGTGCCACCCCTATCGCTTTACCGCAGCCAAATGGCCAAGAAAGCTTGAATGTTGCTATTGCAGGATCTTTATGTCTGTACGAAACCTTGCGCCAAAGACAGTACTCTTAGCGTCCATTTATAACTACAATTAAAATCTTCTCTATCAAGCAATAAAAAAACCCACTACCGATTGATAGTGGGTTTTTGTTATCTGTCTACTACTAATATAGTCAAAGAAGTCTAAAACGGATACAACGCCGTAGCCGTTTAGTAGTTCTGTGACTATACATTAACATTAAACCTTGCTAGTTAGCTCAGGCAGTGCTTCAAATAGATCAGCTTCTAAGAAATAATCAGCAACGCTAGCGATAGGCGCTTCTGGGTCATTGTTGATCGCAACGATGACTTTAGAATCTTTCATACCAGCCAAATGCTGAATCGCACCTGAGATACCAGCGGCGATATATAGCTGCGGTGCAACGATTTTACCGGTTTGACCAACCTGCATATCGTTTGGTACATAACCTGCATCCACAGCGGCACGTGATGCGCCAACAGCAGCGCCTAGTTTGTCAGCCAATGGCTCAATATATTTGGTGAAGTTTTCACCATTTGCCAAGGCACGACCACCAGAAACCACGATACCAGCTGAGGTCAACTCTGGACGATCAGACTTAGCCATTTCTTCGTTCACGAAGCTAGCTTTGCCAGTTTCTTGTACATTATCGATCGTTTCAACAGTCGCTGAACCACCTTCGCTTGCTACTGGATCAAACGCGGTCGTACGTACGGTTAGCACAACTTTATCTTCAGAGGTTTTGACGGTTGCCGTTGCATTGCCTGCATAAATTGGACGCTCAAACGTTTGCGCATCTACTACGCCTGAGATTTCTGACAGCATGCTGACGTCAAGTAACGCGGCAACGCGTGGCATAAAGTTTTTACCAGTCGTGGTCGCAGCTGCTAGGATATGGCTGTAATCACCAGCCACATCAGCAACCAATAGTGCTACATTGCCCGCCAGTTGATGCTCATAGGCTGCATTGTCAGCTAATAGTACTTTCGTCACGCCTTCTGCTTTTGCTGCTTCATCAGCGGCTGCTTGAGCACCACTACCTGCCACTAATACATGGATGTCATCACCGATTTGCTTAGCAGCAGCGATGGTGTTCAAAGTTGCCTTTTTTAGACTGGCATTGTCATGTTCTGCATATACCAAAATTGCCATGGTTTTAATCCTTTATTTATTCGTATTATCTATTCATGCGGTTGTTTGTGTACAAAGCCCTTTGAGCAACTATCGTTTAATATAAATAAAGCAGTCAAATTCTTAGCTTTGTACAGGATATGCCGTAGCGAAGTATCTAATCATTGAAAAATTAAATGACTTTTGCTTCGTTTCTTAGCTTATCAACCAACTCATCAACTGACCCTACTGTAATACCAGCTTTACGTTCAGCAGGTGGCACGACCTTAATAATCTCTTGCTTAGACGCCATATCGACACCGAAATCTGCTGGCGTTTTCTCATCAAGCGGCTTTTTCTTCGCTTTCATGATGTTAGGCAGTTTCGCATAACGTGGCTCATTCAAACGTAGATCAGTTGTGATGACTGCTGGCAAATCAAGGGCAACTGTTTGTAGACCGCCATCGATTTCACGCGTTACGTTGACTTTGTCGCCTTCAACCTTCACTTCTGAGGCAAACGTACCCTGACCGATACCCATCAATGCCGCTAGCATCTGACCCGTTTGGTTGTTGTCATCATCAATCGCTTGTTTACCCAACAAGATAATATCTGTGCTTTCTGTTTCAGCGATATTTTTTAGAATCTTGGCAACTTGTAGTGGATACGGTTTTTCGTCACTCACGACTAAAATACCACGATCAGCACCCAATGCTAGGGCTGCACGAATTTGCTCTTGTGACTCTTTTGGACCGATAGACGCGACGATGATTTCATCAATGACGCCAGCTTCTTTTAGACGAACGGCTTCTTCTACTGCGATTTCGTCAAAAGGGTTAATCGACATTTTGGTGTTTGATAGATCAACGCCAGAGTTATCGGCTTTTACACGTACTTTTACGTTATAATCAATGACACGCTTGACCGCTACTAATGCTTTCATACGTTCCTCGTTTATTAATGTTATGAATTAAAAAATATCAGTTAAGAACCAAATTTCGTTGTGGTTCAAATCGTCGTTCAAAATACTACTCAAGGTTATTACTATATCAACAGATGTATAACTAATTAAGAAAAATACGCCAATATTCGAAATTATATTAGCATTGCACTTCTTACGGATAAAATCTGCTAAAGCTAAGCCAACCGTTCTTATCAGACCTATGTATCTTGCGTCAGCCTGCAGATAAGGTCAAGACAACGCCGTGAATAATGCGTCATAAATTTGTCACTATTCTATAATAAATAGTTATAAGCACGTGATCTAGTGCTTTTTCTTTGACAATAGCCTTAAGAGTCCTCCTCTTTATAGCACTCTCAATGGTATGTTTATTTAATATTTTGTTATTATTTATTTTCTAGGGTTTAACTAATAGTAGTCGCGAAGAACCCAACAGCTATATGTCGCTGTCTTTGTTAGAGCTCATTAACAACTCACTGTCACGTATGTCATCAAACAACGCCCAGTCAGGAGTTACATCATTGTTTTTGATGACGCTCATGTCTCCTGTCGTCTCCATAATGACCGCAAATATTTCAGTTTTGGCTTTGATGCCATTCTTGCGCAGCACTTCTTGAACATCGCTGGTCGTAAGATTCGCTTCTTTTAAGTTGTCTGAGAAGTATTCGCCATGTGCCATGAGTATGATGGCACGATTGTCTATCAGCGCTTTTAGAGGTTTAATCTTGCGCCTCACTATTGAGATAGCACCTTGAATCAAAAACAACATGGCAACTGCAAACAGTCCTTGCAACAGAGACGGCTTGTCAGCCAATACCGTCGACGCTAATATACTACCAATACCAACTGTCATAGCAAAATCATGACTTGATAGTTTGGAAAAGCTGCGCAGACCCATCAGTCGGGTAAAAAGCATCAAACCTATATAGAAACCCACCGCAGACAATGAAATGCCTAACAGCTGTTGCCAGTCAATTGAAAACCAAGTTTCCCATTTCATAATAGAGCCTTATTTATTATTGAGTCAGTACCTATTATGAACTGATAATTATTAAGAAAATCAATCAAACGCTACTTCAGATAAAATGATATAAAAAAAGCAACCTGATAAGAGGTTGCTTTTTTTTAAAGTCTAAACAGTATTTTTATTGTTTTTATAAACAAAAATTTTATGCATAATCGTCACTCTCACTGTCATCAAGCCTACTAAACATCAGTGTGCCCAAACAGCAAAGAGATTATAGTGCTTCGATTTGCTCAGCTTGTGGACCTTTTTTGCCCTCACCTAAGATGAACGACACTTTTTGGCCTTCGGCTAGCGTTTTGAAACCGCTACCTTGGATAGCGCTGTAGTGAGCGAATACGTCTTGTCCGCCGTTGTCTTGAGCGATAAAACCAAAACCTTTAGCTTCATTAAACCACTTTACAGTGCCTTCAACTTTATCTGACATAAATTTTCCTGACTCTTTAACTGTTGGCGAGACTTGTGTCATCACCGATTAATTGATATATACCCATGCATCTTTTGCTGAACGCTACGGTTCAAAATTGCAAATAATCTAAGAGAAAACCTGAATTTTTTACCTCAAATACTTTGAGTACAATCTGATTATAACAGTTTTCTATACAGGTAACAGTCTAAATTGATGTTTTTTGTAAATAAATTCCAGCTATTAAAACCCATCAAAATAGCTAGCATTTTTGCCGTTATCATATTGATATTGAATAAATTTCCAACATATGAATATTAGGCTACAATTACGAAGCCATCGTTAAATACGACAAGACAGACCCTTATAGGCCAAAAACTCATTCATTACCTATTGCAATATCGGTAACCATGGTGAACTTAATACAAGCAAACATAGCCCAAAAAATATCAACGAAAACGACTGACTATAAGCAATATATTTGGCCGGTATGACCAAGTCTTTAGGAGAGTCAGGGATACCTTTGCGCTTTAGTAGTCGCGTACCGTAGACCCAACCAAAGGTCGTGTAAATGCCATAAGCGGCAGGTACAGCAATCGCGAGCGGTGCCAAATCAATCACGTATAGGACAACAACAGAGATAAAGAACCAGATGGTATCTAAGATTGAGCTGATTTGGAAAAACTTAGATTTAGGCAGTTTACCATCGGTTTTCTTAAGCATTTCTCCTTCTATCCAAATTAAAACTGCTACGACAGCGCTAAGAGTAATATACACGAATTGCGGCGTTAGCCAGTCTGGATAAGATATTTGCACAACATACAACCTGTAATCTATAGAAAATATGAATGAGGACTCATCTACTTTGATCAATCAAAGATAAATAAGCACAGTAAAAGCCCACTGGCTAATGTGAAGATGCCTGCCTATATTGGGCAGTTTTTACTGGTTTTCAACCAACACATATAGCGGTGTAACCCTATGTCAAAAGTAGGATATAAAAAACCCCGTGCTATCAGGTGATAACACGGGTTACTTAATAAACTACCAAATACTCTATTTAAGTAGTATCGAATTAGTTTTTGTCTTTATCGATGATTTTGTTACCACCGATCCAAGGCATCATAGCGCGCAATTTGGCACCTGTGGTTTCGATCTCATGCGCTGCATTGTTACGACGACGAGCTGTCATTGATGGATAGTTGGTTGCACCTTCAGAGATGAACATTTTTGCGTACTCACCAGACTGGATGCGTTTTAGCGCGTTACGCATGGCTTCACGTGACTGCTCATTGATGACTTCAGGACCAGTGACATATTCGCCGTATTCAGCGTTGTTACTGATTGAATAGTTCATGTCAGCGATACCGCCTTCATACATTAAGTCAACGATAAGCTTTAGCTCATGTAAACACTCAAAGTAAGCCATTTCTGGCGCGTAGCCTGCTTCAGTAAGGGTTTCAAAGCCCATTTTTACCAATTCAACCGCGCCGCCACAAAGAACCGCTTGCTCACCGAATAGATCGGTTTCAGTCTCATCTTTAAATGTGGTTTCGATGATACCTGAACGACCACCACCAACGCCAGCAGCGTAGGATAATGCTAATTGCTTAGCTTGACCTGAAGCATCTTGGTAGATGGCGATTAAGTCAGGAATACCGCCACCTTTGGTGAACTCTGAACGTACGGTGTGACCTGGTGCTTTTGGTGCTACCATGATAACGTCAAGGTCGCTACGTGGCACTACTTGGTTATAATGGATAGCAAAACCGTGGGCAAATGCAAGGGTCGCGCCTTCTTTGATGTTTGGCTCAATGACATCGTTGTAAAGCTCTTTTTGGAACTCATCAGGTGTCAAAATCATGATAACGTCAGCAGCTTTTACCGCTTCTTCGACTTCAGCAACTTTTAGGCCTGCATTTTCAGCTTTTTTCCATGAGCCTGAGTTGGCACGTAGACCAACCGTTACATCAACGTCTGAGTCTTGTAAGTTAAGCGCGTGCGCATGGCCTTGTGAACCATAACCGATAATGGCCACTTTTTTACCTTGGATAATGGATAGATCACAATCTTTGTCATAAAAAACGTTCATAAATAGAGTCCTTGTCCTCAATCATGGCTTACCATGGATAGTAGACGCTTATACTGTAATCAAGATAGTGATTAAGATAAGCGCTTTGTTGATTTAGATAAATAGTTCTTCAATAAAATAGGATATTTGGGCATTAATTCTAGGTGCTAAGGGTTTTCTCACCGCGGGCAATACCAATCACACCCGAGCGAACCACTTCCATAATACGGTCACGTCCAAGCACATCGATAAAACCGTCAAGCTTGGCTTTGTCACCAACGATTTGAATCGTATATAAGTTGGCATTCACATCGACAATCTGCGCACGGAAGATATCTGCGCTGCGTTTCACCTCTTCACGTACGCTGCCAGTTGCTCGTACTTTGATGAGCATCAATTCACGCTCAACGTGTACATTCTCTGTCAGATTATGCACTTTAACTACTTCAATCAATTTATGCAATTGTTTGGTGATTTGTTCAATTCTTTCTGGTGAGGTAATGGTCGTTAAGGTCAAGCGTGAAATGCTTGGGTCATCAGTAGGCGCGACGTTGAGCGTTTCGATATTGTAGCCACGTTGTGAGAACAAACCGACTAGACGCGACAACGAACCCGCTTCGTTTTCCATCAATACCGAAATCAGATGTTGTTGTTGCATTAGGTACGCTCCCCTTTTGTTAACCACATATCACGCATGGCTTGTCCAGCGATTTGCATCGGATATACATGCTCATTACGATCGACATAAACATCGATAAATACCAACTTGTCCTTCATGGCCATCGCTTCAGCCAACTGCTCTTCCATCGTATCAGGGTCAGTAATCTTGATACCAACATGACCATAGCTTTCAGCCAATTTGACAAAATCTGGCAAGGAGTTCATATAAGACTGTGCATGGCGTCCTTCATATAGCATGTCCTGCCACTGCTTCACCATACCTAGCTGTGCGTTATTTAAATTTAGAATTTTAACTGGCAAGTCATACTGCAAGCAAGTTGACAGCTCTTGGATATTCATCTGAATAGAGCCTTCGCCTGTGATACACACCACATCACGCTCTGGATTAGCAAGCTTGGCTGCCATGGCATACGGCAAGCCAACGCCCATCGTACCTAGGCCGCCTGAGTTCAGCCATTGGCGAGGCTCATTATAAGTATAGTAAAGGGCTGCAAACATCTGATGCTGACCGACGTCACTTGTGATAATAGCGTTACTGTTAGTCACTTTATCTAGAGCTTGTACGACACTTTGTGGCTTAATGCCATTATCTGTGCTGGTGTCATAACGCAAACCATGGCGCTTACGCCACTCATTAATTTGTGACCACCAATCAAGCAATGCGTGTTGCTCTAATTGCTTATCTTCTCCAACGATCTCTAGCATATCGGTTAAGACAGATTTTACATCGCCAACGATAGGAATATGCGCAAGGATGGTCTTTGAAATCGACGCAGGATCGATATCGATATGGATAATCGTCGCGTTCGGACAGAATTTTTTGACATTATTGGTGACGCGATCATCGAAACGCGCACCCACTGCCAAAATAACATCGGCATGATGCATAGTCATGTTGGCTTCATAAGTACCATGCATACCAAGCATACCTAGGAACTGACGATCAGAGCCAGGAAATGCACCAAGACCCATCAATGTATTGGTCACTGGTAAATTAAGACGGTGAGCCAGATCAGTCAACTCTTCGTGAGCATTGCTCCAAATAACGCCGCCACCTGCATATACGATAGGACGCTGGGCAGATAATAGTGTCTCGACCGCTTTTTTGATCTGACCACTATGGCCTTTGAGCGAAGGCTGGTAAGAGCGTATAAATACCTCTTCTGGATATTTATAGGCAAACTTTTCACTAGGCGCAGTCATGTCTTTTGGCACATCAATAACGACAGGACCTGGTCGGCCAGACTGTGCAATGTGAAATGCCTTTTTGACAATCATCGGAATTTCGCTAGCATGGCGCACTTGGAAGCTATGCTTAACGATCGGACGTGATACCCCCACCATATCCGTTTCTTGGAAAGCGTCTTCACCGATTAGGCTACTTGGCACCTGACCTGAAATCACGACCATCGGTACTGAATCCATAAAAGCTGTCGCAATAGCGGTAACCGTATTGGTGGCACCAGGTCCTGAGGTTGCCAGTACAACCCCCGTCTCACCAGTAACTCGTGAATAAGCGTCTGCCATGTGTCCTGCCGCCTGCTCATGACGCACCAAGATATGCTCAATGGCTTCTTGCTGAAATAGCGCATCATAGATGTGTAGAACGGCACCGCCTGGATAACCAAAGATATATTTGACACCTTCGTCTGTCAGCGCTTGTACCAGCATTTCAGCGCCCGATAGCATCACAGGCTGTGAGCTGCCTTCTGCAAGACGTTGTTGTTTTTCTTCAAAATTTTTGGCGGCATTACCCGTTTGGGTATGTCCCGTCATATTCGGACTTTGCGTGGTTTGCGTCACTGTCATCACCTTTTTTTGCGGCGAGGATTTGCGGTATTCTATGATAAGAGATAATCCCATATAGGTATTACTTCAAAACTCATAAAATGATCGCTAATCCTTGTCCATATCAAGAATATTTGCCTATCATATTTAAGCAACGTTGCTTTTTAAGACAGCAAATTACTCAAACATAGCAATGTATGTAAGGTCAGTTTTGTGATGGATGTTTATCGATATACAGTGACAAGATGCGGACGCACCTATGAAAGAAGCTTATTATTGAGTCTTTCTATAAATAAGTACTGATAATAAATTCATGGGTGCAAAGACGTAGAGATAACAGGATATTTATACCCAAATACTATGCATAAGTTACTAAAACTTATAACAGAGGCTTTGGCGTACTTTTTTATAACCAGTACTGTATCGTATTTTGCACAATTGCCAGAATTACATTTAGCACAGTTCAAATAATAAGTTTATCTTAGTCATTGTAGACAGATAAGTCCGGAGACAATGTATAGTTATGAGTAGCCAATGCTACGTGTGCTATATCATCATCACAAAGAAAATAACACTGCATAAACTACCGATAAGTAGCTCGTAGTAATCATTTTCAAGTGCCACGGCAATATCATAAAAGCCGTTCACTGACCAATCAACTTCTATTATATTCGATGGTTTGCCCGCTATTGTCAAGAAAAACTTCTAAAGCCTATCCCAAACTATTAGTTATTAAATAATATACATTGATAAGTATTATTTGCTAAAATTGGAAGTCGATACATTAGTGCTGCCAATAAAGTGCTCAAATGTTATATTTACCCTTATACAAATTTGCTTTTATCAAACAAAAGGATTGCTGCTATGGCATATGCGTCTAAAATAGCGACTGCTGCTAAATGGCTAACGAGTACCACCTGTATGCTAATGCTATCCATGAATGCCAGTCAGGCTATTCAAGTTTACAAATCCATTGGCGCATATGGCGAAGTTAAATATAGCCAGCACGCACCGCAAAATGGTAAAAACGTTGAGTTGATTGAATTTCGTAGCGACGGTAGACAAAACAACGCCGGACAAATGGCTGGCAAAACAGACCCCAGACAAAGCAATAATACTCAAACGGCAGAAGAACAGCGCGTAGCCGCACTTGAAGCACGTATCAAAGAGCAAGAAGCGCAAGCCAATGCCCAGCGCTGCCAATCGCTACGTAACAATTTAACGAATCTAAACGTTGGCGGACGTATCTATGAGATGGATGCAAATGGCAAGCGTCAGTACTTAGATGGCCGTGAGATTGAGCTAAAGCGTGAACGCGTACAACAGGCGATCGACCAGTATTGTAGCGGCTCTACAACCTAGTCGACCCAATAGTGAGGGTTAGTCGACCATCACTAGCTGCATAACATGGCGAATGGCTGCTGGCATATCTTGCGCTTGTAGCCCTCGTTGTCCAATCAATAGCTTATTGTCACGATGATATTCATTACCTTGATTAACCAGTGTGTCCCCTGAAAATCCATGAATAAGCGCTGCCTGAGATAAACTGTACGACTCTGCTGCTAAGTCTTGTTGTGCTAATAATCCAGCAATCACTCCAGATAGAATATCGCCCATGCCAGCAGTTGCCATACCAGCATTGCCCGCATCACAGACATATACTCGCGCTGGTCCTGATTTTTGCTCCAAAACTAGCGACCCTGCTCCCTTTAATACCCAGTCACCACCATAAACTGCAGCGCATTGTTTTATGGATCGCAATCTATCACTTTCTACCTCGCTTATTTTTTGATCGAGCAATCTAGCCGCTTCGCCGCTATGCGGTGTTAAGCAAACCTGATGGCTCATGCTATATTCACGCAGCGCTGTCACCAATTGGTGATTGTCCGCTTGTAACGATGCCAAATGGTAAAGTCCATCTGCATCGATCACTATTGATTTTTCATGAGCTATGGCAGCCTGTATATAGTCGATAAATAACATTTTTGCTTTTTCGTCACGGCCCAATCCCATACCAATCGCGATAACACTGGCTTGTTTGATAAGTGCCTTTACGCCATCTGTATCGTGCAGATTGATAGTCATCGCATCAGGCAATGAAGTTAATAATGCACCATGAAAAGCCTCATGACAGGCAACAGTTATTTTACCAGTGCCAGTTGCCATGGTGCTTGAGGCAGACAGTATCGCAGCACCGCCCATCCCTTGAGAGCCATCAACGCGATTTCCACCAATGATTAGCGCATGACCGTAGCTACCTTTGTAACTGTTTTGGCGGCGCGGCTTCATACTATGTGCAGCCGTCAGCAGTATGGCAACAGGTTCAAATGCTTCAATAGTATTTTGCTTGGTATTTTTATCAGATATTTTGTGAGGTCTAGCTGTTTGATAAGGTATTAACGGTATATCGATTATGTCTCCGCTATAATCCGTACCGTCTTTGGTGTGCAAACCAAATTTGCGCGCAATCAGACATAAGGTGACATCAGCTTGTACTGCTATACGATCAAAGACCGCACCAGTAGAAGCCACCAATCCACTTGGAATATCGACGGCGACTGCTAGTGCGTTTTGTTGCTGAGTAGTACGATTAAAAGCGCTAATAGCCTCTTTATAGACACCTTCTGGCGCACGATCTAGCCCAATCCCAAACAGTGCGTCAATATAAATGTCAGCTAATAAAGCCATTTTCTCTGACTCATTGTGACTGCTATGAATCTCTTCGAAGCGTTGATAATGACAGTTGGCAGATATTGCTATCTGTCGCGCTTTGTCAGCATCAGTTATATGGTCATTATTGTGGTCTTTCTTATTAGAGATGGCCGACTGAGTACGAGTATCAAAATCATTGACATCAAAACCGACAGTGACCACTTCTACTTGCCAGCCTGCTTGCTGCAAGTAATAAGCAATGAGCCAACCGTCCCCGCCATTATTACCCTTGCCTACCCAGACACTTACTCGGCGCAAACGCTCCGCACGATGATAAACGTTGGTATTAGCAGAATGATTAGCATTGAGACATTTTTGTTCATAAAGCAATTCTATCTGCTGTGCCATTTGCCAAGCTGCTTGCTGCATTAAGCCAAAACTATCATATCCTTGAGCAAACCACGCTTGCTCCATGGTATAAATTTGCTCACTACTATAAAGCGCAATAGGTTTTGTATTTTTTATAGGTGATAAATTGGTAAAATTCTTCATTTATTATCCTCGGCCATGTTTTTCTGATATTTTTATAGGGTTGAAAGTCTAGTTTCTAAACTTTGGTATCAGCTTAGCAAAAGCTCATGTCTACTTATGTATCAATATGAATGTGAGTTTATTTTCTTTTCTACTTGCGCTTATCGCTCACTGGCTTATCATAAACACTATTCATATGATTACTGATTGTGAGATGCGAATAATCTGATCAACCCAAACAAGCAGACAGCCAATAAGCCTCTATCTATATGCCTACCGATAAAAACAAGATTGCCGTTAGTAACTCAACAGTCTTTGCAACAACAGCAGATATTAAACAATGGATCAAAGTGCAAGCGCAAACATTAGGATTTGCTGACTGTGGGTTTTTATCTGTCCATCATCCACTGTTTACTAAGCAAATCGAACAGTTACAGAAGTGGCTGGATAAAGGCTATGAGGGTCAATTGCAGTTCATGCACAACAACCATCATCTGCGCGCTCATCCCGAGCAGTTAGTGGATGGCGCAAAGACCATTATTAGTGTAAGGATGGACTACCTAACCAAAGCCCCAACACCGCGTGCTGTCACAGACAACGACCATCCCAACCAAGGCATCATTGCGCGTTATGCAAGAGGTCGTGATTATCATAAGACAATGCGTAGCCGTTTAAAGCAATTGGCTCTGAATATCGAGGCCATGCTTCCTGAATGGCAACATCTCGATATTGGTTCAGATAAAGAGTTTGTTTTTAGACCCTTTAGTGATTCTGCGCCTATCTTTGAGCGGCCTATTGCCGATGCTGTTGGTCTGGGCTGGACAGGTAAGCATACGTTATTAATCAACAAACAAGCTGGCTCATTTTTTGTGCTAGGTGAGCTGTTTTTAAGCTTAGAGCTGCCCGATGACCAGCCTGTTAAAGAGCATTGTGGCAGTTGTAGCGCTTGCATTGATGTATGCCCTACCCAAGCGATTGTAGCGCCTTATGAGCTCAATGCCTCTGCCTGTATCTCTTATTTGACGATTGAACACGATGGTATTATTGATACCAAGTATCGACGCGCGATTGGTAATCGGGTGTTTGGCTGCGATGACTGTCAGCTGATCTGTCCATGGAATCGTTATGCCAATCTGACTACCGTTGAGGACTTCGCACCAAGGCATGGTCTCGATAACAGCAGTTTGCTTGAATTATGGCAATGGCAAGAAGCGGATTTTTTGAACAACACACAAGGAAGCCCGCTCAGACGCACAGGCTATGTGAATTTTTTACGTAATGTTGCTATTGGTTTGGGTAACGCTAATGCTAGTCCACACGTCATTGAGCAGTTGAAGTCTAAGTTGACGCTACATAACGCCATGCTTGATGAACACATTGAATGGGCAATAGCTGAACAGGGCAGAAAACTAGACGCTAGTAGTAAGCCAACGAGTTGATGTATATCATAACGGAGCAAGTCATTATTTGCTTTGATAGATGTTCATAAAAAAAGCCTCTTAACGATAAGAGGCTTTTTCATATTAAATACTTTTTAGAATCTGAGAATTATGGCTTGGGGATGCGTAGTACTTGGCCTGGATAAATCTTATCTGGATCAGATAGCATTGGCTTATTGGCTTCAAATATCTTCATATAATCGCCAGACTCACCGTAAACATCTTTCGCAATCTTAGATAAGCTATCGCCAGATTTTACCGTATACATCGTTGACTCAGGTGCATCTTCTTCGATATCGATATTATCAATGACCTTAGCAACATTTTGTACGTTACCAATAGCAATAATTGCTTTTTCGCGATCAGCTTGAGTTTTCGCGTTACCGCTGATTTCTGCTGTATCTGTAGAGCCGTTATATTTGATTTTTAAATTACTGATGTTTAGATTCTGTTGTTGTATACGGCGTAACAAAATATTAGCAACGGATTGTGCTGAAGGCTCGCTGCTTTTTACCGGTGTATTGGCATCTGCCTTGGTCTCTGATTTGGCATCGTGTTTCTCGTCATCACGATTAAAAATTTTATCGCCAATATCTTTTGCAAAACTGAACATACCCATATAACTGCTCCTTGAAATATTGTTATTTATTATTCATATTTATTTTCGGTGGTGTGTTATTGAACATCACCGTGCTTTGTACTGTCTACCATGATGAGTATAGACAAACGAACCAAACGTGAATAGTAAGAGTATGTTGAGTAATGTTAATTGACGTAGCTTATGTTAATGCAACCGATCAATTAAATCACCCTCATAAAAAAAACCGCCTATCTATTAAGATAAGCGGTATTATAAAATTTGCTAAACAAATGGCAAATTATAGCTGGGCTTGTACGTAATCAATTGCTTTTTGAACAGTAGTCAATTCTGCAGAATCTTCGTCAGGAATAGTGATACCAAAATCACTTTCAAAAGACATGACCAATTCGACTAGGTCCAATGAGTCCGCACCTAGGTCTTCCATGAATGAAGCATCGTTGTTGATGTCTTCAACGTTCATACCTAGTTGCTCAGCAACTGCTGATTTTACTCTTAGCTCGATATCATTACTCATATAGATCACTCCGTTATCATCTATTATTTTTAATAAACTGCTATAGCGCCTTATTTAAGCTCTATAGCATGATATATAAAATGTATTTGCCAGATCAGCATTGCTGTCTGAGTACTCTATGACTTGTTACACAGTCTGTCTAATAAAGCCCTGTTATCATACAGGGCTTTGACTCAAAAGTATTCGTAATTATAGCACCCTTTATTATAGTTTACACTCGTTCACACAGTTTTTTATTATAACTATGTAACGCCTACATATACATGCCACCGTTGACCGGAATGACCGCGCCGGTGATATAGCTGGCTTCATCACTGGCTAAGAAATGTACTGCTGCTGCGATGTCTTCTGGTTGACCAAGACGGCTGATAGGAACGGCATCTAGCATAGAATTCAATAGGCGCTCGTCGAGCTCATCTGTCATATCAGTCTCGATTAAACCTGGTGCCACGCAATTGATAGTCACTTGGCGTGAACCGATTTCACGTGCAAGCGTACGACTGAAACCTTCTACACCAGCTTTAGTCGCGGCATAGTTAGATTGACCTGCATTACCCATTTGAGCAACAACAGAGGTGATATTAATAATACGACCACGGCGCGCTTTCATCATACCGCGTACTGCGCGTTTGCTCATGCGGTACACTGAGGTCAAATTCGTATCGATGACATTTGACCAGTCATCGTCTTTCATACGCATTAGCAGACCGTCTTGCGTGATACCTGCATTGTTAACCAATACTTGTACCGCTCCATAGACGCTTTCGATCTCTTCAAACAATTTATCAATTTGAGTAGTATCACGTACGTCTAAGACGCGACCGATACCACCACTATCATGAAGATAGTCATCAATAAGTTCAGCACCTTTTTCAGTGGTTGCTGTTCCAATGACAAAATGTCCTTCTTTAGCAAAGCGTTTGGCGACTGCCTTTCCGATACCGCGACTCGCGCCAGTTACTAATGTAATCGTACGGCTCATGATAACACCTCTAATAATTTCTCTAGACGGGCAGGCTTGTCTGTAGGATAGCTTGCGATTGGCTGCGCTTGACGCTTAGCCAAATTGCTTAATACGTTGCCACTGCCACATTCGATTAATAGATTAATTTGCTTATCGGCCAGTTCCTGCATGGTTTTTGACCACAGTACTGGCTCACTCAGCTGTTCAGTCAATGCTTGTTTGATACCTACTGCACTGGTTTCAACACGCGCATAGCGATTTTGAATCACAGGAATGGCCGCTTGATCAAATTGAATACCTGCTAATATCTCAGCTAAGGCATTACTTGCAGGCTCCATTAATGCACAATGAGATGGCACACTCACTTTTAAGGGCACAGATTTTTTGCCCGTATTTTTGACTTTGTCGATTACAGCGTTAACGCCAGCAGCGTTACCCGAGATCACTACCTGTCCTGGGCTGTTGAAGTTAGCAGCGCCAACAATGGCACCCTCGACATGCTCTGTTGCTTGCTCACACAGATTTTCGACTCGGTTGTCTTCTAGTCCTAACACGGCAGCCATAGCAGTATCGACACCTACAACGGCCTCTTGCATCAACTGACCGCGCTTATGCACTAGGGTGACGGCATCACCAAGCGATATCACATTGGCAGCACACAGGGCGCTGTACTCGCCCAGAGAGTGACCAGCTAAATAGCAAGGCGTCTCTTCTATTTTTTGTTGTAAGACACGCCAAATGGCAATGCTAGCTGTCAGTAGCGCTGGCTGAGTATACTCGGTTTGATTGAGTTTTTCTTCATCCTGACAGATTGCCCACAAATCCTCACCAAGCGCCTCACTCGCTTCGGTAAATGTATCGCGTATCTCTGGGTAGATTTCAGCAAGCTCACTCGTCATCGCGACTGCTTGAGATCCTTGTCCAGGAAAAATGACCGCGATACGAGCGGGTTGCTTTTTTACCATATCGGGTACAGAAGCCATAACCAATATCCCTTATCTGATTAGAAATATCCCTAAAATAATGGGGTGTATTATATTATTAGATGTGATACAAAGCCGCTAGTTCAATTATTTATCTAAGAAAACGGATTGCCAGTAAACTATACACTGACACACACTATTATTATAGCGGATGCAGACCAAACAACGATAGGAAAACACAGTACCAATCAAAAGCACTAACGATTGAGTACGCGTTTCTATCTGCTAAAAACAAAAAGTCATCTAAGCAATGAGTTTAGTGATAAATAACAAAAAGCCAAGTTATCCAGCCACATAATATATGATAGCGAAATAACTTGGCTTTTTTTAGCTCAAAGCTTATTGACTAATGATAGCCAGGTAAATACAACAACAGTCACCAGTACTGTCACTATTTTACCTAGCTATCATACGGCCAATGTCTTAGGCATCTTGACTAACTTTGAATAGCTGACGACCACGGTAGAAACCATCTTTAGTCATGTGATGACGACGATGTTTTTCACCAGTAGTAGCATCTACGCTTAGTTCAGCAATTTCCATACGGTGATGTGAACGGCGCATGTCACGACGAGAACGGCTTTTACGACTTTTTTGAACAGCCATGATATAGCTCCTATACTTAAAAGGGATAAGCTTGAAATTCAGCTTAGTCGATACTGACAGAGGCTATATAATCACAACAACCTAAGTCTGAAGCATCATTAGTTAAATAGATTGTTACTTACATAAAGCGCTAACTATGTCTGAAATTTATGAAAAATTTACCTAGTCAGCTTCTATCAGCACGCAACAGGTTGCTCGAATGCAATAAACCGGACATTATACGCATGTTTATTAGATTAATAAAGCCCTGCCTTGCACTCTTCTGTACAAAGCAGATAGAAGGCTTCTCAAATACTTGAATAAATAAATTTGGCTCTTATAGCTTACCTTTTAAGGAGGCTAAAGCAGCGAATGGATTTTCATTCTCTTCTTCTTCTGGTATCTCGCCAAACTGCTCAACTGACATTTCACAATCATCATGCTTCGGCGCCATTGGTATTTTGAGCAATATCTCATCTTCTACCAGTTTTTTAAATGGTAATAGACGCTCCGGAGACTGCTCAGTGACGATTTCATCAAGTAATAAATAATCTTGCTCTTCATCAATCAAGCGTACTTGGCTATCATTCTCTAGTAATGCAATATTATAATCATCAGATAAGTCTATCGCAATTGGTTGTAAACAGCGTTGACACGTTAGCCAAACATCACCTGTCAACGTAAATGCCAAATGCAAAACATTATTACGGCGATAGAGTTCAGCATTTAGTTGAGTGTTTGACTGATCATGCTCGGCGCTCAACGTCGCGGCAAGACGTTCAAAAGAGTTTGGATCAACTTCTCCTGACCACTCAAAACCCGTGTCTGCCCATTTGTCCAAAGAAATGTGCTCAGGCATGCTAGTAGATACAGGCGCTTTTTTATTGTCAGCGTAAGGTGCTGACGGTTTAGTTTCTGGAGTGCTTGACATGCGCGGCCTCATTCATAAAAACGGTGTATAATATTGCCTGCCATACTAACGGAAAGTGCCATATTCTGCTAGCGCTAGTATGTTAAGATTTTTTGATAGCAAATATGTTCAAGCTTTTTTACTACTTACTTTTTTACCTAAAATTTTTTGCCTTTAATATTTATTAAGTCAATGTCTTCTCTATGAATCTACCTGATAATAAAATTAATTTTTCTGATTTACTTTCTCCTGCTACAGCAAGTTCGTTGCTGCAATATCTTACTCAACTAGATCGTCATACTGAAAATGCTCTTAGCAATAGACTGTGCCTCGATGAAGATGAGTATTTAAGAGAATGGAGAAGTCAGTGGCAAAAGTTATCTACTACTCAGCCTGACAATACTTACTCAGCAGGATTGATAATTGATAGCGAACGATTAGCCACTGATTGGCTCATACAGCTATTTAATACTTTATTTACTAACCAGCAAGTGATATTGGTTCGTAGTGAGGGTGAGCCAGAGTATTTCCCTGCTCAAGACAATGAGCCTGCCAGAATTGAATTCGCTCATGGATTTTTTGCCAGTGCCCTGCACGAGATCAGTCATTGGTGCCTGGCTGGTGACGCTCGTAGACAATTACCTGACTTTGGCTACTGGTATGCTCCAGACGGTCGGACAGAAGCTCAGCAGCAAGCATTTGAGCGCGTAGAGATCAAACCACAGGCATTAGAATGTTTATTCACCTTAGCGTGTGGTCGAAACTTCCAAGTCTCACAAGATAACTTGTTTGCCGACTTCGACACTAGCAGTAGCACCTTTGCTAGTGATGTCTACCAGCAAGTAGAAAGCTATATAACCAAACCTTATACTCTGCCGCGTGACGCTAAGACTTTACTGACTGCTTTAATTAGCGTTTGTACTCCTTCATCTGAAATCAACGCTTAATTCAAATTACTAAGTGTTCCTACTTATTAACGATTTTCTACGGTTGGTAACGCCTTGCCACTAAACTTATATTTGCTTTAAGCTATACTGATAACTAAAGTAGTATATTAAAAATACAGATTTGCTTAATTTTTAAAATAACTTTTTTAATATGTCTAATGATTGAACTACATCTAATTAATGAAAAAATTGTCTCAATTAAAAACCAATAATTATAAAATAAGGAACCATTATGGAAGTTTTCTATATTCATCCCGATAACCCTCAGCCACGTCTCATTGAACAAGCCGCTGACTTACTGCGCAAAGACCAGTTAATCATTTACCCAACCGATACCAGTTATGCTTTTGGTTGTCGACTAGGTGCAAAAGACGCTTTGACTAAGCTCAAGCAAATTCGTGAGCTTGACGATAAGCATCAATTTACACTGTTGTGCCGCGATCTAAGTGAGATTGCCACTTATGCTACGGTCGATAATGTCCAATTCAAACAACTAAAAGCGCATACTCCTGCGCCGATTACTTTTATTTTGAATGCCACCAAAGATGTCCCAAAAAAGCTCGCTCATGCTAAGAAAAAGACCATCGGTATTCGCGTACCGAGCAATCCTATCGCACAAGCACTATTAGAAGCGATGGACGAGCCTATCTTGACCAGCTCACTTATTTTACCTGATCGTGACGATATTTTAGATGATCCTTTCGATATCGAAGAGCTATTAGATAATCAAGTTGATGGTCTGATAAATGCTGGTATTAAGACTACTAAGCTGACTACTATCGTCGATATGACCAGTAGTCAACCTGAGGTTATCCGGCAGGGCGCGGCGGATGTCAGCGACTTGTTACTATAAAGGCTTTACGTTATTTGTATTTTCAACTGCTCACTAAACGTAGGGTGCGTTCCATATGCCGATTGCCTTTAAGAACCACTTAAATATTAAAGCATAAAATGCAACTTACAAACAATGTAATAGTTTTAGATCTAAATTTCAGACATAAAAAAAGCGCCAATAAATTGGCGCTTTTTTGTATAAAACCTAAACGGCTTATAGACTAGTCGCGGTCAACTAATTCTACATAAGCCATAGGTGCGTTATCACCATCACGGTGACCACACTTAACGATACGCAGATAACCACCTGGACGCGTTTGGTAACGAGGACCTAACGTGCTAAATAGTTTACCTACCATAGCTTTGCTGCGCATACGGCTAAATGCCAAGCGACGGTTAGCAACGCTATCTTCTTTTGCTAGAGTAATTAATGGCTCGGCAACGCGGCGTAATTCTTTAGCTTTTGGTAAAGTTGTTTTAATCAGTTCATGCTCAAACAATGAGTTGGTCATGTTCTGGAACATTGCTTTACGATGACTGCCGGTACGACCCAGCTTGACTCCACTCTTACGATGGCGCATAGTCAAATATCCTTAATGTTTAACGGCTGCGATAAGAGAAGCGATCATCAACCCGCAGGTCAGCTGGTGGCCAGTTATCTAGGCGCATACCAAGCTCTAAATCTTTAGACGCCAAAACGTCTTTGATTTCGGTTAATGACTTCTTACCAAGATTTGGGGTTTTTAGAAGTTCAGTCTCTGAACGCTGTACCAAATCACCGATATAGTAAATGTTTTCAGCTTTTAAGCAGTTGGCTGAGCGAACCGTTAGTTCAAGATCGTCCACAGGGCGTAATAGCACAGGATCGACCTCTTCTTTCTCTTTCACAGGCTCAGGCGCTTCTTCAGCTTCTAAATCAACAAAGATTGAAATCTGTTGTTGTAAAATAGTGGCCGCTTTACGAATTGCTTCTTCTGGATCTATAGTGCCATTAGTTTCAAGCTCAATGATAAGACGATCAAGGTCAGTACGCTGTTCAACACGAGCGTTCTCTACTTGATAAGCAACCCGCAGTACTGGGCTAAAGCTTGCATCAAGCTTTAAGCGGCCAATCGCTTTGGTATCACCATCTTCACGGCGCTGATTTGCTGGCTCATATCCACGACCCATCACTACGCGCAGACGCATCTTAAGATGACCGCGCTCACTCAACGTACCCAATACTAACTCTGGGTTAATAATGTCTACGTTGTGCGGCAATTCAATATCTGCAGCAGTAATGGTGCCTGGACCTTGTTTATCCAAGGTCAAGAATACTTCATTTTGGTCATGAAGTGTAATTGCCAAGCCTTTTAGATTCAAAAGCAGGTCAAGGACATCTTCTTGCAGACCCTCTAAAGTTGAGTATTCATGGTCAACACCATCAATCTCAGCTTCGATGACTGCAGCACCAGGTAATGAAGATAACAAGATGCGACGCAGGGCATTCCCTAAGGTATGACCAAAGCCGCGTTCTAACGGTTCGAGCGTGACTTTCGCAATCGTCTCGTTAACCGTATCCACGTTAATGGCATTCGGCGTTAGAAACTCAGTTGCATTTAGCATCATGATGTCACCTCGATTTGTTTATCTGGATTAATTAACGTTAATGGCTCAATGCTATAAGCATAACATTGAGCAGTACGTTACTTACTTAGAGTATAGCTCAACGATCAAGCTTTCGTTGATTTCAGCAGGTAGATCAATACGATCTGGAGCATGTTTAAACGTGCCCTGTAGTTTGCTGTTGTCAACATCAAGCCATTCTGGAATACCACGTTGTGATGCTAGTTCCATAGCGTTTTTAATACGTAGCTGTTCGCGAGACTTCTCTTGAATAGCAATGACATCACCATCTTGCAACTGGATTGATGGAATGTTCACACGAACAAACTCATCACGGCCAGCTTTTTTTACCATAACAGTGCGATGGCTGACTAGCTGACGTGCTTCAGCGCGAGTTGAGCCAAAGCCCATGCGGTATACCACGTTGTCCAAACGACTCTCAAGCATAGCTAGTAGGTTCTCACCCGTAGCACCGCGCTTACGCGCCGCTTCTTTGTAGTAGTTTGCAAATTGACGCTCAAGTACGCCATAGATACGCTTAACTTTTTGTTTTTCGCGTAGCTGTAGAGAATACTCTGAGCTCTTGTTACGGCTTACACCGTGCTGACCGGGTGGACGACCAGCTTTCTTTGTTTTAACATCATACGGCTTAACACCAGACTTAAGGCCTAAGTCAGTGCCTTCGCGACGTGATAATTTGAGTTTTGGTCCAATATAACGGGCCATTGTTCTGTCTCCTTTAAGCTCTTATTATTAAAAGCTTCGTCTCTAATATTAGACGCGGCGCTTTTTCGGCGCACGGCAACCATTGTGTGGGATTGGGGTTACATCAGAGATGCTGTTAATTTTATAACCCAATGCACCTAGTGCTCTTACCGCAGACTCACGACCCGGTCCTGGTCCTTTGACCAAAACGTCGACATTCTTAACACCATATTCTTGAGCCGCTTTACCAGCGACTTCAGCTGCAACCTGAGCGGCAAATGGTGTAGATTTACGTGAACCACGGAAGCCTTGTCCACCTGAAGTGGCCCAAGCCAATGCATTACCTTGACGATCGGTAATCGTTACAATGGTGTTATTAAAAGACGCATGGATATGGGCAACGCCCTCCGATACTGAACGACGAGTCACCTTTTTGCGACTACGAGTGTCTTTAGCCATCTTTTAGCTTCCTAAGTTAATTATCTTTTGAGAGGGCGTGTCGGACCCTTACGAGTACGAGCGTTGTTTTTGGTATTTTGACCACGAACAGGTAGGTTACGGCGATGGCGAATGCCACGGTAACAACCTAAGTCAACCAAACGCTTGATATTCATTGACACTTCACGACGAAGATCACCTTCAGTCATGTATTCTGCAACTTGTGCACGGATAGCATCTAACTGTGTATCATCTAACTGACTAACTTTAGTTGTAGGGGCAATGCCAACTGCTTCTAGAATTTTCTGAGCAGTGGTACGACCTATACCAAAGATGTAAGTTAGTGAAATCACAGCATGCTTATTATCCGGAATGTTTACGCCGGCAATACGAGCCATTGATTTCTCTCCATTAAAGAAAAATATGCATTATTTATTATAAATAGCGCATTTTTCAGATTTGTTGCTGTTAATACCTCACTTCTATCTCTCTACTTTGAAGCTTTTATTATCATTAGCAGATAATAAGAGTGCTACTAAAGCAGAAGTATACAATTTTTTGGTATGAACTACGGCAAGTGGCGGATGATATCGCATCCGCCACTTTTTTTCAAGTATTAATTTAATAAACTGTTTAGGCTTAACGCCATGATCAGTTTTTAATTAACCTTGGCGTTGCTTGTGGCGCGGTTCAGCTGTGCAGATAACATGTACACGACCTTTACGGCGTACAATCTTGCAGCTACCACAAATCTTTTTTACTGAGGCTTGAACTTTCATGGAATGCTCCTTGAATAACCACCACACTCGCTTATGGCTGAGTGGGTGATTGAATTAACGTCTGATCATGGTATTGATGGGTCATCAAATGCGCTTGAATTTGCGAGATGAAGTCCATTACCACAACCACCATAATCAGTAGCGACGTACCACCAAGTTGGAACGGCACACCAAATGAGGATTGAACGACCATCGGCATCAAACAAATAACCGTTATGTACATCGCGCCAATAAAGGTTAGTCGATTTAACACATGGTCAAGATAACGCTGAGTTTGTTGTCCGGGGCGAATACCTGGAATATACGCTCCACTACGTTTAAGGTTCTCTGCTACTTCACGTGGACTAAATACTAGTGCCGTATAAAAATAACAGAAGAAAATAATCATTGCGCCAAACAGTACTAAATACAGCGGTTGCCCTGGAGACAATACCAATGCCATATTTTGTAGTATCTTTTGGGTAAAAGTAGGATCAGCCGATTGACCAACCCACTGCCCTAAACTCGCTGGAAACAGTAATAAGGAGCTAGCAAAAATAGCGGGAATAACCCCTGCCATATTTAATTTCAGCGGCAAATGTGACTGCTGCTGAGCATAAATTTTGCGACCTTGTTGCTGCTTTTGCGCATAGTTTACTGGGACACGGCGCTGCGCACGTTCGATATAAACGATACCGGCGGTTACCGCAATGCCTAATATTACAAAGATAAAGAGTACAATCAAGTTCATCTGACCTTGATTGACCTGTTCGATCGATTGCGAAATCATACCTGGCGTACCGGCGACAATGCTTGCAAAAATAAGCATTGAGATACCGTTACCTACGCCGCGCTCTGTAATCTGCTCACCAAGCCACATCAAGAACATAGCGCCTGCAACCAACGAGGTTACAGCAGGAATATAAAAGGTCAGACCGGAAGATAAAGTCAGATTCTGACTGATCAAACCGGCACACATCCCTAATGACTGCACCAAAGCCAAAGCAAGCGTCCCTTGACGGGTATACTTGTTCAGCGTACGTCGACCTGCTTCACCCTCTTTTTTGAGAGCTTCAAGCGAAGGTACGACTGCCGACATCATCTGTACAATAATTGACGCTGAGATGTACGGCATGATACCTAGTGCCATAATTGACATACGCTCAAGCGCACCACCTGAGAACATATTAAACATGCTCAAAATAGTGTTTTCGTTGCGCGAGAACAGATCAGCCAGATTAACCGGATTAATACCCGGGACTGGAATGTGCGACCCTAAACGATAAACAATCAATGCGCCGATTAAGAATAATAAACGCGACCATAGCTCATCATACTTACGTATAAAAGCGAAAGGATTGAGCGGAATACCACTTGAGGTCATTGATTGTTTTGACACGTTACTACTCCTCGATGCTACCACCAGCAGCTTCGATTGCTTGTTTGGCGCCTTTAGTTACTTTGATACCTTTAAAGGTATAAGCTTTAGTAACTTCGCCTGATAGCATAACACGGGCACGTTTCATGTCGTGACGGATAAGGTTAGCTGCTTTTAGAGTCTCTAAGCTAATTACATCGCCTTCAACTTTATTCAGCTCAGACAAACGTACCTCAGCGGTAGTCATTGCCATTTTACTGGTAAAGCCAAATTTTGGTAGACGACGATATAAAGGCATTTGACCACCTTCAAATCCTGAACGAACGCTAGAACCTGAACGTGATTTTTGACCTTTTACACCGCGGCCACCTGTCTTACCAAGACCTGAACCGATACCACGACCACGACGTTGGGCAGTTTTCTTCGCGCCAACACCTGGTGATAATTCGTTTAATCTAAGTCCCATTACGCTTCCTCCACTTTTACCATGTAGTTGACGCGATTGACCATACCACGAGTTGAAGGAGTATCTTCAACGACCACACTATGACCAATACGGCGTAAACCCAATCCTTTCAAGCTAGCTTTGTGGCTCTTGAGGCGATGGGCACCTGATTTAAATTGAGTGACTTTCATTTTTTTCATCGTAACTCACCTAGTCTAAGTTAACCCAAAATTTCGTCTACAGATTTACCACGTTTAGCTGCCATCCTCTCTGGAGTTGACATATCACGTAAACCGTTAAACGTTGCACGAACAACGTTAGCAGTATTGGTAGAACCATAACATTTAGTCAAAACATCTTTGACACCAGCAACTTCTAATACAGCACGCATTGCACCACCAGCGATTACGCCAGTACCTTCAGATGCAGGTTGCATGTAGACTTTACTAGCACCATGACTTGCTTTGATCGGATGATACAAAGTTGCATCATTTAGCTCAACAGTAATCATATTACGTTTGGCAGCTTCTAGTGCTTTTTGGATAGCAGCAGGCACTTCACGCGCTTTACCACGACCAAAACCAACACGACCATTACCGTCACCCACTACAGTCAACGCAGTGAAAGAGAAAATACGACCACCTTTAACAACTTTTGCAACGCGATCAACGGTAACTAAGCGTTCTACTAGACCGTCAGTCTGTTCATTTTTATCATTTTTATCATTTCTAGCCATGATTAAAACTCCAATCCGTTTTCGCGAGCAGCTTCTGCTAAAGCTTTAACTCGACCATGATATTTGAAACCACTACGGTCAAAGGCAACTTTAGTAATGCCAGCTGCTTTTGCACGTTCTGCGATCATTTGGCCTACAGACGTTGCTGAATCAGCGTTACCAGTCGCGCCTGAACGCAAGCTGCTGTCTAAGGTAGATGCCTGAGCAATCACTTCACCACCATTTGGAGAGATAATCTGGGCATAAATATGTTTTGACGTGCGGTTAACCGTTAAGCGATGAACGCCTAGATGACGGATATGTGCACGTGTTTTCTTAGCTCGACGCAGACGAGCTGCTTTTTTATCAAACATTTCAACTCACCTTATTTTTTCTTAGCTTCTTTGCGAATCACATGCTCGTCACTATAACGAATACCTTTACCTTTATAAGGCTCAGGTGGACGGAAACCACGGATATCAGCCGCTGCTTGACCAAGCTGCTGTTTATTGTTTGATTTCAAAACAATTTCAGTTTGCGTTGGGGTTTCAGCCGATACACCTTCAGGTAGCGTGTATTCTACTGGATGAGAGTAGCCAACGTTCAAGGTTACTTTGTTACCAGCAACTTGTGCGCGATAACCAACACCAATCAATTGAAGACGCTTTTCAAACCCTTCATTTACGCCAGTAACATAGTTGTTAACAAGAGCGCGCATGGTGCCAGTGTGCATCATAGCTTCTTGTGAATCGACTGCAGGTGAGAAAATGATAGCATCATCTTCCTGTTTCAGCTCGACCAATTCATGCAGGTGTAAAGACATAGTACCGTTCTTGCCTTTAACTTCGACCTGCCGATCGTTCAAAGTAACGCTTACGCCATTTGGCAGCGTTACTGGGGCTTTAGCCACACGAGACATAGGAATATTCCTTAAAAAATTTAACTTGCTTTTATTAGCGAAAAAACTAACAGGCTAAAAAGCGTGTTAGTTTAGCATAGTTGATTGTGTTAGACACCTATCAATTTGAAATAATTAAACACTCCTCAATCGATAGAAGCCTAACAACCATCAAATAGACTTCATCGTCGTATAGCTTACGCTACAAATGCAACGATTTCACCACCGATACCAGCAGCGCGTGCAGCACGATCGCTCATGATACCTTGGCTTGTAGATACGATAGCAACACCCATACCTTGCTTAACAGTAGGGATTTCGTCTTTACCGCGGAACTGGCGTAGACCAGGGCGGCTATAACGTTGAATAGTTTCGATAACCGCACGGCCTTCGAAATATTTTAATTCAATAGTAAGGGTTGCTTTGTTGTTTTCTTCTTCAGTAACAACAGCGCTCGCCACATAACCTTCGCTAACTAGCAAATCAGCAATTGATTTACGTAATTTAGAGCTCGGCATTGCTACCGATACTTTGTTAGCCATTTGTGCGTTACGGATACGGGTTAGCATATCCCCAACGGTATCTTGCATACTCATATAGTTACTCCTTACCAGCTTGCTTTACGAACACCAGGCACATCGCCTTGCATGACACGCTCACGCAGCATATTGCGTGATAAGCCAAACTTGCGGAAGTAACCGTGAGGACGACCGGTGATAGCACAACGATTACGCAGACGTACTGGTGATGAGTTGCGTGGAAGAGCTTGTAGCTCTAACATCGCGTCCATACGCTCTTCGTCTGATGCGTTGATATCACTGATAGTTTCTTTTAGCTTGATACGCTTTTCAGCATATTTAGCAACCATTTTTTCGCGCTTTAATTCGCGGTTAATCATGCTCTTCTTTGCCATAACGTCTTTACCTTATTTAAATGGGAAGCCGAATGCTTTAAGCAACGCACGACCTTCTTCATCAGATTGAGCTGACGTGGTGATTGTCACATCCATACCACGGATACGGTCAATCTTGTCAAAATCTACTTCTGGGAATACGATCTGTTCTTTGATACCCAATGAGTAGTTACCACGTCCGTCAAAGGCTTTAGGTGAAAAACCGCGGAAATCACGAATACGAGGAATTGCAATGGCAACGAGACGATCTAAAAATTCGTACATTTGCTCACCGCGTAGCGTTACTTTACAGCCAATTGGCCATTCTTCACGAATCTTAAAGCCAGCAACTGATTTACGCGCTTTGGTGACAACAGGTTTTTGACCAGCAATCGCGGTCATGTCAGCTACAGCACCTTCAAGCAATTTCTTGTCTTGAGACGCGCCGCCTACACCCATGTTAAGTGTGATTTTAGTGATTTTAGGCACTTGCATCACATTGTCCAAACCAAGATCTTCTTTGATTTGCTGCTTTAATTTATCGTTATATAAAGATTTTAATCTTGCCATTACCATTACACCCTTAGTGTCTTACGCAGTCGCCACTACTTCACCGTTTGAACGATAGACGCGTTGTTTCTTGCCATCTTCGCCAAACTGATAAGTAATACGGTCTGCTTTTTGGGTTTGCGCATTTAAGATTGCGACATTTGAGATATGCATAAAAGCTTCTTGCTTAAGAATGCCACCTTCAACGCCAGTCGCCTGATTTGGCTTCTGATGTTTAGTAACAATATTAACGCCTTCAACTTTAATACGATCGTTTTTTACAGCTTGTACAGTACCTTGCTTGCCTTTGTCTTTCCCAGCAATCACAATAACTGTATCGCCTTTACGTAATTTTGACATGGATTACCTCACAATACTTCTGGTGCTAGTGATACAATTTTCATAAACTGATCACCACGTAGTTCACGAGTTACCGGTCCAAAAATACGAGTTGCAATCGGCGCTTTGTTTTGGTTCAACAATACCGCAGCATTGTCATCAAAACGTAACACAGAACCATCTGGACGACGAACGCCTTTTTTGGTGCGTACAACTACTGCATTCATCACGTCGCCTTTTTTGACACGACCACGAGGAATGGCTTCTTTAACCGTTACTTTAATAATGTCGCCAACTGATGCATAACGACGATGAGAACCACCCAGTACTTTAATGCACTGAACTCGCCTTGCACCGCTATTGTCTGCAACTTCCAGCATTGACTCAACCTGAATCATAGCGTTACTCCACACGTATGAGCAATAAAAACCAGTTGCTGCCGCTAGCACAGAATGAGCAAGGCGGCATTTTAATATAAATAACCGCAGCTTACTCTTAATGTGAGTGATATGCGACGGGCGCAATCAGCATCCTTAAAAAGGCGGCTATTTTAACAGCTTCTGGCTTTTAATGCAATTTACTTAGATTTTTTCTACTTTTTCAACCACATCAACTAAAGTCCAAGACTTAGTTTTTGAGATTGGACGCGTTTCTTTGATGCGGACAAGGTCGCCTTGTTGACAAACATTGTTCTCATCATGTGCTTTGATTTTAGTAGAACGACGAAGCTGCTTGCCATACAAAGGATGACGAACCAGACGCTCAATCAAAACTGTGATGGACTTGTCCATCTTGTCGCTGACAACTCGTCCTGTCAATACGCTAGCATTGGTAGCTGTTTGATTGTTATCGCTCATGAGTCGCCTCGTTGTTTCTCGTTAATCAAAGTCTGAAGCTGAGCAATCGTACGACGATTGGCACGTACTTCATGGGTATTACCCAACTGACCAGTTGCTTTAGCCATACGAATACGGAAAGCATCAAGCTGCTTTTCATCAAGTAACTGGGTCAGTTCTTCTAATGATTTATCACGTAATTCACTGATCTTCATTACATTATCGTCCGCTTAACAATGGTAGTTTTAAAGGGCAGTTTTGCTGCAGCAAGCGTTAATGCATCGCGAGCAAGCTCTTCAGATACCCCTTCAATTTCATATAGCACTTTACCAGGCTTGATTTCGCATACCCAGTACTCAACTGGACCTTTACCTTTACCCATACGTACTTCTAATGGTTTGTTGGTAATAGGCTTGTCTGGGAATACACGAATCCAAATCTTACCGCCACGCTTGATTTTACGAGTGATGGTACGACGTGCTGCTTCGATTTGACGGGCTGTCATACGACCACGCGTCAATGATTTTAGACCAATTTGTCCGAATGCAACGGTGCTTCCACGATGAGCTAGCCCAGTGTTACGACCTTTATGCATTTTACGAAACTTGGTACGTTTTGGCTGTAACATAGTTTAACCTCTGTCTGAGTTTCGACGGTTTCCGTTTCCGCGACCACGGCGTTTTGGCGCACGAGTCTGCTCTTCTTTGACGGGATTATAAACACTGTTCATACCGTCAAGGATCTCTCCGCGGAAAATCCAAACTTTAACACCGATGGTGCCGTAAGTTGTCTCTGCACGAATTGACGCATAGTCAATATCAGCACGAAGTGTATGCAAGGGCACACGGCCTTCACGATACCATTCGCTACGAGCAATCTCAGCACCGCCAAGACGACCAGACAGCTCAACTTTAATACCTTTAGCACCAGAACGCATGCTGTTCTGTACAGCGCGTTTCATCGCACGGCGGAACATGACACGGCGCTCAAGCTGGCTTGCGATACCGTCTGCTACCAAACGTGCATCAAGATCAGGTGACGTGATTTCTTCAATGTTGACCTGAGCAGGTACGCCCATAATTTTGGTCAATTCTTTTTGAAGTCTTTCGATATCTTCGCCTTTCTTACCGATAACGATACCAGGGCGCGCAGTGGCGATAGTAATCTTAGCAGCGCCAGTAGGACGCTCGATCATGATGTTGCTGATCATTGCGTTATCTAGCTTTTTGCGTAGATATTCACGGACTTGGATATCGTTGATTAGGTATTCTGAGTATTGTTTAGGATCAGCATACCAGTTTGCGTTATGCTTTTTTACAACACCAAGACGAATTCCGATTGGATGTACTTTTTGACCCATAACTTATTCTCCTACCTTTATAGTGATGTGACAAGTACGCTTGCTGATACGATCAGCGCGACCTTTGGCACGTGGTAGGATACGTTTTAGCGTAATGCCTTCATCAACATAGATAGTAGCGACTTTTAGGTCGTCAATATCTAGGCCGTGATTATGTTCGGCATTGGCGATGGCTGAGTTAAGACATTTCTTAACAAAGATAGCGCCTTTTTTATTGCTATACGTTAGGATATCCAAAGCACGCTCAATAGATTTGCCACGAACTTCATCAGCAACGAGTCTAACTTTTTGTGCCGATATGGCGGCACCGCGTAATTTTGCAGTTACTTCCATGGTAAGCACCTTATCTCTTAGCTTTTTTGTCAATGCCATGACCACGATACGTACGAGTCGGGGCAAATTCACCTAGTTTATGACCAACCATCTGCTCACTGACGATAACCGGTACGTGAGTACGGCCGTTGTGGACAGATAAAGTTAGGCCAACCATTTGTGGTAGGATCATCGAGCGGCGCGACCAAGTTTTAATTGGCTTGCGTGAGTTGGTGTCTAATGCATTCTCAACTTTAGCAAATAAGTGCGCGTCTATGAATGGACCTTTTTTCAATGAACGAGGCATGAAATTCTTCCTTTATTTCTTCTTGGCGCGGCGGCGGATGATCATGTTGTCAGTACGCTTATTATGACGCGTTTTAAGTCCTTTAGACTTCTGACCCCAAGGGCTAGTTGGATGGCGACCTTTGTTACGACCTTCACCACCACCATGTGGGTGATCAACCGGGTTCATCGCGACACCACGAACTGAAGGACGAACACCACGCCAACGTGAAGCACCAGCTTTACCAAGTGATTTCAAGTTGTTTTCAGTGTTAGAAACTTCGCCAATAACAGCACGGCAGTTTACGTGTACACGGCGAGTTTCGCCTGAACGTAGACGTAAAATAGCGTAGATACCGTCACGGCCTAATAACTGAACGCTAGCACCCGCAGAACGAGCCATCTGTGCACCTTTACCGATTTTAAGTTCGATATTATGAATCACAGTACCCAATGGGATGTTTTTTAGCGGTAGGCAGTTACCTGGACGTATTGGAGATGTTTCGCCTGACATTACTGTATCGCCAACTGCTTGTTTTTTAGCAGCGATGATGTAACGACGTTCGCCATCAGCATACTTAAGTAATGCAATATGTGCAGTACGGTTAGGATCGTATTCAATACGCTCTACCACAGCAGGGATATTGTCTTTAGTACGTTTGAAGTCGATAATGCGATAATGTTGCTTATGACCACCGCCAATGTGGCGAGTAGTAATACGACCATTATTGTTACGACCACCTGACTTACTTTTTGATTCTAGAAGCGCTGCATAAGGACGACCTTTATAAAGGTGTGGATGCACCACTTTTTCAACAAAACGACGGCCTGGTGATGTTGGCTTTGCTCTTACGATAGGCATGAGTGTAATCCTTATTCGTTATTCGCTGTTTCACTAGTAGAGGCAGTCGTGTTTGCGACTTCTTCACCAGCATCAGCCATTTGTACATCTTGACCAGCTTTTAAGGTAACATAGGCTTTTTTATAGTCGTTACGACGGCCGATGCTTTTACCAAAACGCTTTGTCTTACCTTTAACATTCAAAGTGTTTACTTTAGTAACTTCAACACCTTCAAACATCAACTCAACTGCTTTTTTGACTTCAAGCTTAGTAGCGTTAGAGTCAACTTTAAATACCTGCACACCAAGTGAGTCGCCAAGCATTTGAGATTTTTCTGAGAATACAGGCCCTCTTAAGACCTGATAAAGTCTTGCGTTGTTCATGCTAGTGCTTCCTCAAATTGTTTCGCAGCTTCAACTGACATGATCACTTTATCAAATGCGATCAAGCTCACTGGATCCACTTCGTTTGTACCAAGTACATTGACGTGCGGAATGTTGCGAGCAGCTAAGTATAAGTTTTCGTCAACTTCTTTGGTGACGATCAATGCACGTGGTGCATCAAGCTCATTTAGCTTTGCAATCAGTTCTTTAGTTTTCGGCCCAGAAACGCTCAACTCTTCTACCAAAATCAGACGCTCTTGACGAATCAATTCTGCTAGGATGCACTGCATCGCACCGCGATACATTTTACGGTTTACTTTCTGTGACCAATCTTGTGGTTTTGCAGCGAATGCACGACCACCTGAACGCCAGATTGGGCTACGAATAGAGCCCGCACGAGCGCGACCAGTACCTTTTTGGCGCCATGGCTTGATACCACCGCCAGAAACTTCGGCACGGGTTTTTTGAGCGCGTGTACCTTGGCGAGCACCAGCTAGATAAGCGGTGACGACTTGGTGCACTAATGCTTCATTGAATTCACGACCAAAAGCCGTATCAGAAAGCTCAACCGCTGCACCTGTAACTGTTTTTAAATCCACGTTAATCCCCTTGCTTAGGCTTTGACTGACGGACGTACGATAACATCGCCACCGGTGGCACCTGGGATAGCACCCTTGATGACAAGTAACCCTTTTTCGGCATCAACCGAAATCACTTCTAGGCCTTGAACAGTAACACGCTTGTTACCCATCTGACCCGCCATCTTTTTGCCTTTGAATACTCTACCTGGTGACTGGTTTTGACCAGTTGAACCATGTGCACGATGAGACACTGAGTTACCATGAGTAGCATCTTGCATACTAAAGTTGTGACGTTTGATTGGACCTTGGAAGCCTTTACCTTTGCTTTGTCCTGTCACATCAACCATCTGACCTTGTTCAAACAAGTCAGCTAGAATCTCACCGCCAACCTCACGACCTTCAAGATCGCTATCGTTGACACGAAATTCCCAAACACCACGACCAGCTTTAACGCCAGCTTTCGCGAAGTGACCTTTTTGTGCAGCAGTTACGCGGCTGTCACGACGGGTACCTGTGGTGACTTGGATGGCTTGGTAACCATCTACATCAGTATTTTTTACTTGAGTAATGCGGTTTGCATCGACCTCAACCACTGTTACAGGAATAGATGCGCCTGTTTCAGTGAAGACACGGGTCATGCCGCATTTTTTACCGACTAAACCGATCGCCATTTTAGACCTCTTTATATCTTATATTAATGGGTTGGGTGTGTAATGTGCATTAACCCAAAGCAATTTGGACGTCAACACCCGCCGCTAAATCTAATTTCATTAGCGCATCCACAGTTTTGTCAGTAGGCTGAACGATATCAACCATACGCTTGTGAGTACGGATTTCGTACTGGTCACGCGCGTCTTTGTTAACGTGTGGTGAGGTTAGAACGTTGAAGCGCTCAATGCGAGTCGGCAACGGTACAGGACCACAAACTTGCGCACCGGTGCGCTTTGCAGTATCAACAATCTCTTGTGCAGATTGATCAATCAGACGATGATCAAAAGACTTAAGACGGATACGGATTCTCTGGTTAGCCATGCCAGCAAGCTCCTAATATGTGCTTTCGTCATTCTTGGTTTGCAAGACTATGATCAAAAGCAGTTTGGTTAAATATTCACTTAAAGCGGCCTTCTGTTCTTAACCAGAATGAGTTCTTTATCCGAACTTATAGCGTGCCAAAAGCAAAATAGTTTAAAGCCCCGCCAACTCTCCTATAATGGATGTCAGCAAAGGCATAATGAAATAGTGCCAGAAACGATGCTCCAGCTGTCATAGCGCCAGCTTTTTTAGTCAGCTGCGCATATATAATTCAGTGGTGTGTATTATACAGAGTATTTTAGGTATTGCAAGGGCAATATCTGACGTAATTAAAGACCTCAATTTTCAGAAAACTGTTTTGTTGGTCAAGATACTTGTAACAAGTCTCTGGCAGTAGGCTCAGTAATCTCAGTCCAAAACAATATCATACTGCTCTTGGGTATATAGATTTTCTACGTCAAATGTAATCACTCGACCCAGTAGATACTCTAAATCTGCTACTGTATCTGACTCTGATGTCAGCAATAAATCAATGACTGCCGCATGAGCCACTACTGTGAATTTCTTAGGAGAATTATAAGTACGGGCGCAGCGCATGATCTCACGGAAAATCTCAAAGCAAACGGTCTCTGCGGTTTTAACGAACCCACGACCTTGGCAAGTTGAGCACGGCTCACAAAGCTGCTGACCCAAGGATTCACGCGTGCGCTTGCGCGTCATCTCCACTAAGCCAAGTTCACTAACCTGCGTAATTTTGGTTTTGGCATAGTCTTGGGTTAGCTGCGCCTGTAAGCTCTCTAGTACATCATCCTTATGCTGCTGCTCTAGCATATCGATAAAATCTAGAATAATAATGCCGCCTAGATTACGCAGGCGCAGCTGACGTGCGATGGCATGTGTGGCTTCTAGATTAGTCTTATAAACGGTGTCTTCTAATGAGCGACCGCCTACAAAAGAGCCTGTATTAACATCAATCGTCGTCATTGCTTCTGTTTGGTCAATAATCAGATAGCCACCAGACTTCAAGTCAACACGACGTTTCAATGCGTCACGTAAATCATCTTCAACCCGATGCACGTCAAACAGTGACTGCTCTGCCGTATAATGCACGATTTTATCGTAAATGAACGGTACAAACTCTTTGGCAAAGTATCTGACTTGTTCATAAACTTGCGTATTATCGATGATGACTTTTTCGGTATCAGCATGTACCAAGTCACGAATAGAGCGCAGTGGTAGCGATAGTTCTTGATAAATCAGCTCTGAGCTTTGGTGATGATTGATCTCTTGGCGACGAGCACAGATGGTACGCCACAGCTGCAACAGGTAATAAATATCCTCTTCTAGCTTGTTTACAGGAACACGCTCGGCGGCAGTACGAGCGATGAGTCCACCTTTTAGATTGACCGTTTGCATTAAGCTACTAAGCTCAGTTTTCAGACGCGTGCGCTCTTCTTCACCATCAATACGCTGTGATATACCGATATGATCGCTTGATGGTAGATAAACCAGATAGCGAGATGGCAACGATATATTGGTCGTTAAGCGAGCACCCTTACTGCCTAATTGGTCTTTGGTGACTTGTACCAAGATACGCTGGCTTTCGTGTAATCGATGCTGAATCAAGGTCTTAGAAACAGGCACGACCTCCGTACTTTGAGCACTGACAACAGGTGGCGTGACTGCTAAGCCATCCGTGGATGTTTCTAAGATGGCGCTATTGTCACTATTATCTTTTTTGTCATTTGTAGCGGCTTTGCTTTTGTCTTCTGCAACTGGGCGAGGCTCACGCTGCATATCATTGACATGTAAAAACGCTGTCCGCGATTGACCGATATCAACGAAGGCTGCCTGCATGCCTGGAAGGACACGTACGACTGTGCCCAGATAAATATTGCCGACCAAACCCAGTTTGTGATGTCGCTCAATATAAATCTCACCCAAGATGCCATTATCTAAAACCGCAACACGGGATTCCATTGGACTAATATTAATCAGCAGCTCTTCGGACATAGTTTTTTCTCTTATCTCTCAGCTTTCTTATCAGACGGTCATCGTCTATTAGATTGACAGTGTAACAAATGCGCCTTGCTCTTGCCCATTGCCCTACCGTGTCATTATGTGCATATATAATTATAACGGGTCAACGATATCCTCACTGCCTTCTGTCATGTCTTTGATTAAGGCCAGCGTTTGCGCCAGTGGCAATCCAACGACATTGGTGTAACTGCCGTTAATACGGCTGACCCAAGCAGCACCTAAACCTTGAATACCATAGCCACCCGCTTTATCAGCAGGCTCTCCACTGTCCCAATAATTGCTCATCATCTCTGTAGTCAATGGTATAAAGGTTACTGCTGTACGCTCAGTAATTTGCTGCTGGTCGATAATTTGAAATGCCTGAGTGCGCTTTGATGCATTGTGTTCTGTTCCTTTAGGTAGCCGCTGTATTTTGGTGGCTTGTACGGCAGTCCATACTTCATGGATATTATCTGACATCTGCTGCCACATGCTATAAGCATGCTCACGATCGGTCGGTTTGACCAGTACTGTCTTGCCATCTGGTAACACTCCGATGGTATCAGAGGTCAAAATGATAATTAATTCGTTGGTACCGTTCTCATCGATTTCTAATGTGCCGTTTAGTTGCTCTATGGCAGCCATGGCTTTGGTAGCGACCATACGCTCAATATAGTCTTTGGGTAATTCATCATCTTGCGGCGTTTCGTCAATATCTACACTCAATACTCTAAAATCTAACTGTGCTCTTGCTAGTAGCTCTCGACGGCGCGGCGAACCAGACGCTAAAATGATATCCATCGCTCTTCTCTTTATTTACAGATTTATGAGGTATGTATTTTTTAGATATTTTGCATATAAGTTAATAAATACCATTAACGCGCAAACTTGCGTAGAGCCAGTAAGACAAGTGGCCAGCTGATGATACTCATCATAAGCGACAAAGCAGATTTTGCGATAAAGGTATTTTGGATAAACATCTGCAGCATCCATAAATTTAGCTGAAAAACAATTAATCCTAAACTGGCTATCAACCATGCGCTGATGGTATTTAGTTGTCTAACATAGATACTAGTAATTTTGATCACTAGTGCCACCACGACAGCGGCAAAGGCTTGCTGTCCTAGATGGGTGTCCATCAGCAAATCTGTAATAAGCCCAATAGTAAATGCGGTAAAGATACCCACATAGCGCGGCTGGAACAGTAGCCAATATATCAGCACCATAATCATAATCATGGGCCGTAATGTTGCCATACTTGGGCTTAACGGATAGACATTGAGCGATGAAGCAATGATAAAGCTTAGAACAATGACCACAATCAACAGTGCCGTTGAATTCTCAGAATCAGGATACGACATGAGTATTTACCTTCGATTGTGTAGCGACCGCTGTTATAGGATGCATTGGGTAATAATGAGATAGTACGATAGGCAAAATTTTGATAAAAAAGGCAGCTGGCATTATTGGTTAAAACGTTATGACATCAGAATTCATTGACTACTGCTCTTACTCTTAGTGAGTATCTTGTCTTGTAATATCAAGACATAAGCGTTGTCAATAAAGTTTGCAGAAGGCGTGACCTCAATGATTCTAAAGTTATCCGCTTGCCCATCTTTGATGTGAGCAATACGGCCAACACGATAGCCCGCTGGAATTCGCCCACCCAAACCAGATGATACCAACTCATCACCCACGCGCACGTCTGAAGTCTTAAAAACATAGTTTAGGCTCAGTGCAGATGGGATACCTTGGCCTGTCACAATAGCCCGCTGACCAGTACGTTTGACAGTGACAGCCACTGACTGCTGGTCATCTGTAATCAATAACAAACGGCTCGTATTAGGATAGACGTTAATGATCTGTCCTAAAATACCATCTTCATCGATAACCGTTTGTCCGACTTGTACACCATCTTGCTTGCCTTTATTGAGCACAACAATCTGTCTGAGTAAGTTGGTATCTGTACCAATGACTTGAGCTAAGTTGAGATCAAACTGCTCAGGCTTCGTGGTGGATAAAATCCCCTGCAAGCGTGCGTTTTGCGCCAAGATATAATCTTGTTGCTGCAGTTTGGCATGTGCATGAATGAGTTGCGATTTTAGCTGCATGTTTTCGCGGCGCAGCGCTTCTTTTGACTGCAAACTACCACTCGCCCAATGCTTGGCATAGCTCGGTAATAAAGACATCTCATAAATAGGCTGCATGGCAGCATGACTGGTACTACGTACTGGATTGAACCATTCCGAATTTTTGCTATCAAACCACATCAGAATTAAGGCTGCTATCAATACAATGGCAGTCTTACGAAGTGATAACGCTTGGCGCGCAAAGATACTTGTAGTCATAAGTCGTCTGATTTAAGAATTCTAAAATGAGCAATAGCACTTATTTAGAGCATAAATGTTTATCGGTGATATTGGGTTCTAGCATGGATTAATGCAATTAAAGGCAGCGCAGTCGGCTACCTTTAATGTTATTTACTTATCATCGCATCGGCTACATCAATGATTGATGCATAAACCATGAGGCATTATAGGTATCCTAACAAGGAAATCATGCTCATGAGCAAAAGCTGTTTAGACAAAAATCATATTCAAGCTTTTGTTATTGATGAAATCAAGGGCGATACCACCACCACGGCTAACGCAGGTTAATGGGTCTTCTGCTACCGTCACTGGTAAGCCCGTCTCTTGTGAGATAAGCTTATCTAAATCGCGTAGCAATGCGCCACCACCCGTCAATACGATACCGCGCTCTGCGATGTCTGATGACAACTCTGGCGGTGTCTGCTCAAGAGCGACTTTGACTGCACTGACAATACCGCTTAGTGGGTCAGTCAATGCTTTTTGTACTTCTTCTGAATTGACGATAAAGGTTTTTGGTACGCCTTCTGCCATACTACGACCACGAACCTCTACTTCTAGCTGGCTATTTTCATTCAATGCAGAGCCAACTTCTTTTTTGATGCGCTCAGCGGTCGTCTCACCGATCACACAACCATGCGTACGGCGCACATGTGTAATAATCGCCTCATCAAACATATCGCCACCGATACGGATAGACTCAGCATAGACGCAGCCAGATAGCGCGATAACAGCAATCTCAGTGGTGCCACCACCGATATCGACGACCATAGAACCACTGGCTTCATGAACAGGCATGCCAGCACCGATAGCCGCAGCCATTGGCTCCTCTAGCAATAATACTTTGCTCGCGCCTGCTGATGATACTGCCTCACGAATCGCCTTACGCTCAACCAAGGTGGACTTACATGGTACACAAACCACCACGTTAGGCTGTGCCATAAAACGCTTGGCTTTTACCTTAGTGATGAAGTGTTTTAGCATTTTTTGCGTCACTTCAAAATCAGCAATCACACCGTCTTTTAGCGGGCGAATCGCTGTGATATTGGCAGGCGTACGACCCAGCATTTGCTTGGCATCGATACCCACAGCAGCGACGGTCGGGTTTTGAGTACGATTGCTTCGTAATGCGACCACCGTAGGCTCGTCAAGTACGACGCCTTTATTAGGAATAAAAATAAGGGTGTTCGCAGTACCGAGGTCGATAGCGATATTATTTGATAAAAATCCAAACAGGTTCATGACTAATATATCCAGCGTCTTACGAATGAGGCGAATGAGATTGACTGAGGTGTTACTCGTCAGTGTTGAGCAGGTCGTCGTTAGACATTAACGGGAGCGAAAGTAAATCATCGCAACCAGTCAAACCTAAGCAATAATGATGAAATGAAAAACTGAGCTAAATTATACCGATTTAGCTCAAAAAAAACATAGGTATTTGCATCAGTAAGCAAGGATTTTTGTCTGAGACGCTAAAAGTTGTTACAAAGTTTGAAATAGTAGTGACTATCATTCAACTCAATGAAACTGCTTTTAATGTGATAACTAACAAGGTTCTACAGGCACATAATTGTTTTGCTTAGTAGTAGGTGCATACTGTAACGTATTTTAGAACCTAATTGGGAAGCAATTGAAAATCAATCATGAATTATGCGGTCAGTTTTGCAAGTATTTGCGTATTGCTATGCCGGCACTCTGCCCTGATTGATACGGATGTTGATTGATATTGTGCATCAATCAAGCCTCATACTCTGTAAACTTGGGTCAGATGCTTTATAATAAGCCAACTTTATAGCCAATTACATTTGAGCGCTTATATATTTGCCTTATCCCTACTCTAACAAAAACTGTCCTTAACTGGAGAAACTATGTCTCAGCAATCAGCAACGTCTGACAACACTGTCAGCCGTGAAGAAATCCTAGAAGTTGCCAACCTTGCACGCTTGGGTGTCGATGAAAGCACGGCCGATAGCTATGCCGCCGATATCAGTAAAGTATTAAAATTGATGCATACCTTATCTAACGTTGATACAACAGATATCAAACCACTAGCCAATATCCATGAGGCTTGCCAAGAGTTACGTGCTGACGTAGCCAAACACGATATCAATCGCGAGCGCAATCAGTCAGTCGCGCCTGCCGTTGAAGATGGCTTATACCTTGTACCTCAGGTGATTGAATAATAGTGGCTGAATAATACAACCACGCATTTGTCATTATCCTATTTTATTTTATGCTATTCACATTTTGACGGACGACACCTTATGTCTGAACTTCATTTATTAAGTACCGAGCAGCTAATTACTGGCTTGCAAGACAAACAATTTAGCAGCGCAGAATTAACCGAGCATTACATCAAGCGTATCGATGCGCTAGATGGCAAAATCAATAGTTTTATCACGCATACTTCTGAAACAGCACGTGCACAAGCAAAAGCCGCTGACGAGATGCGTGCACAAGGCGATCAGCGTCCACTACTTGGCGTACCGATGGCGCACAAAGACATCTTTTGTACCCAAGGCGTATTAACGACTTGTGGTTCTAAGATGCTGCATAACTTTGTCTCACCATATGATGCAACCATCGTCTCTAACATCGACAAAGCTGGCATGATTAGCTTAGGTAAGCTCAATATGGATGAGTTTGCCATGGGCTCAGACAACAGTAGCTCATACTACGGCACCGTACACAATCCTTGGAACCTAGAGCGCGTCCCTGGTGGCTCATCAGGTGGTAGTGCCGCTGCCGTTGCCGCAGGTTTTGTCCCTGTTGCTACCGGTAGTGATACGGGCGGCTCTATTCGTCAGCCAGCTTCATTCTGTGGCCTAACGGGTATCAAGCCTACTTATGGCCGTGTGTCACGCTTTGGTATGATTGCCTATGCCTCAAGCTTGGATCAAGCTGGTAGCATGGGACGCAGCGCTAAAGATTGTGCTTATTTGCTACAGCCAATGATTGGGCACGATCCACGCGATGCCACTTCTATCAAATACGATATGCCCAACTACGTACAAGACATCAATGATGCAGAGGCTGCGGCTGGTGATAAGCCATTTGACGGTTTGCGTATTGGTGTGGCTAAAGAATATTTCAGTACAGGGCTTAATAGCGAAGTCGAACAAGCAGCACGTGCCGCTTTAAAGAAATACGAAGAGCTGGGCGCAACGATTGTAGAAGTAAACATCACTGACCCTGAGATCACGCTCGCCACCTATTATATGCTAGCACCTGCCGAAGCGTCTTCGAACCTATCACGCTTCGATGGCGTACGTTTTGGCTATCGCTGTGAAAACCCAACGGATCTGATCGATCTATACACGCGCTCACGTTCTGAAGGCTTTGGCCCTGAAGTACAGCGCCGTATTTTGACGGGGACTTATGCGCTATCTGCTGGCTACTTCGATGCTTACTATACTAAAGCACAAAAAATCCGCCGCTTAATTGTCAAAGACTTTGATGATGCTTTTGCCAATTGTGACGTCATCGCCAGTCCCACCGCGCCGACCGCAGCTTATAAGCTGGCAGAAGACCTCGACCCTGCGACCATGTACTTAGGTGATGTCTATACCATCGCGGTCAACCTAGCGGGTCTACCTGCGCTCAGTCAGCCAGTAGGTTTGACGACAGAAGGCCTACCTATTGGCTTGCAATTAATCGGTAAGCACTGGCAAGAGAGTCAATTGCTTACGACTGCGCATTTGTTCCAGCAGCATACCGACCATCATCTACAACACTCTACCATCGCAAAGGAGACGGTATAATGAGTACAGCTACTACTGATAACAGTGCCGTCCGCGAGCACGCCGTGCGTAAAGAGCTACTTGTCGATGGCTATGAAGTGGTCATCGGTATCGAGATTCACTGCCAGTTGAATACAGAAAGTAAAATATTCTCAAGTGCGCCAACTGACTTCGGTCATGAGCCAAACAGCCAAGCAAGTATCGTTGACTTAGGCTTACCTGGTGTATTGCCAGTATTAAATGCTGGCGTGGTCGATCGCGCGCTAAAATTTGGTATCGGTGTCAATGCTGAGCTGGGTCTGTTTAATACATTTGATCGTAAAAACTACTTCTACCCTGACTTGCCTAAAGGCTATCAAATCACTCAGATGGCCAATCCTATCGTAGGTGAAGGATACATCGATGTTGTGGTCAACGAAGGCGAGAAAAACGAATATCCAAAACGTATGGGTATTACCCGCGCCCATCTAGAAGAAGATGCGGGTAAATCTGTCCATGATGCCGTCGATGGTATGACGGGTGTGGATTTGAACCGTGCGGGCACGCCACTAATCGAAATCGTCTCTGAGCCAGACATGCGCTCTGCTCACGAAGCGCTTGCCTACATCAAAGCCATCCATCAGCTAGTCACTTGGCTAGGTATTTCAGACGCAGTAATGGCTGAAGGCTCATTCCGCTGTGACTGCAACGTCTCTGTACGCAAGCCAGGCGCTGAGCTTGGTACACGTACTGAGCTTAAAAACCTAAACTCGTTCCGCTTTATCGAACGTGCTATCAATCGTGAAATCGAGCGTCAAATCGACATCCTAGAAGATGGCGGCAAAGTCGTACAAGCAACCATGCTATATGATCCAGAGCGTGACGAAACGCGTACCATGCGTACCAAAGAAGACGCCAACGACTATCGCTACTTCCCTGATCCTGACTTGCTACCTGTCCGAATTGAGCAGCATACCGTTGACGCGATCAAAGCAGCCATGCCAGAGCTACCCGTCGCTCGCCGTGCACGCTTTGAAGAAGCGCTTGGTCTGTCAGAATATGATGCTCGTATCTTGACTGGTAGTCGTCAGATTGCTGATTACTTTGAAGCTGTGGTCGCAGAAGTTGGGCAAGCAGATGCCAAAATGGCTGGCAACTGGGTCATGGGCGACTTACTCGGCGCACTGAACAAAGACGATAAAGACATCACCCACTCCCCTATCAGCGCCAAGCAGTTGGCTGGTATGCTTAAGCGTATCAAAGATGACACGCTATCTGGCAAATTGGCTAAGAAAGTCTTTAGTGCGCTATACGAGCGCGAAGGCGGCGACGGCGATGACGCCGCAGACAAAATCATCAAAGACAAAGGCCTCAAGCAAGAGACTGACACGGGCGCTATCAAAGCCATGGTCGAAGACGTCATTGCAAAAAATGAAGCGATGGTCGAAGAATATCGCGGCGGTAAAGAAAAAGCCTTTAACGGTTTGGTCGGTCAAGTCATGAAAGCCAGTCGCGGTAGTGCGAACCCGCAGCAAGTGAACCAAATTCTAAAAGAATTGTTAGGTTAACACGAGCAGCGTAGCAATTAGACTGACTATGCTAGGCAGAATGGTATTGTAGATTTTGACTAATATAAATAGCCCTTGCAATATACATAATTTTGCGTAAAATAGTCAGTCATTCGGGGCGTAGCGCAGTCTGGTAGCGCACCACACTGGGGGTGTGGTGGTCGCAGGTTCAAATCCTGCCGTTCCGACCAAACACAATATTAGGGCATACCGTCATAGACCGTATGCCCTTTATTTTGGGCGTTTTTTGGGTTTTCACTGTCTTATAGGTGTATGGCGTTCCATATAGAATGTTGGTATTATTGTTGGTATTGAGCAGTACCAACATGGACAATACCAACAAAGGATAAACCCATGCCCCTAACCCATACCAGTATCAACAAGCTATCACCTAGCCCCACCTCGATTGATACAAAACGACCTGATAAACACAGTGACGGTAACGGGCTGCAATTATGGGTTCGTTATACGGGTGTGAAGTCATGGATCAGCGCGTACCGCTGGCAAGGTAAGCAACAAACCCTCACTATTGGTACTTACCCAGTCATGAGCCTACAAGATGCACGCAAGCGCAATATTGAGATCAAAAGACTCATAGCTGATGGTATCAACCCAAAAGACGATAAGAAAAAGACACAAGCCGACAATGACGGATCAAGGGCGTTCGATACCATAGCCCAGCGTTGGCATGATGACCGCAAAGCACACATAGCCCCTACCACCTATAGCCGTGATTACTCACAGTACCAGCGCGATATTAAGCCCGTCATTGGTCACATGAACATAGAGGACATAACCGCGCCTGATGTTTTGGCTATCGGTAAAGCTATCGAAGCGAGGGGCGCTAGTGACATGGCAAGGCGTGCAATGCGTCAAACAGGGCAGATATTCAAACAAGCCATACGTGAGGGCTTAACCAACCTCAACCCAGCCACCGACCTAACCGAAGCATTAAAACCGCATAAGGTGAAGCACCACAGCCGTGTGACCAGCCAGCAATTACCAAAGCTACTACAAGATATTAACGCCTACGAGGGTGACCTACTGGTGAAGCTAGGCTTGTGGTTTATGTGCTATACGTTTGTACGTACTCAAGAATTGCGTCTTATGGAGTGGTCAGAAATAGACTACCAAGCCAAAATATGGCGCATACCAGCCGACAAGATGAAAATGGATAGACCACACCTAGTACCACTAGCACCGCAAGTCATGACGATACTGGAGCAGATCAAGGCGCTAGGTTTTTCGGATCAGTACGTTTTCTTTAATCCATCAACCCGTAAGCCATACAGTACAAACGCTTTTATCACTGCCCTATGGCGCATGGGTTATAAAGGACGTATGACGGGGCACGGCTTCCGTGGACTTGCCAGCACTACCCTACATGAACAGGAATACATGCACGAAGCAATAGAGCTACAGCTAGCACATGAAAAAGAAAACAAGATCAGCAAGGCATACAACGGAGCACAGCACCTACCGTACAGAATAGACATGATGAACCAGTGGGCAAACTTCATTGATGATGCCTATGCTGGCAAACTAGATAATGTGATCCGTGCAGACTTTAAAGGACAGAAACAAAAGCTAGGCTAAATAACCGTTGTTAGTATCACTATATGATACTATAATGACCGTAGAGCTAAGGACATAACATGCAGCGCAAGCACCTAAAAACACTTAATATCATCTTTACTAAGCCTATATCAGCAAATATAAAGTGGGCAGACATTGAAGCCTTATTTATAGCATTAGGTGCAGAGGTCAACGAACGGGCAGGATCAAGAATAGCTGTAGTGTTAGATGGTGAGGTACAAGTTTATCACCGACCACACCCCCAACCGACAACAGATAAGGGCGCAGTCGCTAGCGTTCGTAAATGGCTAGATAGTTTAGGGTATAGCCCTATTGATGAAGCCAAAGACACCGCCCCCGTAACTAATAATGAGGAATAATCATGCAAAACATTATGATGATTAATGACCATAAAGCACTTATTCAATATGACCCTGAACTAGGGTTATTCCGTGGAGAATTTGTAGGGCTAAATGGTGGGGCAGACTTTTATGGTGACAGCATTGCCGATTTAGAAAATGAGGGTAAGCAGTCATTGCAAACCTTTTTGGACGTTTGCCAAGAACAAGGCATTGAGCCTTACAAATCCTTTTCAGGTAAGTTTGTAACCCGTGTGCCAAGTGAGCTACACGAGCAAGTAACAACTATTGCCACCAGCCACGGTATGAGCCTTAACCAATGGGTCACTAATACACTTGCCAATGCCATCAAAACCGAAGGCATGGCATAACGACTATGCAAGGCTAGGACTAATTACCCGAACGACAGCTATTTACACACCCTTATGCTGTCACTGCCTTGCACCTACTTTAATTTAAGGGTGTAGGGGTGTGAAATATGGACACAAGCACGGCTATCAGCGTTTACGAGCATTTTTTATATATTGATGAAAGTCTTCAGCTTTCAGTTAATGACTATCCCGATATAGCTACAATATGGCGTAGCGCAGACGATCAAACTGAGTTTACATACTATGACTTTGTGTTTAGAGACCATCTAAATATTAGAACAATTTTAGCTGAAAGCAATATTACTAATCTTGATGCTCACTATATATTAAAAAAGTTTATTGAAACGTTGATTAATTCTAAAAGTGAACGATCAAAAAGTAGGCTCTCAAAACCTTTCACTTACGATGATTATTTATTTCTTGCAGATGAAGAAGAAGATATAGACGGTCATTCTTCATACTTAATTGATATTATTATTAATATTATCGAAGAACCTCAATATTTATTTGAGTTCATAGCTGAGTTTGGCACTTTTAATATTACTCCAAAGTATGCGCCATACCCCTATAAGCATATAGAAAATCATGGAAAGATACCTTATGTACTCGCCGCATATATAAGCCATTTACCATTTAAGATATGGTCGCATAAAATTGATTACGACATTAGACCTCTTGCAAAAGTAGCAGAGGGAATTAAAATAAGAAGAACATTCATCGTTGTCTAAGAACCATGCCAAACATAGATAAGCTACTCAAACAAAGTGACGCTGGTTTTAAACGCTACACTGGCATTCATAAAGCCACCTTTTATGACATGCTTGAGGCCATGCAAGAGCATGAAGCATCTAAGACCAAATCAGGCAGACCAAGTGTGCTCAGTCTTAAGGAGCAGATACTACTAGCCCTGACTTATTGGCGTGAATACCGCACGCTTTATCATATCAGTATGGACTTTGGTATTCATGAGTCTTCTGCTAGCCGTATCATTCGTAAAGTAGAAGACACACTGATTGACTCTGGCAAGTTTGAATTGCCTAAAAAGCTGCCTAGTCGTGTCGATGAGGACATCAATTGGAGCGTCGTCATTGTCGATGCCACCGAAACCCCAATTGAGCGTCCAAAAAAAACCAAAGAGACTACTACAGCGGTAAGAAAAAACAACACACCTTAAAAGCGCAGGTTATCGTTCATTGGCAAACCGGTTTGATACTTGATGTGCAAACCTGTAAAGGGTCAATCCACGATTTTAAGCTGTATAAAGATACTTGTCCTGATTGGTTACCTGAGAACACTAACTATCTAGCAGACAGTGGTTATCAAGGGTTAGCAAAGCTACATAACCAAACTTTCACACCATTTAAGAAACCTCGTGGTGGTCAGTTATTGGAGATATGCAAACAGGCCAATCACTATCTGGCAAAGTTCCGTATTGTGGTTGAGCACAAAATAGGCTTAATCAAGTTGTTTAAAATCGTGGCTCATAAATATCGCAACCGTCGTCAGCGCTATGATCTTAGAATGAAGCTGTTTGCTGGTATCATTAATTCCGAGCTTAAATTATGACTTTTGCAAGAGGTCTATTAAATTTACAAGCTATAAGGAAGCAGAAGAATGGCAGAATGAATTTTATAAATTCTTAGCGGACAATAGAGCTTTGGAAATGTTTTTGAGATTGAAGGATTTGGCTGAAGTTTTTATAAGTCGCATAAAGACTCTTGATAATATAAATGTTGACTTAGGTTTTGACTTCTATAAGATGCAGAAAGAGTTGAGCTTTAGAAATAATAAACTAGCATTCATTGATTCTAGTCAAGCGAATATAGCACCTGAACTAATAGTTGCTCACTATGTCTGGAACTATATTTATTTAGAAGATAACGATTTAAACCAAAACCTATCTCATTCATCAAAAGTTCCTCTAGTCTTGAAGCATTTTAAAGATTTGCCTAAAGACCAAAGGTTTATAGACAGAATTACAGCTATTACCACACCTAGAGAGCAGAAAAACTATAACTGGAGTGGTTTTTTTAAATAGCAATTTGCTTGCCTATTATCCCATACTGATAAGATGACACCTCAACGTGTCACCCTAATTTAAAATTGGCTTCAAACCTTTATCGTTTGGAGGTGACACCACTTACCGACACCATTTTATTGAGGTGACACCCTTTTCTGACACCTATGCTTACCCCCTAACATAGACCATGTAAGCCGTAGCGTCCGTTACGGCTCAATACACTACATGGAGCTATACACAATGACACACCCAACCCAAGACACCCCAGTAATTCCTTTTACTGACAACACCCCTCACGACACCGAACCAACCAGCGCAAACAGTCCAGCTATGCAACTGCCTACTACTGGCATGGGCAGAGCTAAGGACATTTTGCCGTTCCTACCTTTTAGCAAAACCACCTTGTTTGAATGGTCAAAAGATGGACGTTTCCCAGCTGGCAGAAAGCTATCACCAACTATGACAGCATGGAGCTATGCAGACGTTCACGAATGGCTTAACTCTCACACCTCAACCACTAGCGAGATATAGAGCCATGATGACCACAGCCACCAGTAACGCCCCAGTGACCGACCAGCCAGCACCTAAGACACAGATTGACACTGTTAGAGAGCACCTGATGACAGGGGCAACTATCACCACATGGGACGCATACCGCCTTTATCAAATCACATGCCTAGCACAGCGCATACATGACCTAAGAACCGCAGGGCTAACCATTCAAAGCGAAATAGTTACGCACAATGACAAGCGTTTTTCTGTCTATTGGCTTGATGAGCAGACTTTGCTTGAAAGCGAACTATCTAACAGTGAGGTGAACTAAGTGAGCCAATCAAACGACATATTAGAACCGCGCCTAGTGGCAGTAGATAGCTATTATCTGTCTGTCATTAATGACCGCATACAAGACCTATCAAACGATGCTGAGAGCCTAGCAATGGCGCTTAGTGCGATCAGTACCGATGATGATACCAGTAAGGGCGTAATAGTCGCTGTAAGGTCTGCCCTACTCGCTAATAGTGAGCTGGCAACCATTTTAAGCGAACAGATGGACGGGCTTATCTTACTGCCTGAGCTGGAGGTAACAGATCATGAGTGATAACCATACCAAACCCAATCTAAAAGCCCAACACGGGGCGCACAATCGCAAACAGACGGGTAAACGTGGCTTACTGCTAAGATTTACTATCTTTATGGCATGGGTGGCAGGTATTGGCTTGCTACTCTCACTGGTAGCTTGCCAGCAAGTACAACCAAAACAGATTGCAACCGATGATAGCAGCGGTTACTATATAGGCCTCTCAAAATCTACAAGCGGACAAGCCAGCCGTGACATTTTGGCTTTTTTTGTGCCTGATAATAGCGCAGCCTCTCAAGCTGTTACTATACAATCTAGCACAGCCTCACAAGCGCACACATGCGCCACAAGGGGGCAAACCATCATATCTAAGGTGAACACCTCACCGACCGACTATGACGGGTTGACGCTGCAAAATAAAACAGCCGTAAGGCGAATATGCGGGGCGGTTTCTTGTAGAACCGAGAGTAAGACCCGTCACCCTATACTTTTACCGTATAGCGTGGCATACACTCAAAAACTACAAGGAGTTATCCATCATGGGTAAATCAATCAGCACGACTTCAAACACTACAACACTAGCTAATCAAGCCCCTGAGGGCTTAGATGACGGCTTGTCTATTGCCCAAATTAACCAGCGTAAAGTTATCGACTTAACTAGTCCTAACGATACCGATGTCATTATCATATCGTCACATGATTTATCAAACCTTGCTTGTGATATTAGCGGTGCAGCTGGCGCTCTACATGATGTTGGTCAGTTACTGGCACTTATTCACTATGACAAGATACAGGCTCATACAGCCGAAGCATTAGCGCGTTTAGCACATGATGCTACTTGCACATGGGCAGAGATACTGCACACGCAATTAGACACCCTCAACGAATCCCTAGTGATGAATGGCCATAGCAAGGTAGGTGCAGAATGAAAACCTACCCACCAAAGCAGAGCCGTAAGCACGCCAAGCGCAAAAGATACTACAAGAAATATAGAGCCGAGCGCAAGCCGAACCACACGCAGGCAAGGGGGAACAGATGACCACCACACCAACAAACAGCCAAGAAAAAGCCCATGCGGACAACATGGGCGCTCATACTCTCTTACAAGATTGCAAGCCAGCTACAGAGGAACAGCTGGCAAACGATCCGTTTTTAATCAAACTTAATGACATGCTAGAACCTGAACGGCTGCTATTCGTTACAGGTAATACTACTATATATTATGGTGAACAAATTGGCAAAACCGAACCAACAGCCAACACTATAGGCTTAGCATTGACCGATAAACAAGGCGATATTGTAGGCGCGGTATTCTACACACCAAACAGCAAAGCAAAGCCCATTGTCATTGATCCTACAGGTTATGGCGCTATCGTCATTGGTGAGCCAAACAAAGCCCATGAGGTCATAGCTTTTAATGACCTTGATAGCGGTATTGATGTTTACAGCTACCTGATGAGCAGTGATAAAACAATCATTGTCAGCCCTCACAAAACAAAGCAATGCCTTAAAAAGATGGTGCAGCACTGGAGCAGCGGTTCACTTGTTACCGTACCTATGACGCTTGATGACAAGGGCTTAATAAACCTATTAGCAGGTGTAAAGGCTCAAGCATTGGTTACAGTCGCTCATATCGTCACTATGCTGCAGCATGACAGCTACAAAGCGATACTAGCAGCTGATGACACCCAGCTAATCAACTTGCAAGATACTGCCTACTATCCTGAATGGCGCGATGATCCACAGCTGAATGAACCGATGATCTACAGTGATGGGCGTTTTGAGCTATACCATGATGGGCTGTTTTTCGTGAAGTATAACGATGATGACCCAGCAAACATTACGTTCAAGTCTAAGGCGTTTGTTTGTTCACCGATTGAGGTTATCGCTAAAACACGGGACACAAGTAGCGGTACATGGGGGCGGTTATTGCAATGGCGTGATGATGATGGTGTATTGCATACATGGTCAATGCCATTATCACTACTGCAAGGTGATGCAAGGGAATACCGCCGTGAGCTTGCTAGTCAAGGATTGAACATTACCACCAACCCTAAACAGCGCAGCTACTTAGACACCTACATTCAAAACTACCCTATTCACAAACGGGCGTTATGCGTGGATAAGTTAGGCTGGCACGATAAGCAATATATATTACCTGACAGAGCCATAGGCAGCGATGGTAAGCAGCTTATTGTCTATCAGTCTGCAAACAGCATTAACAGCACCCTAATCCAGCAAGGAGAGCTAGCACAGTGGCGCGATAACTTATGCAAGCCACTAGCAGAACAAAGCCGTTTTGTTTTCTCTATTGCTTGCGCGTTCGCTGGGCAATTACTGGAATTATTAGAGTATGACGGGGGCGGTTTTCACCTTTTAGGTTCATCAAGCATGGGCAAGTCATTATCGCTTAAATTGGCTGCTAGTGTATGGGGCAACCCTGACAGGTACGTTAAGACATGGCGCAGCACTGACAACGCCCTAGAGGGCACAGCAAGCGAGCACAACGACAGTTTTTTACCACTTGATGAGATTAGCGAATGTGACCCCAAGATAGTAGGCAAAACCGTTTATATGCTGGCTAATGGTCAAGGTAAAGGACGCAGCACCACCACGGGACACAATCGTATAGCTAAAACATGGCGCATTATCTTTTTGTCTAATGGTGAGGAGTCGCTACAAAACTTTATGGCGCAAGCAGGACAAAAAACCAATGTAGGTATCGAGGTTCGAGTCGCGCATATTGATGCTGATGCTGGCAAAGGGTTAAAAACCTTTGATAGTTTGGTACTGGCAGAAACAAGCGAAGCACAAGCCGATAGGATTAAAGAGCTATCACACGCTTACTATGGATCAGCTGGCATTGCATGGCTAGAACATATCACCAGTGACAAGGCAGCGACCACCGCCAACGCTAGGCAGCTTGTAAGTGACTTTATGAGTCAGTACAGCGACCTGACAGCACAGGCGCATAGAGTGGCTAAACGGTTCGCTATCGTGAGCGCAGCTGGAGAACTGGCAACACAGGCAGGTATAACGGGCTGGCAAGCAGGACAAGCAACTACAGCTGTGATGACTTGCTTAGATAATTGGCTTGATAACTATGGGCGTGATGGTGAGCATGAGCAGCGCCAAATCATAGAACATATCAAGGCGTTTATTGAACAGCACGGATCAAGCCGTTTTCAGCCTTGCCACATTCACACGTACCAAGACTTTGAACCTAAAACCAATAACCGCGCTGGCTATCACAATTACGACACAGGGGAATATTATTTCTCTACCAGTACCTTTGATGAAGTCTGTTCACCATTTAATAAAAGCAAAGTATTACAAGTATTAGATGAAGCTGGATTGTTGAATGTGACTGAAAGTGACCGTAAAACGTGCAAAGTGCCTTTACCATTCAAAAAGAACCGCCAACGTGTTTATGCGGTTAAAAGTGAGATATTAAGTTGTGAAACTACAAAAAGCACTGGGACAGCTGGGACAACTGGGACAACCCATACACAGCAAGGGCTAGAACCTGTCCCAAGCATCAAAACACCACTGGGACAGCTGGGACAAAATAGCGCAATTTGTTAATCTGTCCCAAGTGTCCCAAAGGGTAAAAAAGGGCTGGGACAGCTGAAAGCTAATAAGTACGGGCGCTGTCCCGTTGTCCCAAGTGTCCCAAGCAAAAAAGCAGATGCAGACAAAAATAATATAAGGTAGGCGTTAGCGTCTGCCTTTTTTTATGGCTGATACTTTCATTTTTATAGTAGTAGGCTAAAGCCAATAGCTCAAAACCCGACAAAATATAACTGTATTGTTGTATTATGAGGGAATATAAAAACCGAGGTTTAATCTATGACACATTTTAGCGCACTAAATGACTATGTAGCAGACTTGCCAGCCGATAGACAACAAGCGATCAATAATAAATCTAAGATATTAAGCCAGTCTATTGAGCTTGCCAAAATACGCAAAAGCAAACAGCTAAAGCAGACTGAGCTTGCCGTCATTATGGGTGTGTCACAAGCCAGCATATCAAAGGTAGAAAGCGGTAAAGACATTCAGCTATCGACTTTGCAAAACTATGTTAGAGCGTTAGGTGGTGAGGTAAGCATTATCGCTAAGATGCCAAACAGTGACGTTATATTGATATAGCACCCGCGCCCTATAGGCGAACCCTCACAACTTTCATACCTTATTTTAAATTTTATAATCCAGCCCATTTATTCATCAATACCACTTAGGGATATCTATGTCAGATAGCAATCATCAATACGTTAGCGATTACGTCAATAAAGTAGCCTCAAGAGTTAAGTTAGGTCATAGCTCAGAACATACTTTCCGTAAAGATTTAGAGGATTTGATAAACAACCTAGTGCCTGATGTGATGGTCACCAATGAACCAAGCCAAGTAACGGACTGCGGTAACCCTGATTTTTTAATAAGTAAAAAAGAGATTCCGATTGGCTTTATCGAAGCTAAAGACGTAGGCAAGGATTTAAGCTCTAAACTTTATAAAGAACAGTTTGATAGATATAAAGCAGCCTTAGACAACCTGATTATTACGGACTATCTACGCTTTGAGTTTTATGTCAATGGCGAGCGCGTTCATCAGGTCTGTGTCGGTGAGTTGATCGCTGGCACGGTGAAGACACACGACAGTGAGTTTAAGCGCTTAGCTGAGCTATTGCGTGATTTCTGCGTGTATGTCGGACAAACGATTAAATCTGCTCAACGTCTTGCAGTCTTGATGGCGGGTAAAGCGCGATTACTTGAACATACGCTTTATCAGGCACTAATCAGCGATGAACATTCAGACGATAATTCAGACCTACGTGCCCAGTTTGAAACTTTTAAGGGCGTACTTATACATGACTTAACCCCAGCAGACTTTGCTGATATTTACGCGCAAACACTCGCCTATGGTATGTTTGCCGCACGTTTGCATGATGACACCCTAGACACTTTTAGTCGTCAAGAGGCAGCTGAGCTTATCCCTAAAACTAATCCATTTTTAAGAAAGCTGTTCTCTCATGTGGCTGGTATTGATATTGACCCACGTATTAAAACTACGGTAGATAACCTTGCTGATGTATTTCGCGCCACCGATGTAGCAGCTATCCTCAAAAATTTTGGTAAGACTACTCAGACACAAGACCCTATCATTCACTTCTACGAGACTTTCCTTGCAGAGTACAATCCTAAACTTCGTAAGCAGCGCGGTGTATGGTACACCCCTGAGCCAGTCGTTAAGTTTATTGTCCGCGCTGTAGATGATATTTTGAAGTCTGAATTCGATTTAGCAGACGGTATAGCAGATACCAGTAAGATAGAAATAGAAAAACAGACACAAACCCCTGATAGTCGTACTAAGACGGGCTATAAGATGGTTAAAGAGTTGGTACATAAGGTGCAAATTCTTGATCCAGCGACTGGTACAGGGACATTCCTTGCCGCCATTATTCAGCATATATTTCACAGTCAGTTTGAAAATATGGGCGGCATTTGGAGCAGCTACGTTGAGCAAGACCTATTGCCACGCTTGCACGGTTTTGAGCTATTGATGGCAAGCTATGCAATGGCGCACTTAAAGCTTGATATGCTACTTGCTGATACAGGCTATGAGCCGATCAAACCTAAACGTATGCAAGTCTATCTGACTAACTCACTAGAAGAACATAACCCCGATACAGGAACGCTATTTGCTGGCTGGCTGTCTGCTGAGGCAAACGAGGCTAACGCCATTAAGCGTGATGCACCAGTGATGGTAGTAATCGGTAATCCACCTTATGCGGTGAGTAGCACGAATAAAGGGGATTGGATTCAAGACTTAATAGCAGATTATAAAAAAGATTTGAATGAGCGTAATATTCAGCCACTATCAGATGACTATATTAAATTCATTAGATATGGTCAGCACTATATTGAAAAAAACGGTGAGGGTATTTTAGCGTTTATTACTAACAACAGCTTTGTTGATGGTGTTATTCATCGGCAGATGCGTAAAAGTTTGCTAGAGAGTTTTGATAAGGTTTACATTCTTGATTTACATGGCAATTCTCGTAAACAGGAAACTGCGCCAGACGGTGGTAAAGATGAAAACGTTTTTGATATTATGGCAGGTGTTTCCATTAATATCTTTATAAAAACGAACAAGAAAAAAGCAAGTGAATTAGGCAAGGTTTTTGTACATAGCTTGTTTGGTACAAGGAAGTCTAAGTATGAATTTTTAGAACAGCACAATTTAAACAAAGTATTTTGGGATGAATTAAAGCCTAGCTTACCAAATTTTGAGTTTATTAGAATTGATTATAGTAATAAGGTGAAATACGATGCTTATTTTTCACTAAACGAAATTTTTCAGGCTAGTAATACTGGTATAGAAACTGGTAGAGACGCACTATTTATAGACTGGAATAATGAGAAGCTAGGGGACAAAATAAAAAGAGTTTTGGATAATAAACATGAACCTAGTGTTCTAAACGAATATAAGATAAAGAATACTAGCAGTTTTAAGTTATTAGATAATCTAGTCGTAAGTGAGTTTTCAGAAGAATATTTTAAGAATATTCTGTATCGTCCTTTTGACATGAGAGCAACATATTATGATACCTCGCTACAGAGAAGACCAAGCTGGAACACTATTAAACACTTAAACGAAGATAATATTTCGCTTATCACTTGCCGCCAGCAAAGCACATTTGACTTTCAACATATATTTTTATCTAAAGCTATTATTGAGAGATGTACTGTTTCTCTACAAACAAAGGAAACTGGATATATCTTCCCACTTTACCTATACCCTGAACAAGACACCCAAACCAATCTATTAGAATCAAAAGATGAAGACAAGCCAGCCCGAACACCAAACCTTGACACCGAAATCGTGACAGACATTGCCAAAGCGATTGGATTAACCTTTACCAATGAAAAGGAAGATACGGCTGGCACGTTTGCGCCGATAGATATTCTTGATTATATCTATGCCGTATTGCACAGCCCGACATATCGTGAGACTTATAAAGAGTTCCTGAAAATTGACTTCCCACGCGTGCCCTATCCTAGCGATGTCGATATCTTTTGGCAGTTGGTGGCACTCGGTGGCGAGTTACGTCGAATTCACTTATTAGAATCACCAAAGCTTGCCGCACAAACTAAAGCGCTTGGTATAGGTTATCCCGTAGGAGGTGATAATGCCGTTACTCGTAAAATGACTAAGACCAGCGTTGGCTTTGAGCCTGACGAAGTAGATAGCAGCATTGGTAAAGTTTGGCTTAACGATACTCAGTATTTTACCAATGTACCGCTAATCGCATGGGAGTTCTATATCGGAGGTTATCAGCCCGCGCAAAAGTGGCTTAAAGATCGTCAAGGTCGAACGCTAGATCATAGCGATATCAAGCACTATATGAATATCATCGCAGCGCTTAGCCTAACCAATGAGCTGATGCAGCAGATTGATGACATCAACGTGGTGGGTTAAGTCCGCACAATCACATTAAGACAAAACAATAAAAGGTAGGCGTTAAACGTCTGCCTTTTTGTTTTGCCTACATTTCTATATATGCCACATACAATCGTAACTTGTTATCTATTATCCAAAAGTTTACAATTAATTATAAGTATTCTTATAATTTACCCCTATGATTGATATTAACCAAACCGAACAATTTAGACGCTGGTTGCACAAGCTCAAAGACCCGTTAGGCAAAGTAGGCATACTGGCACGTATCAAGCGAGCGCAAGGCGGCAATTTTGGTGACCATAAGCCATTAGCCAATACAAACGGTATCTATGAGATGCGAATATTCAAAGGCAATGGTTACCGCGTCTATTATGCCAAGCAAGGCGATACCCTTTATCTATTGTTGATAGGAGGCAGTAAAGACAGCCAAGCAAGCGACATTGATAAGGCTTGCACCCTATGGCAGCAGGTTAAGGAACAAGAAAAGGAGCACCCCCAATGACCGATATTAAGATCAGCCGTTTTGACGTAGCAGAGTACCTAACAGATGAAACCCTTATTAATGCTTACTTGAATGAAGCATTGAGCGATGGCACACCTAGTGACTTTATCCAAGCATTAAACGATGTTGCACGCGCAAAGGGCATGAATGAGCTGGCAGAAAAGACAGGCATAAGACGTGAAAGTCTTTATAAAACCCTACAGTCCGAAAAGCCCCGCTTTGACACCATGCTAAAAATTATTGATGGTATGGGCTTGCAAGTCACTCTGACTCCTAAAGCCGAACCTTTTTTAGAGGCTTAATGTTTAATGATTGTTATTCTGAGAGGTGAACGTTATGCGTTTGCCTTTTTTATGGGCTGCACAAAACCTAATAAAACCTGATATTCAAAACCTAATGAGCAGATGCCCCAAAATGGAAGCAAAAAGCGAGGAAGCAAGGAAAATAGGAAGCAAAACAGCGAATTTTCTATTATTCCTATTCATCGCCAAGTCAGGACAGCAAACGGCTAAGAGTGGAAGCAAATATTTTTTAGGAAGCAAAAAATTGGAATAATTCCCAACGGGCTAAATAGTACAGATGCAATAAAACGCATTAAAAACGCACGCATTTAAGTGCCATTACCGAGCGCGTGCAGTGATTAATTCAACCCCATGCAAACAAAAAGCAACCCCCTAAACTTTTAATTTCGCGGTCGTAAAAATATGCAGATGGCTGCGGTCACCGCTTGCAAAGTCCTGAACAATGACACCGCCCTATCATGTTGAGAAATGTTGAAACGGTAAACAGTAAAAATAATTACAAAATAATATTGAGTGAAGCAGCAAACAGCCAAAAAAGGGCATTATTAAAAACGATTGTTGGTATTATTGTTGGTATCGTTGATATTAAAAATAATAAAACCTATATATTAAAAGGCATACAGCCTTTACTTTACTTCCTGCCGTTCCGACCAAACATAGCAGTAAAGAGAAAAGCCAATCATTGTTTTCAATGGTTGGCTTTTTTTTGTGCTAAATTTTACTGATATCAGTATTCATATCCATCACATTAATATCATGTTTTGAAGCCAAAAAGCTTAGCACTGCCATCGCCGATACTCGTATCCTATAGACTTTTATAGAGCGAGCCGTTAGGGTAAATGCCTCACCACAATGATGGTTTATCCTATGTCCGAGCCTATCAATAAACCCACACATAATCGCCTCATAGATGATGTACCTTGGGAGCGTTTCCGCCGGCCTTACGTGCGCGATTTGGCTTATGTACTGGCATGTCCCAATGTCTTGACCACGTGGCTAGACTTTGCACCGCATCAGAGCACACATACCGTTGCTGTGCATAGTGCACAATTTTGGCAGACACAGTTTGAAGCGTATGAGCAACGATTAACAGAGCTAGACACCACTGCCACCTATCAAGAGCTGACTCGCTATTTACTCAAACGCCCTAGTCCCAATCGATTGGGGTTTCACTTTGAGGGACTACTATCGTTTTGGTTAGAGGATGGGTTTGCGCGTAATCTGCATCCGTACGAGACACTAGCTAATAATGTACAGCTGTACAATGGTAAGCAGACTGTCGGTGAGCTTGATTTGATTTTGTATAATCATGAAGAGAGGCTGGTGGAGCATTGGGAACTAGCCATTAAATTTTTTATGGGATCAGCACCTTTTGAGCCTGTGAACTGGGTAGGGATTAACTCCAATGATAATCTACAGCGTAAGATGACGCACATGCAAACCAAGCAGTTTCGAGCCGTCTGGGTAGATACGGAAGATCACGGGCAGGTCAAAATAGACAAACGCTATGGTGTAATCAAAGGGCGATTCTTTTTACCGATTAACACAACCAACCTTGGTGATTATGATTGGCCTCATTGGCTAACACCCAGCTTTCCGATACATGAATGGTGTGATAAGAGAGATAAAGCCGCTCTTGCGACGATTGACACCACTTCATTGCGAGCCGCGCATTATATTGAATGGTTCACTAAGCGCGACTTTTATGACCGCTATGGTCGGTGTCAGCCGCCCCTTACCTACCCTGACACGCCAAACCTCAGAACAGGATTGTACTTCGAAGGTGAGCGACTGATTGTCATTTATCCAAGGCAGTTAAGCCAAATAAAAGAATAGTCTAAGCTAGATAGTTTGAATAACTGTCTCATTTTAACAACCAAAGAAGCTTAGTGAACCATTTAATAACTCTCAATCACCTGCATTAGCTCGTATCTCAGCATATCGGCACTAGGCATACGCTCAGCGTGAAAACGAACGATGGCGATGCCTGCACTAGCTAGGGCTTTGTCTTTTTTATCATCAGCCTTTTGCCGCGCTTTGCTGCTATGTGTCCAGTCATCAAGCTCGATGGCAACTAGCGTGGTCTGAGCGTCAACATCCACGATTACATAATCAACGCTCTGGCGACAGATACGATTAAACCAAAAGCTGCGCTCGGATGTCTCGTCACTATTGGCTTCAATGATTCGTGACAGCTGAACTTGCACAAAGATATGATACTCTGGCAGCGCATTTTTTAATTTATTAAAAAATATCACTTCAGTGTCGGTCATGATTGGCATTGGGGCAAATGGCCAGATAGCCAGCTCATCACCGCGCACAGGCTTTGACTCAGGCTCTGCGACTGGACGTTTCGCCAATAGCTTTGGTAACGTAATCAGTCCTAAAAACCCAACGGCCAAGATTAAAAATATAGCGCCAAATGACATGGTTTTACCTTATACAATATAACAGTGACCGGCTAGCGTTCAAGACTCTGAAGAGTCAATGATCGGCTGATCACCACAGGGCAACCTTTATAGGCTGACAGGTTATACAAAAATGAGTAATAAAAATGTGCTCATCGTAACCAAGCTTGCGCCAATCGGCAAACGATAAAACAAAAAACACGACAGTGGTTGTCGTGTTTAAAAATAATCATGGTCTAAATCGATAAGATGACAGCTAAGCCATATATCAGCGTGTAGGTCGTGATAAGGGATACCCCACTGATGTCTTATTTAACGCCAATAAAGCACCCAAGCACCGGTCGTATTGACGTTAGAATCACTATTGATCTTATCTTTTAGTGCCAATGCGGCAACCTTTCCACGTTCAGGACCAACAATGACGCGTACACCGCGACTGGTCGGACTGGTCTTCACTTGATATCCAGCCTCTTTGAATTTTTTCGCTAGTTGATCCGCTTTGGCCTGATTATCTGCGAGCGCTACTTGCACCCCAAAGCTGCCTTTCGCATCGGTTTCTTTGACTTTTTGACGAGCCTCACGAAGCTTTTGCTGAGCGTCTCGCTTAGCCTCAGCCGCTTTTTTGGCGGCGGCCGCTTCTCGCTCCAGACGTTGCACTTGACTGCGCGAAGGTATGGTAATGTTTTGACCTAACTGTAATGAAGTCGATGGTGAAATGTTATTTGCTTGAGCCAAGACTTCGACAGGCATGTTGTATTGTCTTGCAAGCTTAATCAACCCATCGCCTTTTTTGACTTGATAATCAGAGGGCGATTTTGGTGGTTCATTTTTAGCCGCTTCAGCTGCCTCTCTCTTTTTTTCGGCCGCAGCTTGAGCGTCCGCTTGTCTTTTCGCTTCTGCTTCTTTTTTACTTTCTGCTAGTTTTTCAGCAGCGGCTTTTTCTTGTTTTGCTTTGGCTTGTTGCTGCTCATCTTCCGCCTGCTTTTTTGCTTTGGCTTCATTCACTGCATCATCGGCTGCCTTAACCAATTTTTCAGCATCTTGCACTTCCTTACTTTTGACACTTTTATCTGTGTCTTTTACGTCTTCTGAACTCTCACTCTGTTCATTTGTCGCCGCGATATTTTTGACATACTGCTGGCTTTCAGCACGGGCTTTGGCCAACGCTTCTGCTTCAGCCACTTCTTGTTCTGTCAAAAACTCCTGTGCGCGTCTCTCCTGCTCGGCAACACGAGCAGCACGTTCTTTTTGCTTTTGCGCAAGGATACGTTTTTCTGTCTCAATGTCAGTCGTTAGCGGTTGCGGAGATTCTTGCTCGGTCGTTGGTTTCTCTATCATCGCTGATGTTGGCTGTAGCTGGTTGCTCTCGCCAATCTGCTGCACCATGGCGTATAACATCACGCTACCGCCTAGAATCATCCCAATGCCCAATAAGGCTTGTCTCGAAAAGTTCATCCGTTTACGTCTCTTAGTTGGTGATAAGGTTGATTGAGCGGCGCAGGTACTGTCTTACAGCAATATAGATAATTGCGCTAATAAATACCTCGTACCGCCAGTTACTGCCATCAGTGTTTAAAATCTATGCCGACCCATTTATGCCAGTCTTGCAAATCATTTTGATTATAAAGCATATTTTTCTTGCTGTCTGCTATCAGGCAAGTACTAAGATTAACACTAAACAGGCGCCACTTTAACTTAAATGATCATACGGCGAGTGCAGCAAGCGCTTCGCCAATCGTATGAAACGAACCACATACGACGATTAGATCTTGTGGCTGACTATCAGCTATTACCGCATACGTCGCTGCATGCAAGCCATCGAATTGATATATGTTGGCGCTATCCACATATTGAGTTAAGACGCCTTGTAGCTGCTCGTTACTCGCGGCACGAGGATAATCAATCTCAGCAATGAACCAATCACTAATCGGCAAGCCTGCTTGAGTCAGACGTTGTACTACTTTGTCGATATCTTTATCACCCAACATAGAGAACAACATTTTGATTTTTGGAAGGTCTCTATCAGCTTGGCTGCCGTGTTTACTCAAATGCTGATGCCAAAATGGCAATAACTGCGCTAATAAAAATTCCACACCTTGCTCGTTGTGCGCCACATCAAACAACCAATGGCGATGATGGCTTTCACGATAATCAAAGCGCCCTGCCAGTTTGACAGTTTGCAATGCCTGCTCGATGGCACTTACATCGACTTTCAACGGGCTTGCAAGTACCGCCGATAGTGCATTAGCAGTATTGGTCAAGGATAGCGCAGGGCGTGGTAGTTGCAAGGTAACTGCCGCATTACTGTATTGCCAAATCATTGAGTCAATATCGCGGTAGCTAAAATCTTGCCCAATTTGATAACAAGTCGCTTGCTTATTATCGATAGCGTGCTGCACGCTAGATGGCATTTCAATAGCACCATAAACTAAAGAAATACCTTGGCGCAATATACCTGCTTTCTCGCGACCGATGTCCTCAACATTGTCACCGAGCCAGTCGACATGATCGATACCAATATTAGTAATCACTGCCATATCAGGATCAATAATATTGACCACATCTAACCGTCCACCTAATCCAACTTCTAACACCCATACATCACAGTCTGTCTCAGCAAATATGAGTAATGCTGCCAGCGTTGTCATCTCAAAGAATGACAAGGTCAAATCGCACTCTAAACGTGCTGCTTCGACTTTGCTAAAAGCATCAATCAGCGTCTCATCGCTGACCATTTCGCCATTGATACGCACGCGCTCATTAAATACGCTCAAGTGTGGCGATTGATATAGTGCCGTCTTATAACCTGCGGCTTTACACATTTCGGCGATAACAGCGGTCGTAGAGCCTTTACCATTGGTGCCTGCCACAGTGAAGACATAAGCGTCATCTTTAGCTGACTTTACTACTCCTAGCGCTTCGGCAACAGGCAATACACGCGATAGTCCCATATCTATCGCAGACACATGTATTTGCTGCATATAATTTAGCCATTCGGTCAAGCTGACCAAACCAACGTTGTCGTTAGGGCTACTAGAGTTGGACGCTACAAGATCAGACATGGATAAAACCTATAGGAAATTTAATAAGAAATAGAAATATATGTGTTGGCTAAAACCAAAAATAGCATTTACCGTGCAATGACGATAAATGCTATTAGAGGGTCTTGCATATGCAATAGATGTTAGCACGCGGCTAGGCGTTTATGCACTCAATAATTGACTCATGATACTGAGCCATACATCTTATTAAGCATCTACATTAGGTACGTGGCACAGTTTTGCGAGCAAACGATAGATCGTATCAATCAGTTGATGACGATGCACCACTTCATCTACGACGCCATGCTCTAATAAGAACTCTGCACGTTGGAACGGCTCTTCTAACGTCTCACGCACGGTCTGCTCGATCACGCGCTTGCCCGCAAAGCCAATCATCGCTTTTGGTTCTGCCAAATGAATATCACCCAGCATCGCCAATGACGCAGTTACGCCGCCATAAACAGGATTGGTCAATACGACAATGTAAGGAATGCCAGCGATTTTTAGACGTTCAATCGCTGCCGCCGTGCGTGCCATTTGCATCAATGACAACAGACCTTCTTGCATACGCGCACCGCCAGAAGCAGCAAAGCACACTAACGGTACTTTTTGCTCAAGCGCTCTTTCAGCGGCTTGTACAAAACGATCGCCAACCACTGAACCCATCGAGCCGCCCATAAAACGGAAATCAAAGGCACAAGCGACAATATCAAGGTTACGCAGCTTGCCGTACATGGCAACCAGCGCTTCACTCTCGCCCGTTTTTTCTTGTGCTTCGCTCATACGCGCAGGATATGGCTTGCTATCCACAAAGCTCAGCGGATCTTTGGCAGTGAATTCTTGCCCTGTCTCACCGTCTACTTGATCAAGCAACCAATTTAAGCGCTCACGCGCACTCATCGGTAAATGATGATCACAGTGCGGACACACATAGCAGTTAAAAATCAGTGCGGTGTTGGTAATCACAGAATGACAATTGCTGCATTTGGTCGACGGTTCAGTCTCTACCGCGGTCAGTTGCGCAGTTAATTGCTGCTTGATACCTGGTATAGGACGGTTAAACCATGACTGCCTATCCGCGTTGCTGTTTGGCTCGGCTTTAGCAGTATTATTATCGAGTTTTGTTGCTGTATCAGTCATATTATTTGCCATCATAAAAGGCTTATTGACAAGTTGGCTCATTCGCTTGTCATTGAGAGTTTAATGGTTGTCTAAACAAAGCGTCAAACCCAGTCATAACATGAGCAATTATGCGACACGCTGATGTATCAATCTTACGTGTCGATCATTTGGTTAGGTGCTTGTTGATAGATGATGTGCTTGTTGAGACTTTTTGACAAAGGCTTTTTGGCAAATGCTTTTTGAAACTAGTCACTGACAAACCACGGCTATCAGACGCCATATAATAGTCATGTTAGTTTACACTCGTAAACTAAATTTAGCAAAGTCATTTAACGTCATCTTTCAGTAACGTTTTTGAGTCATTGATTGCCATTATTTAACTTCGCGATTCAAGGCCAACTACTCAAAATAACCCCTTCAAACCAGCTATCGCCTTTATAACTATATAACTATTACCTTTATCAAATTGCCTCAATGAGATACTTAAAACATCTTGCCGCTGTTAGATTAATAAAAGCGATACTAGGATAATGAATATTAAGCACTCAGACTGTCTAATGCCGCACGCAGCTCATCCATTTTTGCCATAATGTTTTGCTGAGCCTTGGCCACAGCCGCGGTGTCATTGGCATCAATATCTGCAAAATTCTGTACCAATGCACTACCCACGATAACACCATCCGCATGAGTACCAATTGCTTTTGCAGAAGCGCCATCACGGATACCAAAGCCGACGCATACTGGCAAGTCTGTTTCTGCTTTGATTGCTTGCACTTGAGTTGCTACATCGTCAGTATCTAGCGTGGCTGAGCCCGTCACACCTTTTAGCGATACATAGTAAATATAACCACCGCAATGGGTCAATACTTGCTCACGGCGCTCAGGCAAAGTGGTCGGCGACAGCAAAAAAATCTCATTCATTGAATGGTCGGTCAAATGCTGCGTAAAGCTACCCGCCTCGGCTGGTGGCAAATCTACCATCAATAAACCATCAACGCCTGACTGCTCGCATAGCGTGACAAAATTGTCATAGCCGATAATCTCTACAGGATTAAGATAGCCCATCAAGATGATTGGCGTTTGCGTGTCGGTTTGGCGAAACTCTGCCACCATCTTGAGCGCATCACGCGTACTGGTACCTGCAGCTAATGCACGCTCACCCGCTAGCGATACGGTTGGGCCATCTGCCATTGGATCAGAGAACGGTAAGCCCACTTCAATCATATCTGCGCCGTGCTTGACTAAGTCGTGCAATAGACCAACGGTCGTTGCAGGATTAGGATCGCCTGCCATCACATAAGGAATCAGGGCTTTTTTGTTTTGTGATTTTAAAGTTTCAAAAGTGCTTTCAATTCGGGTCATAGTGGTCTCTTAATTATTATAAACTGGCTTACTTAACCCTTTATCTAACAAGCTATATTAGGTAAAGGGCATTAGGCAATTTTCTTTATGAAGGAGAGTTTAGCAACTTATAAATTGATCATTCATCAAATGACTTGTTACTACATCTCAATCCCTTCTGCCTTCATTACTGAATGCAAATCTTTGTCACCGCGACCTGACATATTAACGATGATTGTCTGATCAGGCGTCATGGTTTTCGCCAGTTTTAAGGCATAAGCGATAGCATGAGAAGTCTCAAGCGCAGGGATGATACCTTCTTTGCGCGTGGCTTCATGGAAACCTTCTAGCGCCTCTTTGTCAGTACAGCCGACATACTCAACGCGTTTCATGTCTTTTAAGAAGCTATGCTCCGGACCAACACCTGGGTAATCAAGACCGGCTGAGATAGAATGCGTCTCTTGAATCTGACCATCATCATCTGCCATGAGGTAAGTACGGTTACCATGCAGCACGCCGATACGACCAGCCGCCAATGGTGCAGAATGACGACCTGACTCGATACCATCACCCGTGGCTTCGACGCCATACATCTTAACGTCGGTATCATTGAGGAAATCAAAGAACAAGCCAATCGCGTTTGAGCCACCACCGACACAAGCAACCAACGCATCTGGCATTTTGCCTGTTTTTTCTAAATGCTGAATGCGCGCTTCTTTTCCAATAATCGCTTGGAAATCACGAACCAATAGCGGATAAGGATGCGGCCCTGCAACGGTACCAATAATATAATACGTGCTATCAACATTGGTCACCCAATCACGCATCGCCTCGTTCATCGCGTCTTTTAGCGTGCGTGAGCCAGACGTTACTGGCACCACTGTCGCACCAAGCAAACGCATACGATAGACGTTCATTTTTTGACGTTCAACATCGTCAGCACCCATATAGACGATACATTCTAGGCCCAAGCGCGCAGCAATCGTTGCGGTCGCGACACCATGCTGTCCTGCGCCAGTTTCGGCGATGATACGTTTTTTGCCACACATCTTGGCAAGCAATGCTTGTCCAATGGTGTTGTTTACTTTGTGCGCGCCAGTATGGTTCAGGTCTTCACGCTTAAAGTAAATTTGCGCGCCGCCGATCTCATCACTCAAGCGTTTGGCATGATACAGCGGCGTTGGACGACCGACATAATTAACCAAATCGTTATGATACTCTTCCCAAAACGCTGGATCTGCTTTGACTTTGGTATAAAGCGTCTCAAGCTCTTCTAATGCGGCCATCAGCGTCTCAGAGACAAAGCGTCCACCATGTACACCGAAATGGCCGCGTGCATCAGGGTATTGGTTAAAATCCTGCACGTTTTCAGGATTGGTAAAGGTGTTTACAGATTGTGCTGTAGTAGATAAATCTTTGTTCGCGACATGACTCATGGTAATTCCTACTGTAATAAGTGGTATTTTTTAGAATAAACATAAAGAGAAAAATGAAATAAGATTGGAACGTAAAAATCGGAATAACGACCAAATAAGCCTATTATATATAGAAAATAACCTACGATAACAAACTTAAATGGCGTCAGTGACCGTAGCGTTTTGCCATCGGTCGCGCTTGACCGCTTTCATAAAGGCACGCATCTTGGCAGCATCTTTTTTGCCTTTATCAACCTCGATACCACCACTGACATCGACGCCGTAGATGGGCAGATTTGATGTCTCTGCGACATTTTGCGCATCAAGACCACCAGCCAGTACAATGGGTAGCGCGCTGTCATGGGGAATGAGACTCCAGTCAAAGCGCTGCCCTGTCCCGCCATATGCCGCTTGATGATACGCATCGAGCAAAATACTACTGGCACCTGCGTCAGCAAACTGTGCAATCTGAGCACGAACGCTATCTGGCGTGTCTTGCTCTGCATTGATACGCAATGCTTTGATCCAGCGTTTATTGACACGGCTTGCCAGCTGCTCGCATTGTTCAGGCGTTTCATCACCGTGAAACTGAAGGATATCAAAAGGTACATCGTTTGCTAATTTGACCAGCTCTTCTTTAGGCATATTGACCACTAACGCCACCACGCTCACAAAAGCAGGAACGGCAGCACTCAATGTCTGTGCTTGCTCTATCGTGACCGCACGCGGACTTAGCGGATAAAACACCAAACCGACTGCGTCTGCACCTAACTGTGCCGCAGTCTGTATATCACTAAGCTGAGTAAATCCGCAAAACTTAACGTGCATTTTGTGACCTTGGATTTTATATTCATAAATCTGACATCGATTATAGCGGCATCAGATAGCGTCAGACTAAAGATAAATCGAGAGATATGATGAGAGTTTGTTACGCAAACGGCAAAGCCATTGCATCCAAAAACTTATCCTAGCATACTTTTATGCCGAGTTTTGTTTATGATTGCGATTGATTCATATAGGGATACTTTGATGTCAAAGACTACTAACAACAATGGTAGCAATAATAAAAACAATGACAGTAGCGATAGCGACAGTCCGTTGCATTACTTGATGTGGTTTCGTCGAGATTTGCGTATTCATGACAATACTGCATTGGCAGCACTGTGCGAGCGGGCTAATGAAGACAATGCATCGGTATCCGCCATATTCTTTTTGACGCCCGAGCAGTGGCAACAGCATGACACCTCTCTGGTGCAAGTCGACCATATTGCCCGTACGTTACCTATACTAGCAAAGGATTTGAAATCACAACTGAATATCACTTTAACAGTACAGCTCTGTCCAAGCTTTTCTGACTGTATAGAGTCTCTGACGAGCTTATGCAAGGACAACGACATCAGCTGCGTCATGGCTAACCATGAATACGAAGGCAATGAGAGTGATCGTGATGAGCAATTGAGTGAGCAGCTTGCAAAGGACGACATCGAGTTTGTCCGCTGGCATGACCAATGTATCTTGCCACCGCTGAGTATCACGACAAATGACGGCGATAGTATGTATAAAGTCTTCACGCCGTTTTATAAGAAATGGCGACATACGCTAGACGTTAGCACCATCCAGACGCATGACGCACCATCAGTCGACTGCGATGATAAAATCGAGCTAACATCATCGAAAAATAGTGCCCATACAGTTGACGATATCAAAGCCTTCAGTGAAGAAATGCTTGGTGATTATCAAAAGACGCTGCAAAAAGAGGACTCGTTACAGCATATCGATATAAAAGCCCAACTCACAGCCGCAAGGGACGCCTATCCTGCAGGGGAGTCTGCTGCTTGCCAGCGCTTAGATGAGTTTGTCGCTGATGATATCAATGACTATGATGTCAGCCGTGATGTGCCGCACCTGCATGCCACCAGTCAGCTATCCGCTTATCTCACTATAGGGTCTATCAGCCCTCGACTCTGCTATCTACAAGCCAGCAAAGTACAAGAAAAGCTACACGGCAATGATGGCGATAATGAAGATATCGACCGCTGGATAAGCGAGCTTGCTTGGCGAGATTTTTATCGTCATGTGCTGGTCGATAAGCCAAACCTGATTCGCCATAAAGCCTATAAAGAAGAGACCGACACCAAAGTCAGCTGGTCATATGATGACGATGATTTTCAAGCATGGTGCACGGGCAAAACAGGCGTACCACTCGTTGATGCGGCGATGCGCTGTCTGAACGCTACTGGATTTATGCACAATCGACTGCGCATGGTCACAGCAATGTTTTTGACCAAAGACTTGTTGATTGATTGGCGCTTGGGTGAGCGCTACTTTATGCAGCAGCTCATCGATGGGGATTTTGCCTCCAATAATGGCGGCTGGCAATGGAGCGCATCAACAGGTACTGACTCAGCGCCCTACTTCCGTATTATGAACCCCTTTAGCCAAGGCAGCACTCATGATAAAAAAGCGATATTTATCAAAACGTGGCTACCAGAACTAAAAGACATCCCCGCGAGCACTTTGCATAGTGAGGATAAAATGCGTAAAGCACTGGCGAAGGGTGGAGACTTTGCAAATGCTGACTACCCTGCGCCGATAGTCGAACATAAATCAGCACGTAAGCTCGCCATTGCTGAATTTAAAAAAGAGTAAACTAGCTGTTAGTGACTGCTGGCAACTGACATGCGCCTGCACCCTGCGTGTTGACCGTCACGACAGCACCCGTTAAAGCAAACAGCTGCTGCAATTGCGTTTGAGCATTTTGCAGCGCCATATTCATGACATCTCCTCGGCAGGCACGCTCTAGCACTTCTTTTTTTGCCATGGTTTGTGCTTGCGCCAATATCTTAGGATCAACTTGCATCATGCCAAAAGCGCCTGTCTGCCAGTCATAAATCTCGATATCATCTAAATATACTGAAAATATCTCTGTAGGTGGTAAGGTAATATTGATTTGTGGCATGGCTGAGGCAGGTGCATTATTCGCTGCTTGCTCATCCTCTGCATCAGTTATAGTTTGAGTAGGCTGAATGACCTGCACCATCTCAGGCGTCAAAGCACTCAGATCAACCCCTGCTTCGACGCGGCCATGAGCGATGAACAGCGCTTTTTGTTCATCTTGCCACAACTTCATCCAACTCCCCGGACGCTCACTCGTAATCACCGTATCAACACTAAACGCGACGGTATGGAGTCTGTTTAATTGCTGGATTTGCGTGACCACGCCTTCTCGAGTGATGGTTTCTATCGGTTCTTCTTCTGTGATTTTTTGCGCGCTATAAATAGCAAAAACGATGGCTGCTAAGCCAATGAGTAATATTACCCAAGACATCATGGCAATAGGCTGCTTCGCTGGCTTGTGGGTGCCATTGGTATTGTTCATATCAGGACTACTCATAGAAGTTACCTTTATAAAGGTGCATCGTTATAAGAGTGCATCGTTTTTCAGATGACCAACGGTTTTATATAATTAAAACAAATACTTAACCTGTAAATGTGACTATTGTGCAGTAAATTCAAGTAGTGGCTACCAATCTTCTACATAATACGTAAATTGTGCTTATCTTAAAATCTTATAAATATAGTGAATTCAGTATAAAAACGATACAGTGGGACTGGGATAAATTTTTCGCAGCATCGAGCGGCGTAGGCACAGCACGCAAGGAAAATTTAGACCAGTGCCACCTTGTTATATAATGTATCTGTTTTATTTAGGATTGACTATAACTCAATTATTCGAGCCTCATCTCAGCCTTTGTATAACGTTCGGTCTGAAAAGATAAAAAGTCATTGCGTCTTAGGCGAACTTTACCTAACATAGTCAGATTGTATGTATAAAATGTCAGTCTTTTAGCATTATCAGGCTTTTGCCCTGAATATATTGCATTTCGGCATATTCATACCTTAAATCAAATTTGCCTCTCTTGTTTACTCTTATAAGAGGGGTTCTTACTGATGTGCTTTTTTATACCAGCATGTGAGTAACTAGGAAATACCCTAGAATATTGCTAAGTGATAAAGGTAAGCTTGCGGCGGCAATGAAACGATTAGCCATACGCTCAACATCCTACTATTTCTTATTTTTTTATCAAAGATAAGGTTACGCTTTATTTATGAAAGCCAGTCAATTTTTATTTGCCACACTAAAAGAAACCCCAAGTGATGCCGACATCGCCTCAAGCCAATTGATGGTGCGTGCTGGTCTTATCCGCAAGATCGCTTCTGGATTGTATATTTGGTTGCCCATGGGTCTGCGTATTTTGCAAAAGGTTGAGCGCATCGTTCGTGAAGAGATGCAAAACATCGGCGCACAAGAGTTATTGATGCCGATGACGCAGCCTGCTGAGCTATGGCAGACCAGCGGACGCTTTGAAGACTACGGCCCTGAGCTACTGCGTTTCAAAGACCGTCATGATCGTGACTTTGTGCTGGGTCCAACGCATGAAGAAGTCATCACCAATCTGGCAAAAGGCGAGCTACGTAGTTATAAGCAACTACCGATTACTTTCTTTCAGATTCAAAGCAAATTCCGTGACGAGATTCGTCCACGCTTTGGTGTGATGCGCGCACGCGAATTTACCATGAAAGATGCTTACTCGTTTCATATCGATCAAGCCTCACTTGCTGAGACTTATCGAGATATGTACGACGCCTATACTCGTATCTTTAGCCGTCTGGGTTTTGACTTTCGCGCGGTACAAGCGGATTCAGGCTCTATCGGCGGCTTTGCCTCACATGAGTTTCATGTTTTGGCAGACAGCGGCGAAGATGACATTGCCTTCTCCACCATCTCTGACTATGCGGCCAATATTGAGCTTGCTGAAGCCATTAGCACAGGCGAGCGTCAGCCTGCGACCCAAGAACTGACCAACGTTGATACCGTTAATATGCCAACCTGCGAAGCAGTTGCTGAGCATTTAGACATTCCACTTGCCACCACCGTGAAAACCTTGATTGTCAAAGGTCATACGCCAGAAGGCGAAGAGCAGTTGGTTGCGCTGGTACTGCGCGGCGATCATACGCTCAACGACATCAAAGCGGAAAAAATCGAAGAAGTAAACACGCCGCTGACTATGGCGAGTGAAGAGGAGCTAAAAGCCGCAGGACTGCTCAAAGGCTATATCGGTGTCGATCTAGATATTCCTGTGTTCGTCGATCGCGCAGCGGCTATTCTCTCTGACTTTGTCGCTGGTGCCAACGAAGTCAACAAACACGCAACCGGAGTCAATTGGGATCGTGACGCGCACATAACACGCATCGTTGATATCCGCAACGTACTCGAAGGCGACGCCTCACCTGATGGTCAGGGAACCCTACAAATCAAACGCGGTATCGAAGTTGGTCATATCTTCCAGTTGGGTGATAAGTACTCACAAGCACTTGGCTGCAGCGTCTCAGGCGAAGCTGGCAAGCCGGTAACCTTGATGATGGGCTGCTATGGTATCGGCGTCAGCCGTATCATCGCTGCTGCCATCGAGCAAAACCACGATGATAACGGTATCATATGGCCACAAACGCCTGATGTAAAAGACTCACTTGCGCCTTTTGAAGTGGCTATCGTACCGATGAAGTCAAAAGAAGAGACGGTCATGCAGACTGCCACTGAGCTTTATGAGATGCTAAAGGCCAAAGGTGTCAACATCCTACTGGACGATCGTAACGAACGCCCAGGGGTGAAGTTTGCTGATTTAGAATTGATTGGTATTCCACACCGTATCGTCGTGTCTGATCGTAACATCGCTGAAGACAAATACGAATATGTCAATCGTCGTGACGGTGAAAAAGAGTTGCTTAGCCGTGACGAGCTACTGGCAAAATTGGGCTGTGAATAAATCGTAGTCCAAGCATACAGCGTCAGTAAATTGAACGTCAGATATGTTTGATTTGAGACACAAGAAAAGCGCCTATCCCATTAAATGAGATAGGCGCTTTTTTGTACGACTTATAAATTATTGGCGAATCAGGCGACTCGGCGCAGGCAATAGTGCCATATCGCTAACACGGCAAGGATTGATATCGATACCGCCGCGGCGCGTGTACCATGCGCGTACCATCAACTCACTTGGCTGATAATGCTCGCTCAAATCTGCAAATATCTGCTCAACACACTGCTCATGAAAGCCGTTATGCTGACGAAAACTTAATATATAACGTAGCATATTTGCGTTGTTAAAAGTCTTGTCAGTCGTTATCGACACGGCTAGTGTGCCCCAATCTGGCTGATTGGTCACAGGGCAATTACTACGCAGCAGATTAGAATAAAAAACATAAGGCTGATTGCTGTTATTTGCCACACGTTCACTGCTCGCTTCTGTTACATCATTACTCAACAGTGATGCATCAGGATGCTCAGTTAACGCGATTTTTCCCGTGCTACCTGCCAATGTGTCATCAATACAAATACCTGTTGGCTGGGCAACCAGCAGGCTTGCTGCATCATTCAGCGTAAATAACTCCACCTGTACTTCCGCTTGCAAACAGGCTGACAGGTCTTTAGCGATCAACGCTTGAACGTCATTCCAACTGGCGAACTCAGTAAAATTGATACTGTTCAAATATAGCTTGAGCGATTTTGACTCGACAATAAAGGGCGAGCTGGCAGGAATACTAAACCGCGCCATCGCCACTTGCGAAATACCTTGTAGATTTAACCAAGAGATCTCGAATGCCTGCCACCAATCTACGCCGACCGTTAATTTGTCAGCGTGCCAGCCAATCACATCACGTCCCATACTACGTGCAATAGGATATAGCGTCTCTGGGCTATACTCAGTCGGATAATCGGTGGTTTGTTCTCCTAAAATACCATGAATACTCATTTACTTTCCTACTATTTAATCGTTAAACCCTAACTGCTCAACCGACAGCGCTTTGGGCATCGCTATCGCTTCACACGCTGACCATCACAAGCGCACGCGCGAACCGTTACTGAGCAAGCGATAAGCAATGGTATAAAATATTGCACAGAACACAAAAATCGCTGCCATCGAATACCAAACGTTGACATCAGAGTAGCCAAGAATACCGTAACGGAATGAGTTGACCATATACACGATAGGATTTAATAGCGAGATGTTTTGCCAAAATGGTGATAAATTTTCCATCGAATAGAACACGCCGCCAAGATAGGTCAGCGGCGTCAATACAAAGCTTGGAATGATAGAGATATCATCAAATGATCGCGCAAACACCGCATTGATAAAACCGCCTAATGAAAACAAGGTAGACGTGCCAAGTACCGTAAATACAGTGACAAATAAATGCTCAATACCAAGGTCAGTAAAGAATAACGCGACAATCGAAACAATGACACCGATGGCCAGTCCACGGAAGATACCACCGCTGACATAACCCATCAAAATTGCATGCTTGGAGACGGGTGAAACGAGCAGCTCCTCGATACTAGACGTGAATTTGGCACTAAAAAAGCTCGAAACCACGTTCGAGTAACTGTTGGTAATGATCGACATCATGATCAAACCTGGTACGATGAATTGCATGTAGGGCACGCCGCCCATCTCACCTACGCGCGAGCCAATCATCTTACCAAAAATGACAAAGTACAAGCTCATCGTAATCACTGGCGGTAATAGCGTCTGCGGCCAAATACGCAGAATACGGCGCACTTCTTTGAACCAAATAGTACGAAACGCAATCCACTTTTTACTCAGTGACATCGTTTTATTATGATCGATTAGTTCCTGACTCATAATCCCGCCTCCTTCATGCTGTTTGCACTTTCAATATTTTTGTCAACCAAGCGCATAAACAACTCTTCTAGACGGTTGGCTTTATTACGCATACTGCCGACTTTGATGCCTTTATCGGATAACTGATCAAAGACACCATTTAATGACTCGCCTTCTGTCAGGGTGACTTCTAGCGTCTGCTTATCTGGCTGGGAGATGTCTGTCACTCCAGTCAGAGCCAATTGCTCATTGAGCGGCGTCTCTAAATCAAAGACAAACGTCTCTACAGATAACTGCGCCAATAAATCTTTCATTTCTGTATTGATACGAATCTCACCGTGATCCAAGATCGCAATACGTTTACACAACTGCTCGGCTTCTTCGAGATAATGGGTGGTCAATATAATCGTGGTGTTTTCTTCGATATTGATCTGCTGCATAAACTCCCACATCGAGCGGCGCAGCTCAATATCCACCCCTGCTGTGGGCTCATCGAGAATCAGTAATTTTGGTTTATGAATCAAGGCGCGCGCGATCATCAGACGGCGTTTCATACCGCCAGATAAATCACGCGATTTGCTGTCACGCTTGTCCCATAGCCCCAGTGCTGTCAGCAGGCTTTTTGCGCGAGGTCTGGCTTCTTTTGCTGGAATACCAAAGTAACCTGCTTGCGTAATCAAGATATCTTCGACTTTCTCAAACATATTGAAATTAAATTCTTGCGGTACTACGCCAAGGTACTGTTTGGCAATCGAAGGGTTCTCTAATAAATCTGTCCCAAAAATATGGACACTACCCGTTGTTGGCTTAAATAGTGAACTGATAATGCCAATCATGGTGGACTTACCTGCGCCATTTGGGCCAAGCAGTGCAAAGAACCCACCTTGTGGTACGGTTAAATCAACCCCTTTTAACGCCGAAAACCCATTGTCATAGGTTTTGGATAAGCCTTGGATAGAAAGTGCTGGTACATCAGACATGAAGACCTCTTATTTTTTATCAATTTGTATAAAACACGATTTTAGAATAATAGGCCGTGTTGAACATTCGACTGTCATTATCATACTGACCGAGGCCATATAAAAATGTTCAACACGCTCTACTATCTAGAAGACACGGTGTAATCTCATAAAATGAGGCTGCTAATCGCAAATTTCAACTGCTTTATATTTGAAGTACCGTATTAATAATACTTATTATAAAAAAGCGCCTATCTCATTACTGAAATAGGCGCTTTATCGATAACTGTTGTAAGAGCCAGCAAAGCCGCTAGCAAAAATTAGCTGGCTTCTGCAACCATATAGTCTACAGCGTTTTGGACTTCTTCATCAGGAATGTCCGCGCCGCCTTTGGCAGGCATCGCATTGAAACCATTGATAGCATGGGTATATAGCGTATCTTTACCTTTCGCGATACGTGGTCCCCAAGCGCCAGCATCACCAAAGATAGGTGAACCTAACAAACCAGAGGCGTGACAAGTATGGCATACCGCATTGTATACTGCTTTACCATCACGAGGACCGTCACCAGCAGATGGGCCAGATGAGCGTGCTGTTACATCACACACTTCATCGTCTTCAAAACATACAGTTGCAACAGGTTGAATACGGGCAATCAGATTAGGATACAAAGCAATCAGCTTTTGTACTTGCGGCGTATCTTGCGGAATCGGCTCTTCGTCAGCGGCAGGCGCTGCAGCGGCGGTCTCTTCACCTTCTGCTGGAGCGGCACCATCAGCAGGTGCAGCGCCATCTGTTGTGTCTGCAGCAGCTTGGGGCTCACCACCTAGCGTTTGAGGTGCCTCTTCTACGACTTCTTGGCCTTCTGCGACGTCAGTCACAGTTACAGGCGTGTCGACAATATCTTCAGCTTGGCTCACCGCGATACTAGCGATTCCTAGAATGGCAGCTGCCGATAACATAACTACTTTTCTCATTCGTCACGTTCTCTTATTACGTATACAAGGACTAGCACGGCGCGGACATTCTGTCTGTCCTCCTTTGACGACCTCTAAGTCCTCAATAGCAGACAGCCATCCCGCGTGCCAGCGCACTTGCAATCGGTGATTATAAATATGAATTCTCCCCAACATTATAAGGGAAAAGGCAGGTAAATTGCCATGCTTGTTTAATGACTTGGCTGTTTTTTCTTAAAAAACCTCAATCACGACTGTCATTTATTGGCTTTATGCGTTTTATTTGTTAGACTAAGCGGTCTTTATTTCTAGGCATCTTATGCTGGTTATCATGCGCATCTAAGCGTGACAGTCAGACATATCGTTATCATATGCGCTCGTAGCTCAGTTGGATAGAGTATCGGTTTCCGAAGCCGAGGGTCGTGGGTTCGATTCCCGCCGGGCGCACCAATCATCGTATTTCACCCTTCCTCAGCATTACCTAAAACCTCTAAAGCCCTTTAATATCAAAAATTCAAGTCTTTCAATATTACTTGTCATTACCTAGTAGCCTCTATCAAGTGTTGTTAAATTTACTCGCAGCCTCTGACTTGTTATTCGTCACGTGACTATTTAATTGAGCCGCTTCTTTTAAACGGCCAGCTTGTTAAATGACCAGCTCTAAAAAAACTTTCTCTTAAAATACCCACTTGCTCTTTATCCACTGATACAAGCACCGCCTACTCTGCCTCTTGCAAATGAGTAGCAAGCTGGGCGCGGCTGGGCACGCGGTGATAATTGATCACAGAAATATCGCCCAAACGGCGCTGACCGGCTGCCAGTGTTTTATCGATGGTAATCATCGCCACTTTTTTATTGTGTTTACAGATGAGCAAATGCTTGGCTTTACGCATGACTTGATAATCAGGAAAATACTGCTTTAATAATGCGGATGTTTTTTGCAGGGCATCATTCGGTACTGTATTTTTTGACTTGGCACTACCGTGCTTTTCGCCTGCTTTTGCCCCGCGCGATTTCGCTACCAACCATAAAATTACGATGATGGCGATTAATATGACAAGCCACCAAATTCCGTCTATCATAAGTAAAAATATCCATTACTAACAAAGGTTGGCTCATGTTAGCAGAATTATCACCAGCGGTAATAGCAGAAGTAAAACTTGCGGCAACATTGTTGGCATCGAAAGAGCGCATTTGCATTTTGACAGGGGCAGGTATTTCTGCAGAAAGCGGCATCCCAACGTTTCGAGATAAGCAAACAGGGTTATGGGAAAACTACGGCGTCGAGGATTTGGCAACCCCTGAGGCCTTTACTCGTGATCCAAAGCTTGTATGGTCGTGGTATCAGTGGCGCAGGCAGATGGTCGCAGATAAAGTACCAAATCCAGCCCATCATGCATTGGCTCAGTGGCAGTATCATGCGCAAACCTCCGATCAAACAGTGACACTCATCACGCAAAATGTCGATGACCTACATGAGCAGGCTGGAAGCGCAGTGACTCATTTGCACGGTCAACTGTGGCGTGATCGCTGTGGTCAGTGTGAGATACCTTATCCAGAACAATCAAGAGCCGCCTATATTAAGCAAGATACGATACGTTTTGATGATAAGCTGATTACTTGTCCGCATTGCGACGGTTACATCAGACCAGATATTGTATGGTTTGGCGAAGCACTACCTGTACAAGCGTGGCAGACTGCCGAAGAGGCTGCGGCTAACTGTGATGTGTTTATCAGTATCGGTACCTCAAGCTTGGTTTACCCTGCTGCTGGACTCTCACAATTAGCCAAGCAAAATGGTGCGCAAGTTATCGAGATAAACCCTGACCCAACACCCGATACAATTGTTGATATCACATTAGCAGAGAAAGCTGGCGTAGTCTTGCCGCTACTCGTACAAGAGATCACTGATTTATAGCCTTGATGTTATAACAGATAGAGTAGATTGTAATTCGACTGTTTCATTGAGAAATCTATCTTTCACATCGTAAAAAAGGCTTAACGATTGATAGCAATCGTTAAGCCTTCGCGATCAAAGTAATCCGCCTTTATTACAATGCCGCGTCCACTTTCGCTAAGTAAGCTTCTTTTAGCTCGTCACTGATAAATGCCGATCTAAATGAGTTTTTTACTAACGTAATAATATCCTCTTCTGTTATCGGTAGATTCTCATATAAGTTGATAAAATTTTGGTTCACATAGCCCTTGAAATAGGCAGGATCGTCTGAATTGACGCTGATATTAAGCCCATAGTCTAAAAGCGCTTTGATATTATGCTCTTTGTAATTATCAAAAACTCGCAGTTCGATATTTGAGTTCGGGCAAACGGTTAGTGGCATTTGCTCGTCTTTGAGTCTCTGCATCAGCTCTGGGCTTTTTATAGACTGCACACCATGATCGATTCGATTGATATTCAGTAAGTCTAGCGCTTCGTAGATATATGAAAAGTCCGCTTCTTCGCCTGCATGAGCGACCAGTTTAAAGCCTGCTTCTTTGGCCTTTTTGAATACGTCTTTGAACTTCGATGGTGGGTTACCAAGCTCTGATGAGTCCAGACCAACACCGATGATGTCATCTTTAAATGCCATTGCTTGCTCTAATGTTTCAAACGCTGCTTCTTGCGATAAATGGCGTAAAAAACACATGATGATACAAGAGGTGATGCCGTACTTTTCTTTGGCATCGGCAAGCGCATCTTTGATACCTGTGATGACCGCTTCAAAAGCCACGCCGCGTTCGGTATGCGTCTGCGGGTCGAAGAATATTTCTGTGTGGATGACATTGTCTTCAACACACTTCAGAATATATTCCCACGTCAAATCATAAAAGTCGTCTTGGGTGAGTAAGACATTTGCGCCAGCATAGTAGATATCTAAAAAACTTTGCAGATTATTAAAGTTATAGGCGGCGCGCACGTCTTCTACGCTGTCATAAGGGATCTCTACGTTGTTCTTTCTTGCCAGTCTAAACATCAGCTCAGGCTCTAATGACCCTTCGATATGTAAATGAAGTTCCGCTTTTGGTAGTTTCTGTATTAAATCAATCATAGTATTCCAATAATGGTGTCATCGAGACGAGCCGTGGACAATTTATATATTTGTACCGTCTTTAAACGGTACGAACATTTTGCGTGCGATATTTTAGCATCAAAACCCTAGAGACGAGAACAGTCACCTTCGACTCTATCAATAATGCGCTTCAAGAGGCCGTATTACTATTTTAAAAATACCACGGTATCAGACAGCTCATTGCCTGCTGGATTGTGCTCAAGCTGATAGTACTGGCGCAGCACTTGTCCCACTTCATCCAACAATTGGGCCAAGCTCTCTTCTGTCTTCTTGTTGCTGATACCTGATACTGCTTTTTCGCACATAGCACGCCAGACGGTTGGGCTTACATGCGTGCTGATACCGCGATCCGCCACAATCTCTAACTGATGCTCGCAGATATTGACATAGATGAGAACGCCTGTGTTCTCTTCGGTATCCCAAACTCGATATTCACTAAACAGATCAATTGCTCGCTCGCGGCAATCCATATGATAAGCGTCTTGAATCGGTAAATGATTCTCTACAATCAAAAACACTTCACCACGATGTCCACGCTCAGCACGTGTCACTTGATCTGTTAGACGCGCGCGAGCGTCTGCCGTCAGCCACTTGCTATGCAGCAAAGGGACAAACAAGACCTGACGCCACCATCGAGCAAAGCTAGAAGTTGAAGCATGGTTTTCTGCCATTATTTTGTTTCCTAAAATACGTCATTGTTGATGATTACTGGTGTTTGGATAGTTGCAAACGTTCTTATTAAGACTCTAAGCTTTTACGAAGTAGACCGTTACCACGAGCCACCAGCACCGCCACCACCAAAACCGCCGCCACCACCACCAAAGCCGCCGCCACCGAAACCACCACCGCCAAAGCCGCCACCACTACCCCCACCCATACCGGGTAAGAAAATCATGCCACCGCCTCTACGCCCACCTTTACCGCCGCCGCCTTTGCCACCACCGCCGCCACGGGAAATCAAGAACATCCATATAAATATCGCCATGATCAATGTCATAAAAAAGCCGCCGCCAAGCGCTAATGAACCGGCGAAAAAGCCGCCTGCCGTGATAATAGAACCAAATACTCGGCCTAAGATGTTGGTAATAAAACTGCCAAATATCATCGCCATAATAAATAAGAAAATAGGTGATGGTAGCTCATCTGAGCCTTGCACGGCACTACGCTCAGCAGCTTGGGCATCAGCACGTGCCAATACCTCAGGATCAGCCGTTAGGCGTGTCTTAAGTGCATCCACGCCAGCCAGTATTCCAGCACCATAGTTGTTTTGCTTAAATAATGGTGTGATGTCCTCACGGATAATACGATTGACCGCAGCATCTGGCAATACACCCTCTAACCCATAGCCTGTGAGGATATACATGTCACGGTCATTGACTGCTACGACGATGAGCAGACCATCGTCAATATCTTTGTCACCCAATTGCCATTTTTCTGCAACCTGTAAAGCATAGTCAAATATAGGCAAACCATTGGTTGTTGGTACGATGACCACTGCTGCTTGTGCCAAACCCTGCTGATAAATATTTCTTAGCTGCGCCTCTAGACGCTGTTTTTCTTGCGGATTTAAGATATTGGCTTGATCAACGACTGGTTCATTCAGTATGAGTTTGTCAGCATCAACGCTCTGGGCACTTGAGGTTACTGGTGGCTGAGCTGGCGCTTGCGCACTAGCGGTTGCCTCATCATTTGCTGCGCTTTGATTAATAGCGTCATTACCAAGCACCGCGCCATTGATGGCATCATTATTTAATACCGCATCATTGATCGCTTCATTGGATTCACCAGCTTTGGCAATGGCTACCAAGTCTTCAACACTACGATTTTGCAGATTTGAGGGGCTATCTGTCGCTACAGCCGTGCCAACATCGTCACCAGGCGCAGCATGCAGCACTGATGCACCGCTGACGCTCAGTGTAAACAGTAATGCTGATAAGATTGCTTTTGAATTATTCATCTAATCTCTACCACCTCAAATGACATCTTTATAAATTAATAGACATTAACTAATAGTCATCAGCTAAATAAATAGAGCGGCATACACCGCTCTATTTTTGTATATTTCTAATACTTCCTACTCTGCTTTTGCAGAATCGCCAAAATCAACACTTGGCGCTGTCGAAATTGCATCTTCATTAGCAACGGTAAAGTTTGGTTTGGCATCCATGCCAAATACTTTTGCGGTGATATTGGTTGGGAACTGGCGCACGGTGGTGTTGTAGCCTTGCACTTCTTGGATATAGCGGTTACGAGCGACCGCAATACGGTTTTCGGTGCCTTCTAGCTGCGCTTGCAGATCTTGGAACAGCGCATCTGATTTTAGCTCAGGGTAACGCTCAGACACTGCCATCAGGCGTGATAATGCGCCTGTCATCTGATCTTGCGCAGCAGCATAACGCTCCATTGCTTCTGGGTCATTGAGCACTTCAGGCGTCACCGTGATGCCGCCCGCACGCGAGCGCGCTTGTGCCACTTGGGTGAACACCTCTTGCTCTTGTTCAGCATACTGCTGTACGACTTTGACCAAGTTTGGTACCAAATCGCTGCGGCGCTGATATTGGTTGACCACTTCTGACCACGAAGCCGTTACTTGCTCGTCTTGCGCCTGCAGATTGTTATAACCACAGCCGCTCAGACCGACAGTAGAAGTCGTCAATAGTGCTGCTAGCAACATCGGCTTCATAATAGATTTACGCGTCATCGTTGTTTCTCCTAATAATGATAAATAACAAATATCTGGTAACACGTTTTTTAATAATTTTTTTGCGTTTATGCCTTCACAATCATCTAACGGTCATATGCGTTCTATATTTTGTATAAAGGCACGTGCTTGTAGCTTTTATATCTACAGACACAACATGAAAAACCACTCATGCATATTGCTCAGTCTTATAAGCTACAAGATATACTGCTCATAATGACGCTATCATGATGCTTTTACAATTGACCGTTACCAAAACACAACCGCAATAACTGGGTGTCATTTTTTTGGTTATACCTTTATGTGATGCTATTACTTTTTAGATAGACTAAAGTTTATTAAATGGATTGCCAGTTCATAAATTCGCTTCTTTATCAAGGCTAATGATGCATAAATCGATGGTCCAAAAATAAAACTCATCCGTCCATACACAAAGAAATTTCTAGTAATTAGGACAAAAATATGGCAAATTGCAGTTACGTAGCCGTATGGTTTGAATACATTTGGTAGTGGACTTATAGCTTGATACGTATTAGCGAGTTGATCGATGTGTAAAGAAGACATTATTCAACTTACGAATACTCCACCAATACCATCAATTCGCCCTACCAACAGTGTAGCCAATCGGGACGGCTCATAGCAAATTAAATACCCTTATCATGAAGAGTATTTAATTATATAACCGCCTGTTTTATCCGCGGACTTATAATTCATCTCATTCATAACGTGATGATAGGACACCGCAGTAGTTGAGGCTGTAGAACAATCAAACACACAGCTGATATTAATGCTATCAATGACAAGCGCTATAAAAATAGTCTGTGTCACTGATAAAGCCAAGCGGATAAATACAGACAACTACAGTCCATTCTTGGTGGCTAAGCACGTATGAGACTTAAACTAATATAGATATGAGTCGATGCAGATAATTTAACTGCTTAACTTAAATAAGTAAGTTAACCAGTTAATTTACTCCTAGCATACAGAGCCACCTTGAGACAGTACTAGGAATATACATATGGAAGGTTTAGTTAACTTGGTAAACGGAATTATCTGGAGCCCAGCACTGATCTATCTGTGCTTGGGCGCTGGTCTGTTCTATTCCATCATGACGCGCTTCGTACAAGTACGTCTATTCGGTGAAATGATCAAACTACTATTCACTGGTAAGTCCAGTACTGATGGTATTTCGTCATTTCAGGCACTAGCCGTTTCCCTCGCAGGACGTGTGGGTATGGGTAACATCGCTGGGGTAGCTGCTGCTATCGGCTTCGGTGGTCCAGGTGCTGTATTTTGGATGTGGATCGTGGCGTTCTTAGGCGCGTCTACTGCCTATGTCGAGTCTACCCTTGCACAGATTTACAAAGAAAAAGATGTGGTAACTGGCGAATATCGCGGTGGCCCTGCTTATTACTTTGAGCGTGCCCTTGGTCAAAAATGGTACGGCATCCTCTTCGCCATCGCTTCTATTTTATCATGCGGTATGTTCTTACCTGGCGTACAGGCCAACGGTGTTATCAGTGCATTCGCACAGTTAATGGGCGAAGGTACAATCATGAACGTTGCAGGCCTAGAAGTTGGCTCTATGCGCTTGGTTGGCTTGGCCATTATCTTAGTCGTCTTAGGTGTCATCATTTTCGGTGGTATTAAGCGTATTGCAACCTTTACTGAGTTTGCCGTTCCATTTATGGCACTTGGTTACATCGTCCTCGCCTTAATCATCATGCTCAGCAACTTCAGCCTGATTCCAGATGTGTTTGGCATGATCATTGGCGATGCATTCACTGCACAAGCAGGTTTTGGTGCAGCAATCGGTTGGGGTGTTAAGCGTGGTATTTACTCTAACGAAGCCGGTCAGGGTACAGGTCCTCACGCTGCCGCAGCTGCTGAAGTTGAGCATCCATCACAGCAAGGTCTTGTTCAGGCATTCTCAGTATATGTTGATACATTGTTGGTTTGTTCTGCGACTGCATTCATGATCTTATCTACTGGCATGTACAACATCCAAGGTACACTACCAGATGGTCAGTTCATCGTTCAGAACGTTGCCGCTACGACTGAAATCAATGCGCCTGCGTTTACGCAGATGGCAATGGAATCGGTATACGGTACATTTGGTAACGCGTTTATCGCAATTGCTGTATTCTTCTTTGCCTTTACAACTATCTTAGCGTATTACTACATCGCTGAAGTAAACGTCGCTTACTTGACACGCTTCCTTGGTCGTAACGCAAACAAAACTGGTCTATTCCTCGTTAAAGTATTGATCATGGCGATGGTTGCTTATGGTGGTCTTAACTCAGCTGGTTATATCTGGGCCATCGGCGATATCGGTGTTGGTCTTATGGCTTGGCTCAACATTGTTGGTATCCTTGTTATCTTTATCGTGGCTCGTCCAACGCTTACCATGCTTAAAGACTACGAAGCACAACGTAAAGCTGGTGTGGCACGCTATAGTTTTGATCCGGCAAAATTCGGTATCAAAAACGCACCTTATTGGGAAGAGCGTCATCTAGCAGACCAAAAAAGAACGAATGTAGACCCACTACGTAAGTAATATAGATAATATGCGCTAACGTAGCTACTGCTCAATCTTATTCAGTCTTCCTAAAAGCCCGAGGCAATGGTCTCGGGCTTTTTTATTACAAATAAATAACGCAGATTTTTAAGATACCGCTGCTACGCGCCACCATCTTATAGACACAAAAAAGCCCAGCATTATAGCTAGGCTCTTTTACTCTTGTTAAGTCTCAGAGTGACTTAACTAACTATTAATCTTACTCAGGCATCAATACTGTGTCGATTGTATGAATCACGCCGTTGCTTGCCATGATATCAGTACCTGTGATGTTGGCTGTGTTACCAGTCGCATCAGTAATAACATTGTCTTCGCTGATTGAGATGGTTTTGCCGTTCGCCGTTTCGATATCAGTACCATAAGGGATGTCAGCTGCTTTCACTTCCATTGGAACAACGTGATAAGGCAATACTTTTTTCAGCAAATCTGTGTTAGCTAGTAATTCTTCTTTCGTTACACCTAGCTTCTCTAGTACTGGAGCAAATGCATCATCAGTTGGTGCAAATACAGTGTATTTGGTGTCTTCCATCAACATGGTGTCAAGACCAGCTGATTGTAGTGCCGCTGTCAGAATAGTGAGATTGTCGTTGTTTGCAGCGATTTCTGCGATGGTTTGTGTCGCTTCCATGTTCATGTCATCTGCCATTGGCTCTGCTTCAGTCTCAACCATTGGATCAGTCTCGGCCATTGGCTCTGCTACGACTTCTTCAGTAGTAGGCTCAGGCTCAACCGGATCTGCAACGGTTTCAGTATCGTTACATGCTGCTAATGACATTGCTGCTGTTACTACTGCGATCGATAATAAATTCTTCTTTAACATGGATCATTCCTTTTTAATAATTGGATGTCTGGTTTGTCTAGCGAATAACTGTCTTTACTATATGAATAGCTGACGCTAATACGTATATCAATAATTGACATTTTTTAGCTATAGACAATTTGCTGTAAGTAAACTGATATTCGCTATATCAATAGTTTCAATTCTAACGATTTAATTTTTAATTGATACTTACTTAAGTAGTAGCACTGTATCGATCACGTATATACCATTGTTCACTTGTATATCGGTTATTGCGATATAGTCGGTTCAATATAAAATCGATACAATAAGATTAAACGCTATTTTTCGCAGCCTCTGGAGACGTAGTCACAGCAAGCAAGAAAAATAGCGTTTAATCAAATGAATTTATTATCCTGTATCGTTTTTATTTAGACTTAACTATATATGAAAGATCGCGCTTATTGGTCATGCTCACTCATTAAAATAGGCGTTATTTATATCTAAATCATGCCAATTAAATAATAAAACAGCCGTTATCTAGTGAAAAATTCATCAAATGATGGCTGCTCACTAAATCTTCACAATACAAAAAATAATTATTTTTTAATGAAGCTTATTTAGGTAGTAGCACTCTATCGATGACATGGACAACGCCATTGGTCGCTGGGATATCTGTTTTTACGATATTGGCAGTGCGGCCGTTTTCGTCCATCAACTTACCTTGATTCGTCACCATTAGCGTATCTTTGCTTGCGGTCATGACATTGCCAGGTTTGACATCTTTGGCATACATGGCCATGTCGCCACTAACTACGTGATAGCCTAAAATTTTGGTCAACAGTGGCTTATTTGCAAACAATTGCGCTTTGGTCATGCCAGTCTCTTTCATTGCCTGCATAAACGCCTCATTGGTTGGGGCAAATATGGTGTAGTGAGCGTTAGGATCAGCGAGCATACCCGTTAGACCTGCTGCTTGTACCGCTTCTACTAAGACTGAAAAATCAGAATTACTTTGAGCAACTTGTACCACGTTCATTTTTGCCATAGTTTGGCTATGCATTGGCGGCTTCATATCTGCGCTTTTTGCTGGCATCATATTGTTACAAGCGCTTAGGCCAGCGATAGAAATAGCTAGCGTGCCGATAGTCGCAATTTTAGTCAGTTTCATAACATTATCCTTAATGATTGAGTATGTATTCGCTTATTGTCTTACAGGTTATATTGTCTTCTGATATCAGTTGCTCGTGCTATTCAAACGCTTATTTCTTAATAAGCAAAATCTAGATAGACCAACAGAACAATAGTAACTTTTTGCCCATAAGTGACTTATAAGCAAAACTTACAAAGACCTTATCTTTCTGAAATCAAATTAACATGTATAAAACCTTTATTAACCTGCCTTTACGCAACTTTTTGTAGTACCGGTGTAAACTCTGTCGGACTTTTAAGCACAAGCGTTGGCTTTCATTTGCATAAGCAAAGCTTTATGTAATCCATAAACGAAATGATATTCATTTGTGCACATATTCTTTATGAAACAGCATTTAATGCTATGCTCAGCAGTTCAATGAATAGGTATCTGCTTGTCTAGGGTAAAAGTAGAATGAACAGTATCCATGTGTGCTATATTTTTCATGCTAGAATAATTCAAATTTGATGATTTCCTTTATAAGACTTTGTACTCTATTGGTTTGTTATTCCTTCCTTTTATAATATTGACGAGATAAGCAGCGCACCTATGACTCAAACGATGACCTCACCGACCTCTTCTCACTCTGATACTACTTCTGATGCATCATCCGCTGATGACTTTATTTTGACGCCACCTGCTGTCTTTCCTTATAAGGAACAGCAGCTCACCGCGCGCGCCCGTATCACTGAGCAGATGGCTTCACGCATCTTGATGTTAGACGGTGCAATGGGTACGCAGATTCAGACCTATAAACTAGAAGAGTCAGATTATCGTGGTGAGCGTTTTGCCGATATCGACCAAGATGTGCGCGGCAATAATGATTTGCTAGTACTGACACAGCCGCAGATGATTAAAGACATTCATCACGATCATCTGTTGGCTGGTGCGGATATTATTGAGACCAACACTTTTAATGGTACGCGTCTGTCGATGGCTGACTATGACATGCAGTACTTGGTGCCTGAGCTCAATAAAACAGCAGCCAAGATTGCGCGCGAGGCGGCTGATGAATTTACCGCCAAGACGCCTGAGAAACCGCGCTTTGTCGCCGGTGTTGTTGGCCCGACTTCACGCACGTGCTCGATATCACCTGATGTCAATGACCCTGCCTTTCGTAACATTACCTTTGATGAGTTGGTCCTAAACTACCGTGAAGCGACCTTGTGCTTGATAGAAGGCGGCGTCGATCTTATTTTGATTGAGACAATCTTTGATACACTCAATGCCAAGGCAGCGATATTTGCCATCACGGGTGTGTTCGAAGATATCGGCTTTGAGCTGCCTATTATGATTTCTGGTACGATTACTGATGCCTCAGGTCGCACATTATCTGGTCAAACGGCGGAGGCATTCTATAACTCGATTCGCCATGCCAAGCCATTGTCCGTTGGCTTTAACTGTGCGCTTGGCGCGGATGCACTGCGTCCACACATCCAAACGCTATCGAACATCGCTGATACTTACGTCTCTGCGCATCCAAACGCGGGTCTGCCCAATGAGTTTGGTGAATATGACGAAACCGCTGAAGAGACCGCCGCCCTACTCGAAGGCTTTGCCAAAGCGGGAATCTTAAACATCGTTGGTGGCTGCTGTGGTACAACGCCTGAGCATATCCGCCACATTGCAGATATGGTGGCGAACTATCCGCCGCGCGCCATCCCAGAGATTGCGCCTGCCTGCCGCCTCTCAGGGCTTGAGCCATTTAATATCACGCCTGATAGCTTGTTCGTCAACGTCGGTGAGCGTACCAACGTCACAGGCTCCAAGAAGTTTTTGCGCCTAATTAAGACCGAAGCCTATACCGAGGCGCTCGATGTCGCGCGCGATCAAGTCGAGGGCGGTGCGCAGATCGTCGATATCAATATGGACGAAGGCATGCTCGACTCCAAGCAGGCGATGATTCACTTCGTCAACCTCGTCTCAGGCGAGCCAGATATCAGCCGTGTGCCCCTCATGATTGACTCGTCTAAATGGGACATCATCGAAGAAGGCCTCAAGCGTACGCAAGGTAAATCTGTCGTCAACTCCATCTCGCTAAAAGAAGGTCATGCTGAGTTCGTTGAGCGCGCCAAATTATGTATGCGCTACGGCGCTGCCATTATCGTCATGGCATTCGATGAAGACGGTCAAGCCGATACCTACGAGCGCAAAATCGAGATATCTAAACGCAGCTACGATGTATTGGTCAACGAAGTGGGCTTCCCCAGCGAGGACATTATTTTTGACCCCAATATCTTTGCGGTCGCCACGGGTATCACCGAGCACAATAACTACGGCGCGGACTTTATCAATGCGACGAAATGGATCACAGACAACCTGCCCAATGCGATGGTATCAGGCGGCGTGTCCAACGTCTCATTTAGCTTCCGTGGTAACCCGATTCGCGAAGCCATCAACTCGGTATTTCTTTATCATGCGATCAAAAACGGCTTGACCATGGGTATCGTCAACCCGTCGATGCTTGAAGTCTATGACGACATCCCGATTGAGGCGCGCGAGGCGATTGAGGATGTCATGCTCAATCGCAATCAAGGCGAGAGTGGTCAAGATGCCACCGAACGTCTGATGACTATCGCTGAAAACTACCAAGATGGCGGCAAGAAAAAAGACAGCACCGTCGATATGAGCTGGCGTGAGGGTACGGTAGAAGAGCGTATCGCCCACGCCCTCGTCAAAGGTATCACCACCTTTATCGAAGAAGACACCAAAGAAGCGTGGGAGAAATACCCCAAACCGCTAGAAGTTATCGAAGGACCACTCATGGACGGTATGAATATCGTCGGTGATCTATTCGGTGCGGGTAAAATGTTCTTACCGCAAGTCGTAAAATCTGCTCGTGTCATGAAGCAGTCCGTCGCATGGCTAAACCCGTACATCGAAGCGGAAAAAGTCGAAGGCGAAGTCAAGGGTAAAGTCCTGATGGCAACGGTCAAGGGCGACGTCCATGATATCGGCAAAAACATCGTCGGCGTGGTGCTCGGCTGTAACGGCTACGACATCCTTGATCTCGGCGTGATGGTGCCATGCGAGACCATTCTCGATACCGCTATCAAAGAGAAAGTCGATATCATCGGCCTATCAGGACTGATTACCCCAAGTCTCGATGAGATGGTCTATGTTGCCAAGCAAATGCAAGAGCGCGGCATGACCCTACCCTTGATGATCGGCGGCGCAACAACCTCCAAAGCGCATACTGCGGTCAAAGTCGAACCGCAATATAAAAACGATGCGGTCATCTATGTCTCGGACGCCTCGCGCTCAGTCGGCGTGGTGACCAAGCTGCTATCCAAAGAGCACCGTCAAGGCCTCATCGATGAGACCCGCGAAGAGTATATCAAAGTGCGCGAGCGTCTAGCCAAGCGTCAACCCAAAGCGGCGAAGCTGACTTATGCTGAATCAGTTGAGGGTGGTTTTCAATACGATTGGGACAACTATACCCCGCCTGTACCGAATCAGCTCGGTCAGGTGATATTGGACGACTACCCTATCGATAAGCTGCTGCCCTATATCGACTGGACGCCGTTCTTTATCTCTTGGGGTCTGGCGGGCAAATACCCTAAAATCTTGCAAGATGAGGTGGTTGGCGAAGCGGCGCGTGATCTGTTCGATAATGCGCAAAACCTGATGCAAAAAATGATTGATGAAAAGTTAATCATCGCTAAAGGGGTGTTTAAAATTGCTCCAGCCAAACGCACTGGCGCAGATACGATTAGCGTTTATGACAAATCACCTACAGATGGTGGCCAACCTACACATACCTTTGAGCATCTGCGCCAGCAGTCTGATAAAGCGAGCGGCAAGCCAAACTTTAGCCTCGCCGACTTTATATCGCCGTTAGAGAACTCTGACGATTATATCGGCGGCTTTACGGTGTCGATCGTTGGCACCGAAGACCTCGCTGAAAAGTACAAAGCGGCAGGCGACGATTATAACGCCATTATGGTACAAGCACTATCTGATCGCTTAGCCGAAGCCTTTGCCGAGCATTTGCATGAGCGCGTTCGTAAAGACTACTGGGGCTATCAGGCTGATGAGACCCTCACCAATGATGAGCTGATTAAAGAAAAATACGTTGGTATCCGCCCAGCGCCTGGCTATCCGGCTTGCCCTGAGCATACGGAGAAAGGCAAATTGTTTGACTGGCTCGGTACGGTCGAGGCAATTGGCACAACGCTCACCGAAAGCTTTGCGATGTGGCCGGCGTCTTCGGTCAGCGGCTTTTATTATTCGCACCCGGAGAGTGAGTACTTTAACGTCGGTAAAATAGGCCGAGATCAGTTAGAGGATTATGCCAAACGTAAAGAGTGGGATATAAAGACGGCTGAGAAGTGGTTAAATCCGAATTTGGCTTAGGTTAAATACTTTTAAATGGACACTGTAAATGATAGATAAAAGTAATTTCAAAGACGTACTTAGATATTTAGACTTTGAAGAGAGCGGCGATATTTTCTTCCATCGCTATGCTGATAGCGCTTACCTAAAGGTTGACTTCAACAAAAAAGAGTTGATTTACCCAGAAGATGAAGGGCTGACTGTTAATGAGCGGCAAACTTGTAACTTTTCGCAAAATGAAAACTTTGTTGTCTTCGAATGTGTGCATCGTTTATTAGCTCAAGGGTATAAACCTGAACATATTGAGCTTGAACCAAAATGGCAAGTAGGTCACGGTGCCAGCGGTGGACGCGCCGATGTTCTAATTAAAGATAATCAAGGTGACACTTTACTAATTATCGAATGTAAAACAGCTGGCAATGAGTTTAGCAAAGCATGGAATCGAACGCTACAAGATGGTGGTCAGCTCTTTAGCTATGTGAAGCAAACGAGTACGACTCAATTTATTTGTCTGTATGCCTCTAACTGGGTTGATGAGCAAGTCAAATCTGACTACTACCTCATCTCACTTAACGATAATGAAAGCTTGATTCATGAGCTTAGTGAATTAAGCGACGAGCCAGTATTAACCTATGCCGATAGCAAATTGCGTAATGTTGAGGACATCGTAGCCACATGGAAGGAAACTTATCAAAGTGACTATACAACACGCGGATTGTTTGAGCCTGACATTCAGCCTTACTTTATAGGTAAGAAAAACTATTCATTAGAAGATTTGGAAACTATTAGTAGCAGTGATATTCAAGGTAAATACAATGAGTTTGCGACTATCATGCGCCAGCATAATGTCTCAGGGCGCGAAAACGCTTTTGATAAGCTGGTCAACTTGTTTCTTTGCAAAATCGTTGATGAAACCAACAATCCGCAAGATCTAAAGTTCCACTGGAAAGGTATCAGCTACGACAGCCCTTTTGATTTGCAAGACCGCCTACAAGCGCTGTATCAACAAGGTATGAAAAAGTTCTTAGATGAAGACGTCACTTACGTGCGCGATGATGAGGTTGAGACCGCTTTTCGATTTTATAAAAATGACCCCGTAGAGACGCAAAAGGCAATTAAGGCAATGTTCCGCCGTTTGAAGTTCTTTACCAATAATGACTTTGCTTTTATCGATGTTCATAACGAAAGGCTATTCGGGCAAAACTCAGCGGTACTGCTCAAAATCGTCAAAATGCTGCAAGATATTCGCCTAAAAACCAATGAAGAAAATCAATTCTTAGGTGATATGTTCGAAGGCTTTCTTGACCAAGGTGTTAAGCAGTCCGAAGGGCAGTTTTTTACCCCGATGCCGATTGTGAAGTTTATTATGAAGGCGCTGCCTTTGGACAGTCTCATTGTCACCTCGGATGATATACCCAAAGTGATTGACTATGCTTGCGGTGCAGGGCATTTTTTAAACGAGTATGCCACCTCGATAAGACCTACTATTGAAGACGATCCTGATAAAAACCTAGCAGAATATTACGATAGTATCACTGGCATTGAAAAGGAGTACCGACTCTCAAAGGTGGCTAAAGTCTCCGCCTTCATGTATGGTCAAGATGATATCAATATCATTTATGCCGATGCGCTAGGCAGTAATGACGATATCAAAAATAATAGTTACTCGGTGTTGGTCGCCAATCCGCCCTACAGTGTTAAGGGCTTTTTGGATACGCTAAAGCCTAGCGAGCGCAGACAATATGAGCTGCTTAAGTATATCGATGAGAAAAGCTATACCGTCAATAACAGTATTGAGACGTTCTTTATTGAGCGTGCCAAACAACTGCTAAAAACGGGCGGCGTTGCGGCTATTATTGTACCTTCCTCCATTCTGACTAAAGGTAAGGCGGCTAGTACCTCTACCTCTAAAAACGTCTATGTTGCGACTCGTGAAATCTTATTAAAATACTTCGATATCGTAGCGATAGCCGAATTTGGTAGCGGTACTTTTGGCAAAACGGGCACGAATACAGTGACGCTATTTTTGCGCCGTAAAACCACGGATGCGCCTGTCGAAGCTGATCACTATGCAGAACGCGTCAATCGCTGGTTTAACCCTGTGCAAGCAAGTGTATCCAATAATGATGCGGTAGATACCAGTGAGGTTTTTGCGGACAGTCACTTCATCAATGACTACTGCGCCCATCTTGAGCTGGACGCTGATGACTACAAAACGCTACTAGCTGGTAATCCAAATCAGGCACTATTAGATAGCGAATATTTTACCAGTTATGTCAAAGAGTTTGATAAATGGTCAGAGATTAAAAACCTCAAAAAACGCAAATCATTTAAAGCGCTGTCTAAAGATGAGCAAAAAGCTGAACTGCGCAAGCGTTTGATCAATTATCTAAAAGCAGTTGAAAAAGACAAGGTGTATTACTTTGTACTCGCCAGCTTAAATCCGCAGCCTGTACTTATCATCAAAAGTCCAAGCAAGACCAAAGAGATGAAAGCGTTTTTGGGCTATGAGTGGAGCAGTGCCAAGGGTAATGAAGGCATTAAATATCTAGGTAGTGTAAAAGTAGAGGATGTCGAAGCCGTCGATGAAGACAGCGGTGAGGTGGCACTTGAAGAAGAAGATAAGCGAGTATTAAGTAATCTGTATAATTTGGATAATATCCATACGCCACTGTATAACCCAAAAGATAAACACGATGCTAATAAGATTAATCACTTAATAAATCAAAACTTCCAACAGGAACAATTTTTGATTCCAGAAGAACTAGAGCCATTTGTCACTAAAGCACGATTGGTTGATATGCTGGACTTTTCAGTGATTGATTTTAATAAAAATGTATCTTTATCTCCTAAAACTTTGATGCCAAGTTTTGAGACAAGATGGCAATCAGATAAATTAGGCAGCCTAGCTTCTTATGTTACCGAAAGAATTAGTGTTTCAGATATTGACCCAAAGAAATATATTACTACTGATAATCTACTGCAGAACAGACAAGGTGTCGTAGATTATGACGAAACCCCTAATATTGATAGAGTTACAAAGTTTAAAGAAAACGATATTCTAATATCAAACATTAGACCTTACCTTAGAAAGATTTGGTTTGCTGATAGAGAGGGTGGCTGTTCTAACGACGTTTTAGTATTCCGTAGTGACAATCCTGAAGAAGTTCTTCCCAAATACCTATTTAATATTCTCTATGATGATATTTTTTTCGATTATGTGATGGCTAATAAAAGAGGTGTCAAAATGCCACGCGGAGACAAAGAAAAAATATTGCAGTTTTTGATACCGTTTCCACCGATAAATATCCAAGAACAGATCATTAATGAGTGTCAAAGAATTGATGATGAGGTTGAAGAAGCGAAAGAAAATATAAGCAATCTTGAACAAAATATTAATCAAGCTATTTCTGATAGTTTAAAGCAGGCGTCAAACGCTTATCGTCTAAGCGATAGTGATAAATTTTATACAGCTATTGGCAAAAGAGTGCTATCAAATGAGATTCAAGATACTTACGCCCCTGACCTTATTCCTGTTTATAGCGCCAATGTCTTAAAACCCTTTGGTTATATTAATCAAGAGTTTTTTGAGGATTATAATTTAGCATCTGTGCTTTGGGGGATTGATGGCGACTGGATGGTCAATTACTTACCTGCTCACCAGCCGTTCTTTCCTACAGACCATTGCGGCGTCATTAGAGCTCACACTGACCAAGTAAACCCTAAATACCTTGCAAAATTGTTGGATAAAGCAGGTGAAGCAGAGCGCTTTTCACGTCATCATCGAGCCTCTACAGAAAGGGTTAGCAACTTAACGCTATCGTTTCCTGATATTGATATACAAAATCAAGTCTGCAAGGAGATTGAGCAGATGGAATCAAAAATCGCTAAGTACCAAGCCATTATCGATGCAAGCGTTGATAAAAAACACACCATTATTGAAAGCTATTTATAATCATCTATCGTAAGGGCGACTTAGTCTTTATCGCCCTTTTTACTTCGCCGACAGCGCTCAGAACAATAAATTACATTGTCCCAATCCTTTTCCCACTTCTTGCGCCAGGTAAAAGGGCGTTGGCAAACCGGGCAGGTTTTTTGCGGTAAGTTTACTTTTTTATGTGCCATGATGACCCTTACCGATTACTCATAACCGTCAAATATTTTATTGAGGCGATTGAGACTGTTGACAATAAGCTTACCAGATTGATCGGTGCTGCTGTCAATCGCCAGCTTCTCATCCATACGCATCGTTAGCGGTGCAAGCGCATCTTTGAGAGCGTGTGCTATCAGCGCGGCCTGCTCTGTGACATCGGTGGTAGATGCTTGATCGTCAGCACGGCTCGATAGACTCTGAGCCATCTGCTGTGCCAATTGCTCGAGCGCGCCCACCAGTTGCACCATCAGTGCTTTTTGCACGTCTTGGTTTTGCTTGAGGTACTCGCCCTCGGCTTTATGATCATGCTTATATATTTGTAGCAATTGGCTCACGCTTTTCTCAAAGCCATTATCGATGCTATCGCTGACAACTTTGGCATTATTGATCACGCACGCTATCCGCGAGGATTTTTTGTGAGGCGAGCTGCACCTCCATCTGAGTTTCTAACCGGGCCTGACGCTCCGCCTCTCGTAAGCGCGCGATGTGCTCTGGACCATTTTTGGTTTTTAATCACTCAGTTACATAGTTTGGTATGACATGAATGACGATTGCTCGACTTGATGCCGTTATATTTATATTTTTAGAATAGACTTATGTTTGTTTATTAATGATTATATATACATTTCATTACATAATATATAGCTGTGGCTATTAACGACCCCATATCGGTGAGCGTACGACGCCACCATTTTGGCTATTAATGGCGTAACTTGTGTTCCCTAAGAGCGAATGAATAACCAAATCGCCACCTTTTTGGCTACCAACACTTTGACCGCCTACTTGCCCGCTGACTTTTGAAAAACGCGTTGGGTAGACCGCATAATTTCCAGAAGGAGATAGACGTGCCGGTTCATCGAGTCCAGTTTCTGCCAGGCTGACTACTTGTCCAGTCGTCAGCGTCATGACAGCCGCCTTACGACCATTTAGGTAAGCCATGCGCTGACCATCTACACTGAGCTGAGGACTGGCGACATAGCCATTTGTCGGTACAGGTACGGCTTTACCAGTCGCGAAGTGATAACGATAGATACGTGGGCGCCCAGCACGGACTTTGTCACTGGTATAAACAAAGCTTTTGCCGTCAGCGGCATAGCTGGGCTGTACCTCAGTGCTCGGTAGTGTCGTTAATTGCTCAGTTTTCCCATCACTTAGGCGCATCTTATAAATATCAGCATTGCCGCCGACCGTAGAGCTATAGAGCAGATATTGACCATCAGGTGAAAATGACGCTGACATATTACTGCCTTCAGCATTGACGACCAGATTGCGCGTTTTGCTGCTTTTATCATAAATATATATTTTAGGATGCTCGCGCGGGGCTTGTTTGCTATAAGCAAGCAATTGACCATCAGCCGACCACGCTGGCGCATAGATATAGCCTGTGATCTGATCGATGAGCTGACGATCACTGCCATCAGGACGGATGCTATAGAGTGTCGATACTTTTGCGCTCCCTGACCCTTGCTCTTCCACATAAGCAATGTGTCCTTGACGATCAATGGCAGGCATAGCAGCGGTCAGTGGATTGCTATCCACTGTGCTGGTAGGCTTTTTCATTTCAGCACTAGGCAGTGTCTGACAGCCAGTGAGAGCCACCAATATAGCGATCGTCGTCGCCCCTTTTATCGTGATGTTATTCGTGGTTGGTTTTGACATAATAGTTTTAAACATAAAATAGTATCCAATAAAATCGCTAAGGTGTAACAGCAGCTTTACGCTAGTGTAGCGCAAAATTCGACAAACTTTGGACGAAAAAAAAGACCCCACTTATTAGTGAGGCCTTATCAAATCTAACCAGAATGTCTATATCGCTTTACTCAATCACCAAGTTATTTAGAGACAGCTTTAAAGTAAGCCACTTGGTTATTATTTTTGATGGTTAAGACAGGGACATTTTTGGCATTTTTACTGAGGCTGTATTTGCCTTGTACCGTTGCTAGGGTCGCTGTGTCAAAACTGGCTTGCGGCTCAGGACAGGCCATCATTGTGCTGATGCCGTTTTTGATCTGCACATCACCATTGACGACACTGTAGCCCGCGCTCATATTGTTGCACGTGTTCATAAATGCCACGTAGTTTCTACCATTATCATTCATAAAGCTCAAAGTGAGCGGCTTGGCTGGATCAAAGAACAGCTGAGACACCTGTTCACCGTTGCTACGTTTGGCATCAACCAATTGCCAATTGTGCGCTTGTAATGCCTCTACAGTGACGGGCTGACTGACTGGCGCAGGCAAGGTAGCCGTCGTCTGGCAACCAGCGGCAAGAGCACTAACTGAAAAGGTAGCTACCATCATCACTTTAGTCATATTTTTCATATACATTCCTTTTTTATTGAATCCAAAAACCTTGCCGAGCATAAGGTCATACTTGACACAAGACCCAACAAGCGCATTCAGAATTTTGATTTATTATGGTAATTGTCTTATTCACTGTTTCAGACAGTAGCGATATTTTGTTTGACTCACCAGTGACTGTCATTATCAATTGAGTAAGTATTTAGCGGATATTTTTTGCCTCATACATACTACATACTACTGACTACTGACTACTGACTACTGACTACTGACTACTGACTACTGACTACTGACTACTGATATTTACTATTGACGCTATTTCCCAGTGATAGTGTCACTTTTCTTGATAATGTCTTATTTAAACCTTCTCTTGGCAGATGTCAGCTGATACAAAAACACTCCACTAAATAGTGAAGTGTGTTTATCGTGCGACTATCGCATCTGATGACTGATATCGTTTATCGAAACCTTAAGTAATACATATAGGTCTCAGTACACGTATTAGCAACTGCTTTAGATCACATCTGTACCAGTAATGTTTGGCTCTTCAGTCGCAGGCGCTGTCATACTTGACATCGACTGGCAACCGACGAGTACCGTTACCATGACAATACCAGTCATCAATGCTTTGGTTAAGTTTTTCATATTCGCTCCTAGAATCGTTTTAATAGACTGTTGGTTCAATTGAAAGATTACTGTCATTTTACTAAGGCTATAAATATCAGGCCGTACTTCTCCCAATGATCATAGCTTATTCACACTTTTAGCATACCCATCTCTCATATTGCTGTAAGTTAATTAATGTTAAGGAAATATGCTTACTGAGTTTTGGTTTCCTGCAACGCTGCATAACCGGATAAACGCTTGCGCTCAGCAGCATCAAACAACTGCTGCTCAAGTTGGTCTATCTGAATTTGCGCCTCTGCTGGATTGGCACTTTGATTTAGTAAGCGCTGTTTTTGCGTTTGATACTGAGTGAAGCGCTGATCAAAATTGGCATCTTCTTGATCGACTTGTGCCAGTCTCTCGGCCGCTGGTGCACCTACTAGCTCTCGACGCATATTGTATAGTGCTTCAGGGCTGGCACCTGCCGCTTTCATCTGGTCAGTACGAGCCATAAGCTCATTAAGATTGGCTTGCTGCATGATATTGGTTTTGATCGCACCATCTGGTAGACGGCTCACATAATCTTGTCTGGCAGCCTGTTTCTGTGCCTCACTCATTTGCTCATTTTGATTGATTCTGACCATCTCCATACTATAGTCATCATAACTATCGCTAGCACCAAAGAAGGCTTCGATGGTGGTTTTGTCAAAATACTGCTGACGTAAACTCGCCACATCCTGCTTTTGCTGAGCAATGGCATTCAAATCTAGCTCACCATTTTTGGTCGCTTGCAGTTGCAGATTGCCATAACGCTTTTCTATCTCAGGAAGCGCTTTGAGATACGCCACATATTTGCCAAAGATAGCGACCGCTTGGCTGGCAGCTGGCTCTGGCGTGTGGTGACGGATATAACTCTCGACACGCGCAAAAATAACGGCTTCGTCCTCCTCTCCTATTGCTGATAAAAAATAATCGAATAAACGCCGCAGACCTTCAGTGACGACTAACTGCTTGTTTTCATCGATGATGATTTCGCCGTCCACTTGCGTGCCCTTTAATGAGGCTGGCAAACGCTCTAACCCAGTGACAAATAAAGCATCGCTTTGAGCAAATGGTGCCTCAGCTTGAGTATTGCTTTGCGCCGTGGACAACGTACTCTCAGAGGTATCTGCAGAGGCAATGGACGCTGATTGTGCTGTCTCCATTCGTTGACTATCTGGCTTAAACCACACAATCACCGCCGCCGCGATGACTATGATGACCACAGCGATGATAGCGATTGGTAAATAGGCTGGACGGCGATTATTCGACATAGATGAGAGTTCTTTTTACAAGTCAGCTTAAAGGTTGGCGTTTTTTAGGCGATTGACCTGAGTACGATAGATAGATTTTGGCTCAGACTCGCCCCATGCGGTCAAACCTAATACCTGATCGGCTGAATCTAGATGGTTCATGATGTAGTTGTCACGAATCACATACCCAAGTCGGCTTGAGCAGACAGAGACCAGACCATCATTGGCATCAGATAAAAACGGTACGCCTGTTACTGCAAGCAGATAATCACTAGGGTCAAGGACGCTTGTGACTTGCCCAACGCCACTAAATGAATAATATTTGATACCGTTTGCAGAGGTACTGGTTGGCTGACCACAGTAACTTGTTGGCATTGCTGCGGGGAATTTGGCATTGAATTTGGCCGCACCATCGGTTGATAGCGCCATGAGTGCTTGCCAGCCATCTTGCGCTTGTATCTCTTTAAAACTGATGCCTGATCCCACATCTGTAAAGCCGCCAATCAAATTAAACACCCCTGATACCAGCTGTGTCGTAACGTTTGATGGCTCACCTGTGTCATTGTTTGGTTCAAGGACGTTTTTGACAAAATCGGCTGTTTTTGAGCCTTGCTCTGGGCTTGATACGGCGGTGACCGAGGCGACGTATTTTGGCGCAACGCCAGCGACATAGCGGATGTCTATACCGCCTTGACTGTGCCCAAACAAATTGACTTTTGGATCGCCTGAAATGGCAGTGATGGTTTTGACTTGCTGTAATAGCTGCTCGCCGCGGACTTCACTATTATTCACCGCTGATGTTTTGGTGGTGTACACCTCTGATCCACCTTTCATCAGCTCACTAGGAATCCCGTTGAAATAATCAATGACGCCAAATAATTTGGTAAAGCCGAAAAGTCCATGCGCCATGACCACTGGATACTGAGTTTTGGTATAATTAGAGGTAAAATACTTGCTGTCGACTAGCGTACAGCCATTGGCATTGGCACAATTATAGTATTGGCCTGCCGCTTGCGCTGAGGTGGTTTGCATTGTCATTAACAGTACACCAGTACTGATAGAGCCCAGTATTGGTAAAAAAGTGCGCGGCGTGAGCGCAGCACGAACGTACGAAAAGAGCGTCATAACAACATCCTTGTCATCATTAATGGTGAGTGCCTTTACCTCATAACATCGGCAAAGACTGCTGCTAATCCCTTTAGCATGCAAAATTACATTACTTCTATCTTTTACAAGATTCAACTAAATTGTCAAAATATGAATATATTATCGTGACTGGAGGGTCATAACGGCTCAAATGGGGCTGTAAAGCAACTATTGTCAATAATAATGATAGATTTAATATCACTTATCATAAAACTGCCATTCATCCATTTATGGTATAATCTCCCCACATTAAACCCATAATTATAAGACACAAGATGATGACTAAAAAATCCCTTATCCAGTCCCCAGAGGCCATAGAAAAAATGCGTGTGGCCGGCAAACTTGCCAGCGACGTCCTTGTCATGCTCGACGAACATGTCAAAGTTGGCGTCAGTACCGAAGCCCTCAACCAAATCGCTCATGACTATATCGTCAATGTGCAAAAAGCCATTCCTGCTCCGCTGAACTACAATGGCTTTCCTAAATCTATTTGTACCTCAGTCAACCACGTGGTCTGTCACGGCATCCCAACCGAAAGCAAGCTACTCAAAGATGGTGATATCATCAATATTGATGTGACCGTGATCAAAGACGGCTACTACGGCGACACCTCAAAAATGTGGATCGTCGGTAACGGCTCTATCATGGCGCAGCGTATCTGCAAAGTCGCACAAGACGCGCTATATGCTGGCATGAGTGTGGTCAAAAACGGCGCGCGTCTCGGTGATATTGGTGCAGCGATTCAAGCAGTGGTCGAGCCTGAGCGCTTTAGTATCGTCCGTGAGTTTTGTGGTCATGGCATCAGTGATGAATTCCACCATGAGCCACAAGTCATGCACTACGGCAAAAAAGGCACAGGCTTTGAGCTAAAAACGGGCATGACCTTTACCATTGAGCCGATGATTAACCAAGGCACGTGGCAGACTAAGATTTTGCCAGATGAGTGGACAGCGATTACCAAAGACCGCAAACTGTCCGCTCAGTGGGAGCATACGATGGTCGTAACCGACAATGGCTGTGAAGTATTTACCACGCGCCCTGAAGAAGATTTGAGTTTTTTGACACAGTAAGACCATAAAAGATCGCCTAGGCGGTCTTTTTTTTGGCCGATGGTTAGCGTGTATCGAGTTAGGACAGATTGAGTATTGTGCTTACTGGCTTTTTGTCTTTATACTCGATGATGTAATCCCTTATTGTGGTGCCTTTATTCATGCATGCTATTTGAGACTTTTATCAGCATTCAGTATGCTGTTGGTGCGCCGCTTTTTAGCCCAAACGTTTTATTTTTAAACTCTTAACTGGATAACACTCATGTTTACTTGTGATGTCGCTTCTATTGATCTAACGCCCCTACCGCTACTATCAAATGATACGGCGACAGATAACTCGCTGTTGTCAGAGCAAAATACGACAGATAAAGCGCTGCTTGGCATTCCTGAATGGCTGGCACAAATCAATGAGGATATCAGCCGTGCCCTTGAGCGTGGTGCCAATATCCGTCAATTGGTCGAAGCACGTGCCTGCGCGATTGATAGCTTACTCATTGCGCTATTCAAATGGTTTGAGCTAGATAAGACGGATTTGGCATTGTTTGCAACGGGTGGCTATGGACGCGGTGAGCTGTCGCTTTATTCAGATATTGATATCCTGCTGTTATCTCCTGACGAAATTGGCGCTGATGCCAGTAGTAAGATTGATAAATTGGTCGCATTGCTGTGGGATATCGGGTTGGAGCCTGCGCTGTCTGTACGTAGCGTCAACGATGCGTTAGAAGCTGCACTTGACCATACGATAGCCAGTGCCCAGCTCGAAGCTCGATTGTTAATCGGCAATGAAGCACTGCGAGATATGCCCATCCAAATCGTTAACAAGCAGTGGTCTCCTCGTGCCTTTTTTGATGTAAAAATGGAAGAGTCCAAGGCCCGTTATCTACAACATAATGCAACTGAGTATAATCTTGAACCCAATATCAAAACGGCCCCAGGTGGTTTGCGTGACATTCATATCATCGGCTGGGTGACCAAACGCTATTTTCGTGTGGGCAAGCTCTATGACTTGGTACAACAAAACTTTTTGACCGAAAAAGAGTTTGATGAGTTAAGCTTTGCAGAAGGCTATCTATGGCAGATACGGCATTATCTGCATGTGCTGACCGGACGTAACGAAAACAAGCTGTTGTTTGATTATCAGCGTGAGATTGCTCAATTAATGGGTTACGAGACCCAGCCAGATGACCAGCCCAATGCGGCCGTTGAACGCTTTATGCGTGATTACTATCGCTGTGCCATGCAAATATCAACGCTGTCTGAGATGCTGACCAACCACTATTATGAGACCATCATAGAGCCCAGCCTGCCTGATGATGAGCGCCCCAAAAAGCAGCCGATCAATGCAAGATTCAACCGTGTTGGTGATCATATTGCTATAGCGCACCATCGGGTTTTTGCTCAGCATCCTGAATCTATTTTAGAGATGTTCTTATTAATGGGTCAGCACGGTATCGACAAGGTTCGCACCCATACCTTGCGGGCGCTAAAAATTGCAGCACGCGGCATTGACCAGACCTATAGAGACAACCCTGTTCACAAAGCTTTATTTTTATCTAATCTAAAAGAGCAAAACTATCTGTTCCATCGTTTGCGCACCATGAATCGCTATGGGGTATTGGGCAACTATATTCCTGCTTTTGCGCAAGTCACGGGTCTGATGCAATATGATTTGTTCCATCGCTATACGGTGGACGCGCATACGTTATTTTTGATTCGAATTTTGCACCGCTTTACCGATCCTATGTTTTCTGAAGAGTTTCCACTGGTCAGCACTATTTTTCAGCGCATCGAACGCAAAGAAATTTTGGTACTGGCCGCGATGTTCCATGATATCGCCAAAGGTCGTGGCGGCGACCATAGCGAGCTTGGTCAGACAGAGTCCATTGAGTTTTGTCTGTCACATGGCATGAGCTTAGCCGACGCCAATTTGGTTGGCTGGCTGACTCGCTACCATCTATTAATGTCGATTACCGCACAGAAAAAAGACATCTCAGACCCTGAGGTGGTGACTGTCTTTGCAGACCTTATCGGTAATGTGACGCACTTGAATCACTTGTATGTACTGACGGTTGCTGATATGAATGCAACCAACCCGCAGCTTTGGAACAGCTGGCGGGCAACGCTGATGAAACAGTTATATTCTCAAACGCGGCGTATTCTGCGCGCCGATATTGATGCGCCGACCAATCGCCAGGATATGATCAGTGCCACTCGTGCGCAGGCGCTCGCGATGCTAGACAATGTCAATAACCAGCACATGAATCGCGAGGAAGTGTTACGTCTGTGGGACGATTTGGGCGATGAGTACTTTTTGCGAGAGATTGCAGAAGACATCTTGTGGCACACCGAAGCCATCTTGAACCATCCACCGATTGGGCTTGCTTCTAATGCGGATAGTCCGCCACTGGTGGTTTTGCGTGAGCATCGCGAGCTGGCACTGGATGCGGTACAGGTATTTGTCTATACCCAAGATCAGACAAATTTGTTTGCTGTGACAATGGCGGTGTTCGATCAGATGAATCTTGACGTATTAGATGCGCGTATCATTACAGCGACTCGCGACTTTGCTCTGGATTCTTATGTGCTGCTAGATCCTAGTGGTACGCTGTTGGTCGATGAAGACAGTCAGCAAGAACTTAAACAGCGCCTGATTAATGCCTTTAAAGATCCAACAGTACTAAAGCTCACCAACAAACGTATGCCACGTCAGCTCAGGCATTTTGAAGTGGCTACGGTGATTAACTTTGAGTTTAATGAGGCATCTGACCAGCATATCATGAGCTTAGAGACACTGGATCAGCCAGGACTCTTGGCTCGGGTTGGACAGATATTTTTGCAGGAGCAAATTGAGGTTCATGCGGCTCGTATTACGACCTTAGGCGAGCGCGCAGAAGATATGTTTTATATCAGTGACCAAAATGATAAGCCCTTATCTGCTGAACGACTTGATGCGTTAAAATCAGCACTGCTCGCCAGCCTAGCGACCAAAAGAGAAAACAACGTGGTTTATAGCTATTAATTGAATGACAACATCTTTGATGACAAGGGCGCGCTTTACAGCGTGCTCTTGTATATTATATTGTCCGCATGTTCTATCAGCTCTACATCAGCAAGCTCTGGTGGCAAAACACCTACTTCAAGTAGCTGCTGCTCCATGATTAATCGTCCAGCCTTGATTTCTTTTTGTAATAAGCAATGCAAGCTTGATAAATGAAACTCGCCATTAAGATAGTCACCCAGCTGCCTCAAAGAAATAGGCGACTTGGCATGCACGTCAGGATACAGACTATCCTCTGCCAAAATAATCATTTCATTGAACGTCTCTTCACGCATCAGTTCATCATTGTCTATCTCATCCTGCAACTTATTCGCCAGACGGCCTTTCGCTGCAAGAATACCAACAAAAAATATAGTCTGTAAGATAAATAAAGCAATGTATTGCCACAAAGATAACGATAGATTCAACATATTATTTAGCAGCATCAGCGCCATGGCGACAACCACGTAACCAACCAACTGCCATAATAACCACATGATCAAGCTATTTTCGCCATACCAAAAGATTTTCTTCTCTTGATGCTCAATCAATTGCCGCCTCGCCTGCCACCAGCACGCTTCACGTTCTTTTAGCAGCGCATATACGTTAATAGGGTGCACACCTGCATCAGGAATGTCATTATTGATATTTTTAGCGATGAAGTTATTATGATTTAGTGCACTAGGCATATCAAACTGTCCTTAAAATGATCTGTCTCTGGCACTGACAGTCATCTTTTATATTGTTATAAGTTATCAGACGCGGAGCGTTCAATGCGCTTTGTAAGTACGACTGAATGGGCTATGATAAGGTCAGCCGTTCAAGCACAATAAATTCGCATTCACGTTATGAGAAGAAAAAGGCAAAAGAGGTATTACACTGCTCTAATGTAAATTTTCTTTATAACTTTATTATTAATTGTCTATTATAGTTATCACACTTATGAATCACAACTTAAAGCATCTACATCCTTATCCCTTTGCCAAGATGGCAACCTTACTCGCTGACAGCATACCTGCCGACGGTTACAGCGAAATCAAACTGGGTATTGGTGAGCCAAAACATGAGCCACCAGCATTTGTACTGGACGTACTACGCGAAAACTTGGACAAAATAAGTCGTTATCCGACCACCAATGGTATGTTTGAGTTACGTCAGACGATTGCGCACTGGTTAGAGAAGCGTTTTTTTCTTAGCCATGTCGATGCCAACACCCAAGTTTTGCCAGTGATGGGTACTCGCGAGGCCATTTTTAGCTTTGTACAAGCCGTCATAAATCATGATACCGCTGATAACGAAAGCACGTCCTCTTCAGCCTCTAATGCCTCGCCTTTGGTTGTTATGCCCAATCCGTTCTATCAAATATATGAAGGTGCAGCAATATTGGCACAAGCGACGCCCCATTTTGTTCCCTGTACGTTAGACAATGACTTTAAGGGGGATTATCGCGCGGTGCCAAAAGACGTTTGGGCACGCACGCAGCTTGTATTTGTCTGTAGTCCGAATAACCCAACGGGTTCGGTTATGACTATGGAGGATTGGGAATATCTCATTCGTTTATCAGACCAATACGGTTTTGTCATTGCCAGCGACGAGTGCTATAGCGAGCTGTATTTTGATACTGCTCCGATTGGCTTACTGCAAGCTTGCGCGAATCTGGGTCGCCGTAATTTCAAAAACTGTATCGTATTCCATTCGTTATCCAAACGCTCGAACCTACCTGGTTTACGCTCTGGGTTTGTGGCGGGCGATGCCAAGATTTTGCAGTCTTATTTGCAATATCGTACTTACCAAGGCTGTGCGATGCCGATACCGCATCAGCTTGCCTCTATCGCTGCGTGGCAAGATGAAAAGCATGTCGCACACAATCGCGCCCTTTATCAAGAAAAGTTCGCGCTATGGATGTCAGAGCTTGGCGAGTTGCTAGATTTGCGCATGCCAGAAGCTGGATTTTATTTTTGGATAAAAGTACCTGAACCGTTCGATGGCGATGATGAAGTATTTGTCAAAGCATTATACGAGCAGGCCAATATCCATGCATTGGCAGGACGCTACTTGTCACGCGAGGTTGATGGGAATAATCCTGGAAAAGGCTATGTCCGTGTTGCTTTGGTCGCGAGTGTCGAGGAGAGCCGCGAAGCAATCAGTCGTATTCGAAAGTTGCTGGCGGCATAAACAGCCACTCAAAAAGCTTTTATCTTAAGCTAATAAAGCAGCCTCTAATAACCACAATATAAATAGGGTTATTAGAGGCTTTTTGCATGAATAGTGCTATAGTAAAGTCTCTACTGCAAAATATACCATCAAGGATGATGCCATGCCCCATCTTGACTTTACCCAGCCGCCCTTTGACGTACTGAGTCTAGCTGAACGTCAAAGCATCAGAAAAAACACGAAAATCCGCTATCTTGCTAGAGATGAGATCCTACCCGCAGCAGACTTGCAGTATCTATATGTGGTCATCAAAGGACAAATTGAGCAATCACTGGGTGGTGAATTTGTCGCCTCTTATTTGGGCAGCAACCATTCTGATGAGCCAAACAATAATGACTGGTTTGATAGTCGCCGCTTACCTGAGTCACTCATAAAAAATGGTGTGCCAGAAAGTAAAAACACGCCTATACAGCCGTACCAGTTTCGGGCCAGTGAGGAGACATTGCTACTACAAGTCGATGGTGCCACTGTCGATAAAATCAGCGCGCAAAATCATCTGGTACGCCAAATGCTATCAGACAAGCTACCCGAAAGACTAAAGGCATTGCGACAGCGCCGTAGCAACAAAGCCCTAAACCCTGCTGGCTATACCCATCAACAAGAAGTGCAGCAAATCATGCTGCAACCTGTCATCGACGTCCATTTATTGCCAGTACATATTGTCGATGCCAATAACAGCTTGTACGAAGCTGCGCATATCATGACCAAGGCTGGGCTAAAACACGTACTGGTACGACCGCTGAACTATGTAGAAAATATACGAGACACTGAGCAGCCAAAACTGCTATTAGGCATTCTCACCGATACGGATATTTGCCGCGCTGTGAGTGACAGACAAGATCCCGCTATTACGCTTTGCCAGCGCTATACCAATTTTAACCTACGTACGATCAAGGCCACTGACGAGATTGGCGATGCGTTGCTCACTATGACTCGCTATCGCATTCACAGGCTGCCGGTCATTGATAGCAGTGGTGATGTCGTCGGTGTACTTGGACAAAGCGATATGCTCGCCCACATTGGTCATCACTCACAGCTTATTAGTATTCAAATCGAGCAAGCAACCGATCTATCAAGCCTAGATACCGCAGTCGAGCTTATCGGTCGCTATATTCGTGCGCAGCATCAAAACGGTGTCAAAATCGGTAATATCAGCCGCATGGTACAGACGTTGAATGCGCAAGTATTTACCAAGCTCTGGCAGCTGATCATACCTGATGAAGTGATAAGCAATACTTGTCTCATCGTCATGGGCTCAGAAGGTCGCGGCGAGCAAATCATGCGTACCGATCAAGATAACGCACTAATCATTCGTGATGGCTATACGCATCCGGATTTGGCACAGTTTGCCGATACCTTTAATAATCACTTGGCAACGCTTGGCTATCCACTATGCGATGGCAATATCATGATGACCAATTCCATGTGGCGACAACCGCTCAGGCAGTTTACCGCGCAGATCTCCTCATGGTTTAGGAACACTGACCCCATGCATGGCATCTACTTGTCCGCCATAATGGATGGCGAATACGTCTGCGGTGATGAAACCCTACTTACACAGGTACGTCAGCATTTAAGAATGGCTCACAGACAAGCCGATCCAATGTTTATCCGGCAATTTGCCCGTGCAGCATTGCAGTTTGGCGATGTCAATCAGTGGTGGCAAAAGTTTGTACCTTTGATAGGGGGTAAATCTATATCAGCAGATATTGATCTAAAAAAAGCAGGGATCTTTCCATTGGTTCATGGTATTCGTACGTTGGCATTAGAAAATGATGTGCTCGATGTGCCTAGCAGTAAAGATCGCCTAAAGGCATTGGTGCAGTCTCATGCCCTGACCCAAGAGCGCGCCGATACATTATTGGAGGCGCTTGAGTTTTTTATGGCGCAGCGGCTATCCGTAGCACTGTCGACCGAGGACAAGCAGGCAAGGCAAGTCGATCCAACGACACTAACCGCACTAGAACGCGACCTGCTTAAAGAATGTCTGGCCGTGGTAAAAAGTTTTAAAAATCAGCTGCGTCAACACTATCAGTTAGAAATAGCATAAATATAGCAATAGAATAAATAAATGGATGATCAACATGAGCTGGTTACAGCAGTTATCTTGCGCTTGGCAAAAGACGCAGCTACAGCGTCCGGAGCTGGCATCAATGTTCACCACACCGTCGGCTGAGCAGTGGGTAGCGATTGACTGTGAAATGACTGGCCTGAACCCCAAAAAGCACCATTTATTATCCGTGGCAGCGATACATATCAATGGCAATACGATCGATACGGGTAATGGCATGCACTTAGTTTGCAGACCGCCTGTAATGCCAGATCGGGATACAATTGTCATTCATGGTCTGCGTACTGCTGATGTCGAGCATGGCATGAGTTATGACGAGATGCTGGCTCTTTTGTTACCTTTTATTGATAACCGACCCATCGTCGGATTCTGCCCGCAGCTCGACATGGTATTTTTGAACCCTTTGGTCAAACGCTATATGGGAACGACCTTGCCCAACAAAGTCATCGATGTGCGTCAATTATACAGTCGACGTATGGGCGACCGTACGCAAGGTATTCCCAATCAAACGCAGCATTTGACTAATATTCTGGCGCATTATGGTATTCCTGAGCTTGGCGCGCATGACGCTTATAACGATGCAATAATGACGGCGATGGCATTTTTGCATGTACGCTAGCCTTTATTATTGACGATAAAATTGAGCTTCTGAGAGCATATGCGAAAACAGCAACTCATGTTACCATAAGCAGTTTTTGCCACCTGATGAAAGATGCTCATGCGATACCGTTCAAAGCGCGACCATCAGTCGCCCATTACTGCCAAAACTGCCGCAATCTGTAGCCGTGTATTACCCTCTCACTTATCTAATAAACGTCTGCCTACCCTCACGCTATTCGCCGCGATGATCATAGCGCCTGCTTATGCACAGCCGGCTCTACCAGCCCCCATTGAAGCAGCATTGTCACGTGCCAATCTGACAGCGTCTGATATCAGTCTTATCGTAACGCCTGTGGGTGACAAAAATGCCAGTCGACTGCCCGCGTCTGTGCAAGTGATTGATAGCCGTGATACGGATCGCCAATCGACGCGACCCTCTGACTATAACGCTGTGACTGCTAATGAAAACAATAGCAGCCAAAACGTGACAAAGACAGATAACCTAGCGACCAACATCACCACTCATACTGACTCACAAAGCGCGCTAATCATTATTGAACAGCGTACGATTGAACAGCATGAGCGAAAAATACATACGTATACTGATGATCCTTATACGTATCAGAGTGTAGAGAGCATACCGACGGTTGTACCTGATGAGAACCCTTCCCTTACTAATGATGACAATAGCGCGGTGAGCACGGATAATGCCTCGGTAAAAATCTCCTTTTCACCACTATTGAATCATCAGCCTGATGTACCGCGTACGCCTGCCAGCACCATGAAGTTGGTACCCACTTTTATCGCGCTTGATACATTGGGGGCAGACTTTGTATGGTATACACGCGTCTATCATACTGGTATTGTCATCGGCGACCGTCTACATGGTGATTTAATCATTCAAGGCAGCGGCGACCCTAAGATGACTCATGAGCGATTAAAGCAGCTCCTTTATCAAGTGCAAGCAGCGGGTATTCGCCATATCAATGGCGATATCATCGTTGATAGCAGCATTTTTGAGTCGGTGAGCAAGGATCCTGCCGCCTTTGACAATGCGCCACTGCGTCCTTACAACGCCAGTCCAGATGGGTTTTTGGTGAACTTTAGCACCGTCGGTATCAATACTCACCCTTTGGACAACGACCACGCAAGCTTGACTTATAAGCCGCGACTGGCTAACTATCAACTCCCTAATAAGATCCGCACACGTGACGCGGCTTGCGGACAGGTAAGCTACAGCCTATCGCCGCAGTGGCAAGCGGAGCGGCTAGCACTCAATGCCAGCCTGCCAAAAAGCTGCGGTGAGCATGTGTTTTATGTGGCGTATCCTGATGCCAAAACGTTTGCCGCACACGTCATTGCTGCTAAATGGCAAGCGCTTGGCAATACACTGAGCGGACAAGTGATCTCACAAGAAACCCCTTACGATGCCAAAAATACTTCAAAATTAGTACATGGTCTCACGGCTATTACCATGTCGCCTTTGCCTATGGTCAGCTATCCTTCATTGGACTTAACGCAGCAAATTTATGACATCAATCATTTTTCAAACAATGTCATGACAGAGCAAGTTGCCTTATCCATCGGCGCTTATGACACAACTAAGCGCGCCAATATGCCTGCTAAAAACAGCACGCAAAAGGCCGCCAGCTTGTACCAGTATCAGCCGATGCATACTGACTATCCTGCAGCGCTAACACACATCAGCCAATGGTGGCAAACCAACCTAAGCACACCGCCACCTTATTTGACCAATGGCTCGGGACTCTGCCGCGACTGCACCATCACCGCTGCCAATCTAAGCGAGCTGTTGACTTACGCTTATAATCATCCAAGCTTTGATGCGTATGTAGACTCGTTAGGTATCGCTGGAGTCAGTGGCACCATTGCCGCTCATAGTGAGCGACTACCTGACTCAGCAGCGATTGGCCGAGCGTGGATAAAAACAGGCACATTAAATAACGTCACCTCAATGGCAGGCTATGTCAAAGGATTATCAGGTCAAGACTATGTCGTTGTGGGTATGATTAATACAGATCAAGCGCTCAATCCTTATACGGCAAGACCTGTATTAGATGCAGTACTTGACTGGACCGCTCAGCGCTAATGGTTTTGCTAAAGCGATGCTTAGTAAGCAGTAGTAAAGCAGCAGCAGATATTTTGACGCCAGTGGTATGATTATTTGCACAGCAATTATGACTGCTATGTTTATGAATACATTTTTAAAACTTTTATTTTTACCTTTATAAAGGCAAGCTTATGTCACGCCAGACAACCAATCTCAGTAAGCCTCGCACGCTTGCGTCAAGTCAGCCTAAACTGGCGCAATATATTGGGTTTTTCGCCATTGGTTACATCCTTGCCAGCGCCATATTTATGATGATTCAGACCAAGATTGCGCTTAATTCGCAACTGGTCATGGTCGTCTCTATCATCGTCGGTGCTTATATTGCGGTCAGCAAATTCATCAAGCATCAGCAGCGTGCTTTGGCTAAAAATGAAATCAACCGGCTCATGTTTGGCGGTGTTGCGGTGGTTTGGTTATTGACGGTCCTTTATTTTTTAGCCATATGGTTTTGGTTATTTGATGGGGTTAGCCGTGAGGTATTACTCGAGATGGCTATGGCGCGGCCTTTGCCCTTGCTTTCTTCATTGGTGCTGATGCTGGTATTCACCTTGGTCAGTACGCGTATCAGCCTATGGGCCATCAACCATTTCTTGAACCCTGCTCCCAAAACAGTATGAACACAGCCAACTATCTACAACGAGCATAACCGACCACCTACAAGGTAATACAAAGTTTTCTCCTACTCATAGGTAAAATCCGTTAGGCTAACTTTGAGCAGTCAAATTTTAGCGGTTATTTGTTTTACTTTATAATAGGAGCAAACATCATGGAAACGGTTTTTTTTGACAACATAGATAAGCTCGGTCGCATTGTTTTAACGACTGTTATGATCTACGTGTTGATTGTGTTGGTGACCAAAGCCTCTGGTAAACGATCGACGTCACAGCTCAATAACTTTGACTGGATCGTGACCGTCATGATTGGCTCATTGGGTGCCAGTACCATTTTGCTCAAAAACATCCCTTTCATCGAAGGGGCTTCGTCGATATTGGTACTCTATCTCTTACAGTTTTTGATAACCAAATACGCCTCTATCTCACCGCAATTTAGCAGTGTTATTCTGTCTGATCCACGTATTGTCTTTTATCAAGGGCAGTTTTTGCCAGAAGCGATGCGTGCCGAGCGCCTGACTCGTCAAGAGATCGAATGTGCGATGCGCGCTGAAGGGGTCAATAATTTTGATGATATCGAAGCCATTGTCTTCGAGTCTGATGCCAAACTCAGCGTGATTCCAAAACAACGCCAAGCCGATACGAGTGATGATGAGCAGGATGTAGATCACAGCGTGTCAGAGACCATTACCCCTTTGATGTAGTGATTAGATACTTGAGCACTGATGGCTATCAATACTCAGATTCAGTGCTCGAATGTAAAAATTTTTCAATTTAAAAAATGGTACGTACTATGAAGGTTAGAATTTTGACCGTTGGCAATAAGATGCCTAGCTGGGTGCAAACAGGTTTTGATGAGTATTTTAAGCGTATTCAGCCCATGCTGAGCACAGAGATTATAGAGATTGCCGCTGCAAAACGGGCAAAAAACCCATCAGATGCCAATCTAGCACAGTACCGTGAGCAAGAAGGTCAAGCGATATTGGCCGCTCATAATGCCGCGAGCCGTGAGCAATTATGGGTACTAGACGTCAAAGGTAAGATGATTTCAACGGAAGGATTGGCTGATAAACTCGCTGATGGTATGCAGCAAGGTGATGATATTGCGTTGGTCATCGGCGGTGCAGATGGTGTATCACCAGCAGTGTTAGCAAAAGCCGACGCAAAGTTATCATTATCAGCACTGACATTGCCGCATCCGCTGGTACGCGTGGTACTAATGGAGCAGCTATACCGCGCGATGAGTATCAATAACAACCACCCTTATCATCGCGGTAATTAACCAAACCCCAAGCTTTTTTTGATTCTTAGATTAACACACCAAGTGCAACGCTAATTAATATTATAGAACGCCTGCATAGGCGTTTTAAACCCTAATCGTTTTCTTGGTCTGTTGTTTAGTTTGTTCTCAATGTCCTGTATTTCATTATCAG
>Ga0207918_100002_pt1 | contig 179087 bp, 147 predicted proteins | sample DeeseametaMP0440_FD_184211 | JGI IMG/M metagenome (GOLD analysis project Ga0207918, IMG submission 184211) | Marine microbial communities from the Deep Atlantic Ocean - MP0440 (SPAdes) | ecosystem: Environmental > Aquatic > Marine > Oceanic | place: East of Rio de Janeiro, Brazil, South... | reverse complement strand
TGTTGATTGAGGGCCTTCACTTGGTGTTCTTTAACAATGATAAGACTGTATTTCGACAGTTAGTTAGCTTTTTAACCCCTAAACCTATGAAAATCGGGTGGGGATGATTTTTTTGTCGTGTGCAGAGTCCTCACTTATAAGTTTCAATCCACGCACCCGTGATGGGTGCGAAAAAGACGCGATTGTTGGTCGTACTGACGCTGCTGTTTCAATCCACGCACCCGTGATGGGTGCGAACGGTTGTTGCCGCCGCCGTTCCAAGCGCTTTTGTTTCAATCCACGCACCCGTGATGGGTGCGAAGAGTTGCACGCGCTGGCCAAACTACGGACGGCCGTGTTTCAATCCACGCACCCGTGATGGGTGCGAATGCGTCTACGGGTTGTGTGGCGGGGTGCTGATTGTTTCAATCCACGCACCCGTGATGGGTGCGAACAGGTTTTTCCCGTAGCTCGTTGCAAGCATGGGTTTCAATCCACGCACCCGTGATGGGTGCGAACCGAGACTCGTGATGCTATCAGCGCAGCATTAGTTTCAATCCACGCACCCGTGATGGGTGCGAAAGATTAGATAACAATAGCCCTATTGATATAGAAGCATTAGTTTCAATCCACGCACCCGTGATGGGTGCGAATAACAAATAACGCTTGCTTAGCTTTTTATGTTGTTTCAATCCACGCACCCGTGATGGGTGCGAATGGTTCGGTAGAGCGTGACTGTTCGGTATGGCAGGTTTCAATCCACGCACCCGTGATGGGTGCGAACCTATCGCGCTCAACAGTTGGCCGCATTTAGTGTTTCAATCCACGCACCCGTGATGGGTGCGAAGCCAATATTAGCATCATAATTTACTGACAAAATGTTTCAATCCACGCACCCGTGATGGGTGCGAAAAAGATATCATATGACCATAGCCGTTATAAGTGTTTCAATCCACGCACCCGTGATGGGTGCGAATATCCATGAGCAATACAAATCAAGCAAACAAAAGTTTCAATCCACGCACCCGTGATGGGTGCGAACAATCGCCTGGCACTACTGGCACAAGCCAGCAAGTTTCAATCCACGCACCCGTGATGGGTGCGAAAAGCGATTGCGCTAGGACGGCAACTAGGCAAAAGTTTCAATCCACGCACCCGTGATGGGTGCGAAACAATGTAATCTTGCGACGTCGTTACTAAAAAAAGGTTTCAATCCACGCACCCGTGATGGGTGCGAAGAATGCCAGTTCTCTTGATTCCCTAGCAATAACGTTTCAATCCACGCACCCGTGATGGGTGCGAACGAGGCAAAGACCTCAGCAGGTACATCAGCAGGTTTCAATCCACGCACCCGTGATGGGTGCGAATAATAGTCGCCTTGACAAAAACCACTAAAAGAGTTTCAATCCACGCACCCGTGATGGGTGCGAAAATAAAGATGAGATTTATACGTTATATAAATTATGTTTCAATCCACGCACCCGTGATGGGTGCGAATAAAAGCAGATGTTTTATTTTCTAATAATTCTAGTTTCAATCCACGCACCCGTGATGGGTGCGAAGCTATAGTTTTTAGATGCTCTGCTACCTTAGTAGTTTCAATCCACGCACCCGTGATGGGTGCGAACAGAAATGACTATACAATATCACAGCTTAGTAGTTTCAATCCACGCACCCGTGATGGGTGCGAAGCAATAGCAGTATGATAGCTTTACATAAATTAGTTTCAATCCACGCACCCGTGATGGGTGCGAAGCAATAGCAGTATGATAGCTTTACATAAATTAGTTTCAATCCACGCACCCGTGATGGGTGCGAATTAAATTCTCAGTATCATTACTATCATTATAAGGTTTCAATCCACGCACCCGTGATGGGTGCGAATTACAATGACTATCAAGGCAATAGCGGTTATATAGTTTCAATCCACGCACCCGTGATGGGTGCGAAAAAGGCTTGCGTATCTTGTTTGAGTCATTAGAAGTTTCAATCCACGCACCCGTGATGGGTGCGAAGCTATAGTTTTTAGATGCTCTGCTACCTTAGTAGTTTCAATCCACGCACCCGTGATGGGTGCGAAATCCATGCGGTCAAAAGCTTTAAACTCATCAATGTTTCAATCCACGCACCCGTGATGGGTGCGAATCATTAGAAGAAATGGCTACTGATTGTCAAATGTTTCAATCCACGCACCCGTGATGGGTGCGAAAAAGGTGATATCTCAGGCTTTACCAATGCGCTAGTTTCAATCCACGCACCCGTGATGGGTGCGAAGTGAGTACAATCCAAGTGATTTCGATATCTTTACAGTTTCAATCCACGCACCCGTGATGGGTGCGAAAGATGATTATGGCGCTATGCTAGTTAGCGGAGAGTTTCAATCCACGCACCCGTGATGGGTGCGAAACATGCGCTTACGACGCAATATGCAGTGTCGATGTTTCAATCCACGCACCCGTGATGGGTGCGAAGCCGTTTGTAAAACAAGGAGAGTGATGTGAGTGTTTCAATCCACGCACCCGTGATGGGTGCGAATGCGTTAGCTCGTCTGTTATTTCTAGGTCAGCAAGGTTTCAATCCACGCACCCGTGATGGGTGCGAAGGATCCCCACCGAACGCATCAACGCCTTTGAAGTTTCAATCCACGCACCCGTGATGGGTGCGAATACCGACCTCGATTGCCGGGCCATCGTCAATAGAGTTTCAATCCACGCACCCGTGATGGGTGCGAAAGTTGCTGGCTGTGTCTGTGCGTCCTAGTGCCAAGTTTCAATCCACGCACCCGTGATGGGTGCGAATTTTTGTAGTCGTCGTCGTGTAGGAATATCTTGTTTCAATCCACGCACCCGTGATGGGTGCGAATATATGCGTGATTAACGGCATTGAGCGCAAGGTGTTTCAATCCACGCACCCGTGATGGGTGCGAACGCATCTGGCTGGTATCAATCAACGGCTTGCTTGTTTCAATCCACGCACCCGTGATGGGTGCGAATTTATCGATGTTATCTGTACTGCTAATGGATTTGTTTCAATCCACGCACCCGTGATGGGTGCGAACGTAGAAGTTGATGGTGATGACGCTAACACTGGCGTTTCAATCCACGCACCCGTGATGGGTGCGAACTCGCGTATTTGGTGGGACGTTTGGCGGCCGTGTTTCAATCCACGCACCCGTGATGGGTGCGAATCATCGTTCTAATGTCGCGCAAGACGTGAGAATGTTTCAATCCACGCACCCGTGATGGGTGCGAAATTACCGCCGAGTCCGACTAAGCGCGGTGATTGGTTTCAATCCACGCACCCGTGATGGGTGCGAATCACAGGCGATGCAACAGGCACTTTTATCGACGGTTTCAATCCACGCACCCGTGATGGGTGCGAACCTATTGTCGTGACCAACCGTGATGCGATTGAGGTTTCAATCCACGCACCCGTGATGGGTGCGAACAATGACGCATCAACTAAATGCGGACGCTCCAAGTTTCAATCCACGCACCCGTGATGGGTGCGAAGAGAACGGGCGCGTAGTTGTTAGCAGAATGGGCGTTTCAATCCACGCACCCGTGATGGGTGCGAACTTTAATGTTGCCGATTTATCTTAGCAATAGCGGTTTCAATCCACGCACCCGTGATGGGTGCGAACTACCGCCTACTGATACGCTCAACGTACCCACTGTTTCAATCCACGCACCCGTGATGGGTGCGAAAGCGGCCTTTACATCTTCCCATCGTTCAATAGGGTTTCAATCCACGCACCCGTGATGGGTGCGAATTTTATAGTGGTAAAACACTCTGTATGTCCGCCGTTTCAATCCACGCACCCGTGATGGGTGCGAATTTTGAATGACTGACTGTATTGCCCAGCATGAGTTTCAATCCACGCACCCGTGATGGGTGCGAAGGCGGTTGCCCACACTGCAAACAATTTAAAAAAGTTTCAATCCACGCACCCGTGATGGGTGCGAATTAAAATGGGTGGGGGGAGGTGATTTCATTTTGTTTCAATCCACGCACCCGTGATGGGTGCGAAGCTATCCGACCGACTCCATGCGCCCCATGCGAGTTTCAATCCACGCACCCGTGATGGGTGCGAATTGTTGACCGTTTTGAGCAGATGCACACTGATAAGTTTCAATCCACGCACCCGTGATGGGTGCGAATATTAGCAAGTTTGATGGTAGTTATATCACTCTCGTTTCAATCCACGCACCCGTGATGGGTGCGAACACAAGTTGGCTGCAATCTCTATCTTTACTGATGTTTCAATCCACGCACCCGTGATGGGTGCGAAAAGTCGCTAACTGGCGCACAACTCATTATGTCGGTTTCAATCCACGCACCCGTGATGGGTGCGAATGAGAGGTGATAAGCGATGGCACTTAAAGCACGTTTCAATCCACGCACCCGTGATGGGTGCGAAAAAAAAATAGGTATATTTAGGGTACGCTGAACAGTTTCAATCCACGCACCCGTGATGGGTGCGAAGCATCAATGTTCATGAACATGGCGATGAACCCTGTTTCAATCCACGCACCCGTGATGGGTGCGAAAAAAACGCTTGAGGATAAATTTGATAACTTATCAGTTTCAATCCACGCACCCGTGATGGGTGCGAAGATTATATGGGTAATGGCGGGGATGGGTATTTAGTTTCAATCCACGCACCCGTGATGGGTGCGAAAGCTGCTTGCTGTGTCTGTGCGTCCTAGGGCTAAGTTTCAATCCACGCACCCGTGATGGGTGCGAATATTAGCAAGTTTGATGGTAGTTATATCACTCTCGTTTCAATCCACGCACCCGTGATGGGTGCGAAACGTTAAAGGCTTTGTTGCTATGCGACTTTACAGTTTCAATCCACGCACCCGTGATGGGTGCGAACTGAGTTGTCAAAGATTGTGCTTGAGGCAAAAGTTTCAATCCACGCACCCGTGATGGGTGCGAAGTTTTGGCTTGGGTTGTGGCTCAGGCTTAGGCTCGTTTCAATCCACGCACCCGTGATGGGTGCGAAACTTACCCATTCTATTGGCACTTCAAAGAGCACGGTTTCAATCCACGCACCCGTGATGGGTGCGAACTTGCAAAAACAACTACTACAAAATCTTTGCTGTTTCAATCCACGCACCCGTGATGGGTGCGAATCGAGATTGCTGTTAGATCAACTGAGCAGTTAGTTTCAATCCACGCACCCGTGATGGGTGCGAAATGATTGGGCGTATATATGGATATGCCATTTTTTGTTTCAATCCACGCACCCGTGATGGGTGCGAAAACCATCATTGCGGCGGCTTCTTTTTTATCAGCAAGTTTCAATCCACGCACCCGTGATGGGTGCGAATCGGTCGGGATCACCACGTTTTGCCATGTTGGGGTTTCAATCCACGCACCCGTGATGGGTGCGAAAGCATTACCTCGATGTTATCGAGAGCGATCCTGTTTCAATCCACGCACCCGTGATGGGTGCGAACATAGGTGCGTGCTGGGTGCCAGTGGGGGCAGCGTTTCAATCCACGCACCCGTGATGGGTGCGAACGACGTACGCATAGCGATAGCGACGTTTACCATCGTTTCAATCCACGCACCCGTGATGGGTGCGAAGTATTTAGACACCAAAGCAGATCATGACGTCATGTTTCAATCCACGCACCCGTGATGGGTGCGAATTGATACATACGGCGTACTTTTGGCGCTATGCTGTTTCAATCCACGCACCCGTGATGGGTGCGAATCGTAACCCGTTTCTTGTATGTCATATTTTGATGTTTCAATCCACGCACCCGTGATGGGTGCGAACTTTTAGTGTGGCACTTGCAAGATGACTTTGATCCGTTTCAATCCACGCACCCGTGATGGGTGCGAAATGGCAATCCAAACTTTGAAAACGTCGAATGGGTTTCAATCCACGCACCCGTGATGGGTGCGAATGCACAGACGCAATACTTCGAGGCAGAGGCAGCGTTTCAATCCACGCACCCGTGATGGGTGCGAAAGGCCCTGCTCATGTAGTGCACGGACGCATCTGTTTCAATCCACGCACCCGTGATGGGTGCGAAGGCAGGGATTGCGTATGTCAAAGTATCGTTACACGTTTCAATCCACGCACCCGTGATGGGTGCGAAAACTTGAGCGATTACATTGTTGTGGGTAACGAGTTTCAATCCACGCACCCGTGATGGGTGCGAAGTAAAGCGGTTTTTAGCCCATTCATTGTAGATACGTTTCAATCCACGCACCCGTGATGGGTGCGAAGATATTACGTTTGGCACAGCAATGCTCAATCCTGTTTCAATCCACGCACCCGTGATGGGTGCGAACTACAAGCACAGCAAGCACTCGAAACGATTGATTGGTTTCAATCCACGCACCCGTGATGGGTGCGAACAGAGATGGATGAATATGTCATCGTTGGTGGTGTTTCAATCCACGCACCCGTGATGGGTGCGAATAAGTCATCAATCACCAATAATGGGAATTTAGAGTTTCAATCCACGCACCCGTGATGGGTGCGAAGCGATGATTATGTTTTGTATGATGCAGACATGGAAGTTTCAATCCACGCACCCGTGATGGGTGCGAACCTTATTGGCTGGCGTGTAATTGATGTTTTCAAGTTTCAATCCACGCACCCGTGATGGGTGCGAAAATTGACCGAGGTTGCCAATTCCTCACGATCGGGTTTCAATCCACGCACCCGTGATGGGTGCGAACAACAAGTATGATGAAGATCTACTAAAAGCGGTGTTTCAATCCACGCACCCGTGATGGGTGCGAAGGGCGGCTTGGACGGTAGCGTTAATATAGCTGGTTTCAATCCACGCACCCGTGATGGGTGCGAAAGAGGTCAAGAGTCAAACGTTGGCAAATCTGCTGTTTCAATCCACGCACCCGTGATGGGTGCGAAATCAACACCACTACCGTATAAACATCACTAAATGTTTCAATCCACGCACCCGTGATGGGTGCGAACTTGTGGGTTTAAGATAACGGTCTCAGGGGGCAAGTTTCAATCCACGCACCCGTGATGGGTGCGAACAACTAAGGCTGCTTGTTTAATATCACGCATAGGTTTCAATCCACGCACCCGTGATGGGTGCGAACCGTGCAAGCTTGATAGTATCGACAGGCAAGCGTTTCAATCCACGCACCCGTGATGGGTGCGAAAAAAAACCGCCCATTAAGGCGGTTAATTGATAGTTTCAATCCACGCACCCGTGATGGGTGCGAACTTGATCCTACCGATGATCCTGATCAGGTGTGCGTTTCAATCCACGCACCCGTGATGGGTGCGAAGCCTATTTGCAAACGCAACCTTCGCTTCATCTGTTTCAATCCACGCACCCGTGATGGGTGCGAATCTGTTGTTTTTGAATATAGGTGGTTAATTATGGTTTCAATCCACGCACCCGTGATGGGTGCGAACTGTCATAAACAATAAGCCTAAAAAATCTCAAAGTTTCAATCCACGCACCCGTGATGGGTGCGAACTTATGAGCAAGATGACTTTCGATGCGCTTAACGTTTCAATCCACGCACCCGTGATGGGTGCGAACGTGCCCTGACGCAACGGACGTGCGGCTACTTGGTTTCAATCCACGCACCCGTGATGGGTGCGAATCGCGGTTAATCGTAACGGTGAGTGCTGGGGTTTTGTTTCAATCCACGCACCCGTGATGGGTGCGAATTTGTAGTAGTCAGCGCCGTCCAGTTCTCTGTGGTGTTTCAATCCACGCACCCGTGATGGGTGCGAACGAGCGAGATAAGCTGATAAAAGCGGTAAACAAGTTTCAATCCACGCACCCGTGATGGGTGCGAAGATGAGGCTTGCGGTATCGATGATGCCGTGATGGTTTCAATCCACGCACCCGTGATGGGTGCGAAGCCGCAACCCAGCTCAAAATAGGAACCGTACCAGTTTCAATCCACGCACCCGTGATGGGTGCGAAAAAGATTTGGGCAGCAGATCGATTATTTTCTAAGTTTCAATCCACGCACCCGTGATGGGTGCGAAAGTCTTTCCTCATGAATAAAGAGCTTATCAATGTTTCAATCCACGCACCCGTGATGGGTGCGAAAAGCTGTCAGGCAACCTGATTGGACCAGACCGAGTTTCAATCCACGCACCCGTGATGGGTGCGAACGTCATTAATTGCCATACGTCGGGTGCTAACTGTTTCAATCCACGCACCCGTGATGGGTGCGAACAAGCAATTTGACATACCAAAAGGCACGTTTGAGTTTCAATCCACGCACCCGTGATGGGTGCGAATAAGCGCTGGGCATACCGATATCGATTTTGATAGTTTCAATCCACGCACCCGTGATGGGTGCGAAAGGTGACATACCCATACATAAGCCCAATCATTAGTTTCAATCCACGCACCCGTGATGGGTGCGAAGACTATCGCCTACTTGCAACTGATGCCCAATAGAGTTTCAATCCACGCACCCGTGATGGGTGCGAACTAAATTCATTGCTGATGGCAACCTTGCCGCACAGTTTCAATCCACGCACCCGTGATGGGTGCGAAGCCGAAAGGTGATGTGACAGCAAAGCCTAAAAGTTTCAATCCACGCACCCGTGATGGGTGCGAATATTTTGAGCTGGGTTGCGGCTGGTAGTTGGTCGTTTCAATCCACGCACCCGTGATGGGTGCGAAGACGGCAATACTGCGCTCATTATTAGTAATGAGGTTTCAATCCACGCACCCGTGATGGGTGCGAAGCAGCAGAGCGCAAGTAGTCGCCCGGTGCTGTGGTTTCAATCCACGCACCCGTGATGGGTGCGAAATCAGATTCAAAGACTACTCGCTACTCAAAGATGTTTCAATCCACGCACCCGTGATGGGTGCGAACATATATCGATCAACATCAATGGACGGTCGTAGTTTCAATCCACGCACCCGTGATGGGTGCGAAAAATATGATGCTTGTCGCTTTGGCGATGATGGGTTTCAATCCACGCACCCGTGATGGGTGCGAAAACATTAAAGCAAGGGGCATAAGATGCACGTAGGTTTCAATCCACGCACCCGTGATGGGTGCGAAAATATCTATTCGACTCGCTTCTTTGATTTTAAAGTTTCAATCCACGCACCCGTGATGGGTGCGAACGCAGGGCGTTTGTCGTTTGATGTGATAAATTATGTTTCAATCCACGCACCCGTGATGGGTGCGAACCGTTTCTTCGTCAAACACGCCCATGCTTGATGGTTTCAATCCACGCACCCGTGATGGGTGCGAAATGCCGCGCTTTACCGACCGCACAGTGATCGAGCGTTTCAATCCACGCACCCGTGATGGGTGCGAACTGGCGTGGCTTGCAAACACGCCTTACGTGTCATGTTTCAATCCACGCACCCGTGATGGGTGCGAAGATGAGGCTTGCGGTATCGATGATGCCGTGATGGTTTCAATCCACGCACCCGTGATGGGTGCGAAATTTGGTTATCTATGGCTCAGGTTGTTTACGATGTTTCAATCCACGCACCCGTGATGGGTGCGAAGGGCACACACGACCTTAGTCGTTATGCTCGTAAGTTTCAATCCACGCACCCGTGATGGGTGCGAAGTTTGGACGCAATGAGCGCTTAAACATTCACTTAGTTTCAATCCACGCACCCGTGATGGGTGCGAAGTCAGACACTAAACGGCAAGACGTTGACCGCATACCTTAGTTTCAATCCACGCACCCGTGATGGGTGCGAAGTTCATCTGTTTATCGATCGCTTGTGCATACGTGAGTTTCAATCCACGCACCCGTGATGGGTGCGAACATGGGAGTTACAGAGCCTGATGAGCAAGAGCAGTTTCAATCCACGCACCCGTGATGGGTGCGAATACACTACTGAGCTGGATTTTTACAACGATGTGTTTCAATCCACGCACCCGTGATGGGTGCGAAGATGTTTGAAGGATTAAGTCAGGCAGACAGGACGGTTTCAATCCACGCACCCGTGATGGGTGCGAACTGAGTTAGATAAAAACGAGGAAGGTAAACCAAGAGTTTCAATCCACGCACCCGTGATGGGTGCGAAGAGTTTTTAGATACCGATACTGGCAAATACTCAGTTTCAATCCACGCACCCGTGATGGGTGCGAAGTGACACTATCGCAAAGGTCAAAGCTGGCAAAGCCGTTTCAATCCACGCACCCGTGATGGGTGCGAAAGCCCCTAGTTTAAGTCGCTAATAAGGTTAAGGAAAAACCTTGGAATATGCGAACGTCTAAACCATGAGCGAATTTGGCAAACATCTTGCTTACCAAGTTTTTAATGTGAGAAAATAAAGATAGTGAAATCAAGTTGTTAAATAGCATTGCGATCCCTTTGCGAGTCTCCTAGAGATTTTATGTACACTATAGGTTCGCATCGACCTTATGACAGTCAAATAGTAGGTTTAAAAGTGATTATTTATAATGATAGCGGCTAAAACAGCAATACATCGTTTAAGTCTAGCACAGGTTTTGCTCCTACGTGCTCTACTTTACTTTGCCAGTTTTTACCAAGATAGTAATAGCGCAAACTATCAACGCTATGATCGATAATATCTTCAAGCTTGGCTCTAAGCATTGCCCACTCAGCTGGATTGACCTCAATTTCAAATACTGAGTATTGTACCCGTTGCCCATAGTTCAAACAATGCTTAGCAATGTGGCGCAGACGTTTGGCACTCGATGCACCCTCTGAGCTGATATCGTAAGTGACCAATACCATCATAATAACCTTCCTTGTTTATTTATTCTTTATGCAGCAATTTATTTCCATAAAAAAGGAATATAAGCATCAATATCGCCCCTAATATGACGCGCCATAATTGTCGCCTGCAAATGCGGTAGTAAACCAAAGGGTACGGTTTCCTCAAACCATTCATGATAAATGGTTTGCTGCTTACGGTCATGCCATGCCTTAAAAAAGGTTTGCCTAGCCTCATCCTTAAGCCAAACTGCGCCATTCGCTTCAGTCTTAAAGTCTGATTTACCCAGCTGCTTTTTATTAATAAGTGATAATACAAAGCGATCGACGATAGGACGAAACTCTTCAACTAAATCTAATGCAAGTGAAGGGCGCCCAGGGCGTAGTTGATGGAATACCCCGCAAGACGGATCAAGTCCTACGGTCTCAAGTGCACTACGGCAGTCATGAGTCATTAAGGTATAAGTAAAAGAAAGTAGGGCGTTGACGGCGTCGGTCGGCGGATTGCGAGTGCGTTTAGCAAAGCTAAAATCAGGGTTGCGAATAAATTGTGGAAACACACTAAAGTAAACGCTCGCCATCTCACCCTCACGACCTAACAGGTCAGGCAAGTTTTGCGTAGTCAATATTTTATTGAGACCGCGCTCTAAGCGCTGCTGCGCTGAGTCCAAGCTTTTAATTGTAGACTCATCTAGCTGGCTTTTATAATCGCGCAGATAGCGGCGAATGACTTGGCGTTGATTATGGACTTTACCTAAGATAATACTATGACAGATTGGCTGTACGCGCTTAGGGTCGTCACTGATGCGATATTGCTCACGGCGAAGGAGTACATTGCCACTGACCGCACCTTCGATACGCGCTTGGAACTTACCATATTGATTCAGATGAGTGATGGTAATGGCGTTTTCGGTACAGTGCGCCATCAGTGCAGGTGATATCGACACTTGCCCAAAGCAGACAATCGCATCGAGCTTATGAATAGGGACGCGACCTTTGACCTCATAGTCGATATTCATAACGACGTTTTCGCCCTGTTTATTGAGCCATGCGCCTTGGGTTTGCACGAATAAGGTATTTTTTAATGAGCGCATAGGGTTTCCTAATCATTATTTTCTAGCGTTCAGCTGTGTATTTTTGAATATAGCTCTTTATTGTGCTAGGTTAAATGGACTACTTCTCAACTATTATCAAGGAATAAAACATGAGTTACTCCAATAACGAAGCTGATATGCAAAATCCTAACAAAGGGTCTGACGGTACTAACAAAGCCTATGACCAGAATCAAGGTAATAAAGGCAAGCAGTTAAATCCACAACAGCCGAAGAATGATGCGCAGCCGCAACAAAAGGATTAATAGCTTCACTGCTTTATGCAAATACATTAATAAATTAGTGATCCGTTTCTTCTAAACTGGTCACTATTTTTTTGTTTAACCAAGCCTTGGCATTTTTATTAAAAACCTTAGGATGGCAGATGTCTTTGAGTGAACAATTTCGGCATTTACTGGTACTATAACTTGGCTTTGGCGTCTGCTTAGATTCAATAATATGCCGACACTCGTTAATCGCATCTAAGGTAATTTGCCGCAGCTCCTCATCAAAACCTACCGTATGACGGCGACGGGTTTTACCATAAAACAGCGCGCCCTCACTGACGGTGCAATCATGCATATCTTCTAAGCATAGTGCTTGCGCGCACAATTGCACTTCATCCGCACGATGTGATTTGGGCTTACCGCGTTTGTATTCGATAGGAAACGGAATTTGTGCGCCTGTATCATCGGTGTGATATTCGACCACATCAGCAACCCCCTCTAATCCAAGTGCGCGATGGCCAAGCGGTAGCGTGCGCACGGTCTTTATATTGCCACGCGTATCGTGTCCGCCACTGTTGACCTTTTCGTGCATGACTTGCCCTTCGGCAGTAAAGACATTCTCCGCCCACGCGCACTCAAGCTCAATCAGCGCAAACTGACGCGGACAGAATAAGTAATGCTGCAAGCGGGATAGGTAGAGGGTTTGCATTTGTGTCCGCCTTTTTAATTAAAAAGGTGAGCAAGCGCTTATCGTTTACGCCTGCTCAATATCTATGACGATACGAAAAGTTAAAGGTTAAAACCCTTCAATAATATTAGGCTCTAATTCTGCTAAAGCTGACTTTAACGCGTCTTCATCAAATGCGCCGTGATTATCAAGCAATTCCTTTAAACTGCGATGCACCTTAGCAGATGAGTGTTGCCCTGATTTGCTGCTATGTTCCCACCAAATGACCTTTTTGACCTGCATGCTGCCTTCAGGACGAGCAGAGGAAGCGTCACCTTCGAACAGCTTAGGGAGTATCTCTTTGATCTTGTCGGCATCAGCATCACTAAAACCTGTACGTTCCGCCAGTTGCGGCGTAATCGCACCATAAGTCACATAGATGCCTTTATCCACGCGGTGCTTCATACCCATCGTATCGCTGCCTTTTTTCGTACCATCGCCTTCACCACTGACGCTTTTGGTGATTTGGGTACTGGTGATATCAACAGGCTGTAAGCTAAAGGCAGATTGAATACTGACAGGACCACGGATAGGGATAGAGACACCATCAGCATTTTTAGCATCTGCTTTAAAGGCAAACACTTGACCAAAGGCACGTACATCGAACCATTTTTCACAAGCTTTTTGCGCTGTTTCATCACGTTTGGCTTCAATGTTTTCTTTTTTGTTGGCTTCAAAAGCATTTTTGCCTAAACCAACGTCTTCGTCATAAGCACGATTTTTTAAGCTGGTCATGCCATCAGTTTTTTTTTCATCCGACTGTACAAAAATCGTTTCGCCCGCCTCTTGTAGTCGGTCACGGATTTTGCGTTTTAGACACACATCAGTAATCTCGCCATTCCCTGCAAAGTCAGTACGAGGACGGTTACCGTTTAGGGGGTCGCCGTTTGGATTGGCATTATTCACTGCGATAATGATGGCAAAGTCAATTTTATGGTTTAAGGTATTTTCGTTGGCGCTCATAAGGTTTCCTTTTATTTATCATTGAAAATAGGTTGTCGCTAGGTGTTGACTGGATTATGCAGCATCGCTATCATTTTCTACTTCGGCTTTCGCGTGCTCTTTGTCTAATTTAAATTGCATTTTTTGGCTGTGATACCCTAATAAAAATTCTCCCGATAATGCCGAATCATCGGTAAAACGGTCGCTGGTAAACGCACTCATGATTTCATCAATCAGCTGCTGTTTTTTAGCCAAGTAGCCACCGCGATTGGACTTTAGGCGGTTTTCATAAGGCTTTAGTGCCAGCTCAATGTTGCGCCATGTGGTAAAAGGTCGATTGGCGAACTGTTGCATATAGCGCTGGGCGGTGGTGTTGCGCTTTTCTCCAGCGACATATAGCGCGAGGCTTTCAATATCTTCAGCAACTGCCAATAAACGTCCATACAAATAGTCTCGGCTGGTAAGCTCAGGTTGTAGTGCCACGGTATAGCTCCTTTTTTTATTGTCTGATTGTCTTAAATAATAGCCACGGTATAAGGCGCACGCCGTACTTAGCGCTTGTTCCCATTCCCAGTGCTCAAGTGCCAGCGGGTTACAAGCGCGTTTGATGCACAGCTCGACCAGCTGTCTAGGAAAGCGGCGTGCTTCTCCCTCAACGATACAGGGCAATACTTGAGCGACCACTTGTTTTTTTAGCGCATCGGACAGACGTGCACCATAGGCAACCTGCGCAATCTGTTTTGGGGTAGGCGATTGAATACCCAGTCGTTGCTGATTGCTGTCATCATCTCTATAAGTGTGATACCACGCAAACTGCGTATACCATGCTTGTAAGGCGTCTATATATTCACTGGGCATACTTTCATGGTAGTACGTCACTGCCATACGTCCAGGAGTTGCAGCTTCTAAGGTGATAATAGAGATTTGGTCATGCGCTTCAAGCTTTTGGCGATAGCCCTGTAAAGTATTGCGTAAATGTGTGGCAAAACGATAACCCAAGTCGTTAAGATGCTGAAACGTAGGTTCTGTACCTGATGCTTCGTCATCGTCATATTCTTCAAAGTCATCATCGTCATTGTCAGATGTCTTAGATGCGTCTAGTACGTCCAGCGGTGCGGCGACGCTGGTTGGTTGCGGCACTTCAATACCTGATATTGACCATGCAACGATGGCTTGTCCCGCTTCTTCGCGTCCTTGTCGTGACAGCAGCCATGATAGCGCGGCGTGCGCCTTTTCGGTAACCACGGCGCTAATACCTGCTGCCTGCATACCTGTTGCATCGGTAAAGCGACCACGAAACGTGTAGCCTGTCGCATCATTAGCAGAGATGAGTTTGGCATTGGTCGCGCTGCGTAAGATGCGGTTGGGGTGCTTGCTGGCGAGCGGACTGGTGCCGCCAGTGATGTAACAAAAGCCATCGATACTGTCTAAAGTGGCGTAGAACTGCTGCCATGCGGCAAACAAGCTGTCATCACGCCATGTCTCGGTGACGTGCTGAGTAGGGGTGTCTAAACTACTGGCAATGACATTCCACGCGATAAAGGCTGCCCCTTGATCGAAGACGCCTTTGTTTTTATTGAGTGCTGATAAAAGGCTATCGGGATAATCGCTGGCTTGTTCAGGGTAGGCAAGCTTGCTTTTGTCATTAGGGTCAATAATCAAAACATGAGCGTCGATTAAATCTTTGACCAGCGTGCCTTTTTTGACGTAAGTTAAGACGGCTTGTGCTTTGGGGTGAACGCATTGTGATTCGCACCAACTAGTTAATAACTCTATGTAGGGTTGGTAAAAGTCTCGTTTGGGGTTAACAGCATACCCTTCAAAATAATCACCAGCTAAATACTGGACTTTATCAGATAAGGGGTGAGGTGGAGGTATTTGTCCTGCACGTGTGGCAGAATCATTGGTCGCAGGAATGGCAAGGTATTTTGATTTGACTTTGCCATTGTCATCGCGGCACACCTCAGCGCGGACAAAATCGCCTCTGTCATTAATGGTGATGACAATTTGCACGTTTTGATTGACATGATAATAAGGCATCAGCTTCTGGTCTTGCGCTTGGATGTCGGCGTTTTGACTGGCAGCTTCATAGGTTTGGTAAAGTCGTTGTAACCAGCTCATAAAGAGGCCTCCGTCTGACTTACTGACTGCATGTTATTATCAAGCGCAAAGTCTTTGGCGCTCATAGTGCGAACAAAGCGGTTTGGCATTCCGTTTTGGGCATCTAGCGTTAAGTTGTCTGTAGGCTTTGGAAAATCAACAATGCCAAAGCGCATAATGGCTTGCCAAAATCTGCTATGCAGTGCGTCCAAGCCTGTCTCGTCAGGGTAGGCGAAACTATGAAACATCAAGCCATAACCCAGCTCATCAACGTCATCATAAGCCCCTGTGCCGCTACCAAACTCGCAAGGCTCGACATAGCCTTGACACTCGCGTGTACCTAAAAATATATCTTGGCGTCCGCCTTTATCCAGCATACGCTGGGCAATACTGTAATGTTTGCCATCGATGCGGTCAGCGGCCAACTCGGGGCGGTGCATGTTCCATTCAAAATGTGCTTGCACTTGATAGGCGACATCATGCAAATAAGTGTAATACGCTAAATCGTTGCCGCTTTCATTAAACTTAATCGGCTTGACGCCTTTGGTCTGTGTACGGATAGGATTGATAACGCGCACTCTGTCGATATACCAGATGATGGAAGGTTTCCAGTAAATAGATTTACAAACCCCCTTTAACGCCTCATAAGTTGGCAGATGATAGCTGGTTTTTTCGCCACCAATACGGGTGATGGGGTCGGTAAACAGGGCATGACGCCCTGTAAGTAAAAATTCAATTTGGTTTTTCACAGTTTCTCCTTTTACTTTGTATTTTGATAGGGCGCAATGTCTGTCTGTCCTAAAACGCTAATAAATCCAATTCACTCGTTCCTTCAATATTAAGTCCCATCTGCGCGTCATAAAATGTCTCAGATAAGATAAAAATACCTGTGTCTCTGACAGTATGTAACGCGCCTGCGGTAAATAGAGCGTTAAAAGTATGCGCAAAGACATTGATACTGTATTGCTGCGCGTCTCGCACCAGCTGATAAAAGTGGCTGTCACTCACGCTTGTATTACAAAGGGCACTAATCAGGTGCCGTCCTTCCTCAAGGTACGGCACAATAATGGCTTTGGTTGGTGCGTCAATGGCTTTAAAGGTGCGCCCTGCGTCCATAAAGGACTGCCAAAGCTGCGGAAACTGCTCAGCTTGATGCCGCTGTATATTGTTGTTATTAGTCAATGGATTGGTGCTGTTACTGCTCAGCCAGCTATATAAGGTTTCTGTACCTGTAGACTTACCCTTGCTGTCCTTAATGGGGTATGCCATTTCTTTTATACCGTGCTCGGTCTGATAGTAATGATGGAAAAACTGCTGCATAATGTCGGGGTGCAGCAAATGTACATCGCCATATGTGCTATGCGCCCATTGGGACAGAATATTGCTCATGATGGCCTTTCCTTGAGCGATGGTAGGCAGTTTATTCAGGTTTTCGCTCTCTGGACGTACGATAAATACTTGCCCTTTAACAGGCTTGTCTTGGTCGTCACGCATCTCGCCATGACGGTTACAGCGTCCCGCCGCCTGTGCGATACTGTCAAGCCCTGCCAAAAAGCGCACGACGGAACGAAACGATACATCCACGCCAGCTTCAATAAGCTGAGTTGAGATTACCAAAGTTGGTAAGCCTTGTTTTAAACGGTTTCTAATTTGGTTTAATAGGTCTTTACGATGGCGAGCGCATTGGGATGTACTCAAATGATATAGCTCGTTTTCAGGCACGGTGTCTGATAGTTTTTGATAAAGCTGACTGGCCCACGTCTTGGTATTCACGATGACCAAAGTGCTGCTAAATTGAGCAAAGTTATCTCTAACATAATTTGTCAAACCATCTAAATCTTGAGGGTTTTTAGTATGGTCATGAGTATCGACGCGCTGCAAAGTATCGAATAGGGTATGTAGCTGAGCGCGCTCGCCAATGATTTCGGTAGCAGAGTTCAAGCTGCCATTATGTGCTATCGGTAAGTTGTCCAGTACGGGCTGGGTGGCGGTGCACAGCACAGCGCTTGAGTTGGCGTGAGTGGTCAAAAAATTGAGCGCGCTACAAAATAGGTAGTAGCAATTCATTGGTAAAGTCTGTATCTCATCAAAAATGAGCACCGCACGACTTAACTGATGCAAACGTCTAACGCCTTTAGTGCCGCCGCCAAAGCAGCTTTCTAAAAACTGTACCATGGTGGTAAACACAATGGGTGCGTTCCAATTATCCATAATCAGTTTGCTTTGCCACGTCTGTACGTCAGGCTCTAGGTTTGAATGTTGTTCTAACACCCATTGACCATCAAAGATGCCGTCAGGGCTTTCTTCTTCCAAAATCTTACGCACCTCAGCAGCATTCTGCTCAATGATGCTGGTAAAAGGAATAATGTAAATGATGCGGTCAAGGTTATGCCTTTTGGCATGTTGCACAGCAAAGCGCAGGCTGGCGAGTGTCTTGCCGCCCCCTGTCGGTACGGTTAGGGTAAAAATACCTTGGTCAGACTGTGCAGCGTGTAGGCAAGTTTGGGCGATATGGTTGCGCTGTTCATTGATTGGGTTTGGCGGGCTATGCGCTGCTTTATCAGCGAAGCCTTGATAGAGGGTTTCGATTTTATCTATCGCGATTTGCCAGTCTGGTCGCGTGTCATCTAAAAGATGGGCTTGGTTTGGGTGTTCGAAAGCGATGCTGTTGCTACGGTCAGCATCAATCAGACAGCTAAACAGCAAGCGAGTCAAAAACCCCAAATAAAAGTCTTTTTGCTTGTCCGTAGCGCGGCTATCTACCATGATTTTTTTGACAATGCCTTGAAACTCTTTAAGCGTGTCTTTTTTAAAGCTGTCACCCAATTGCGCAAACAGCTGCTCTTGTTGGGCACGCTCTAGTGCTTGGGTATAATGCGTGTCTTTTTCAGGTTTGTTTTTGCGGTTGAGTAAATATGGCTGGGCATTTTGTCCGACGACATTAACAAGCCCACTATGATGTGATGCCACACAGATAAATAGCATATCCGCAAGCAGCTGTCCTTCATAGCGGCAGATTTTTTGTTGTGTATGTGCTTTTAGATAACTTGAGCCTAATTTTTCAAACTGCTCTTTAAGATAAATAGCGCCCGCTGTAGAGTGGTCCACTGAGCCTTTAGTTGGTTTCCCTCTACGTAATATTTCAGCCTCTTCATCTTCATCTAAACCCAATTCTTTATAGTTAGCATGGATGACACACTCTTTTATATACTCTTGAAACGCCGTGCTGTATTTGCCAAGATCATGTACCAGTCCAATCAACTCACCTGAGAGGGGTAAACCAATTTTGGCTGCTAGTGCTTTACTTATCTCTGCCGTACCTGTTAAATGGTCATAGAGTAGTTGTTCGCTACCATCACTCTGACGCACATGCGCAATAAATTTCTGCCTATCAGTATTGGACTGCTTTTTTTGAATTTCCATGTCTTCCATGATTTTAAATCCAAACAAGAGTTTTTAATTTATTTAATAGACAATAGCCTAATTTGATCAGGATAACAACACAGAAATAAAACATTTACGACAACGGATGTCGTTGAAGGTTTAAAAGGCAATAAAAAACCAGACAACCTAAGTTATCTGGCAATAAGTTACTTCTAAAAACTTATCTATCTACAATAAGCTGTCCACCAGAAAAACTGATACATCCTTCACAGAACCAAGATTTTAATTTCCTTGCATGAGGGATATCTGCTGGTACATCTAATTGATAGGGAAGGCCGCAGTACTCACAGTGTACGTCGTCTAAATAAACCTGACATTTCGCAAGTTCGGTAAACAATTCATCAATCTCCATGTTGTGGTCATAACAAAGCAATTCTAAATGCGCTATATAATCACTGGGCGACACATAGGACCAATACTCAAGGCACAAACGCTTTGTCGTATCATCAAGAGATGAATCAAATACAAAGTTTATACTCATAATATCCTCCTTAATAACCGTAGCCAGTTTGTGGTAAAAGACCGTAAAGCTCACTCTCAAGCTGGCTACATATCTCATCACGTACATAATCAGGATTGGCCTCTAAGCGCTTCTGCACCCATGCTCGCATCGCCATATGGTTATCAAAATAGCTATTCACGCCTAAAAAACGTGCTAGGTTGAAGCCAAAAGAAATATGCAGCTCATAAATCAAAGTATTGGCGAGAATGTTCGCATCTTCACTGATAACCCCCTCGGGTTTAAACTCACTAAACAACTTTGCATAGTTGATAATTTTCATTGTGACGTCTCCTTGTCTGTAGATATCTGAGCAATCTGACTCCGATTGACCAATGCTTCAAATGCACTACCATCCTGCCTAGTCATATTTGGTACATAACGGCTATAGGTGTTGAATAGCATTTTAGTCGTAGCGTGTCCCATTTGACTGGCTATCCACTCAGGACTTTCGCCAGCAGCTAACCATAGCGTCGCTGCAGTATGACGAGTCTGATAAGCATTGCGCTTTTTCAGACCTAAAATCTTGAGAGTAGGGTGCCAAACACGTTTATTCACGTTGTTATAATCAAGTGGCTCACCCGTATGTGCGCAAAACACATAGTCAGATCGCTTATAAGTGATGGTCTGCTGTTCCTTTAGAGCATCGTAGACCCAAGGTGACATTTGAATCGCACGGTAAGACTCTTGAGTTTTAGGAGGAACAATTTTGCCTTTAACATAAGCTTGTTTGATCACAATCTCACGTCGATTAAAGTCAATGTTCTCCCAAGTCAACCCATCAATCTCACTCGTACGCATACCTGTAAAAAAACGTACCAGATAATAATTGCGATAGTCTGCTCTCACACCATTAATAAACGTCCAAACCTCGTTCAGTGTGAATGGTTGAATATCCGTTTTAGGCTGTTTGAGCGCATTGATATCGTAGTAAGGATTATCAAATTTATAGCGTTTAGCTGCTTCTTTTAGTATCATACCTAAAGGTACCATGATCGAATTGATGCGTGCCGCTGACAGATGTTTGTTAGCTTTTCCGTACGTTACTTTGGCGAGCGATGAACGGAAGGCTAATACATCTGTCTTTTTTATGAGATGAATGGGTTTAGTCCCAAACTTAGCAATCAAGTACATATCAATAATCTCCTTTATTTTACGCTTATAGGTATCGCGCCATTCAATTTCTTTTTCAGAGAACCATAATTCTGCAAACTGTTCAAAAGAGGGCGTATCGGTATTAATACATTCCTTGCGATCGTTTAACGCTACCATCTGTGCCGCTTTGTCACTTTTTGGAAAGTACTTAGCGTAATTGAACAGTCCTAAGATGATTTCTGCTTTCATTTTCTCAGCCACTTTCTCAAGCTTCTTGCGATTCGCTGGTGTGTCTGTTAGGTTTGTCGTCTCCCGACAGCGTATACCCATATAATAAAAATCGACAAATAGCATATTGCTCCCTTTGCGCCTTCTGATACTAGCCATCATATTTCTCCTTATTGTAGTGCCATGGCGTTGACGCTACCGGCGATACCAGTACGCATATCTTTTTCAATCTCCTCCCAAATGTACAAAATCTTACGACCACCAAACGGCCGGATGTAATGAATACCTTCGATAAGCACAGTATCTTTGAGCTCATTACGTATCGTACGAGGGTTATACTTAATGAGCTCAGAAAGCTCTTGGGTAGTTAGGTAGGTATGTGACATAATAAATTCCTTGTAAGTTAATTAGACAACTAGATTGTTTTATCGCTATAACAAATAATTTCATAAAAGTAATTTGTTATTCGATAGAAGTACTTTACTAGTTATAGTAATTCAATGCAAGTACTTTTTTAGTCTATTAAGGAATTATTGATGATTTTATGTAATTTACCGGTACTACTAGCTGAACGGCGTATGAAAGTGGCAGATTTGATAAGAATGACAGGAATTAGCAAGTCGACTATGCACAAGATCTATAATGAGCAAACATCAAGAATCGATTTCGAGACTATGGATAAGATTTGTGAAGCATTAGATATTGGCGTAGGCGACTTATTTACTTATGTACCTAACGAGTCGCTAGATAAAGAGAAGTAAATAAATATTGAGAGTGTTTTAGATAATTTAGGGTAGAGGTCGAAAATGCTACTCTGAAAGAAAGGCAAAATAGAGAGCAGGCGCAACTTAGGCACAATTTAGGCACACACGTTTTTCGATGACGTTTGCGGAAAGTGAGAAAAGAGGAAATTTGCATCGACGTATAGTTTCCTTTTTCTCTACAGCCCATATTTCACGGACAAAAAAAAGCCCCAATCTTAAGATTGGGGCTTTTCGAATCTGGTAGGCGTAATCGGATTCGAACCAACGACCTCTACCATGTCAAGGTAGCGCTCTAACCAACTGAGCTATACGCCTATTTAGGCCATGCATTTTAGCAAGTTTTTCAGACTTTGCAAGCCTTTTTTATAATTATCTTATTTTATTATCATAGTATTTGACGTCGCGCGTTATTATCAAACACTACAGTATGTTTTTTATATATATTTTCTAAATATTTATTTTAACCAGTTTAGTTTTTATTGTTAATAACAGCGTAAAAATTAATGGGTAAGCTCTTATAACTGATATCATATTCCTCTAACGAATGTGGTTGTCATAAGAGCAATGATGTAAAGTCATTTGTGTCAACTAGGTATTCAACGAAAATTAGAATTAGTCGGAGGATGACATGGGCTTATTGGTCGATGGTAAGTGGCAAGATAAATGGTACGACACGGAAGAAAACGGCGGGCGATTTGAGCGTGAAGATGCCGGGTTTAGGAACTGGGTAACGGTAGATGGCAGTGCAGGTCCTACAGGTGTTGGCGGATTCAAAGCTGAACCTGATCGCTATCACCTATACGTGTCGCTAGCCTGTCCTTGGGCACACCGTACTTTAATTTATCGTAAGCTCAAAGGTTTGGAGCAGATCATTCCGATCTCTGTGGTCAACCCTTACATGGGAGAGAATGGTTGGACGTTTGCAGAGGGCGAGGGCGTAATCCCTGATCCGCTTATCCATGCAGATTATGCTTATGAGCTTTATATTAAAGCAAAACCCAACTATACGGGACGGGTTACTGTTCCGATTTTATGGGACAAAAAGACCAATACGATTGTGAGTAATGAATCATCAGAGATCATTCGTATGTTTAATTCAGCTTTTGACGACGTTGGCGCACTAGCAGGCGATTTCTCGCCAGCATCGTTATTGCCAGAAATCGATGATATCAATGCGTTTGTCTATACGACGATTAATAATGGGGTGTACAAGGCTGGATTTTCGACCACACAAGAGGCTTATGAAGAGGCGGTGATTGAGCTGTTTGCCGCGCTAGATACACTGGAAGCGCGCCTAGCAGATAAGCGTTACCTCACAGGGAGCACTATCACCGAAGCGGATTGGCGACTGTTTACCACCTTAGTTCGTTTTGACGCGGTCTATGTTGGGCATTTTAAATGCAACCTACGCCGCATTATCGACTATCCAAACCTGTGGGGCTATCTGCGTGATCTATACCAAGTGCCTGGTATCGCTGAGACAGTAAATATGGAGCACATCAAGCAGCACTATTACACCAGCCACGCCAATATCAACCCCACTCGTATCATCCCTATTGGCCCTGCTATTGATTTTACGACAGCCCATCATCGTGATCAGCTATAGACATGTTTGCTTTATACATGTGAACAAAAAAGGCTAAGCATAAATAGAATTTCAATAAAAAACACCCCAGCGACTATGAAGCAGCTGGGAAGCAGCTGGGGTGTTTTACAATGTAAAAGGCATTTTAATTGATATTAACCATTATTTAACTGCCGAGCTGCCTCAAGTGCAAAGTAAGTCAAGATACCATCGGCACCGGCGCGGCGAAAACCAATAAGCGATTCTAGGATCACCGCATCAGTCAGCCAGCCGTTTTGAATAGCTGCCATGTGCATCGCGTATTCGCCGGAGACTTGATAGGCAAAAGTCGGTACGCCAAAGGTGTCTTTGACTTCACGGATCAGATCGAGATAGGGCTGACCAGGCTTAATCATCACCATATCTGCGCCCTCATTGATGTCCATCGCCACTTCGTGCAAAGCTTCAGCGCGGTTACCAAAGTCCATCTGATATTGTTTTTTATGACCGCCTTTTAGGTTGCCGGCGCTACCGACTGCATCACGGAACGGCCCATAATAAGCAGAAGCGTATTTGGCAGAGTAAGCCATGATAGCGGTATTGACAAGACCTTCGCTTTCAAAGGCATCACGCATGGCTTTGATACGGCCATCCATCATATCACTTGGAGAGATGATATCAGCGCCAGCTCTAGCATGGACGAGTGCTTGCTTGACCAGCACCTCAACGGTGTCATCATTGACCACATAACCACTGTCATCAAGCAAGCCGTCTTGACCGTGTGACGTATAAGGGTCGAGCGCCACATCGGTCATCACCACCATCTCAGGCACTGCGTCTTTTAGTGCTGCTACGGCACGCGCGCTTAGTCCATTCTCATCATAGGCCGCTTTGCCATCAGGAGTTTTTAGCGAGTTGTCGATAACAGGGAAAATATCGATAGTCGTCACGCCCTCGCTTAAAAGCTCTTTGGCATAATTAATCAATAGGTCTATCGATAAGCGCTCAACGCCCGGCATACTGGCGATGGCCTCGCGCTGATTACTACCTTCTAATACAAATACTGGGGCTATGAAATGTTTGGGGTGAAGCTCGACTTCACGAATCATAGCACGGACATTATCGTTATAGCGCAAGCGGCGCAGGCGAGTCTCAGGGAATTGACGATTAAACGTATAAGACATTGTTTTTTCCTTATTATTAGTTTTAGTGAGTTTGAGGGTTTGAGGGTTTGAGGGTTTGAGGGGTAATCATTAAATAAGTAAAGCATCAGATGCAGCTAAAATTTTTAGCTTTTATATATAGCTACTATTTATATATAACTACTAAAGGTAGCACATAACAACAAAAAGCCCCACCAAGAAGGTAGAGCTAATTGTTATAAAAATAATACGCTAGCTAGTTATCAAATGTTATATAACCATCTTTATGGAGTGACAATCTGTGGCACTGGTACTTGCTCAGTAGGTGTCTCTTCAGTCAATACCCCAACCGCTGCATCAGCGTCGTTGTCATTATCGATATCGACAATCGCAGTCGGCTTAAAGTCAACCTTCACAGGCGTCTGTGCTTGTTTGATAGCGGCGGCTTCTGGTGCTGCAGCTACTCGCGCTGAGCTAGCAGCGTCGATAGCATAGGCCGCTTGCGACTCGGCATCTTTGGTTAATAAAGTACCAACTTGGGCCAAGTTAGTATATTGCGGAACCGGAATCGCGACAGGTGTATCGAGATTGGCACCGCCGCCAAGCGCTTGATATAGCTCGATTTGACTGATGATTTTTTGTAGCTCTAAGTCTAGAATGCCTTGTTGAGTGTCAAACAATGAGCGCTGAGCATCAAGGACATCGAGATAGTTTGAGATACCAGCTTTAAAGCGCGCATCAGCAATCTCATAAGTCTGATCAAAGTTATCTTGCAGGCGGTACTGAGCTGCGAGCTGCTCGCCTAGAGTTGCGCGAGTAGCGAGCACATCGGAGACCTCACGGAACGCCGTTTGAATTGAGCGCTCATAGCTGGCAAGCGTTTGTTCGCGCTCGATTTGTGCGACATCGTAGTTTGCATCCAAACGTCCAGCATCAAAGATGGGTACGCTGATATTAGGGCCAAATGACCAGCCGACTGCATCATTATCGAACAAGTCGCTCAAGCCATCGCTACGGACACCAACGCTACTGGCTAAGCTTATCGTTGGGAAATAAGCGGCACGGGCGACAGCGATATTTGCGCCCGCGGCTTTTAGATCGTATTCCGCTTGTAATACATCAGGGCGATAGCGTAGCAGCTCGCTTGGCAAGCCGGCACTAAACACCTCGTGATTGGTGATATTGCTGACAGCGGGTGCTGGGATAAGCTCAGTAGGTACCGGCGCTCCTAATAAGAACTGCAGAGCATTTCTGGAGGTCAAAATACTGCTTTGCGCACGTAGTACCGCAAGTCTTGCACTCTCTAAAGCTGCTGCAGATTGCAAGGAAGGCAGCTTAGGATCAATACCGGCTTTAAAGCGCTCTTGCGCAATAAACAACGAGCGCTCACGGCTCTCAACAGTTGCCTCGGCGAGTTTGAGCTGCGCTAAGCTATAGCTAAGATTCGCGTAGCTCTGCGCGATATTACTAATCAGACTAATTTGAATAGAGTCTTTGGCTGCCGTCGTTGACAAAAATCTCTGCAACGCTTGATCTTTTAGGCTATCGATTCGGCCCCAAAAGTCCAGCTCATAGCTTGCCAAACCGAGATTGACACTGTAGCTATCTGTCGTCTGTCTACCGCCAGTACTGCCAAAAGGCGTCTCAACGCGCGGAGAGGATTGGCTTTGGCGTGAGTATTCTGCTTGACCATTGATAGTCGGCAAATCATTAATATCAGTAATACGATACTGCGCGCGCGCTTTTTCGATAGCCAAACGGGCACTCTCAAAGTCTTTGTTATTTTCCAGTCCTAACGCAATCAGAGCTTTTAGGCGCTCATCGCTATAAAAGTCCTGCCAGCGCTGTCCTGCGATACTTGGCTGCTCAGAGGTGCTGACAGTCTCATCACCAAAAGCGCCATAAGCTTGCTCGATCGGAAGGTTAGGCTCAGCGAGAACGGGGCTTGTATCTGCTTTAGGGATAGTATTACAAGCGGCCATACTCAGAGCCAAAAAGCTCAGGCCAAGTAGGCGCGATGATTTACCAGTAGCTAGTAAAGCTTTAGAGCTTATCGCTCTTACGGCTGAGTTAGAGGTTAAGAATAAAGAACTCATTGTGTATTATCTCCAAAGCTTACAGGCTGATAACTCGCAGGAGGAGTTAATGATTGCTTATCTTCTGTAGGGGCAGATGGGACCGGATTATCACCGCCGCCGTTACCACTTGGATGGTTATCATCATCATCCCCTTTACCATTGTGAGCTTCATTGCCCTTATAAGGGAACATACCACGCACCCAAATATAGAACATCGGAATAAAGAAGATACCTAGTAAAGTGGCACTAACCACACCACCTACGACACTGGTACCAATAGCAGTTTGGCTGCCTGACCCTGCGCCAGTAGCTATGGCTAATGGCACAACACCGATACCAAAGGCAAGCGAGGTCATAATAATTGGACGTAGACGTTGTCGCGCTGCGGTCATGACGGCCTCTCTGAGACTATAGCCTTCTTCTTGGTGCTCTTTGGCAAATTCAATAATCAAGATGGCGTTTTTGGCGGACAAACCAACGACGGTGAGTAGACCCACTTGCAAGTAGATGTCGTTAGCAAAACCGCGTAACCACGTAAATATCACCGCACCCAATACCCCAAGTGGAATAACCAATAGGACAGAGAAGGGGATAGACCAGCTCTCATAAAGCGCAGCTAGACATAAGAAGACAACTAGAATCGATAGCGCATAAAGCATAGGAGCTTGCGAGCCTGATTTTTGTTCTTCAAGTGATAACCCAGTCCATTCGTAACCGATACCTTCAGGGAGCTGACTGATCATGTTCTCCATAGCTGACATGGCTTCACCAGTACTAAGACCAGGTGCCGCATTACCTTGAATATTCATCGAAGGTAAGCTGTTATAACGAGTCAAACGCGGTGAGCCTGACTGCCATTCGCTACTTGAGAAAGCATCGAAAGAGACCATGTTACCGGTTTCGCCGCGCACATACCACTTGCCGATGTCATCAGGATTGGTACGGCTACTGGCTTCACCTTGAACATAGACACGCTTGATACGGCCACGATCGATAAAGTCGTTGACGTAGCTTGAGCCCCAGGCGGTCGAGATAACGCTATTGATACTGCCTAAAGATAGACCATAAGCGGCGGCTTGTTCTTGATTGATATTGACTTTGAGCTGCGGTGCATCTTCTTGACCATTAGGACGTACGCCTGCCACATTTTCGTTTTGTGCAGCCATACCTAGCAGCATATTACGGGCTTCAAGTAACCCTTCGTGTCCAAGGTTACCCACATCTTGTAGCATCAAATCAAAACCACTGGCATTACCAAGCTCAGTAATCGCAGGCGGTACGATAGCAAAAACTTGCGCTTCATTTAACTGGGTAAAGAAATAACCCATGGCACGACCAGCAACGGCTTGCGCGGTGTTTTCATCGCCTGAGCGCTCTTCCCAATCTGACAGTCGAACGAATGCCAGACCCATGTTTTGGCCTTGACCTGCAAAACTAAAACCAGCAATGGTAAAGACAGAGGCAATATTGTCCGTCTCTTGTGTGTCGTAATAATTTCTGACTTTATCCAGTACATCCTGCGTCTCATCTAGCGTAGAGCCTGCAGGAAGCTGGACTAAGGTGAACATAATACCTTGGTCTTCTTCTGGCAAAAACGAACCTGGAATACGCAAGAACACCACTGCCATAATACCGATGATGGCGGCATAGCCGATCAGGTACAACCACTTAAAACGAATACTTTTGCCGACGAAGTTTTCATAAGAGCGGCTTAGCTTAAAGAACCCGCGGTTGAACCAGCCAAAGAAGCCTTTTTGTTGTTCAGTACTGCCTTTTTCGTGACTCTTACCGCGTTTTAGCAAGGTCACACATAGGGCAGGGGTGAAGATTAGAGCCACCATGGCTGACAGCGCCATGCTCGTGATCAAGGTGATAGAGAACTGACGATAAATAACACCTGTTGAGCCGCCAAAGAAGGCCATCGGTACAAATACGGCAGACAAAATCAGCGCAATACCAATAACGATCTTACTGATCTCGCCCATCGACTGAACGGTTGCATCTTTGACCGAAATATCAGGGTTTTCTTCTAATATTCGCTCTACGTTTTCGACAACAACGATCGCATCATCAACCAGTAGACCGATAGAGAGTACCATCGCAAACATCGTCAAGACGTTGATACTAAAGCCTGCGATATAAAGCACAGCAAAAGTACCTAGCAAGACCACTGGAACGGCAAGAGTAGGAATGATGGTGGCGCGCCAGTTCTGCAAGAAAATGAACATGACGATAAACACCAAGACAATAGCCTCAATAAGCGTATTCACGACTTGCTCGATAGAAAGCTTCACGAAAGGCGTTGTGTCATAAGGCACAACAGAGCTTAGGCCTGCTGGAAAGTTGGTTTCTAGCTCGGCCATACGTGCGCCGACCGCCTCACGGGTCTCTAGCGCGTTTGCGCCTGCAGCCAATGAGATACCTAGACCTGCCGCTTCTTGACCGTTATACAAGGAGTTGACGCTATAGTTTTCACTACCGATTTCGACATCAGCGACATCGCCGAGGCGTACCTGCGCGCCCGAGGTGTCTGTTTTTAGCAAGATATCTTTAAACTCTTCAGGAGTTTGTAGATAGCTCTGTACGGTGACGGTGGCGTTAATCACCTGTTGATCGGTGTCAGCAGGTGCTTGTCCTAGCTGACCTGCAGATACCTGAGCGTTCTGTGCTCGTACGGCATTGACAACATCAGAGGGCACCATGTTATAGCTACGTAGGCGTGCAGGATCTAGCCAGATACGCATGGCGTAAGAGGAGCCAAACACTTGCACTTCACCCACACCTTCAACACGACTGATCGAGTCAAGCACATTGGAGTTGATATAATCGGAAATGTCAGCGCGATCCATACTGCCATCTTCAGAAATAAATGCCTGCACCATCATAAAGCTGCTAGACGATTTATTGACGTTGACGCCTTGGCGCTGTACTGATTCAGGCAACGAGCTCATCGCTGCTTGTAGTTTGTTTTGTACTTGTACCTGAGCGGTATCAGGGTCGGTACCGTTCTCAAAGGTTAGCGTGACCGATGCACCACCATTTGAAGAACTCGATGATGACATGTACATCAAGCCATCTAGCCCTTTCATACGTTGTTCAATGACCTGTACAACGGAGTTTTCGACCGTTTGTGCGTTTGCACCAGGATAAGTGGCACTAACAGAAACGGTGGGCGGTGCGATACGCGGATACTGCTCAATCGGCAAATTAACAACCGAGATTACCCCGATAAGCATGACCAAAATGGCCAACACCCATGCAAAAATAGGGCGATCAATAAAAAAACGTGACATAGTATATCCCTAGGTCTTCCTATCTTTGAATGGAATTAGTTAGTGGTGGTAGCAGTGTCCTGCTCAGAAGTGTCATCAGCTACCGTTTTCGCAGCTTGCTGTGGTGTTTTGGCGGTAGGCGTTGCAGATGCACCATTAGCGTTTTCTAACGGCTTGACCACGACCTCCTGCTCAGGCTTAACTTTAGAGCCGCCTATAACCACTAGCTTATCGCCACTACTTAAGCCATCGGTGACCACCCATTGACCATCATAAGTACCATTAATGGTAACGGGACGGACTTGGATTTGATTGTTTTCATCAACGATGTAGACTTGTGAATCGCCTTTAGGCGTACGCATTACAGCGCTTTGCGGCACTAAGGCTGCATTAGGAATGACGCTTTGAGTCAGACGCGCTGAGACATACATACCTGGCAGTAGCACGTTATTAGGATTTGGGAAAATAGCTCGTAGAGTCACCGCGCCAGTAGATTGATCAACTTTAGCTTCAGACAGCGCAAGCTTGCCACGCACTGGATACACTGAGCCATCTTCTAGGACCAGCTCGACAGAATTCATACCCGCCTGCGCTTTACCTTCAGCTATCTGCTGACGAAGCTGCAATAGCTCGGATGATGACTGACTGATATCGACATAGATAGGGTCTAAGCGCGAAATCGTCACTAAAGGCTCAGATTGACTAGCGTTAACTAAGGTTCCTGCAGTAACGCTTGAGCGGTCACTACGACCAGTCAACGGTGCACGGACGATAGTACGATTGAGATCCAAAGCGCTAGCATCTAAGTTTGATTGCGCGGTTTTAATCCCAGCCTCAGCGCTTCTAATGCTCGCTTCAGTTTGTCCGACTGCAGCGCGAGCACTCTCTAGAGCCGCTTGCGCTGTACGTACGGCAGTTTGCGCTTGGTCATATTGCTGCTTGGAGATAGCGTCAATCTCAACCAAGCCTTTTAGACGCTGAAAGTCATTTATCGCTTGTGCTAATGAGGCTTGGCGACTGGCTAGCTCTGCTTTAGCATTGGCATTATTGGCGATAGCGGTTTGGCGATTAGCCTGTGCTTGCGCGACCGCCGCTTGACCACTAGCGACCGAGGTTGTGTAGTTGTCAGTATTGATACGATAAAGCGGCTGGCCTTTTTTGACGTTACTGCCTTCACGGAACAGTACTTCGTCAATTACGCCGCTGACTTGAGGGCGTACATCAGCCGTCTGATAAGCGGCAGTACGACCAGAGAAAGTCTGAACTTGAGGCACAGTATCGAAGCTGACAGTTTGGACGTTGACGACAGCGGGCGGCATCTGCTGCTGAGCGTTTTCACCCGCAGCGGCGTCTTCTTTATTGTCACAGCCGACCAGTACTGTAGCCGATAGTACAGATGCTATTACAAGCGCAAGATAAGAATGCTTCATCAAGGTCCTCGGTAGAGTAGTAAAATATAGAATAAATGGTATAGAGGTAGAGCGTATCATAATTAAAAAATAGCTTATTTTTCGAAGAGCAATAATAAACTTTATAGAAGTTTATAGCCAAAAAATAAGAAGCTATTGATAAAATTGATAAATAGGGCAGTACCGCTAGCTAGTTATAGGACGTCAAGTAAATTTAAGGCGTTATTATAAACTATAGGGTTTACCCCGCAGTCAAGTGATTCACGATAGGAAAGCTGACAAAAACTGACCGCACTGTGCTCGCTGAGTAAATAAAATCCCGCCATAGTAACCGCTACACCAACCAGCAGCTAATAAGAAGATATACAACCCGCTATGCAAATTTATTGTAATTTTTTGTTATAATTGTAAAGCCATAGTGTTATTGAGGTTTTAAAACCGCCAAAAATCTGCTTTGTCAACAAATTGACTAATTTATCAACCCCTAATTATGACCTTTAAAGTATAGCGACTTAAACCAGTCAGTAGCCTCTAATGAGCGTGGTCAATCAGTATTTAACCATTAAAAAATCCTGACACAATTATAGTGCCGTCAGGATTTATGAAACTTAAAGAAAGGTAACTATTTGCTGACACACCCGTTTTAAGAGGGTGTCTTTTTAGAGACTGTTGCTTTTGATCAATGAATATTTATGGCTCGGTTGCTCAAAAACGCTGCTAAAAAATGAGCCGTCTCAATTAGCTAATAACACAGACGATTCATATGTCATTATACCAATCGCGCGCTGGCCAATTCTGTCAGTTGGTACAAGCCTTGACGATAACGGTTGTCAGGCAGTGTGCCCAGTGCTTGCTGGGCCAATCTCGTCTCCTCTAGTGCACGCTGTTTACAGTAATCTAATGCGCCGGAACTGCGTACCAACTCAATCAGCTGCTCAGCATTCGGTGTTTTACCCGTTTGTACCGCAATTCTTAGCTGCTCATAACCTTCATTGTCACTGTCTTTTAGTAGTTCGAGTGCTTTGATAGTTGGCAGAGTAGGTTTACCTTCAGCAAGATCGTCGCCTAGGTTTTTGCCCATTACGTCGCTATCGCCACTATAATCAAGGACATCATCAATAATTTGAAACGCATTACCAAAGTGCTGTCCAAAGTCGCCTAATGCCGCCATATACTCAGTTTTGTCTTGCAAAATAGCCGCGCCTTGAGTCGCCATCATAAACAGGCGAGAGGTTTTGCCATCGATAATGCGTAAGTAGTCTTCTTCTGTTGCGGCAGGGTTATGCTGATGTTGTAGCTGCAATACTTCGCCTTCAGCAATATCACAAGTCCCGTCTGAGAATACTTGCAACAATGGCAAGCTCTGAAAACCAACCAAAAGATTAAAAGCACGGGCAATCAGATAGTCACCGACCAATACGGCTGTGGCATTGTCCCATGTGGCGTTTGCCGTCGGTTTACCGCGGCGCTGTCCTGACTCATCGATCACATCGTCATGCACTAAGGTGGCAGTATGTAGCATCTCAGTAATGGCTGCTAGGTGCATCGCTTTTTCTGATGGATTGTCGTCAAACATACGGGCACACAATAGCGTAATCAGCGGGCGCATACGCTTACCACCGGCATTGATTACATGCTGAGAGACGCTCATGACGAGCTGTACTTTTGAGTTGAGACTACCAAATACTTGCTTGTCCATTACCTCAAAATCATTGGCTACAATACTTTGAATATCTGCATAGCTAGGCGTCGATTGAGAGGCAGGCACGGTATTATTTAAAGAGGTACTAGTCATAATAAATAGTCATATTAATAAGAATAAAGAGAGTTGGTATAACCTTGACTTTATCTATCTATAGGTAAGGTATGGTTTCGCTTATCATAACATAGCTGCCTTTGAAAATTGTTGGTTAAAGTACACCATAAGGGTAGCTCAGAGGTCGCTTGTGCGCCTATTATCATGCATAGAAGGCAGGGCAAACTGATGAAAGCGTTCAATAATTTGATGGTAAGAATGTTAACTTATCACGAGGTTTTGTCGTCACATAAATGATAGATAAAAGGCTGTAAGTAACTGATTGTATAAGTTATAATAGCCCCCGTTAGGCTCAAACCATCATTTATAACCATTGTTATGCTGCTTTTATCAGTATTGTCGTCTACGACGGTCTAATAATCTGTAGCGTATATAACAATGCAGATGATGGTGATTTCGTGTAACCACCTTGCAAAAACAAGACGCGCGGCTTGCTTTTATAAGCAAAAAGCCGTAAAATCTTGCCTTTAATTTTTCCCTGTCGTGTTCGTTATTGAAGCGTAGGTATAATATCTACCACGGCACACGGGTTAAACGGAGTCATACAATGTACGCAGTAATTAAAACTGGTGGTAAGCAGCACCGTGTAGTCGTCGATGAATTGCTTAAAGTTGAATTGCTAAAAGCAGAAAAAGGCGAAACAATCAAATTTGAAGACGTGTTGATGGTTGTTGACGGCGATGACGTCAAAATCGGTCAGCCTGTTGTTGAAGGCGCTAGCGTAGAAGTTGAAGTGGTTGAGCATGGTCGCGGCGAAAAAATCCGTATCATCAAGCACAACCGTCGTAAGCACTATCACAAAGAGCAAGGTCACCGCCAATGGTACACCTTGTTAAAAATCAAAGCCATTAATGCCTAATTACCCGTTTAGCAATGTTTGCTAAATAGCGCACTAAATGCTTAAGAGTTGTCGCATAAGCGATAAGTCACATTAACAAGGAGATTTTCTCATGGCACATAAAAAAGCTGCCGGTTCAAGCCGTAACGGTCGTGATTCAAACCCAAAAATGCTAGGCGTAAAAATCTTTGGTGGCCAAGCTATCACAGCTGGTAACATCATCGTTCGTCAACGTGGTACAGAATTCCACGCAGGCGAAGGCGTTGGCATGGGTCGTGACCATACTTTATTTGCATTAAATGATGGTGTGGTAAAGTTTGAGACTAAAGGTAAATTTAACCGTCGTTATGTAACGGTTGAAAACGCATAATTATCTATTTAGGTCATTTTATTCTTTGAATAAAACGATTGGATAATTAAAAAAGCCCTTACTGCCTTATGGTAGTAGGGGCTTTTTACGTTTATAAGACCTCATCAATTAATATTGGCTTTTGTTAGAGATTGGTTTTTGTTAGCAGTTTGGTCAGCAATTTTATATAGCATAAATACTCGTCACACTTAGCTCACTGGCTCTTTATGAGCACAGTGTTAATAATTTATCATGATAAATGCAAACTTTTACCGTGTAACTGCATTGGTTACAAGCGTGTATGGCAGCCGTAGTAAAGATTGCAAATCATGACTAGGCGCGTAATAAAAAAACTGGCACACTGTTGCCATTGCTGATCGATACCTGTTTTGCAGTGTTGAGATTGGTATCAACAGAAAAAATTTTAATAAGCTATTCTATTTTTAAGCGACTATTTTTAAAGCGATTGTGCTTTTTTAGAGAGGATTTATGATGAACTTATCTACGAAAAAATCAACCAAACAGAAGATGATGAGTGGTGCTTTAGCAGGTGTATTAATGACATCGTTAGGTATCGCAGCGCCAATGATGGCATTGACTCAAACAGCCACAGCAGCTCCTGCTGATAACCTAACAGCTGCTAAACGTTTGAACAAATTGCTGACCAATACCAAGAGTATGACGGCTAATTTTAGCCAGACAACCAAAGGCGCGAGCAGTGGTACGTTTAAAGGCTCTATGAGTGTCCAACGTCCCAATAACTTCCGCTGGGAAACCAAATCGCCCTCAGAGCAATTGATCGTTGCCAATGGCAACTCTATGTGGATCTATGACAAAGATCTAGAGCAAGCGACTAAACAAAATGTGGATAGCCAAGTAGGCAATACGCCAGCACTGTTATTGTCAGGTGATCCAAGCAAGATTGATCAAAACTTTAAAATCACTCAGCCGTATAGCAATAAGAACTACTATGTGTTGTACCCAAAATCTGATAATGCCAGCTTTAAGAGCCTATCCATGAGCTTTAGTGGCGGCAAACCTGTGATGATGGTACTAAACGATACGCTAGGTCAAACGACCTCTATTAAGTTTAGTAGTATCAAAATGAATCCAAGCATCGGCAGCAGTCAGTTTAAGTTCACTCCACCAAAAGGTGTTGATGTTATCAATCAATAAGGACGAGCTAATTGATGAAGCAGATTATGATGCTTTGCTATTTATCTAAGGTTGAAAGCCTCTAAGAGTGACAACCCCTAAGAGTAATAGCCAAATAAAAAGGACAGATCCTATATGATCTGTCCTTTTTTATGAGCGTAATGATAGTTTGGTCAGCAGAAAAATTAAGACATAGCTCGTATGGAGTCCATATCTGGCATTGGTGGTAGCTCGTCTAAATGACTCAGCCCAAATGCATCCAAAAATTGTGCGGTGGTGTGAAGGAGCGCTGGGCGGCCTAAGGTCTCCTTAAAGCCTTTTTCAATGATCCACCCCTTATCAAATAGCTGGCGTAGTATATTGCTTGATAACGTCACACCGCGCACTTGCTCGATGTCACTCCGTGTCACAGGTTGCTTATACGCAATAACGCTTAACGTCTCAAGTAACGCTTGGCTCAAACGCTCTTGACGCTGCGGGAAAGTCTGCTGAATCAAGCCGCTATAGGCATCGGAAATTTGCAATCGATAGCCGCTAGCTGTCTCATGTAGGTTCAGCACACCGGTCTCTAACCGTCGCTCTAGCACCTCTAAGGCTTGCTTTAATTCCTTAGTAGATAATGATAAATGTTTTCTTAACGCGTGAGCTGTCAGCGGCGCCTCTGATGCATGCAGCAGCACCTCGATGTGCTTGCTCACATCTTCAAGAGACGCCTGATTTGCCCCAATAGAGGAAGCTGTAGCGGTGCCTGTAGTTTCGGCTTTACTAGGCTGCTTTGAGTCGTCAATATCTACCATCTAAAATGTGCTCTTGTTTTAATATCATGGGATCAATAGCAGGTTTGGCGGCTAACCTGATGCTGGTTAGGCCAACCACTGTAGTGTTAGTTCTTGGGATTGATTGTCTATATCGGATGGATCGGTATCATATTTCATTAACGTGCTTGCATCATTATTGGGTTCTGTATAGACCACACCAACTAATTGCCGCTTAATCAGTTCAAGTACGGCGACAAAGCTCACGACCACGCCTATTTTCCCCTGTGCTTTGTCTAGTAGCTCATAAAAGGAGCGGGCACCATCAGTACTCAGTTGCCGACTAATGCTAGCGATACGATCAGAAAGCGGCACGATATCAGTTTTGATGGTATGCATTTGATAGTCTGGCTGTAGCTGCATTTTAAACAAGCTATCGATCAGCAGAGTAGGCGAGTAGTTGGGCAGCTCAGCATTCATAACGTCTTGACTGGGCATACTTACCATGGCTAAGAACACATCACGCTCTAAACGTATCAGATTGTCTAAGCGCTGACTGGCGGCTTTGATTTGTGCGTACTCTTCTAGGCGTTCAATCAGCTCGGCTTTTGGATCGCGCTCATCGGTAGGCGTGTCAGGGGTAGGCAATAGTAATTCGGTTTTAATAGCAATCAGCGTCGACGCCATCAGCAGATAATCACCTGCCAATTCAAAATGCTCAGTATCTAACTCACTGATATAGGCAAGATACTGCTCAGTGATGGGTAGAATCGGCATTTGGGTCAAATCAACGTTGTTCTTTTTGACCAAATATAATAAAAAATCTAGTGGCCCAGCAAACTGCTCTAGCCAAATCGCAAACGCTTGTGGCGGAACATAAAGATCGTCTGGTAGATGCTGTACTGGCGTCTGATAGATGCGCAGCGCAGTCGTGTTGGATGTATCCATAATACTTAATGTTCCTGGCGCACTGCCATAAATAGTCCAGCACCAACATCTAACGTGTGACAAAGATAACGAGAGTCGTTGGTGAATTCTGCCAAGAACTCGCTCACCTCATCACGATGAGAGATGACATTATCGACAATAAGTACACTACCGACGTCCAATGCGTTATGCAGACCTCGGATATAATCGATATAGAATTGCCGCTCTGCATCCAAAAATACCAAGTCAAAGACGTCTTCATTGCTATTGAAAAAAATAAAGGCGTCTTGTACGATGAGTCGAACAGAGTCAGACAGCCGCGTATTTTGCAGATGCTGGCGAGCAGCTTCACTGCGGTTTTTGTCGATGTCTAGCGATGTAAAGTCACATTCAGCCTGATGCCGCAGACCATACGCCAGCCACAATGTCGAAAAGCCCGTCGAGGTACCAACCTCTAGTACCTTTTTGGGCTGTCTGATCGTGGCAATATTGGCCAAAAACTGCGCCGCATCTGGTTCGACATGGCGATGACGAGCCAGCCGATTGGATTGTTCAGAGTCATACGTACTGTCAGCCTCGTATAAAGACTGACAGTAAGATAAAAAATGGCTTGGATTAAATGTCGGCATTATAAACGATCAGAAGTCATTTATTTAAGCTTCGCTAGTGGGCGAATACCAATGGCACGGCGGGCTTTATCCAGCTGCTTACGGCTATGACGACGGGCTTTATCTGCGCCCATTTGCAAGATTTCTTCCAGCTCTTTTGGATTTGCCATCAATTCTTGATAGCGCGCGCGGAAAGGGGCAATCTCGTTATTGATTTGTTGGAACAACTGCTCTTTGGCGTCTCCCCAGCCAATACCTGATTCATACTGCGCACGCAAATTAGCAATTTCTTCAGGCGTAGCAAACGCTTTATAAATCTCAAAAATTGCTGACGCGTCAGGATCTTTTGGCTCTTCTGGCAATTGTGAGTTGGTCACAATACGCATGATGGCCTTACGCATCATTTTTTCAGGATCGGCTTGGCTATTAAACTCGCCAAACAACGGAATCACGTTGTTATAGCTTTTGCTCATTTTGCGACCATCGAGACCTGTGAGTAGCGGCGTGTTGTCGTCGACCAGGGCCTCAGGCTCAGTGAACAATGGCTTGTAACGATGATTAAATGTACCTGCTATATCACGCGCCATTTCAATGTGCTGAATTTGGTCACGGCCAACAGGTACATGCGTGGCATTAAACATCAAAATATCAGCAGCCATCAACACAGGGTAGCCAAACAACCCCATGTTAATCCCTTGGTCAGGATCAACGTCTTCTTTTTCCATATTAGCATCGACCGCTGCTTTGTAGGCATGAGCGCGGTTCATGAGGCCTTTGGCACATGAGGAGCTCAAAATCCATGACAACTCCAAAATCTCAGGCACATCTGACTGACGATAAAAAGTCACGCGCTCAGGATCGAGACCACAGGCGAGCCATGTCGCGGCAATGGCTTTGGTTGACTCGTGAATGATCGCAGGATCATGGCAACCAATAATACTGTGATAATCCGCTAAAAAGAAAAAAGCGTCGCTATCGCTGTTTTGAATAGACTGGATGGCCGGACGAATCGCGCCAACATAGTTACCAAGATGCGGAATACCTGTGGGTTTGATCCCTGTCAAAATGCGTTTATGTGGGGCTGCTTGTCCAGAACTGTGATTGTCGCTCATGAAAAATCCGTTGTTTTGTTTGTCAAGTTATTATAATGCGTGATTAAAAGTACAAAATAGCAGTTGCAAAGTATAGCAAATTTTATCAGCCCTTTTGAAAATAAAGGCCTACTTATAGATATCCGTACGACCATTTGGCCCATGTTTAAAGCGCCGATGAAACCACATCCACTGAGTCGGATCAATACGTATGAGTCCCTCTAAAACTTCATTAACCCGAGTAGCATCCGCAACCTCATCTTGACTTGGGTAGTTCTCAAGCTCTGGGGTGATGGTCAAGTGATAATGAGGTCGCTTACCACGTGGTAGATTATCTGGTGTCTGCCGATAGGTGTGTAGCGCCATCACGGCGGGTGGATGCGTTTTGCTGCCTAATTTTGCCATACGGCGTGACGCGGTGATGGTCGCTGCTGGCACGCCAAAGAATGGCGCCATAACCCCTTGTTTTAGACCATAGTCCTGATCGGGGGAATACCAAATCACATGACCTGCTTTGATAGAGGTGACTAGGCTTCGCATGTCACGGCTGGAGATTTGCTTACCGAATATATTGGTACGACCATTATAGATAAACCAGTCCAGTAAAGGGTTGTTTTGCGTACGGTACATACAATCGACAGGGAAGAATTGAGAACACAGTAAGCCGCCCAAATCCAGCATCGTATAATGCGCACCCAATAGAATAACCGGACGCTGCTCGTTTTGCGCATTAACAAGATGCTGTAATCCCGAAATAGATACCGTTCTAGTAAATATATTTGGACGGAACCAAGCACATAGGGTTTCAAACACCCCAATACCTTGATTGACAAAAACTTGCTTGGCCATCAATTCACGCTCAGCTTCTGGCTTTTCTGGAAACGCCAGCTTTAGATTAATCAGAGTGTCACGCCTACGTGAGCCTGCAGCTTTATAAATCAATATGCCGAGCTTACGACCTAGCCAAAACTGCCAACGCAGTGGCAAATATATCATGGGTAACATCACCAAAAACAACAACCAGATACCCCAATACTTTGGCAATAAAAACTGCCATTGAAAGGGCTTGTTTTCTGCTTGCGCGGTACGCTTTTGATTTTGCGTAATCGTTGGGGTGCCAGCAGGTATAGCAGGCGACTTATTGGATTGCTGCCTACTGGATGATGGTATGCCGTTAGTGTTGGAGGGTTTGCTAGGATCGTATTGTTCTGGCGCTTTCATAATATCCTTCTGCCGCACCGTGTATCACATTGCAGCTAATGATGAAAAGTTATTGATATGATGGGGTAGGCTCAAATGCTTTGCAAGTGAGAATGTTTATAAGGTTCTTAATTTGCAGTGCTAATATAAAGTACGTATATCGATAGCTATTGCAATGAGAGATATAGTGAAACCATTATAAAAATGGTATAGCAAGATTAAACGCTATTTTTCGCAGCCTCTGGAGACGCAGTCACAGCAAGCAAGAAAAGTAGCGTTCGAGCGCGTTTCCTATGCTGTATCAATTTTATTGAGGTTCTACTATAGCCACACTACCTATAGGCCAATCAGCAGGCATAAAAAAACCTTATAAGCTGTGACCAGCTTATAAGGTTTTGCAAAACGCTTCTCTTATTTGAGTTTGCTACCATCGCTCCGAGAAAAAGACAACAGCAGCAAAAAGATAAGAAAGTGCTTTGATTAACGTTTTGAGAACTGTGGACGTTTACGTGCTTTACGTAGACCCAGTTTCTTACGTTCAACTTGACGTGAATCACGAGTAACAAAACCAGCTGCTTTTAGGGCAGGCTTCAAAGTTTCGTCAGCTTCGATCAATGCACGTGTGATGCCGTGGCGGATTGCGCCAGCTTGGCCACTGATACCACCGCCTGCAACAGTGACATATAAGTCATACTGGTTAGCAGAGTCTAGTAGTTCTAATGGCTGACGAACAACCATGCGTGAAGTTTCACGGCTGAAGTATTCGTCTAGTGGCTTACCGTTAACAACAATACTACCAGTACCTTTTGATAAAAAGACACGAGCAGTAGACGTCTTGCGGCGACCAGTTCCGTAATTGCGTTCCATAAGTATATCCTTAGATGTCTAGTTCTTTAGGTTGCTGTGCAGTATGTGGATGTTCAGTACCCGCATATAGTTTCAGCTTCTTGATCATCGCATAGCCAAGAGGGCCCTTTGGAAGCATACCCTTAACTGCTTTGTATAGAACATCTTCGGGCTTATGTGCAATCAGCTTTGTGAAGTTGGTTTCTTTAATACCACCTGGGTAGCCACTGTGACGATAGTACTTTTTGTCTTGCGCTTTCTTACCCGTTACTGCGATTTTTTCTGCGTTGATGACAACAATGAAGTCACCAGTATCTACGTGCGGAGTATAAGAAGGCTTGTGCTTGCCACGTAAGCGAGTTGCGATTTGAGTGGCTAAGCGACCAAGGGTTTTGCCGTCAGCATCTACGACATACCAGTCATGGGTCACTTCAGCTGGTTTTGCACTAAGTGTTTTCATGATAAAACCTTAAAATTAGAATTCGTTGAGAGTTTAGCTGGGAACGGGGCTCTCAAAAAACAGACTGCACATTATAAGCAGTAGCGCCTACGCTTGCAAGCTGCATTGGGGTTTATTTTCGCCTTTATACATTAAACTGCAGCGTTTGGCCAGTTTTTAAGCGGTTTTAAACATTTTTACAGGTATTGAAGGGTTTACTAAATATTGCTTAACAAATAACTGCTAATGATGCGCTTAGCAATTAGGGTGTAATTATGACGGTGACAGCCGATAAAGTCCAGCGACAACTTGTCCAACTTTGGTTTGCTTTACGCATTCAAAGCATATCATTTGCTGAGTTGTCTCTAGTTGGGCGTCGCGATTTTCATTAAGCTGCTCTTCTAGCTGCTCAAGCTGAGGTGTTAAATCTTTATCCGCTTCTAAATAAATTAGCGTTGATTGGTCAATCAATGCATTGGTAATCAGCGTACTCAAAATAGGCTGCCATAGATCCTGAGCATAAGGGGGATCGATGAAGACGATGTCAAACGGGTGCTCAATCGGCTGGTGTTGACTCAGTACTTCCTCAGCCGTGCCAGTGATAACCGTGTAAGCTGCGGTATCAAGGCGTAATTGCTCAGCACTTTGACGTAGCATGTTGCTTTGTGCCGTATTAACTTCAATAAAAGTGGTGTGAGCTGCGCCGCGGGACAACGCCTCAAACCCTAATACGCCACTGCCTGCACAGCTATCGAGTACGCGTGCACCGTGAATATCGGCCAATAACCAGTTAAATAATGTCTCTCGCAGGCGGTCGGGTGTTGGGCGCAGGCCATCTGCCTCGATGAAGCTGACAATACGGCGCTTGAACTGCCCACCGATGATACGAACATCACCGGCTGCGGCACTTTTTGCTTTAGGGTTCTTTTTCGCTGTGCGTCCGCGTGAGGGTTTTTTCATGCTCGTGTCTCTTTTATTATCTTTTTTTTGAGGCATCTCTACTTATTAGACATGACGGGTAATGGTTAGAGATGTCTATCAAAATGTCGCTATTCAGAGGTGGCTGCTGCTGCTTGTGCCTCTGCCGCTTCTTGTTCTGCTAACGCTTTTGCTTCTTTTTCACGCAAGGCATCCTTCAAGGCTTTCTCAAAGGCCTTTTGGCGCTTGATGACTTTGAGCTCATCAGCGGACGGCGGCAGTACCGGATCAGTTTTGCGTTGTAGCATCCAGTAGTCAAATAGGGCACGGCCGATAGGCGCGGCAGTCGTACTACCACCGCCACCGTTTTCGACCAAGACCGCCAGCGCGATTTGAGGGTCTTCGACAGGGGCAAAACCATTGAACCACGCATGATCCCAGTGACGTTTGTCAATCGCTGATTTATCATAGCGTTTGCCTTGAGCGATAGACTTTACCTGTGCTGTTCCTGTCTTGCCAGCGATACGATAGCGCGGGGTATAGATACCGCGTCCAGTACCGTTTTCTACCACGCTTTCCATTGCATCATGCATACGTAACCAGTCAGAAGGCTGACCGTTATAGTCGATTTTACCATCAGGTTTGTCGATGATTTTGACTTCTGCTGCACCGTCACTGCTCTTGAGCAAATGCGGGGTAATATGTTTACCTTTACTGGCGGTCATGGCAGTGGCATTAGCAATCTGTAGTGGCGTGGCTAAGAAATAGCCTTGTCCAATACTGACAGAGATGGTTTCACCCGGTAGCCAGTCTTTATCATACGTGTCTTTTTTCCATTTCGGTGATGGCATGATGCCTGATTTTTCGTTAGGAAGATCAATACCAGTCTTGTCCCCAAAACCAAAGCGCACCATCCAGTCGTGTAGACGCTGAATACCCATCTCATAGGCCAGCTTATAATAGTAAGTATCAACCGACATTTGGATAGATTTCTTTAAATCAACCGTACCATGACCCCCGCGCTTCCAGTCACGGAAACGATGGCTGTCTCCTGGTAAACTGAAATAGCCAGGATCATAAATAGTGCTGTTCCAATCTCGCAAGCCATAGTGAATGCCACCTAGACCCTCGAATGGTTTGATGGTCGAGCCAGGTGGGTATGTCCCTTGGAGCGCACGATTATATAGCGGCTGATCGAGATCTTCTCGCAGGGCATCATAGTCTTTGAACGAAATCCCTGAGATAAAAGGATTGGGATCATAGCTTGGGTTACTGACAAAGGCCAGCACGTCGCCGTTTTTGGGATCTATCGCTACGATGGCACCGCGGCGTCCATCTAGTTGTTGTTGGGCGACCTTTTGCAGCCCATAATCTAAGCTCAACGTGATATCGTTGCCTGAGGTAGGCGGTTTGGTATCCAATTGACGTAGGATATTGCCGTGAGCGTCTGTTTCTACCGACTGATAGCCTGGTTGCCCAAGCAAAATATCTTCGTAATAGTCTTCAATACCAATCTTACCGATCAGATCAGTACCTGCATAGCGGTCCTTATCAATACGCTTAGACTCTTTATCGTTAATACGACCAACGTAACCGATCACATGAGCAAATAGCTCATCATAAGGATAATCACGCGTCAGCTTACTTTGGATAGAAACACCGCGAAAGAATGGCTTACGCTCACTGAACTGAGCCAGCTGTGCCTCTGTTAAGTCGATTTTGATGGTCACAGGGTCGTTTTTGTTTTTACTTAAGCGCGCCAAAATATCTGTGATGTCTTCTGCTGTCAAATCAAAAATAGGCGCCAGCAAGCTGAGCGTGCGCTCAGGGTTATCAACCTCATCAGGGCTTAGCATGGCGGTAAAGACTGGCTGGTTATCCGCCAAAATTATCCCGTTACGATCATAAATATAACCGCGGCTAGGCGGCGCTGATATCAGTTTAATGCGATTATTATCTGACTGGGTGGTGTACTTATCATGGGCATAGACTTGCAAATAACCATAACGCGTTATCAGGCCACCTAAACCTAACAATATTAAAATTCCAAAGATAATAATACGGTTGGTAAAGGTACTGTTGACCTGTTCGGTATTGGGAGTTAGTGGTTTATTCATAGGAAATCAGAGCCCAATCGGTCAGTGAGTCAGTAATAAAGAGGTAAAAGGGCAGGTTGGTTAACCAAAACGCGGTGAGTCTAAAGGATAATGCAAAGTATTTCAATTACATAGAGGGGTGTGACTCAAAATAAAAATGCGTCAGCTAGTACGCAGGCAGTCTTTCTTTTTGCACTACAAATTATAACAGAACAAATGAGACGACGCAGTACTCAGATGCTTATTTTGTTGTGGTCATATATTGCATAAGCGATGCGCTATCTCAGTATATTTGTGGCTCAATATAGGATTTAAAAGATATTATCTTTAGTCACAACTTGCCAAGGGTGTCCATGTGCTAAAAAATGGCAAGTATGCTAAAATCAGGCGATTTATTTTATAGTAGTGGTTAGAGACAGAGCGTCTTTTTGAGACGTTTCAATTTTGCTAGCGGCTTGTTATCAGTCGCGACCATATTAGCAACGACAATCAACCTGTCAGGAACTAGAAAAGTCATGGACATAAATTCATTGTGGCAGACGATCGCTGAGCACCCAGAGTTTTTTGCCATGCTAACTATTCCACCAGTGACGGCATTTGTTACGTGGGTGCATGTATGGATGGCGCTCAAGATGCTGTTTTATCCCATTAAGTTTTGGGGTATTCGTATTCCAAATTTTCCATTTTTTGGGTTACCAGGTATCGGCTGGCAAGGTATCGTCCCACGCAAGGCAGGCAAAATATCAGGGGTTATCGTTGATCAGACATTGTCAAAGCTCGGTTCATTAGATGAATTTTTTCAAGCGATGGAACCAGAGCAAATGGCGCTATTTGTCACTGATACGGTGGACAAAAACCTTGAGCCGTTAATTGATGAGATTATGCTGGATCATTCGCCAGCACTGTGGGGCAACTTGCCTTATGCGGTAAAACGCCGCGTCTATGCTCAAGCCCATAAAGAGCTGCCTAGTATTATGCAGTCGCTGGTAACAGATTTGACGTATCATGTCGAAGATCTGGTTGATATGCGCAAGATGATTGTCAATACGATGGAGAACGATCGTCGTCTGATGGTCAATATGTTCTTGAAGGTTGGGCAAAAAGAGATCAATTTTATTTGGCATATTAGTGCTTTGATTGGTCTGGTATTTGGTATTATCCAGATGTTCATATTTTTGGTGGTGCCGCAGCATTGGACGGTGCCATTTTTTGCTGCGATTTGGGGATTTTTGACCAATTGGATTGCCATTTGGATGGTATTTAACCCAGTAGAGCCGCATTTTATCCCTTATTTGAAGCTTTTTGCGGTGCAGGGTCGCTTTCCTTTTATCAAGCCGGTGATGCCGCATATCGCGAGGTATCGTCTGCAGGGCGGCTTTATGAAGCGCCAAGAAGAGGTGTCTGAAGTATTTGCTGAGATTGTGGTAAAAGATTTGGTCACTCTAGAGAACATCATGAATGAGATGATGTATGGGGATCGTTCAGCGCAAACTCGTGAGCTGATGAAGTCGCATCTATATACGGTGCTTGAGTCACCAGTTATTAGTACGACATTGCGTGTGGGGCTGGGTCGCCGCGATTATGGACAGCTCAAAAACACTATTATTGATAAGTCGATTGTGGCGACTATGGTGCCACTGCGAGATCCTGAGCTCAATGAAAGTCGCGCCAGTAAGATTTTTGGTCTGTTTCGCGATAGAATAAGGGCGCTGACGCCCAGTGAGTTTCAGAATCTGCTGCGTCCAGCTTTTCGTGAGGATGAGATGACGCTGATTATCTTGGGTGGTCTGACTGGGTTTTTGGCAGGGTGGTTACATCTGGTATTGGTGTTTTTCCCCTCGATGCCATAAGCAATAACACGATAATCAGTATTTTCAAATAGTCAAAAACAACAATATCTCATACAGTTTGAGTCAATAAAACAATGCAAGGCCAATGATAGGTCAGCATTTTGTATCAATCATTCAGATTGATACGTCACAATGATAGTAGCGGGTTTTAGGTGCTTCTACAGCTATCGAAACCTCAGTTTTTAACCGTAAACTATGACCGCATAAAGGGACTATTTAGCGTTTGCCAGTGGCTAGCGATGCCATCGGTGAACCCTTAATGGTATCCAAGGTAAACAAGGTTAGACCGTATGTTAATCACAGAATTGGGTTATTTTGCCTTGCTGGCCGCTTTTATACTGGCGATTTTGCAGGTAGTACTACCAACCATTGGTGTCATGCGCGACCACGTCGCTTGGCAACGTCTAGCACCAAGTCTTGCATGGGCGCAGTTTGCGGCCATGGTCATATCATTTACTGCACTGATGGCAGGCTTTTATTATAATGACTTTAGCCTCGTCTACGTTACGCAGCATTCCAATACGTTGCTGCCTTGGTATTACAAGCTATCTGCAACGTGGGGCGGTCATGAAGGGTCATTGCTGCTTTGGATGACCATTATGGCCACTTGGTGTGCGCTGGTGTCTTATTTTAGCCGCGGATTACCGCTGTCCATGCGTGCGCGTGTTCTTGTGATATTGGCAGGCGTGCAGATGATGATGCTAGCGATGCTGATCTTTACCTCATCGCCATTTGATCGTAACTTGCCCAATTTGCCAGTTGATGGCGCGGATCTAAACCCTGTCTTGCAAGATTTTGGTTTGATTATTCACCCACCGATGCTTTACATGGGCTACGTAGGCATGGTCGTGCCATTTGCTTTTTGTATGGCGGCGTTGTGGGAAGGGCGCTTGGATGCGGTGTGGACACGCTGGTCGCGTCCGTGGGCGCTAGCTGCTTGGGGTTTCTTGACGGTTGGTATCGCACTTGGCTCATGGTGGGCTTATTATGAGCTTGGCTGGGGCGGCTGGTGGTTTTGGGATCCAGTAGAGAACGCCTCACTGATGCCATGGCTGGCAGGTACGGCATTGCTACACTCACTTGCGGTCACTGAAAAACGCGGTGTGTTCAAAGCATGGACGATCATGCTTGCCATTTTTGCCTTTGCACTTAGTTTGCTAGGTACATTCCTTGTACGTTCAGGGGTGATCACTTCCGTCCATTCATTTGCTGCTGACCCGACGCGTGGTCTAGTAATTTTAGCCATTCTAGGCGTCATTATCGGCGGTGGTCTGCTGATGTTTGCGGTACGTGGTTGGCGCTTGACGGTTGAGAGTCAATATCGACTGATCTCACGCGAGTCATTCTTGGTGATTAATAACGTTATTATTTTGATTTCGACTTTGGTGGTGTTGCTTGGCACGCTATATCCTATTATTGCTGACTCCTTTAACTTAGGTCAGGTATCAGTTGGCCCTCCCTATTTCAACGCGCTATTTGTACCCTTAACGTGGCTTTTGCTCGTAGCAATGGGTATGGGCTCTAATATTCGCTGGAAACAAGACAGCCGCCCATTATTAGGTGCTGGCATGGTTATCGCTGTGAGCAGTCTGGTGTTGGCGGCGATTATTGCCTATTTTACGAGTCCATCAGCGATGCTAAATATTGGCGTCACGTTGGCAGTGAGCTTTTGGGTGCTTTTATGGATGGTGATCGATTTTAAAGATAAAACCAAAAATGCACCGAGTCGATTAAACGGATTACGTCAGCTGCGTTTGAGCTATTGGGGTCAACAAATCGCCCATATTGGGGTCATCGTTGCAGTTATTGGGGTGGCATTTACCAGTACGCTCAGTATTGAGCGTGATGTGGCGCTGGGACCAAATGATAGTGTCAATGTCCAAGGGTATGACTTTACCGTAAAAAGTTTCAGTGAAGTAAAAGGCAGTAACTTTGACGCCACACAAGCTGAGGTTACGGTCAGTAAAGACGGTCAAACGGTGACGACGCTACATCCTGAAAAACGTAACTATATTATCAGTATGATGCCGATGACTGAGGCGGCGATTGATGCCAGTCTTATGCGTGATGTGTATGTCGCTCTTGGGGAGCCGATTGCTGAGGACAGCAACGAATGGGCATTTCGTATCTATGTCAAACCGCTCATTCGCTGGATATGGCTAGGTGCGCTTATTATGGCGTTTGGTGCATTGCTCAGTATGCTAGACAATCGTTACCGTATTAAGAAAACCAGAACACCTGCGCAAATCGCTGCCAAAAAATCAGGCTTTGCTACGGTGGCAGATTTGGAATCGCAAGCTATCAAGACAGGGGAGCAGTAATATGACGACCTCAAACAATGCACCTGATAAACAGGCTCAGCAAAGCAATAAGAATACCAAACGCAAAAAGTCACTTAAATTAGGTTTTTTGATTCCGCTGGTGATTTTTATTGGTCTGGTTGCCATGCTGTATATGCGCTTGGGCAAACCGACCGATATCGTGACCAATACGGCACTTGAGCGTCCAGTACCGGCTTTTGAGTTGCCGCTATTGTCAGATACCAGTCGCATCATGACCAATGACAACCTGCCTGATCAGCCGTTCTTGATGAATATCTGGGGATCATGGTGTCCTACTTGCATCATCGAGCATCCTTTCTTAATGAAATTGGAGGAGCGCGGTGTCAATTTGGTCGGTGTCAACTATAAAGATGATATTGGGGATGCCTTAGGATATTTGAATAAAGGCGGCGACCCGTTTTCGATGTCTATTCAGGATCTATCGGGGCAGTTTGCTTTAGATTTGGGACTGACAGGCGCGCCTGAGACTTTTGTCGTCGATGGTGAAGGGATTATTCGTCAGCATATTATCGGTGAGGTCAATGAGAGCAACTGGCAAAGCCGTATTGCGCCTTGCTTGATGGTGCTTAATGATGCCAATAATAATGGCGTCAGTTTAGAGCCAAGTCAGGTTGAGGAGGCGTGTCAATGATAGCATATCAAATAAAATCCGTTACGATAAAGTTAGCAAGCTTGCTTATCGCTTGTCTATTCAGTATGGCCAGTTTTGCTGCTATTGATGTCTATGATTTTGACTCTGTACAGCAAGAGGCACAGTATCGTGGTCTTATCGAAGAGCTGCGTTGTCCAAAATGCCAGAACCAAAACCTAGCAGGCTCTGATGCCCCAATTGCCCAAGACTTAAAGCAAAAAACCTACGATTTGGTCAAAGATGGTCGTAGCGATGGTGAGATTCGTGCCTATATGCAGGAACGTTATGGCGACTTTATCAGCTATAAGCCACCAGTGCGTCCTTCAACGTGGATCTTATGGTTTTTCCCACCATTATTGCTCATCATCTTGTTAGTAGGTTGGTTTTGGCAAAGTAAACGACGTCAGCTTGTTGCCAGTGGTGCAAGCGGCATGACAGCAGATAATACCGCTGAGGCGCTATCTGTTGCCGAAAAAGCGGAGCTTGAGCGCTTATTGTCACGTGCTGATAATAAAGACGTTCACGATATTACAAGCCTTGGGGGCAAAAAATGACCATATTTTCTACGGTTGGCTTATTTATTGCGCTGAGCTTACTGACCGCCTTATTGCTTGCTGTTATAGCTATCAAACCATGGTTGAGAGCACCGCGTACGCATAGTAAGCCTTTGGACAATCAGCTATTAGGTATCAACGTTGCTGTATTTCGTGAGCGCTTAGCAGAGCTGAAAACAGATAAAGACAGTGGCATCATTGATGAGCATCACTATCAAAACCAAAAACTTGAGCTTGAACGCCAGCTTTTGGATGCTCAGCGTGAAGTCGCACCTATGGTCACGCCTGGTATCAAAAGCCGATTGATCATTGTCTTTTGGGTACCTGTGCTGTCTGCCATGGCGTACTTGATGGTTGGAGATCGCACGCCTGTTTTTGAGCTTTGGGCAAGCGAAGACAAAGTAGGTCAAGTGGCGGATGACTTATTAACTGGCAAGATTGACCAGCCACCTGCTTGGGCGATTGAAGATGGCAATCAGCTGATTAGTGCCATGCAGACCAACGTCTATCGCCATGCGTACGATTACAATCGTTGGATGCGCCTATCAGAGTTGTTCTTATCATTAGAGGCGACCGATTCAGCACTAGAGGCCTTATCACGTGCTTATCGTTTGTCACCTTATAATGAAGAGATTGCGATTACTTACGCGCAGATTAATTTCTTTGCTAATAAGGGTCAGCTAGACGAAAATAGTCGCCGAGTGCTAGAAACTGTATTGGCCAAAAACCCACAGCATGAAGGCGCGCAAATGCTCATGGCCATGGGTGAGGCGCGAGCAAATAACTTTGATCAAGCACAAGGTTGGATCAAACGCTTGCGTGACAGTATCTCAGCTAAACCAGGCGACCATACGCAGGCGCTATCCAGTCTAGATGAGCTCAGTGCCAATGTGACCATGCAGCAGCAACAAGCGTCTGAGGGCATTGAGGTGACCGTCAAGATTAATTCAAGCCTACTGCCATTGATCAAAGCCGATGACGTGCTGTTTGTGGCGATTCGTGATGTGAATGGTGGCCCGCCATTTGCTGCCAAGCGTTTGCCAATTAGTGCGATTAAGCAGGGCGAGGCTACTATTAGCCTAAGCGATATTGATGCGATGATGCCAGAGCGTACCCTAAGATCAGCCCGTTCTGATAAGGTTGAGTTGGCTGTTATTGCGCGTATTAGTCACAGCGGCACAGCTATCGCAGAGTCAGGAGACTTATCAGGTAATCCTGTTGTGATTCGTGCCGACCAAAATCAGGCCAATGTAGAAATCAATCAACAAATCCCCTAGTATTATGGCTGGTTATTGTAAGTATTTTTCATATAAATGCTGTTGACTACAAAAGGCTTAACAGTGTTATATGGAAAGATAAGTCATGGCAACTTATGACCCTAATTAGAAAAAAACTTGAGGTTTGTCAGGTCACAAGGTAAGGTGTCTTGGCAATCAGTTAATCCCTAAGTTGTAGTAATCCCAAAATCACATTGAATTCAGGAGAGTCGTGTAATGATGCGTATTATTTTGCTAGGTCCACCAGGCGCCGGTAAAGGTACTCAAGCCCAGTTTATTTCTCAGGAATATGATATTCCGCAGATATCGACGGGTGACATGCTACGTGCTGCTATCAAAGAAGGCAGCGAGCTTGGCAAAAAAGCCAAAGATATCATGAATGCTGGTGGTCTGGTTTCTGATGACCTCATTATCAATCTCGTAAAAGAGCGTATTGCAAAGCCTGATTGTGCCAACGGGTGTATCTTTGATGGTTTTCCACGTACGATTCCTCAAGCGCAAGCCCTTGCCGATGCTGATGTTGCCATCGATCACGTGGTAGAGATTAGTGTGCCCGATGATGAGATCGTTAATCGTCTGTCTGGTCGTCGTCAACATCCAGGTTCAGGCCGTGTATATCATGTGCAGCACAACCCACCAAAGGTTGAGGGCATAGATGACGTAACGGGCGAAGCACTTATCCAGCGTGAAGACGATCAAGAAGCGACCATTCGCGACCGTCTGTCGACTTACCATGAGCAAACCTCTGCATTGGTTGGTTTTTATCAAGAAAAAGCCGCCGAGGGCGCAGATTCACCAAACTACGATAAGTTTGATGGCACGCAAGATATCGAAGAGGTTAAGCAGCAGATTTTGTCTGCGTTAAAAGGCTAATGTTCGATTTTAGCTAATTAATTTAGCCAGTCGATGTGGTCGTTGAAGACCCTGTTTAATAGCAGGGTTTTTTTATGGCTAATATTTATATATTGGATAATTTTATCTTCTATAAAAAGCATTCAGCATATTGCTGACTCATGATTGAAAATCACCCACAAAAAAACCGCTTACTCATTATAAGTAAACGGTTTTCTCATCAAAATATATGACGCAATAGGCTCATATACCTTCAAGTATCCCTTACGCATTACCTTGGGCATCAACTTGTGCTTGTTGCTGGCTTTGCGCGTACGCTTGATCAAAGTTGACAGGGGCTAGTAGCAATTGCGGGAAGCTACCGCGCGTTACAATGTCGCTGATGACTTCACGGGCATATGGAAACAGCACGTTAGGGCAGTATGCACCCAAGATTTGACCGATTTGATCTTCTGGGATGTCTTTTAACAAGAAGATACCTGCTTGATGTACTTCAGCGATAAATGCCGCTTCTTCAGCATTTTTTGCCGTGACGCTAACGGTTAGGACGATTTGGTAATGATCGTCATCTAATTTTTCAGCATTGCTAGACAAATTGATATCAAGCTCTGGGTTCCACTCTTTGGTGAATACGCTTGCGCCTGGTACTTCAAGTGACATATCTTTTACATAGATACGCTCTAGTGCCAATTGTGGTTGTGCTTGTTCTTCAGCCATGATAAATCCTCTAAAATTAAATCAAATAATGGGTCAAACTACGATTTTAAAAAAGCATTGTAATATAAACCAAGATCAAATCTCGATGTTTTTTATGGTTACGTCTCACTATGGCTTTTGAGTCTGCCACTGTCCATCTTCAAACCAATAAAGACAGACAGTAAAGCAAGGTAGCAGATTAACCCGCTAATAGCTCGTCAAGTTTGCCTTGCTGGTTCATTTGGTTGAGCTCATCAAAGCCACCTACAAAGGTTTCACCAACGAAAATTTGTGGCACAGTGCGATAGTTATTGGTTTTTTTCATCAGCGCTTGACGATCTTCACTACTCATGTCATGCATGCTGATTTCTTCGTAATCAACGCCTTTGGTTTTTAGTAGTTGTTTGGCGTTTGAGCAGTATGGGCAGATAGGGGTCGTATAAACTTTAACAGATACAGTCATGGTAAATCCTTATTTATAAATTTATGAGATAACAAACTTATTATAGATAGCCTGATAAATTATCATAGTCTAAGTATTGATAGAATCTGTTATCAATGAGTAAAGTGCACATGTATTCAACTGTGCTCATTACTACAGTGGGGATGAGCATGACAAATTCAAGCCGTCTTAGTTTAAAACCCTCAGTAGCAGTATAAACAGGATATAAAAAAAGACACCTATTGCTAAGGTGTCTTTTTATTTTGCTATCGTTAATCGGATGCTTTTTTTAGTCAGAAGCTATATTTTAGCCAATCTATTATTTGCTTAAACTAGGCTTGGTCTTAGCTTTGTTTTTTGATTTAGCGTCTTTTACACCAACCAATGGCATACCAGCGCCTTGCCAGCCGCCAATACCGCCCTCTAAGCGATAAACACTGTCTTTACCAATCATCTGAATCGCAGCGCCTGCTTGCACACCCATATCGCAGATAATAATCACTGGCTGCTCAATCGCACGAATCTCTGCTAAGCGGTCTTTGAGATCAGTGAACGGTATGTTGCGGCTGCCTTGAATATAGCCTGATTCAAACTTCTTCTTGGCGCGAATATCGATCAGCTGCGCGTTTTGAGAGTTGACCATCATGCCAAGGGTGTTGGGCGATATTTTTCTACCGCTACGTTTGTTTTCAATGGTAAAAAACAGGATAGCAAGTACGGCTAATATACCAAATAAAAACGGGTGGTTGCCCACAAATTCCAGCGCACGATCCAAACCATACCTCCAAAAAAATAGGTGTTCTATTGAGCTGAGAAAAGCCAGCCCAATGATAGTGAACAAGGCGCTATTATACCGATAAGGTCATCTATAGTAAACGGGCGATGACACGGTCAATAATCAATCTATCATTTTGCCTTTGAAATGACGTTAATTGGGCTTAATAAGGCTTAGTATCAGCTTCCTCTCGTAGCGTCACGAGATTTTCAACGCGGCGCTGTAATACGGTACCGTCAGCCACGGCTTGCCACAGCGCGCAGCCTTTGCTGTTATGGGTGTGACGACAGTCACGGAATTGGCAACTGCCAGCTAGTGGTGCCAGCTCAATAAAGCCTGAGATGATATCGTCAGGTGTGAGGTGCCAAATGCCATACTCGCGAATACCTGGTGTATCGACGATACCACCTTGCGTCAAATCCTCGGGGTTAAATGGTAACAATCGGCTTGTCGTTGTCGTATGCTGACCAAGCTTAGAGTTTTGTGAGATGATATTGACGCTTTGACCAGACTCGGGAAGTAGGGCGTTAATAAGGCTGCTTTTGCCAACACCAGACTGCCCTGCAAAGATGACCAGCTTTTTATCTATGTAGCGTTTTAGCTCATCGAGGCCTTCTTGCTCGTCACTTTCGGCGATATTTTCAGGGCAATCGACCGACGTCAGGACGCTCTCATAACCGAGCGCAGCATATTGTGCCAATAATTCACTCGTATCGACGCCGTTTTCTTGTGCCAACAGATCGGCTTTGTTGAGGACGAGCAGTGGTTTGACGCCCGCGTGATGGCAGACGACCAGATAGCGATCGATCAAAGTAGGAGCGGCGGCAGGCAATGGCGCAAAGACGATGGCCAGAATATCAACATTGGCGGCAACAGGTTTGAGCTTATGATAACGGTCAGGGCGAGAGACCAATGACGTACGCGGTTTGACGGCTTCGATACGGCCAAAGCCTGTGTTGGAGTCGGCACTCCAACGCACTTGGTCACCAGCGGCTAGCATCGGCAAGTTAGTGCGTACATGGCAGCGCCAAATATCGCCGAGCTCAAGCGCTTGCCAAAATGGCTCTGGATCATCAGGCGCAATCTCTGGCTGCTCAGGTATCACTGCAGGTAGACTTGTTACCTGTACTTCTAGTTGCTTACCGTAATGCGCCATGACCACGCCATCCATCAAGCTGTCATCGATGCTGTCTTGACTTAACAATTGCTGTTTGTCGATGCGACGAATCTGTTGTTTGGTCAGTTTGCGTTGCCGGATTAATGCCATGGGTTTTAACCTATTATAAAAATATTGCTAAGTGTAGCGTGAAAATTTGCTAACATACAGCCTAAAGCGTCTGCGTCAGACAGGGGTTTTGTAATATTGTACGACTCTATAGGTTTTCTAAACCAAGTAGCGTGTTGCAATACTGTCTGAGCACGGGTGTCTACGTGTAATATGTTTTTTCAATTGTTTTTTTAAAGTTGTTTTTTCAAAATTATGAATGATAGGATATTTTATGGCTACCGGTGACCATCCCAATAAAATTAAGATCAAAAATCAAGGCAAAAAAGGGCTGGTGTGGATTGATTTAGAAATGACCGGACTTGATACCTTAAACGATGAGATTATCGAGATTGCCACTGTCGTGACTGACGAAGATTTGAATGTGCTTGCTGAAGGGCCTGTGTTTGCGATCAAGGTATCGGATCAAGTCTTAAATAAGATGGATGACTGGAATACCAAGCAACATGGTCAGTCAGGATTGGTCGACCGTGTGCGTCGTAGCACGGTGACATTGGCGGAAGCGGAAGCTGAAACCATCAAGTTTCTGAGTAAATGGGTCGATAGTGGTAAATCGCCAATGTGCGGCAACTCTATCTGTCAAGATCGCCGCTTTATGGCACGCCAAATGCCAGAGCTTGAGCGCTTCTTTCATTATCGTAACCTTGATGTATCGTCAATCAAAGAGCTGTGTTTCCGCTGGCGTCCTGACATTCTAAAGAACTTTGAAAAAGGGGGCAGTCATCTGGCCTTAGACGATATCCGCGACTCTATTCGTGAGCTAAAGCATTATCGTCAGCATTTCTTTAAATTGATGGATTAGATAGCGAGCGATAAGCAGTTCAAGATTGTAGTAAACGTAAAAAGGGTCTGTTGAACTATCAACAGACCCTTTTTTAAATGAAGAGATATTTTTTAGATGCGTTGTTTAAAACGCCATTAAGTTTAAAGCGCCATTAAACGCATTTTAGCGAATAAGACATTCAAACTCATATAACTCAAACTCAGCATCATCACTGCTTAAATTATTACTATTCAAACGGTCATCTAAATGCTGATCATCTGTCACTGCACCAATCACAGCGCTTACTTTCGGCTGGCGAGTGTCTTTATCTAGCAAGCGCCAGTCGCCAAGCACGTAGCGTTTTTTATCAGCAGTCGCCTGGTGAATATCTGGACGATGCGTATGTCCGTGCAATAAAGCATCGCTGTCAGTAATGGCTTGACGTACGGCCTCATCATTCACATCCATGATATAAGCCGCTTTAGTAGCATTGTTCTGCTGGCTTTTTTTGCGCATGTTGTCTGCGATGGCTAAGCGTTTCTCTAACGACTTATTAAGCAGATACCACTGAGTCAGACGATTACGCATAATTTTGCGAAAGAGTTGATATTTCTTGTCATCGGTACAGAGTGCGTCACCGTGCTCTAAACGATAACTCTGCTGACCAACAGTCAAAGTATACGGCTCGCTTATCAGCTCCCCACCGAACAGATTGCAAAACGGCTGTCCTAACAAAAAATCACGGTTGCCGTGCATGACTAATATTTCACAGCCATTGATACGTAGCTGTTTTAGCTTTGCAATCAATGGGGTTAGCCAATGTGCCATCTGCTCGTCTTCTGACCTTTTTTCTTTTAATAGGGATAAATACATATCATCACCCAGCCACACCTCAAACCAGTCGCCCAATATAAAGAGGCGTTTGAGCGCGGGCAGAGCAAGACAGTCATCGAGCAGCGCCAAAAAAGCCTGCACTAAGGCAGGCTCCTGAGGCGATAAATGCAAATCGCTAATCAATACTTGCCGCACTTGATGAGGGCGGGTCGTGATTAAGTGATTAAAACGTTGCATTTATCTTGATCCTCGTGACTTATCGTATGGCGAGCATTCCTTAGTAAGTTCTACTAGAAAATGCTCGCTCATTCACAGCTATCGCTAAGTAACTATTACTGACTACTGACTAGCTGCTATTGAATGACTATTACTGGGTAATGATGGTTGCTGAGTTGATAACAACTGGCTCTTTTGGCACATCAGCATGCATGCCGAAACGACCAGTTGGGACGCCTTTCATTTTTTCGATCACATCCATGCCGCTGGTGACTTTACCAAATACAGTGTAACCCCAACCTTGCATATTTTTGCCAGTGTGGTTTAGGAAGTCATTGTCTTTTACGTTGATGAAGAACTGGCTAGTTGCTGAATGTGGATCTTGGGTACGCGCCATTGCGATAGTACCTTTATCGTTTTTCAAACCATTATCCGCTTCATTTTCGATAGGCGCGTTGGTTGGTTTTTCATTCATCTCAGCGTCCATTCCGCCGCCTTGAATCATGAAACCATCAATAATGCGATGGAAAATCGTACCGTCATACTGACCAGATTTTACGTAGTTCAAAAAGTTTTCTACGGTCTTTGGTGCTTTTTCTTCGTTGAGTTCGATAACGATCGCACCCATATTGGTGTCAAGTTCTACTACTGGTGGCATGTCTACCATGGGATATTCCTTTTTGATTGCAGCGCCTTAAATGGCGCTGTCAAGTGGTTGTTAAAAGTTGGTGGTTAAAAAGTTACGGGTAGTCTAACGGCTTTTTTATCCCGTGTCATGTATCAGGCTGTTAATGCGTTTGCAAAAGCTGATAGAATAACGCAACTTTAGCCATTTTTGATCAGCTTTGACAAATTGTGATAATGCGGACGCGTTATCTGAGTTTTTATATCCCAATTTATTTTAATAATTTATTTTGAACGTTTTGTGATGCGTGATGGCACGTATCACAAATTGACAATTTGCGTTAGGAGCAATATCCGATGAGTGAGCACTCAAGCAACCATGCACAAAAAGACGAAGTAAAAAACGACTTTATTCGTAATATCATTCGTGACGATGTCAATGCGCAAAGATACCAGCAAATTGTCACACGTTTTCCGCCTGAGCCAAATGGCTACTTGCACTTAGGTCACGTAAAATCTATCTGCCTAAACTTTGGTGTGGCCAAAGAGTTCGGCGGTGTGTGTAACCTGCGTTTTGATGACACCAACCCAACTGCAGAAAAACAAGATTATATTGACAATATCGAAAATGATGTGAAATGGCTCGGTTTTGAGTGGGCAGGCGAGGCGTATCACGCGTCAAGTTATTTTGATCAGCTACATGCATGGGCAATACAGTTGATTGAGCAAGGCGATGCCTATGTCGATTTGCAAACGCCTGAGCAGATTCGCGATAACCGTGGTTCATTCAATGAAGCAGGCAAACCATCTCCGCAGCGTGATGCCAGTGTCGAGGAAAACCTAGCGCTGTTCAATGATATGAAAGACGGTAAGTACGCTGAAGGTAAGGCGGTATTGCGCGCCAAGATCGATATGGCAAGCCCGAACATGAACCTGCGTGACCCTGTCATTTACCGCGTGATGCACCAATCTCATCATCAGACTGGTGATAAATGGTGCATTTATCCAATGTATGACTTTGCGCATCCACTCTCTGATGCGCTCGAAGGTATTACCCATTCACTATGTACGCTTGAGTTTGAAGACCATCGTCCATTCTATGATTGGGTCATCGAAAAAATCGGCTTTGATGTCCCGCCGCATCAGTACGAGTTTAGCCGCTTAAATGTGGATCATACATTGACCAGTAAGCGTAAGCTTAAGCAGCTCGTCGATGAAGGTATCGTAAGCGGTTGGGACGATCCACGTATGCCGACTATCGCTGGTATGCGCCGCCGTGGTTATACGCCAGCGGGCTTGCGTGACTTTTGTGAGCGTGTGGGCGTGACCAAAGCCGATAGCGTGGTTGATTTTCGTTTGCTAGAGTTTAGCGTTCGTCAGTCATTAGAGACGACTACTGGTCGCGGTATGGCAGTGTTAAAACCATTGAAAGTGACGATTACTAACTTTAGCGAGGCGGTTAGTAGCTGGGAGTCGCAAAAAGCCGATAGTGTTAATGCGCGTTTTGACGATGCCACGCAGACCCTTTGGTTGACGCAGCCGAACCATCCTAACGTCGATATGGGTGAGCGTGAGATTCCGTTTACCGAGACTTTGTATATCGATCAAGGTGATTACGAGATTGAACCGCCAGCAGGCTACAAGCGTCTGTCTCCAGAAAAGCCAGAGATTCGTTTGCGTAACACTTACGTGCTAGCCGTCACTGAGCATATCACTGATGAAAATGGCAATGTTGTTGAGTTAAAAGCGACAATTGATCCCGCAACGCTAGGCAACAATCCTGAAGGCCGTAAGGTGAAAGGGGTGATTCATTGGGTATCAGCCAGTCAAGGTGTACCAGCGACCGTGCGCATGTATGAGCAGCTATTCAGTGCTGAAGACCCAAGTGGCGTCGCTGATGTCCATCAAGCACTAAACCCGGACTCGCTCACTGAGCTGGATGCTGTCGTTGAGCCATCTTTAGCCCATGCTGATGCTGGTACGCGTTTCCAGTTTGAGCGTGAAGGGTACTTTATCACCGATAGTGAAGATCATAGCACGGATAAGCCAGTCTTTAACCAAATCGTTAGCTTGCGCGATAGTTATAAGCCAGCTTAATGCATAGCCTTTGAGCTTGCCCTTAGGGCTTAACGTCAAATTATTATGTCAAATCATTGTTCTTTTATACTCACCCATCTCTAGTGCGCTAGGGGTGGGTTTTTTATGAACTTTGCTTGTGGGATACAGGCATGGTAGTTTAATGCGCTATGCTACCTATATACTGGTTTATTTAGTGATAAATGGAATAAACGCATTACAATCCTTCACAAGACATTCATAACCAGTTTGGTACTATAAAGTGAGTTTTATTGATGCACTAGACGGGATAAGCAAATGATCAAACCGTCTCGCACATTGCAATAATCGGTTTATAATAATAGTGCGCATAAGACAGTAAGCTCAGCGCTCATCATTCATATAAATAAGGAATTTAGTATGGCACATTTACGTTTAGGCGACACCGCACCAAACTTTGATGCAAGCACCACAGAGGGTGATATTAATTTTTATGATTGGGCGGGTGATAGCTGGGTGGTATTGTTTTCGCATCCTGCCGACTATACGCCAGTTTGTACTACTGAGCTTGGCCGCACCGCTGCATTGGGCGGTGAGTTCCAAAAACGCAATGTCAAGCCGATTGCTTTGTCAGTGGACGGCTTAGAAGATCACAAAGGCTGGGTCAGCGACATCGAAGAGACACAAGGCGCTGCGGTGAAATTCCCTATCATTGCAGACTCTGATCGCACGGTTGCGGATTTGTATGATATGATTCACCCAAATGCTGATAACACCGCGACAGTTCGCAGCGTGTTTATCATTGATCCAAATAAAAAGGTGCGTCTAACACTGACGTATCCGGCCAGCTGTGGTCGTAACTTCGATGAAATTATCCGTGTTATTGATGCGCTACAACTATCGGATGAATATAACATCGCGACGCCTGTAGATTGGAAGGACGGTGATGACGTAATCATTCCACCAAGTGTCAAAAACGAAGATATTGCTGCCAAATACCCAAAAGGTCATAAAGAAATCAAGCCGTACCTACGTACGACCCCAGCCCCTAATAAATAACTGGACTGGTTGCATAAATATGATTAAATAAAGCCCCGTGACTTAAAGTTATGGGGCTTTTGCTATTTTTACCTCATGAGTAATAAGCCTTTGCCATGACGGTCAGAGTAGGCTATAACTATGGTATGGAGTATCAATAGATAGGGTGCTCATTAGTGCCACCATCATAATAAGGCGTATCAGCGCTAAATTTCTATTCAATCATTCTTACAAGGAGTTCATCATGAAAAAATTATACGTCACCCGTATAGCACCCAACCCGCGCAAAGCCCTTATTTTATTGGCATCAAAAGGGATTGATGTTGATGATATGGATGACATTGATGTGATTGATATTGATTTTGCCAAAAATGAGCAGATGTCAGACGAATTTACCAAAATAAATCCGATGCAGACAGTGCCTGTCTTAACACTAGACGATGGCACCGTGCTCAATGACTCACAAGCAGTCTGCGAGTATCTGGATCGCGTCTATGGTGAGCGTTCTGTTATGGGCAATGACGTGATACAGCGTGCCCAAGTGTGCTCGATGCGCCGTATTGCTGAGTTTGAGGTGATGTATAATTTAATGCTAGCGTTTCAGCACAGTCATCCGTCTAAAGCCCAGCGTGTTGAACAAGTGCCAGAATTTGTTGCGCCATCAATTGCCCGTGCTGTCAAAGCCATGGAGTATTTTGAGACAATCCTAGAAGGTCGTGAGTATCTGGTGGGTGAGCAGCTAAGCTTTGCAGATATCGTGCTATATTTGGGCTTAGATTTTGGTAAAGTGCTCAAAGTTGATCCGAATGAGCAAGGCAAAAACCTAGCCCGTTTTTATCAAATGATGAACGAGCGCTTTAGTATCAAAAACATGGCTAAAGCTAAGCCTGCGGAAATCAATGATTAGATAAAGAGATACATCGCAAGTTCTATTGTTTTTAGATGCTTGCTCATTAAAGATAATATCGGGGATAGCTAATATGTATTAGCTATCCTTTTTTTGTCCATGAAATTAACGACATTAGATAGCAGAGTAATAAAAGAATTTCAAACATAATAAAAATCAACATTTTATTACATAAGCTAATAATGCTCGGTCTATAGTGGTTAATTTAACGTGATTATAATAACGATATTCCAGAACAGTTAATTAAATGTTTTTTCAAAACATGCAAGACCAGAAAGTATATAGAAATAAGTAATCGAGAAAATTGATATACGCTTACTAAGAGGTTCGTAATATGGTAGGTAGAGCCAAAAAATCAGCACTGACAACGTTTTTATTGCCAAGTATTGTGGCGGTGAGCCTCATACTAGGCGCTTGTCAAAAAGAAAACACGGCTCACGACAATGAAGGATCAGGTATCTCCAATACCGGTGAAAAAATAGACTCACTAGCGATTGAGGATAGGGCCTCGGATACCAACTCAGCAACTACTGAATCTGGCTCGACGACATTTACTCCCGAAGAAAAGCTGATGAATACTTTGTCTCGTCATCGTTGGAGCTTGGTTAGGGCAACGGATGCCAATGAGCAGCCTATAAGTGAGCTTACAGATATCGATGGTCAGGGGACTCTGGTATTTAATCCAGAAACACTTATCTATAGTGTCGGTTGTAATACAATAAGCGCTGCTTATCAGCTGCAAGGACATACATTGAGTATCGAGGAAGGAATGAGCACCAAAATGTCTTGTAGCGATCTTGATATGGCAGAAAATAAATTGTATGCATTGATGCTAGGAAATAGTGAGTTAAAAATAGAGCAAGGTGACAGCCCAGTATTGACTCAGTTTACCAACGATAATGTCACTTTGGTATGGAGTGGCAAACTCACACCTCAAGCGAAATACAATAGTAAGGGCGAGACGGTATTTTGGGCAGTGAATGCCAAAGAAGTCAATTGTGATATGAATGGTGAAAAGCAGTGTCTCCAAGTTAGGCCCGTCACTTACAACGACCAAGGTGTCAAAGTTCGTGAAGGGAAGTGGAGAGTATTTGCGGGAGAAATAGATGGATACCAGCATGACGGTATGCACGAAGAAGTACTAAGATTGCAGCGCTACCGATTAGAGACTAACGAATTAATAGAGTCAGATGAGACAACAGAAAATGATAATGATGATGAAAAGTATGCATATGTACTCGATGCTGTCATTGAAAGTGCAGTTGTAGAGTAGTCCGCTATAATTTCGTCTTGCAAATGATAAAGTGACAGTGCTGGTACTCATAAAAAAACACGCATCGAATAGCGTGTTTTTTTATTGTCTCACTATTTTAATGCCTATTGGTTTTAAAGCTTGTCTGCTTTAACGCCTATCTTTAACGCAAGTTACCCAAATCTTCTTCGGTCAAACGCCAACGACCTTTTTTCTTAGAGCCACCGCGTCCTCGCATAGAGCTATTAAGTAGTATTTTATTCATAGAATGGCTTGAGTGCGCATGACAAATAGCACAGGCAAGACCATCGGCTGCATCCTGCTGTGGTACGACTTCTAACTGTAGTATGCGGCAAACCATCTCCTGCACTTGCTCTTTAGCAGCAGCACCATAGCCGCACACCGCTTGTTTGATCTGCCGAGCAGTATACTCTGACACTTCTAAATCCAAGGCGACCATCGCTGCAATAGCCGCGCCTCGTGCTTGCCCAAGCTTGAGTGCAGAATCAGGGTTTTCTGCCATAAAGACTTGTTCAATCGCCGTATAGATAGGCTCGTCAGCGTATTTTAAATGATGCTGCGTAATGCGGGTCAATCCATTAAAAATACGCTTAAGGCGTTCAGGCATCTCTTTGGTATCTGTGCGAATCGTGCCTGCATCGATATAAGTGAGCTTATCACCCGTCTGCTGGACTATTCCATAACCCGTCATGCGTGACCCTGGGTCGATCCCGATAATAATTGCCATAGTATTCCGTCTTGCTTACATTTTGTTTTATGGCTTAAAAATCAGCCGTAAGTTTGATAGTATAGCAACCAATCCCCATATACATCATATGTTAGCCATTTTAATTTGCATGGCGCTCAATTTATTGGTTTTTATTTTATAGGACGACACTTTATGGGTCAGATAGTTGGTATAGCCATCGTTTGGTTTATTATCGAGATGCTACTGTGGTATTTGCTTGCTCAATTCATGAGCGGCTGGTGGGTATTCATGTGGTTTATTGTCGCAGCAGTGATCGGTATTTCTCTTGTGCGTAAAGGTATGGCTTCTTTGAATCCAATGGCTCAGCAGATGAAAGCAGGTGGTATGATGAATCCTGCAATGCGTCCACCAGAGTCTACCATGATTAAGAGCATAGCCATGGCAGTCGCTGGTATCTTGCTACTTATTCCAGGTGTGCTGAGTGATGTGCTCGCGCTACTCGTGATCTTGCCACCAGTACAAAAGAAACTCAAGGACTTTGCCAATAACTATGTCATGAACAATCAGCAAAAAATGATGGAAATGATGGCAAAACAGATGGGTGGTCAAATGGGCGGCCAAAATCCATTTGGTCAACAACAGCAAAACCCATTTGGTGACGTATTCAAACAGCATACGACTGTTGATGGTACGGCCAAAAACATCCCTAAAGATGTGAAAAAAATTACCAAATCTGCTAATGACGAGTAACAGTGATTTAGTCATTCATTAGGCATAGAAAAAGCCCCTTCCGTCATTAACGAAAGGGGCTTTTTAGTGGTTGCCAATATGTTAATCATCGTTAATATATTGATTAGCCGAATAAAACAACCGAAGTGCCGCTGTAAGATGGTGACCCATGAACCGTGAAGTTCAGGGCGGATGCGTCATCCTCTCTGCAGGTTTCCTGATACACCGCAAGCGGTGCAGGCATACACAATGAGACGATAGGTACCACATCCTGGTAAAGCATTATCGGCTCAGGGAATAAACATCTACTAGCCAACACTTCAGAATAGATTCATCTTAACCAATGAGATGAATGATTGCAAGTAGGATTTACAGATTGATACGCAGTATTGACGATTGGTATAGGCGATATATGTCGTACTCTAGATAACTATGTAAAAGGACTGCTCATTAGTAAAATATTGTCAGTTTTTCAGCTATTTTAAGATATGTGTTAATATATAGGGCTTTCCATACCCTAACATAGCATTGAAGGCGTTCATTCACTCGAGGAGCGGTAATATATGACCAGTACCCAGCAAGCATCAGAATCTATTGGCGACAATCAGGCGCAGCAGCTCAGCAGTAAGCAAGAAGACGGCGCACAGAATAAAAAAACGCCGCATGTCTTAATGATATTAGACGGCTTCGGTCATCGTGAAGAAGATAAAGATAACGCCATTGCTGCGGCAAATATGCCAAATCTAGATAGGATTTACCAAAAATACCCTCATGGACTGATTTCTGCTTCAGGAGAAGATGTGGGTCTGCCAGATGGTCAGTTTGGTAACTCAGAAGTTGGCCACATGAATTTGGGTGCTGGCCGTGTTCTTTATCAAGACTCGACTCGCATCTCAAATGAGCTTGCCAATCGCGAATTCTACAAAAACGAAGCATTGGTTGACGCAGTAAAAGCGGCCAATGAGCTTGGCGGTAACGTACATATTATGGGTCTGCTCTCAGACGGCGGTGTTCACTCACATCAAGACCATATCGAGGGTATGTGCCATTCAGCATTGGTTCATGGTGCCAAAAACGTCTTTATCCATTGTTTCTTAGATGGCCGCGATACCCCGCCCAAATCTGCGGATAAATATATCAATCGTTTGCGCGATTACATTGATAAGCTTAATGCTCATTATGAAGGCGGGCGCGTACAGATTGCCAGCATCATCGGTCGCTACTATGCAATGGACCGAGACAACCGCTGGGATCGCGTACAAAAAGCTTATGAGCTGATCACTGAAGGTAAGGCAGATCGCTTTTCGACACGTGCGGACGGTGCTGTCCAAGCGGCTTATAAGGCACGTGAGACTGACGAATTTATCAGCCCGACGACTGTCATCGGACGTGATGAGGTGCCTTATACCGTCGAAGACAATGATGCGCTGATCTTTATGAACTTCCGTGCCGACCGTGCTCGCGAGCTTGCCCAAGCCTTTGTTTTACCTGATCATGAGTTTTCAGGTTTTGCCCGTCAAAAGCAGCCAAAACTTGCCGCCTTTGTGATGTTGACCAAGTATTCTGATGTATTGGCGGATAATCCAAAAACCAGCATCGCTTACTATCCAACGTCTTTGGCCAATACCTTGGGAGAGTATCTGCAGGATCAAGGTAAAACCCAACTACGTATCGCAGAAACTGAGAAGTATGCGCATGTGACGTTTTTCTTTAGTGGTGGCCGTGAAGAAGAGTATGATGGCGAAACGCGTATCCTAGTACCTTCTCCAGATGTTGCCACTTATGACTTGAAGCCTGAGATGAGCGCGCCTGAAGTGACGGATAAATTAGTAGAAGCGATTGAATCTGGCCAATATGATGTGCTCGTTGTCAATTATGCCAATGGAGATATGGTAGGTCATACAGGGGTTTTTGATGCTGCGGTAAAGGCGGTCGAAGCGTTGGATGTCTGTGTGGGCCGTATCGAGTCGGCAGTAAAAGCGGCTGGCGGCGATATGCTGATCACAGCTGATCACGGTAACTGTGAGCAAATGCAAGACTACGAAAGTGGTCAAGTACATACTCAGCATACGACAGAGCATGTACCGCTGATTTACGTAGGCACACAAAAACTACAGGTACGTCGTGGCGGTAAGCTCAGTGATGTGGCACCGACTATTTTGGCACTAATGAATGTTGATGCACCCACCGAAATGACTGGTGAGAGTTTATTGGTTTCAGCATCTTAAGCCAGTTGTCTCAGATTATCCGTACATCGGATAATCTGTAAAGACATGGCTCGTTAGCTGAATGATATAAACCAGAAAAGGGAAGGGTAGCTATTACCTTTCCCTTTTTTTATGATGGATTTTGCTTGACGATTTGCAAAACTGCCCTAGTTTGAGAGAGGCCTTTGGTGTTAACTTATACGGTAATACATAACAATAACTTTATACATTCTATTATTTAAATGAGTTTTTTATGCATCCTATCTCTTTTGTGTGCGCATCTTTGTCTAAACAATTAGACCAACGAATGATGAAGTCGTCGCTAGCGACCATTATGTCCAAACCCGTATACTTCAAGTTTATAGGCTTTAAGCCCAGTCTAGCAATAGGTTTGCTTGGATTGTGTGTTGTCAGTATAGACGCGCAAGCAGCAGTGACCTCAGTCGGTGATGCTAGTCCGACATCAAGCCTACAGCTTATCAGTTTGAATGCCGATGATATAGTGGCTGAAGATGATACTGAGATGCTGAATGCTGCCGACGAATCAGATGACTCAATAGACAGTATGCCAGACGAAAGTGCGGTAATGGACGATGATGATAATATCGATACCAGTATTCCATCAGAGGTTGCGCAAGTATCATTGAATGCAATTTCTCCTGAGACATTAAAGACCTTTGTTGCTGTTGTTGATTTAGTGCGCCGTCAGTATGTTGACGCGGTCAATGATGAGGAGTTATTTAATAATGCAATGAGCGGTATGCTAACTAAGCTCGATAGCCATGCTGAGTTTTTGGATGCGGAGGCCTATGAAAACCTACGCGCTTTTACCGAAGGGGATGTAGGTGATATCGGTATCCAAGTTACTTATGAGCCAGAGGTAGGCTATTGGATCATCACAGAAGTTATTGATGATTCGCCTGCAGATAAAAAAGGCATCGCAGTGGGCGATTATTTACACCAAGTTGGTGAATTCAAACTTGACGAAAATCGGCAAAGTAATGACGTTGAGCAGCTATTAACAGGGATTGCTGGTACCCAAGTAGATATCATCACTTCTAAAGCGGGTCGCCGCAAGCACACGACGACATTGCAGCGGAATAACAGTCACCCTCAAATTGTCGAGACAAAACTCGTCGATGGCATTGCGATTGTTAAACTACCTGCATTCCAGAACAATAGCCGTGAAAAGCTGTTGGAAGGTTTGATTAATTTAGATGCACCTATCTCAGGTATTTTACTTGATTTGCGTGACAATCCGGGCGGTGTTCTTACATCGGCGGTGAGCGTTGCCAGTTTATTTATGAATGATACCGATGTGGTACAAGTACAAGCACGTCAAGACAAATCGCGCGTACTAACCACCCAAGGGGATGCGATACTTAAGCCTCTACCTATGGTTGTTCTACAAAATCGCTACTCGGCATCAGCGGCAGAGGTTTTGGCCAGTAGTTTACAGGCACAAAAACGCGCTACTATCATCGGTGAAGTAAGCTATGGTAAAGGCTCAGTACAGTCAGTCATACCACTCAATGACGAGCAAGCAGTCAAGTTGACAGTAGCTAATTATATGACAGCATCAGGCAGGCAGATCGATGTCATCGGCGTTGAGCCTGACATTACTTTGTCAGGAAGTGAGAGCTCATGGGAGCAGCAGGCGCTGGATTTATTAAAACCCCGCGCGCTCGATTCTGGCATCCGCTTCATTCGAAAGACTACTGCAAATTAGTATATTGTTGATAGATTTAACAATATACCGTCAGGCAGCCATTGAATCTCTGAAATAAATATCTAATGGCCCGATAGAAGACTTACTCAGATTGATCTTCTGCAATTTCTAACTTTTTCATACGATAACGTAATGAGCGAAAAGTCGTCCCAAGTAGTTCTGCTGCTTGGGTTTTGTTCCAGCCAGTTTGTTTGAGGGCTGTGATGATTAATTGCTTTTCTTGTTCCTGTAGATAATGCTCCAACCCTTGGGCTGGCAATTGACCATCAAGCGGTTCTTGCAGGCTTGTAGTCTCATTCTCTTTTGGTTGAATAGGACGATGGAGGGGTGCTTTCTCATTCGTATCACTTGAGCTGGTTGATGGTTCTGTATTATTGGGCACTGAGCGCTGTATCATTGAAGGGTAGTGTTGGGTATTAGTACGATAAGGGTGCAAGTTGGTTGTTTCTTGCTTGTGCTTTACAGCCGTTATCTCACTGTCAGATTGAAGAGTCTGTTCACGGTTTTCTATTGCTTTAGACATTGTTTGGGTAGTTGGTTGAGATTGGTTTTGCTCATTTGCGTAATGGTTAGATTGTTGCGCATTGCTGTGAGCTTGCGTATCTTTAGGGTCGTGACTAACATCAGGTAGGCCTAAATGACTGATATCAATGTCCGAAGTTTCCGCCAACGTCACTGCACGCTCAAGTAAATTACGTAGTTCACGAACGTTACCGGCAAAGTCATGACGCTGCAAACGTTCGCTGGCTTCACGCGTGAGAGATGGGGGTATTTCTAGCTGCCACTCAGCAGAAATCATGGCTAAAAAATGCTCTGCTAATACAGGGATGTCATCACGTCGATCATTCAATGTCGGTAGCTTAAGCTCAATCACATTGATACGATAATACAAATCTTGTCGAAATGCGCCATCCTGTACCAAGCGGCTCAAATCTTTATGAGTAGCGGATAAAATGCGGATGTCTACTGGTACTTCTTTGGTGTCACCAATGGCCCTCACGGTCTTTTCTTGAATAGCACGCAACAGCTTCACCTGCATCGCTAATGGTAAGTCTGCCACCTCATCTAAAAATAAAGTACCGCCATTGGCTTGCTGAAACAGTCCCTGCTTGTCAGCCACAGCTCCTGTAAAACTGCCTTTTTTATGACCAAAAAACTCTGACTCCATCAGCTCAGAAGGTATTGCACCGCAGTTCACTGGTACAAAGCTGCCATCTCGTCGCGGACTTAAATCATGAATCAGTCTAGCGACGACCTCTTTACCTGTACCAGACGCACCAGATAAAAAAACAGGTGCTTGTGAGCGTGCCAATTTTAATATGGTGTTTTTAAGAGGGTGCATGACCGCAGAATCACCGATTAGCCTAGCGTCCAGCATCTTTTGTTCAGGCGAGGATTCAGGCGTGGCTTGTGCCCCATTATCCTGATGAATAACCTTTAGAGCGTTTTCTACCAATTGACGTAATCTTGGTAGCTCAAGTGGTTTATTGACAAAATCAAAAGCACCAAGCTTCAGTGCTTCAATGGCCAGATCCATACTTCCATGAGCAGTGATGACGGCTATCGGTGTATTCGAGCTGCTGCTGATTTCTTTGACCAGCTCCAACCCTGAGCCGTCAGGTAGTTTCAAGTCAGTGAGGCAAAAATCATAAGTATTGTCTTGCCAGTATGATCTTGCTTGCGCCAAAGTATAGGCTACATCACTTTTGATGCCCATTTTAGTCAAAGTGATTTGCATCAATCGGCATAGATCCACTTCGTCATCAATGACTAGCGCGCTTGTTGTCATACATTATCTCGTCAAATTCAATGGCTGCAAAGTATTAATAGCTAGGTCTAAATAGGGGTAAACTTCTTTTACAAAAAAAATTGTAAATCAATCATGTACGGTGGCTATTAGCTACCAATATGTAATGTTTAAACATTTGTGATTAAGTAGTATTTTGATTTATGACTGGGATTAATAAAGATTTTCTTCCACGGCTTGAAAGATATTTTCAGAGTCAATAGCAGGCGAAATAAAACGAAAACACGTTTTTTCATGTTCAGGAATATAAAGCAAACGTGCCTGATTGGCTTCACAAAAGGCTTGCGATAAATATAGTCCCAAGCCCGTGCCAGCTTTGTCTGTTGTAAAAAATGGATTAAACAAATGTTTTAAATCCTCAGTTTTAATACCATCACCATCATCCAATATGTCAATTATAACATCGCTGTCTGCACAGTAAATCTCGATTTCTACGTAAGCGTGAGGATGGCTATAGCTGCTATAACGCAAGCCATTGTTGATCAAATTAATCAAAATTTGTTCTAACTGGTGAGGATCAAATGATATGGTTGGTTGGGTTTTTACATGCAGAAAAATGTCGTGCCCTTGAAAATAGTTATCCAAAAATACTGGCATCCACTCAGCCAAAACAATGGCTTGCTGAGAGGCCGCTTGCTGGCGAGACAGTTTTAAAATATCTTCAATAATACGGTTGACGCGTTTGGTTTGTGAAAATATCATTTCATAGAGCTCATGATTGCCCGTCATGTTGACATTTGATGCATTTGTCAATGCATTGTCGTTTGCTTGAATTTCGGTCAAGTCTTCCATCAGTAGTTGGCTGGCTTGTGAGATGGCGGCTAGAGGATTTCTGATTTCATGAGCAATACTGGCAGTGAGTTGTCCTAACGACGCCAGTTTTAATTGTTGGGCGCTGGCCTGCTCACGGCGTAAGTCTTCCAATAGGATTAATTTGCTATCATCTTTTAGCGGGATGATTTGTACGCGTAGCTTACCAAATATCGAAGCGTTTGCCACCTCAGGCACATCGTACGTAAACGTACGCGATTGTCCTGTTGCCACTGACAAGCAAGCTTGGAGTAGCTGAGAATGCTGTTTGCTAAGTTGTTGTTTAAAGTTAGATAGAATGGCATGAGACGTATCGCCTCTCATTTCTTTTATATCGGTTGAAGTGCTAGATGCAGGCAATGATGAATCTTGTGTGATACTGAGCAGTTGGTGGGCCGCAAGATTTGCAAGGACGATATTCTGTTTATCGATGACAATCACACCATTGACCATTTGTGTAATGACTTCTTGATTGATGACATTGAGTCGTTCAACCTCTTTGGCATGACTTTGTGCAACTTTCTCAAGCTGTACCAAACGTTGTGAGATAGACCAACTCAAACCCCCTACTGCCAAGAAGCTTGCTGACATCAGCAAAGCATCACCCAAATTGGCCAAATTCATACTATTGGCAATGGCATAAAAAAACTGCTGATAGATAACAAAAATAATAGCCAACAAGGTAATAACTAGCGCTTGTGAACCATGCAATAGCATAAAGCTAGCGGCGACAACGACCATATAGAGCATGGTCAGTTGTAAGTCCGGCTCACCTGCTGTATACAGCAATAAGCTTAATATAATAACGTCTAATACGAGCCCAAACGCTAACTGTCGGCGCATCTGCTTTGTGACAACGTAAAACAGCCCGAGCAAAATCAAGCTCAGCATCACATAAAAGCTCAGGGCTGTTTGCTGTAAAAAACTGGGGAGAGACGCGCTATCACCGGCGCGTGCAGATATATATACCATCAGCATAGAAAATATACTGACGACAAAACGATAACTGCTGTAAATAATGCCTAGTCTGCGCAGCTGCGGCAAAGGAAGTGTATCATCGTGGTGTAAATAGCGACTGATGGCAGAAATGATGGTGGTAGCAGGTTTCATAAATTGACCATGATGACAAAGGAGATACTAAGCAACTTATGGTTGAATCAAACCATGGCGAATGGCCAAATGCGTTAATTTTACATCACTATCAACGCCAACTTTTTCATAAATACGATAGCGATACGTATTGATGGTTTTGACGCTGACAAATAATTGGTCAGCAATCTGCTGCGGGCTTTGGCAATTGACCACCATCATAGCCACTTGCTTTTCTCTATCACTTAACAAATCGAAAGGCGAGCTGGCATTATCAGACAATAAGACGTCCGCCAATTGCTCAGCAACGTCTTGGCTAAAGTAACGACCACCTTGATAGATTTTTTTGACAGCGCGTATCATCTCATCAAGCGGCGTACCTTTTGTGATATAACCGTTTACACCAGCTTTGATGAGCATTGAGGGGTAGGGCTGTGCAGACATACTACTAACAGCTAAAATCTTGATACCCATATCGAGCTGAATCAAGCGTTTGGTCGCTTCAAGGCCACCAATATTGGGCATGTTGACATCTAGCAAGACCACGTCAGGACGTAACTGCTTGGCCTGTTTGATTGCCATATCACCGCTATCTGCTTCCCCCACTACTTCGATATCGGGGCTGTCTGACAACATACGGCTAATACCCATCCGTACTAAATCATGATCATCGACCACCAACACTTTAATCATAACCATACTCTTTATCGTTTGTCAGAATGAATGTTTTTACAAGGATTAAATAACAGAAAAAACAAAGTTAACATAAGCCGTTTTTTGATTCTAAATGCAGTTTTTTATTTTAAATACATAGGATACGGCTAATATGCTGTATCAATATCTTCATTTAATATAATAAAGTACAAAGAATCATAACATTCTAAGTTAAGTTATATTGCTGTATTGTTAATCAGTGTTTCTAAAATATAAATCAGTTGTATCAAAGTTTGAATGAAGCTAAAAAAAACCGTTAAATCAGTTTGATAGATTAAACTTAAATGTAAACCATGATACACTAAAAATACAAAAGCTCTATGTGAGTACTTACAAACACATCTATAAACGCTACGTATGTTCTTGGCGTCAGGCAGTATGTAACTGGCGTAATAGCGACAGCAGGAGGCATAATGAAGCAACTACTATTAACCAAACAGCAATTGATCGCTGCTATGATTTCATTGAGTTTGGGCAGTGTTGCACAAGCCGCACTTACAATTAATGGTAGCACTGAGACAGCTTCTGGTGCACGCTTGAGTTGGGGCGGTGCTGATAGCTTGTCTGAAGCGCGTAACATCATGTACAAGTCTAATGGCGCTGCTATCAAAAAAGTCGACAACGGCTATGGTACGACCAATATTACAAATAGCAGCAGTTTTGCTAGCAGTAACAATACCGCTCGATACAATACGACTTATCGCGGCGCATTTGGTAGCAGTGATATGATCCCAATCAGTACAGACTCGCGCAGTGTTGCGGTGATTGATGCTGAAACGGGCGAATCTATCTACGAAAAAGACGCTGACATCGCGCGTCCTATGGCCAGTATTACTAAAATAATGACAGCCATGGTTGTGCTAGATGCCGGTCTCGATATGCGTGAAGAAATCACGCTTGATCCAGAAGACTTTGTAGGGCCTAAGCGCGCCAGCTCACGCTTAAAGTCAGGTGACCGTTTAAACCGTGCCGAGATGCTATTGATGGCTTTGATGAAGTCTGAAAACCCAGCCGCAAAGAGCTTGGCGCGTAACTATCCAGGCGGCTACAATGCCTTTATCCGTGCGATGAACAGAAAAGCACAAGATCTAGGTATGACTACTGCGTTTTTCGGTGATCCAACGGGTCTTGATAAGCGTAACGTTGCTTCATCGAATGATTTGGTAAAAATGGTTCGTGCTGCTGGCAACTACGATGTGATTCGTCGCTTCTCTACCACCAAGAGCTATGACTTCTTTGTTTCAAACTACTCAAGTGGTAATCGCACTTATAAAGCCAACAACACTAGTAGCTTGGTTCGTGCAGGTGATTACCCAATCGGTATCTCAAAAACAGGTTTTATTAACGAAGCTGGGCGCTGTGTTGTGATGGAAACGCGAGTCAATAATCGCCCTGCAATTATCGTCATCCTAGGGGCAAACAGCTCAGCAACACGTTGGGGCGATGCTAAAAACATTCTAAACAGCTTGGCGACACGTCGTACCGTATAGACGCGCTGTTTTAAATATGTAAAAAAGGCTGTTATACCATATGACAGCCTTTTTATTGTGTTGAGTTTAAGATTAAGGATCTGCCTTATGAACCAGTCATCAACCTCATCTGCGATACCCAAGCTATATTTGCTGACCAATGATGATGAATTTGAATTGTTGTATCAAAAGTTAGATGCCGCCTTATCAACAGGGCTAATCGCATTGTTGCAGATTCGGCGCAAGCAAACACTTAGTCTACCAGATGGTCATATAACGCTTTATGAAGAAGCCAAACAGATTGTTAAGCTGGCCAAAGCACATGACGTTCCAGTCGTTATGAATGATGATATTGCAATAGCAGCCAAGCTTGGTATTGGTGTACACCTTGGGCAAGGAGATGGCAAAATTGGTGATGCTTTGCAGTCTCTTGAATCGACTCAAATAATTGGTCGAACTTGCCATGGGAATATTGAATTAGTCAAAGAGGCAAAGGATGATGGTGCAAGCTACGCTGCGATGGGTGCCATATTTAATTCTACCACAAAACCGAATGCTGATATTATCTCGCGTCAGAAGTTGATTGAAGGCTGTCAACAAGACATACCTATATGTGTGATAGGCGGATTAACTGCAGAAAATATTTCAGAGCTGGCAGGCATACCAATTGCGCTTATGGCGGTAGTAGGCGATATTATGGATTTGCCTGTAGAAAAAATCGCCGAGCGTTGCTATCAATGGCAGCAGGCACTTTCTAAATGGAAAACACCTGCTGTATAAAATTTGTTCTAGGTGAAATTTATTAGCTATTCAGCATGTTCCATACACAAAGTAGCGTAGGGCAGCGCTTCTAAACGTTGCTCTTCAATCGGTTCACCGCAAACCTCGCACTCGCCATAAGTACCATTTTCGATACGACTTAAGGCATTTTCGACATAGATTAGGCTCTGACGTGCCTCGCTCATTAAATTTTTGCGCATATCATTTTGACGATAGGATATAGCCTGATCTTCCCAGTGCTCATTGAGATCATCTTGTGGGTTTTGGATATGATCTTCTATTTTGTCAATGCGAGACTCGTACTCATCTTTTAGTTTTAATAGATTTTGCTTTGCAGTGTCTAAGTCGATACTCATTGTGTTCTCCTAAAAAGTTATTGTTATTGTCAACGCTTCTATCATAAAGAGCCTGACTGCTGAGTACCACCACGAAATGTTACTGTTTATTGAATGAGCTCAAAGCTAGCAGTTACAACCGTTTCCTATCAATGCTGGAGTAAAATTACTCACTCAATATTTTCATGTTTTTAAAAATCGTGAAAGTTTGCTTGTGAGCATCTCATAGAAAACTGATAGAATACACCGCCACTGATTTCTACTCACTTATCTGTTCCAGTAACTTGGTGTGATAGTTAGTATAAAGACTCAGTGATAAAGACATATAAAGATAGCAAGTGTGCAGTCTAATAAGGCTCATTGTTAGAGCATATATAATAGATGATAGTTAAAAAATTATCAGTCATATCAATCATGATAGTAATCGTAAATTAATAGATATATTGATGCATAGGAGCAGGTAATGAATTTTTTGCGTATGAGCGAGCTGAACTTAACCGATAAAGTGGTATTGATCCGAGAAGATTTAAATGTCCCTATTAAAGACGGTAAAGTTACCAGTGATGCTCGCTTACAAGCAAGTCTACCTACTATTGAGATGGCGCTAGAGAAGGGTGCTGCTGTTATTGTTTGTTCACATCTGGGACGCCCAACAGAAGGCAATCCTGAGTCTATTTATTCATTGGCACCAGTTGCTGATTATTTGACAGACAAATTGGGCTCGCAATTAGCGTCACCAGTGCGCCTGAATAATGATTACCTGACTCAAGGCGCTGCTGTAAAACCTGGCGAAGTCGTATTACTAGAGAATGTGCGCTTTAACGATGGTGAAAAGAAAAACGATGCGACGTTAGCGAAGAAGTACGCGGATTTATGTGATGTCTTTGTTATGGATGCCTTTGGTACCGCGCACCGTGCGCAAGCATCAACAGAAGGCGTGACGCAAGCGATGCGTCAAGCAGAAAAAACTGTTTGTGCAGGGCCTTTGTTGGCAGCTGAGCTTGATGCCTTGAGCCTGGCGCTTGAAACACCAGCTCTGCCTATGCTTGCCATCGTTGGCGGCTCAAAAGTGTCTACCAAGTTAGAAGTGCTACATAGCTTAGCTGAAGTCTGTACACAAATTATCGTTGGTGGCGGTATTGCCAATACTTTCTTAGCGGCGCAAGGGCATAGTGTGGGCGCGTCGCTATACGAAGTAGATTTGATCGATACTGCGCGCGATATCATGACCAAAACTGAGATACTACTACCTGAGTATGTGGTTGTTGCTGATAAAGACGACATCGATTTTGCTGACTTTACTGGTTCATTGCAAAAGGCAGTTGCGACAATCAAGTCTGTTGATGCTATTGGTGATAACGACATGATATTGGATATCGCGCCAGAAAGCGCGAAGGAACTTGCCGACGCTATTATTCATGCAAAAACCATCTTGTGGAATGGTCCAGTCGGTGTTTTTGAAGTTGATGCTTTTGGTCAAGGGACACAAATACTAGCAACAGCTGTCAGAGACAGCGACGGTTTTTCAATTGCGGGTGGTGGTGATACCTTGGCGGCTATTGATAAATATCAAGTCGCTGATGGTGTCAGTTATATGTCAACGGGCGGCGGTGCATTTTTAGAATTTGTAGAAGGTAAAGTGCTTCCAGCAGTTGCTGCGTTGCAAATTAACGCTTAACTAATTAACGTTACTCAGTATTTTCGTAACACGAGACGTACAACTAACAGTAAACATCTAAGGTAGTCTGTGAAAATAATATTTTGACTTTCATTTGGCTTATTTATATCGGTATAGCTAAAATTTATAGTCATTGATTATTAAGCAGTAATTATTTGTTTCTACACTGAAAATTATTATTGCATGTCTCATTCGCACTCTATAAAATAGCGCGACCATGTATCTTGACATGCATTATTTACGAGAGGTTTATTATGTTAAAACGTCATTTGTTACTTGCTAGCATACTTGCTGGTACTTTTGCAGTTACTGCATGTAGCCAACAAACAGAAGAGAACACTGAAGCTGCTGTTGAGTCAGCTGGCGATGATGCTGCTGCAAACGCTGATGCTGCTGCTGCCGAGGTAGACGCTGCTGCTGCTGAAGCTGAAGCTGCTGCTCAAAACGCTGGTGCTGAAGTTGCTGAAAGTGCAGACACTGCTGGTGCAGCTGCAACAGACGCTCTGGAGAACACTGGTGATGCTATCGCTGAAGGTACTAATACAGCGGTCGAAAATACTGCTGAAGCAGTTGCTGATGGCGCTAATGCTGTTGCTGACGGTGCTAACGATGTTGCAGTTGATGCAGAACAACAGTACTAAGCTACGCCATAACTAAGCAATTAAATGACTGACTTTTTGGATACTATTATCAGTCATCCATTATCATAGTCATTGCTCTATAAGCCTCGAAATACTAGAAAAGCCTTGGTGATTGCCAAGGCTTTTTGCGTCCTGGGCTATGAGTATGATAGATAAAATGGTTCAGTTGTTGTAGACACCAATGAGAGAAAGAGACTGATTAGACTGACAAATAGTCAGGCAACTGCTACGAAGACAGCACAATTTTTGCTATAATCACCGCGTGATAATCATATCCCAAATGAGTCAGACTTTGACTGATATATATACAGTCAGTATGGTCGAGCAGATAGCGGAATGATTGTTACAAAGCTGCATTTAAAATACTATTCAAAATCCAATCAGAGAGCGTCTTATGGCCCTAATATCCTTACGTCAACTTCTAGATCATGCCGCTGAACACAACTACGGTGTTCCTGCCTTTAACGTCAATAACTTAGAGCAAATGCGTGCAATCATGATGGCTGCGGATGCTTGTGATTCACCTGTTATTGTTCAAGCCAGTGCGGGCGCACGTAACTATGCAGGGTCGGCATTTTTGCGTCATTTGATTATTGCTGCTATCGAAGAATGGCCACATATTCCAGTGGTTATGCATCAAGATCACGGCATGTCGCCAGCTATCTGCCAGCGCTCGATTCAGCTTGGTTTCTCATCAGTTATGATGGACGGCTCACTTGGTGAAGATGGCAAAACGCCAATGGATTATGATTACAATGCCAGCGTCACTCGTGAAGTGGTCAAAATGGCACATGCGTGCGGTGTCTCTGTAGAAGGCGAAATCGGTTGCCTAGGTAGCCTTGAGACCGGTATGGCAGGCGAAGAAGATGGCTCTGGCGCAGAAGGCGTATTAGATCACGAGCAGCTTTTGACCAGTGCTGATGAAGCTGAGCAATTTGTAAAAGACACCAATGTTGACGCGCTAGCGATTGCTATCGGTACGAGTCACGGTGCTTACAAATTCACGCGTCCACCGACAGGCGATATTTTGTCGATTGAGCGTGTAAAAGAGATTCATGCCCGTATCCCTAACACCCATCTTGTCATGCATGGCTCTTCATCAGTGCCGCAAGAATGGCTAAAAGTCATCAATGAAAACGGCGGTGATATTGGCGAAACGTATGGTGTACCGGTTGAGCAGATCGTAGAAGCGATCAAGCATGGTGTGCGTAAAGTAAATATTGATACTGATCTGCGTCTAGCATCAACAGGTGCTATCCGTGAGTTCTTGGCAAATAATCCAAGCGAATTCGATCCACGTAAATACTTCAAAGCCTCTATGGTCGCGATGTCAGACATCTGCACCAATCGTTTTGAAGCGTTTGGTTCCGCTGGTCAAGCGCATAAAATTCGTCCAATTAGCCTTGAAGGCATGGTCGATTTTTACCAATAAGGCTAGGCGTATATAATCAATAGAATATGCTAGTGAAAGGTGGTCTTGCATAATGAATGGCAGCGGACTTAACTTTATAATAACCAACAGAGGTGAGTGATGATTGGATTGATTACCGGACAGGTGCAATACTTAATGGCGCCAACGGCTTGTATCATGACAACCGCTGGTGTGGGTTATGATATCGAGCTGCCATTGCCGTCATTTTGTCAATTGCACCTTAACGAGCAGGCGAGTATTTGGACACATTTTCATGTACGTGAGGATGCGCAACTGCTCTATGGTTTTATTGACCGTAAAGAGCGCGATGTCTTTCGCCAATTGATTAAGATCAATGGCGTTGGGGCAAAAATGGCGCTAGCGATGCTGTCTGCAATGTCAGCGGCTGAGCTAAAAATGCATGTCGAACAAGAATCAGAGGCGGCATTGACTCGTATCCCCGGTATTGGTAAAAAGACGGCGCAACGTTTACTTATCGAGCTAAAAGACAAGTTAAAAAATATCGAAGTGGATAATGGCTCATTGGCGCTTATGCCCGAAGCAACGCCTGTCTCTCAAGAAGGCAGTATCATTGCTGAAGTAGAAGGGGCACTGATTAGCTTGGGCTACAAAGAAAAAGAAGCTCAGCTCGCCATCAAAGCGGCTAAAAGTAAGGGTGACACCTTTGTAGACACTCAGGGGTTGTTAAAAGCCACATTGCAGCAGCTATCTGGTTTTTAAGCTCACGTTCCAAAGTTATCTATCGATAATAACAAAATAGTGCATTTAACAGATAAGCGACATTGATTGTCGCTTATTTTCGTTTTGGCCTCTACTTTATGATGTTTTGCATGACTTATGCGCAGCGTTTGGTTATGCTATTTGTTACCTAATTTTTTAATATAATGATAAATTCTATGATGCAAGATCGCTTAATTAATCCGCTAGAAGGCGCAAATGATGCACCTGATGCCAATATTCGACCAGCATTATTGGCTGAGTATATTGGTCAGCCAGTGGTACGTGAGCAAATGGAGGTGTTCATCGGTGCGGCGAGAGGCCGTGATGAAGCCTTAGATCATACCCTGATATTTGGTCCACCAGGGCTGGGTAAAACGACCCTTGCCAATATTATTGCGCGCGAGATGGGGGGTAATCTGCGCTCTACTTCAGGGCCTGTGCTTGAGCGTCCCGGTGATCTAGCTGCTATGCTGACCAATTTAGAGGCGGGTGACGTATTATTTATTGATGAGATCCACCGTTTGAGCTCGGTCATTGAAGAGATACTCTATCCAGCGATGGAAGATTTTCAGCTGGATATTATGATTGGTGAAGGGCCTGCCGCACGTTCTATTAAACTTGACCTGCCACCGTTTACATTGGTGGCAGCAACTACCAGAGCTGGGCTATTGACCTCACCGCTGCGTGATCGTTTTGGTATTGTCCAGCGTTTAGAGTTCTATAATATTGCGGATCTCACAACAATTGTGAGCCGAGCAGCACGCCTGATGCGTGTACCAATGAGTGAGGATGGCGCTATAGAGATTGCCCGCCGTGCACGCGGTACACCAAGGATTGCTAACCGCCTGTTACGCCGTGTGCGTGATTATGCTGAGGTAAAAGGCGATGGTAGTATCAATGGTGCCATTGCAGGCAGTGCGTTAGACATGTTGGCAGTGGACAGACGAGGACTCGATCATCTAGACAGACGCTATATAGAGATATTACACGAGCGTTTTGATGGTGGTCCTGCTGGGGTGGAAGCCGTGGCAGCGGCAATGGCTGAGGATAGAGGTACGCTTGAGGACGTGATTGAGCCTTACCTTATTCAACAAGGGTATGTATTGCGTACTGCTCGTGGACGGGTGCTAACACAGATGGCAATTGATCAAATGTTATGACAATGAGCATTAAAAATGCGCCTGCTTCTAATTAAAAGCAGGCGCATTTTTTTTGATTATTGCTTTGACTCTATGTATGTTTTGATTTCAGCCGTGTTAAATCATACCCTGCGGCAGATTTTTTGGCCCGCGTGCCTGTACGTACGATATCTCCGCTCGCAGTGACAACCTCGAGCGCGAGTACCACATCTTTCATGGTACCGTAGCGTACCGCATTGGTGCCCGACGCACGAGTGGCGACCATACCACCGATACTGGCATTGGCGCCGGGATCTATCGGAAAAAACAGCCCTGCATCGCGCAGATAATGGTTCAGTTGCTCACGCGTCACGCCAGGCTGAACGGTAACGGTCAAATCTTCATTATGAACCTGCAAAATGGCATTCATTGCGTGCATGTCGATGCATAACCCACCATAAGGTGCATTGAGCTGGCCTTCCAAAGATGAACCGATACCAAAAGCAATCACTGGCATCTCATACTGATTACAAATCTCGACCGCCGCTGCTACTTCCTGTTTGTCCTGTACCGTTAATACTGCATCTGGTGGCTGATTGGTGAACCACGTCATTGTATGGCCATGCTGCTCACGCACTGTCGAATTCACACTCAGTTGTTTGCCAAAACGTTCCTGTAAGGCTGTAATAGCCAAGCTATGATCTGGCTTGATAGTATTATGAGTCTGTGACAATGGTAGTGATGACATGATGAATCCTATAGATAATGCGACTATTTAGCATTAAAGCATATTCAATATCTATTTAATATGTGTCATTGACAGGAATTTGTCCTATGGTAATTAAGCTAGGATACGCCAAATGACCACCACAATAGCTAACAAATAAAAGAAAGGTGCAAACCAGCCTACTTGAGTCGCAATGCCAATATTGATTCCGAATCCTGCCAATGCCAACCAGTCGCGGCGACGGTCGTTGAGCATATCGGCGCGTATTTGTTGTATTTCACGCAGTTGGCTGTCTTGCCGTGAGCCTTGTGAGGCAAGGCTTTGTAGCCCTTGATCCAGTAGCTTTGGAATGTCGGTAGTAGACAAGAGTAGCTCAGGTAACTGTTGGCGCAACTGTTGTAAGTTACGCATCGGGTCTAACTGTTCTTTAATCCAGCTACTCAAGATTGGTTTGGCAAGTGACCAGATATCAAGATCAGGATAGAGGTCACGACCGAGCCCTTCTACATGTACCAAGGTTTTGAGTAATAGCATCAGCTGCGGCGGGATACTCATATGATGGCGACGAGCAATGTCTAAAATCTGCATCAGCACACCAGCAAAATCGATATCGTTGATTGATTTTTGTAGCATGGGGCCTACGGTACGCTTCATATCACGCATCAGCGCATGTTTATCAGCATTTGGTGGTATCCAACCTGCACGGCTAACGATGTCGACGACCGCGGTGAAGTTGTTATTCATGACTGCAAGTAACATACGTGCCACGATAAGCTGATCATCTTTTGACAGGGTACCCATGATGGCACAATCAAGCCCGATATAGCGTGGCTGATGACCCAAATCAACCGCTGCCATATCTGCATGTAATGTTTTGACAGGTGGCGTCTCAACAAACACATTGCCCGGATGCATATCAGCATGAAAAAAGTTATCCCGAAAGACTTGGGTGAAAAATATCGTCAAGCCTTTCTCTGCAAGCGCGGCACGGTCATAACCCAACTGATCAAACACCTCAACTTGTGAGATGGGAACGCCTTGGATACGCTCCATGACCATCACGTTTTTGGCAGCATCATATACTTCAGGCACATACATCAATGCTGAACCCAAGAAGTTATTGCGCATCTGGGTAGTGTTGTCCGCCTCAAGGGTCAAATCCAGCTCATTGAGCATTACTTGTCGATAGTCTTCAACAATATCGATGATATGAACAGCACGCGCCGCTTCGATACGCGCCGATGCCCAACTTGCCAGTTCTCGCAATAATTCAAAATCAGAGACAATCACCGTGCGAATATCAGGACGCACGACTTTAACCACCACTTCACGCCCATCATGCAGAGCTGCAGTATGGACTTGGGCGATAGAGGCTGCCGCTAGTGGTTTAATATCAAATCGTGCAAACAATGTATCGATGGACTGACCGAGGCCATGTTTTGGATGCTCAATTTGAGCGACAGCAATATCAGCGTCGAAAGGTTTAACTTTATCCTGTAGCTGTACTAACTGAGCGATAATCTCAGGCGGTACCAAGTCGCGACGCGTTGAGAGTAATTGACCCAATTTGAGAAACAGTGTACCCATCTCTTCAAGCGCGTACTTGATTCCATTTGGCTGATGCTTTTTACCCCATGCTGCTGGATGCGTACGAATTAAGCGTGCTAAAGGTTGCAGTTGCGGCGCTTCTTCGACAGATAAATGGGTATCAAGGCGATAAGTTGCGGCGATACGCCAAAGCTCTAGTAGACGGGCGCGGTGAGATAATAGCATGGGATTGGGTACTCTGGACAAAAACGAAAATAGGGTAGGCGCTATGCGTCATTATAGACAATGCTATCAGTAATAGCGTGTGCTCATCATTGATAAGACAAGCTACTAATAAAACAAACTACTGGTGAAACGAGTTATTGTGGGAAAGTGCTTGCTCTGCTTTGATAGCCGCAAGTTTGGCCTCTTCACGTTCGACATCAGCACGCAACTTTAGAATCTGCTGTTTGAGATCGTTGACTTCAGCGACCTCAATAGGGTCAGGCGCGCTATTGCCTGCCACATCATTAGCCCAATCGCTGACATCATCAAATGCACGTTTGGCACTATGACGCCAGCTACCTTTAAGCTGAGAGATAAGAAGATGTAATTGACTGGCCATTGGTTTGCCGATTAATGGCTCAAGCTGCCCAGCCAAATCAGGATCGAAGCCAGCCACCAGCTGTTTGAGCTGCATCAGTATTTTGTAATCGCCCGCGATTGGTAAGTTACCCTCCGCGCCGCGCATCAGATTGAGTAGCTGCGCTGGATTATCGACTGTAATGGTACAGTCCGGACGGCTATGACCAAAACGGGCGCGCTCCATACTGGCTTTTTGGCGCTCATTCATCTGACCACTTGGCTCAAAGACACTGTCTGTCGTGACTGGCTCAAAACGCAACCGTTCATGAGTGAACAACACGTCCAAATGAATGTCAGGCATACCCATGTTGAGACGCAGTACTTTACCAGCAAGCGGCGCTAACCCTGCCTTGGTAATCTCGTCACTCGCAATAGCAATGTTAATCAGCTTTTCGGCACCAGCCAATAGTAAGACAGTCAGCATAAGGCTCTCGCATCATTAAGTGAGCGCCTTTGAGTCAGCGCGTAGTATGTTTGGTTTAATATAGTATTGCTAATCGTACTTTACGCTTTAAAGCCACGATGTACAGCGACAATGCCAGCAGTCAAGTTATGATAATCACAGTTCTCAAATCCTGCTTGTTGCATCATCTGTTTGAGCGTCTGCTGATCAGGATGCATGCGAATCGACTCTGCCAAGTATTGATAGCTTTCAGAATCATTAGCAATCAGCTTGCCCATCATTGGCAGCGCTGTGAATGAATACAAGTCATATGCTTTAGATAATGGCTCAAACACGGGCTTTGAGAATTCTAAAATCAATAAGCGACCACCCGGCTTTAGGACACGGTACATCGCACGCAGCGCTGCATCTTTGTCGGTGACATTACGTAAACCAAAGCTGATGGTGACCAAATCAAAGCTGTTGTCATCAAATGGTGCCAACGTCTCAGCGTTCGCCAATATAAAATCAACGTTATTGCAGCCAGCATTGATTAAGCGCTCGCGGCCCACTTCTAGCATGGCAGCATTGATATCAGATAATACAACATGGCCATTTCTACCGACTTCACGGCTGAATACTTTGGCTAAGTCGCCTGTACCGCCCGCGATATCGAGTACATGCTGACCGGCACGAACCCCTGATAGGCTAATGGCGTAGCGCTTCCATAGACGATGAATACCAAATGACATGAAATCATTCATGATGTCGTATTTTTTGGCGACAGAGGTGAATACATCAGCCACACGTGCTTGTTTTTCGGCTTTGTTGACCGTCTTATAGCCAAAGTGAGTTTGCTCATTGCCATCAGTTTCAGGCGTATGTGGGTTATTGATATCATCACGCTGATTGAAAAGCGCTTGCCTTTCTGTGCGTACTGAAGTATCCGTGCTGGTTGGTTTTTCGGTATTTGGCATAGTCGTTTGTTGGCCTTGTGGCGTTCCAGTTGGTAGGTCTTGGACTTTAGTAAAGTCATTATTGCTGTTATCTTTATTAGATGCAGCTGTCTGCGCGCGTAATATTTGCGCGCTGATATCTTGGTTGTGATCGATACTGTCTTTTACCAATTTGTTCTGCAAATGAGCGTTGTTATTACTTGATGTGTCGGTCATCACATTATCCTAAGATTTGTTTTTATTAGGCTATGTACAGCCTGAGATATGCCAAGAATTAATTGGCTATTTAGCGTATTGATTCTATGATACACCAAACCCTACTGGCTTACCGCCATTATGTACTTCATCAACAATTAGCAGTTCACGTTCACAAAACGGTTCAATAAAACTGCTTACACTACTTAAAGGTTTCATAGCTTTGAAGCCTGCGTCGATGAAATCATAAAGTGGCTGGTAATTGCTGCGATAAGCAGCACTTTTTGCCAATGCAAAGGCCTTTTTGAGCATAAAGGTATTTAAGTGTTTGTCAGTGCGGTAACAAACGTCTTTTAGGTTGGCAATCTGTACTCGGCGTTCAGCTTCCTCATCAACCGCACGGTAGGCAGCTAGCATATTGTCTGCGTTCACTGGTAAGTTTTGATCGAGTAGCCACTCAGCCAAATGTAGATCCAGCTCAATGGCCAAAATTGCTGCTTGAATACCCATGCTGCCAGCCTCTAATGCAGACTCTTTGGCAAGACGTTCTAGTTTTTTGGCTTTTGGCAGGATACGGGCCAGTTGTTTTGCTAGTATCTCGAACTCATCACCACCATATAGCTTCGTTAAAAAATAATCTGCCATTAGCTGGTTTTTGGGTTGTTCAAACAGTGCACGATGGGTGTGACGGATACGTACTTGTTGCCATGTTTGTACTTCATTGAGCTTGGCTCTCAATACGTCATTTTCATGGTGAGGCAGAGCCCAAAAACGTGTCAAATGCTGTTGCAAGTCGGCTAGAGCGGTCATGGCAGTAAATCCTATAATAAAAATAGATAATATTGAAAATTTGAGGCAGCGTTATTGTGGTTGTTTAACCGCATAGGCTTTTGAATAGCTATTTTAGCAAGTATTAAAAATTGTGTTCACCATAAAAGAAAATAAATGAGAATACAAATGCCAAACTGTTACATAGCAATATTATTTACTCGATTGGCGCAATGCTATGATGAAATAGCTTTATGAAATTACTCTAGCATAAAACGCAGTGTCAAAAAGAGTCTGCCAAGCGAGAGTATCTAATATCATTCAATGGCAAAGCAGTGTAATAACAATATCATTCAATAACAATAAAAGTGAGTCCAATCATGTCCCAAAAAAATGATACTACTGAACCAGAGGCACCACAAGCGGTCAGTTCGCAGTTTAGTGAGCAAGTCGTCGAGGAGCGCCTAACGCCCAATCCTTTGAGTCAGTTTTCTATGGACAAGGATGCCCTTAGGCTCGCCTTGGTTACGGCGCAGTATGCGCTAAGAGCCACCCGGCAACAGACACCGCCAACGCTCAATAAACCAACGGGGCTGCTGGTACTCGTTAATGGGATGGAGCAGGCAGGCAAGGGTACCGCTGTTAAGCAATTGAGGCAATGGGTCGATCCAAGATTGCTTAAAGTTGAGGCAACCGTCGGCCATGCGCCGCTAAGCTATCAGCCTATTTGGCAAGTTCATACCGGCGCGATGCCGCGCCATGGCGATGTGATGGTTTATTTTGGTAATTGGTATGCTGACTTGTTATACAACGTCATGCGCATAGCAACATCAAATAATGAAGATAAAGAAGATAAAAAGAAGCAGTCAAAAAATCAAAAACATATCGATAAAAATGCGCTTCCTATTGCGAAATGGCAAGCCTATTTACAGCAGCAGTTAGCTGAGCTCAAAGCATTTGAGCAGGATCTTATAGCCAATCACACTCGGCTACTGAAATGCTGGTTCCATGTGGATATGGAAACACTGCATAGCCGTCTACAAGATAGTAAGGCTGATCCGCAGTTTTTGTATCAAATTGACTGGAACAGCAAAACAGTGATCGAAAAATTTAATGAGGTTGCAGCCACTCTCTTACGGCAACAAGATGACTGGATCATCATTGATGGTGATGATAAATCGGCAGCGGCTGATGATTTTTGTCATGAAGTCTTACATGCGATGCAAATGGCGCTCGTTAGTAGTCGTACCAGTACAACTGAATCTGCAGAAAAAAAACCACCGTCCAAGACAAAAAAATCCAAACCAAAAGTTGAACAGGCGCCGTTTGAACCGGTAAAGATACCGAAAAGCTTGACCAATATTGATGATTCAAAGATCAGTAAGTCTGAATATAATGATGCTTTGGCAAAGAAGCAAACACGTCTCGCTGAATTACTACGGGCGCGTCAAGGTCGTCATGTTGTCTTTGCCTTTGAGGGCATGGATGCGGCTGGGAAAGGAGGCGCAATCAAAAGGCTAGTTGCCGCACTCGATCCACGTGAATATCAAATTTACAATATTGGCGCACCAATGTTATACGAGACTCAGCACCCTTATTTATGGCGCTTTTGGACCAAACTGCCCAATGAACAAACCAACCGTGTTAGCCGTATCGCTATCTTCGATCGCACTTGGTATGGCAGAGTATTGGTTGAGCGTGTTGAGGGGTTTGCCACCGATGAGGAGTGGCAACGCGCGTATGATGAAATCAACCGTTTTGAATCCGACTTAACAACAGCTGGAACGTTGGTCATTAAATACTGGTTGGCGATTGATAAAAAAGAGCAACTCAAGCGTTTTGAAGCTCGTAAAGACACACCGCACAAGCAATTCAAACTCACTGATGATGATTGGCGCAATCGTGATAAATGGTCAGATTACGTGCAATCTGCAGCAGATATGCTGGCACGCACCGATACAAAAACAGCGCCATGGTGTATTATCGCGACCAATGAAAAGCGACAAGCGCGTTTAGACGTCTTAGATCATGCGATACAGCAGTTATCGGAAGCATCTGATGGCAAATAGCTATCACAAAATAACTAAGATTTACAGGTTATTTATACTTTTAAAAAACCATTTTTCCCCAATTTTGCTTAGGGAAACATACGAAATTTAATCTGTCATTGATAAAGGATGAGTTCTGTGGACACGCTCACAGTTACAAATCTTGCAATATCATTATGCATTATGTGATTATATTTAATATAATAGGGCCGCAATTGTCTTTACCCTGTCATAAAATGTGCTGACAGATGCATATTTTATGATGGGTACAGATATTTAAAAGACATTATCGCCGTATCTAAGTATTGATAAACACTTTATTGATAAAAAATGTACTGATAAAGACCGTAACATCACCAGAAAGATAAGCCGCAAGATGCTGTAATCAAATGATTGGGCAATATACTTTGCGGCTTTTTGATATGTGATGTGTTTTTACAGAGAAGCCTATCAACGCCCTGAATCAAGCATAGATGAATGATTCTAAGGTACGGCAGCAAAATCCGCTAAACATTATCGTTTAGCATTCATTGTTTAAAAAGCACGTTGCGCATTTATCATCATGCTACTTTAGTGTGTGGTTTTAAAACTCACATGTATGGCTGCGCAATGTTACTAATCGCATATAATTTCAATCAGCTTACGCAGGACGTATTAACGTATGGGTATTAGCAACAGTTCTACAGGGCCAACCCAATCAGTCGGCTCTACGAAAGTAAATCTATTTTTTGCCATTTTATTGATTGCGATGACCATCTACTTTTTGTGGTGGGGTTTAGATTACACCATGCGTCAGCAAACGACGCTGTTTATTATAGCGACCGCGTTTGGTGTCTTTATGGCATTCAATATCGGTGGTAACGATGTCGCCAACTCCTTTGGTACTTCAGTGGGTGCAGGAACGCTGACTATCCCGCAAGCATTGGGTATCGCAGCGATATTTGAGGTGTCGGGCGCCGTACTGGCAGGTGGTGAAGTAACCGATACCATCCGAAGCGGTATTGTCGATTTAGACGGCCTCTCAGTCGAGCCCAACCAGTTTATTTATGTCATGCTCTCAGCGTTGTTTGCTGCTGCGTTTTGGTTGTTATTTGCTACCAAAAAAGGTCTGCCAGTGTCGACCACCCATGCGATTATTGGCGGCGTGGTGGGTAGCTCCATCGTGTTGGGTATCACGTTAGGTGGTACTGAAATGGCGTTATCAACGGTAAGTTGGAGCAAGATTGGCACTATCGCTATCTCTTGGGTTCTATCACCGTTACTAGGCGGCGTTTTGTCTTATCTACTATATGGCCAAATCAATAAAAATATCATTGAATATAATGATAGAACAGAAGCGCATATTGCTGAGCTAAAAGCCAATAAAAAAGTATTAAAGCAAAACCATAAAGAGTTTTTGGATGGTCTAACCGAGTCAGAGCAGTTGGCTTATACGTCAGCGATGCTACGAGATCAAGAAATCTATAAAGATGATGATTGCTTGGTTGAAGATTTAGAGACGGATTATTACAAAGAACTTTATAAGCTTGAAAACGAGCGCAGCAACCTCGATACCTTAAAAGCATTGAAGCAATGGGTGCCTATTATTGCGGCTGCGGGCGGTGCAGTGATGGCCTCCTTGGTTATCTTTAAAGGTTTGAAAAACGTCAATAACGGTATGACGACGCTGCAAGGCTTTTTAATCATGGGGATGATAGCAGCGTTAGTATGGCTTGCGACTTATATTTATACTAAGAGTATCCGCGGCAAGCACAAAGAGGATCTGACCAAAGCCACCTTTATTATGTTTAGCTGGATGCAGGTCTTTACCGCGTCAGCATTTGCTTTTAGTCACGGCTCAAACGATATTGCCAACGCGGTTGGTCCTTTTGCTGCGATTATGGATGTCATTCGTACCAATAGCATCTCGACCGAAGCGGCTGTACCACCTGCTGTTATGCTGACTTTTGGTGTGGCACTGATTGTTGGTCTTTGGTTTATCGGTAAAGAAGTCATTCAAACTGTCGGTACCAATCTAGCGAAGATGCATCCAGCTTCTGGATTCTCAGCTGAGCTGGCCGCTGCTGCTGTCGTTATGGGCGCATCAACGATGGGTCTTCCTGTATCAAGCACGCATACCTTGGTTGGGGCTGTATTGGGTATTGGTATGGTCAATAAAGATACCAATTGGGCGCTCATGAAACCAATCGGTTTGGCATGGGTCATCACCTTGCCAGTTGCTGCTGGTCTATCAGCAATCAGCTATATTGTATTGAGCAATATTTTTTAATCTTAAGGCGCTAGAGCTCTGCACTAAAGCTTATTCTAGAGCCATAAAAAACGCTTATCAGCATGATGCCGATAAGCGTTTTTTAATGTCATATGAATATTTACTCAGTGCCAAACTGCTGGCGTTTTTTTGCAAAAAATCGGTCCAATCTATCCATCGCATTTTCTAAATCAAGCAAGTTAGGCAAAAAGACCAAACGAAAATGATCGGGTTTGTCCCAGTTGAAGCCTGTGCCTTGCACCATCAACACGTTTTCTTCGACGAGTAAGTCCATCATAAAGTCCATATCATCCGTGATAGGGTAAACCTCTGGATCCATTTTTGGAAAACAGTAAAACGCACCTTGCGGCATGGTACAAGAAATGCCTTTAATCGCATTGAGACGTGAAACCGCCATTTCGCGCTGTTTATATAGGCGACCTGTTTCGGAGGTCAAGTCTTGCATACTCTGATGACCGCCCATCGCTGTTTGGATGGCATACTGTCCTTGAACATTCGAGCAAAGGCGCATGGATGCCAGCATATCCAAGCCTTCAATAAAGTCAGTCGCGTGTTGCTTGCGTCCAGACACCATCATCCAGCCTGAGCGAAATCCGGCAATACGGTGTGATTTTGACAAGCCATTGTATGAGAGTACCAGTACTTCATCGGTCAAGGTGCTCATCGGTGTATGTACATTATCATCATAGAGAATACGATCGTAAATCTCGTCCGCCATGATGATTAAGTTGTGCTCTTTAGCAACTTCGATAATTTGTTTTAATAACTCATCGCTATAAAGGGAGCCTGTCGGGTTATTGGGGTTGATAACCACGATGCCCTTTGTTTTGCTAGTGATTTTAGATTTAATATCCTCAACATCAGGATGCCAGTTGTCCGCTTCATTACAGCGATAATGCACAGCGGTGCCGCCAGCGAGGTTAGCCGCTGCTGTCCAAAGTGGGTAATCTGGCATCGGAATCAGCACTTCATCGCCATCGTTCATTAATGCTTGCATGGTCATCACAATCAACTCAGAGACACCATTACCCAGATAGACGTCACGCACATCAACTGCTGATAAGAGGCCTTTAGACTGGTAATATTGCAAAATGGCTTTGCGCGCCGAAAAAATCCCTTGTGAGTCCGAATAACCCGTTGCCTCAGATAAATTCATTGCCACGTCACGCAAGATTTCATGAGGCGCTTCTAAACCAAACGGCGCTGGATTGCCTACATTTAGCTTCAGTATGCGCTTACCCTCTGCTTCCATTCTATTGGCAGTTTGGAGTAGGGGGCCGCGAATGTCGTAGCAGACGTTTTGTAATTTATCGGATTTTTTTATGGTGTTCATAGCGTGACCCTTTGTCGGGTAGGTTTGTGAATGTTTATCGGTGTCGGGAAAAGTCTCAAGCTGAGTCTTAGCTGCCCCATTGTCTGATGAGCTAGCTGAAGCGGGAGCTGTCTCTAAATCCATACTTTGAGATAAATAGTTGTCTTCGGATAAAAACATATTAGTATCTTCACTTTGAAGATCACCGCGCAAGAGATAGCCTTCGCTACAACCTAAAATACGAGCCAGTGTCGGTAGCTTGGATGAGACAATACCATTAGTGCCGCGCTCCCAGTTGGAGATAGCGCCGCGACTGACCTTTGCACCAGCGGCTGTCATTGCCTGTGCTAGCTGCTCTGCGGTAAATCCTTTGTCTCGGCGTAGCTGTACTAGCCGCTCTGCTTGCGTGCTTTTACTATTGCTATCGGACATTGTTATTTGAGCCTTTATCAATCAGTGAACGTGTATAGATGATACAAAATTGAATATTGTTTTCATAACTTACCAATGCAAGATATTATTGCATTGCAAAACATATTGCAAGAGATAGAAACGCTTTTTATAAAATGCAAGAATAACTTGCAATATTGTGTCTTTTCCCCTTTCCTGGATGCTCATATCTTGCTCACATCTATAGATAAGCGAATATTATTGACTGTATTTTATTCAAAGGGTGCTGCCCAAAGCACTGTAAATCACATAGCGTTGGCAGTACTCTTTTTAAATATGCCTTGAATAGTGAGTTGTGAACCTTCACATATAACTCATCGTTTTTATAATAATATGGCGATAAAATAGTTATCAATAATAAATAATCGAATAAGGGTACATTATGCAAGACAATCAATTGAGTAAAGAAGAAATCAGCCAATTGACCGAAGCTGACTGGAAAGAGCGTTTGAGCGCTGACGAGTATCATGTGATGCGTGAAAAGGGCACAGAGCGTCCATTTACAGGCGTTTATAACGATGCAACTGATGATGGTGTTTATCGCTGCAAAGGCTGCGGTGCCAGTTTGTTTGATTCAAGCAACAAGTTTGATGCGGGTTGTGGTTGGCCAAGTTTCGATCAAGGGATTGATAACAGCGCGATAGACGAGCATGTTGACAACTCATTGGGTATGATTCGTACCGAAGTCACCTGTAGCAACTGCGGTGCACATTTAGGGCACGTGTTCCCTGATGGTCCACGTGAGACGACAGGTATGCGCTATTGTATCAACTCAGTATCTATTGATTTGGATAAATCTGAGAAGTAAGTCCTTTATCTGATTTTAGAAGTGTGAGAGGGGAAGTACAGAGTGCTTCCTTTTCAAGGGTTTCTAATATTCATGTGATAAAGAAAACGGCGTTATTGAAACAAATAATAAAATTCTCAATTTAAGGATAGATGATGAGTACTATTTATGACTTCACCGCTGAGCGTATGGACGGCAGCTCGCAAGCGTTTTCTGAGTATAAAGATAAAGTATTGCTAATCGTTAATACGGCAAGCAAATGTGGATTCACTCCGCAGTTCGAAGGGTTAGAATCGTTATATCAACAATACAAAGATCAAGGGCTAGTCGTTATCGGCTTTCCTTGTAATCAATTTGGCAGCCAAGATCCCGGTAGCAATGACGAGATCGGCGCGTTTTGTCAAAAAAACTATGGTGTCAGCTTTCCTATGATGGCGAAAATTGATGTCAATGGTGCAGACGCTCATCCTATCTATGACTGGCTTAAAGACCAAAAAGGTGGCCTACTGACAGATGGCATCAAATGGAATTTCACCAAGTTTTTAATCGATAGCAAAGGGCAGGTCATCGATCGTTATGCGCCAACGACCAAGCCAGATGCCATCAAAAAAGACATTGAGCAAGCATTAACCAATAAGTAAGTATCGAGTCTAAAAAAAATGATTTTTTATGAAAATATAAAATCAATAAAAACATATGCTTGCTAAAAATTTCGATATAAAATTGAAAAATATTTAAAAAATTGAAAAATAGCGTTTGACAGCCAAGTGTAAATCTATATAATACACACCCACAGCAAGAGGACTTACTTAGATAAGCCCAGCTGATTAAGTTAACATTGAGTGTGACAGCTGATGATAGCTTTAGAAGTTGAAAAGCTTGATTGCTTTAAAAGCTTCAGAAAATTCCCTTTAAGGAATTTTCTCTTGCGAACCTAAAATTGCAGTGCAATTTTTTAACGGTTCTCAGGGTGATTAGCTCAGTTGGTAGAGCGTCTGCCTTACACGCAGAATGTCGGCGGTTCGAATCCGTCATCACCCACCACTTTTTAGCAAGTGGGCTCTTTAAATAAGAGCAAGAAGCTAAGACGACCTAAGCAGCGGTAGTTCAGTTGGTTAGAATACCGGCCTGTCACGCCGGGGGTCGCGGGTTCGAGTCCCGTCCGCTGCGCCATATTTAAAACGAATTTAGACTGTAAAGTTTAAGCAAGTTTCGCCTCAAGTATTAGTTTACTTGGGGTTTTTTTGTGTTTAGGTGTTTTTGCTTAATGTCATCATATTTTGGTATATTGCAGATGAGCCACCCACGATAGCACGATCATCAATCGAAAATCCTTTTTGCCACTATTTTCAGTAATATGTAATATAAGTAAAAATTAGTCTTAAAATTATTGGATAAATAAGCCATAGCAGGTATTAATCTCTTTATTTTCGTACGCCTTACAGCGCCTTCTGTTGACAGCGGCATTTGCAGCCTGATATATCTGTTTGCCTAATAAATATAGATATATAAGGGATGCATTTTGAGTGATAGTAAAAAGCTAGATTTAGGGGTTGGACAAGATCATATTGTGATACAGCGACGTTACGATGCGTTGGGCGCAGTCAATGATTTACTTATCGCTATTTAGTTTTTGATTGGTAGGTCTTTCTTTTTAAAAGAGTCGCTCACCACAGATGGGACGTGGCTGTTTATTCTTGGTAGTGCACAGCTACTTATAAAGCCACTGATCAAGCTGATCAGCTTGATTCATGTCGGTCGAGTATACAACCTATCAAATCAGCGGTAAGTTATAGCGTTAGGTAATACCGCGCTTGTTATAACCCATAAGCTGTAACTATAAATACAAATACAATCAATTTATCCAGTATTACTCCCAAGGATAATAGCCACTAGTGCTAGAAGTAGTTTGGCTCATTGAACGATAGTGAGTGTTCTTTGATACTTCCAAAAGAAAAAATTTCATCCAAAAATCATTGAATTATTTCCATATGTCTATATTATTGGACATATGGAAATAACTACTGCTACTGCAAGCTTTGCAGCACTTTCTCAAGACACTCGTCTAAAGGCTTTTAGGTTGCTGGTCAGCCACGAGCCTGAAGGACTCCCTGCGGGTGAAATAGCCCGTCAGCTCTTTGTGCCGCACAATACCATGTCGGCGCATCTAGCGGTGCTGGCACGAGCAGGGTGGGTGGTCTCACAGCGACAGAGTCGGCAAATTATCTATCGGGCATCGCTCTCACATATGGATAGCGTCATTCAATTTTTATTACAAGACTGCTGTGCAGGACATCCAGAATTGTGTGCCTCATTCATCGACAGTTTAAGTGGCTGCAGGGTAAGTGAATCTGCTGAGCAAGATAATCATTAAACCAATAATCGATTCAATAAACATACTGATAAAATAGGTAAGATGACGATGAAACCTTTAATTTTTCATAACCCTAATTGTGGAACCTCTCGCAACACCCTTGCCATTATGAAAGCGTCAGGAGAGACGCCAGAAGTAGTGGAATATCTAAAAACTCCACCAACACGAGCACGCTTAGTTGAGTTATTAGCCCAAATGCAAATCTCTCCAAGAGAGTTGCTAAGAAGCAAAGAGGCGATTAATGATGAGCTTGGCCTAGACAATCCTGAGCTCTCTGATGATCACATCATCGATGCCATGATCGCGCATCCTATTTTGATCAATCGTCCGATCGTGGTGACTGATAAAGGTGCGGCCTTATGTCGTCCTTCAGAGCGCGTGTTTGAACTGTTAGCAAACCCTGTCAGTAGCTTCACAAAAGAAGATGGAGAGGTCATTTATCATGGCAAACACTAAGGCCGAACCAGCATCAATAATGGAGTCTACTGCTTCAGCAAATTCTAGCTTTGACGATTTACCCAATATCGATGTCGACAATATTCAACCAATCAATATTGAGTCGTTAATCGCGCCCAATGACCCACGTCATGCGCCCAAAATATTGGTGTTGTACGGCTCTGTCCGCGCGCGCTCATTCTCTAGATTGGCCGCGGAAGAGGCAAGCCGACTGTTACGCTGGTATGGTTGTGAGGTGCGGATGTTTGACCCATCAGGCTTGCCCCTGCCTGACGATGTAGATTCAGACCATCCAAAAGTGCAAGAGCTACGAGAGTTGGCGCAGTGGTCAGAAGGGATGCTTTGGGTGAGTCCAGAGCGTCATGGCAGTATCACCAGTATCATGAAAGCGCAAATCGATTGGATTCCGCTGTCTTTGGGTGGCGTGCGTCCAACACAGGGTAAAACCTTAGCACTAATGCAAGTCAGTGGCGGCAGTCAAAGCTTTAATACGGTCAATCAGATGCGTATTCTTGGACGTTGGATGCGGATGATCACTATCCCTAATCAGTCCTCTATACCCAAAGCCTTTTTAGAATTTAACGATAACAATCGCATGGATATGTCGCCGTTATATCTGCGTCTTGTCGATGTCTGCGAAGAGTTGGTGAAATTTACTTGGCTTACCCGCGGACGCTCAGCGTATCTTACCGATCGCTATTCAGAACGCGTCGAGAGCGCTGAAGAAGTATCGAACCGCGTCAATCAAAAGTCGCTTTGATACGGATACGCTAAGACTGTTACCCCAATACAATCACATTAACATTATTATTTAAGTAAGGCTGTGCCATGCTTGCGTTCGCTATTTTTGTTGTCACTCTGGTGCTGGTAATATGGCAACCGAAAGGGTTGGGTATCGGTTGGAGTGCGATGGGCGGCGCCTTGGTCGCGTTAGCGCTTGGCGTCGTGCAGCTATCAGATGTCGGTATCGTGTGGGATATTGTTTGGGATGCGACCTTTACTTTTGTGGCGCTGATCATCATCTCGCTTATCTTGGATAGAGCAGGATTTTTTGGTTGGGCAGCGCTGCATGTGGCACGCCTTGGCAATGGGCAAGGGCGACTGCTGTTTCCGATGATTGTTATATTGGGTGCGTTTATTTCTGCCTTTTTTGCCAATGATGGGGCGGCGCTATTACTGACGCCCATTGTGATTGCGATCTTGCTGCGCCTAAATTTTGCACCACCTTCCGCTTTAGCTTTTATCATCGCGACGGGTTTTATCGCTGATACAGCAAGTCTGCCCTTGGTCACCTCAAATTTAGTTAATATCGTTAGCGCCAATTATTTTGATATTGGTTTTGGGCGTTATGCGGCAGTTATGGTGCCCGTGAATATTGTGTCCGTATTGGCGACGCTACTGGTATTGTGGATGGTCTATGCCCGTCATATTCCTAAGCACTATCCAGTCGATAATCTAAGTGCCCCTGCATCCGCTATTACCGATCCACTGGTCTTTCGCGCCGCTTTTCCATTGTTAGGCTTGCTATTGGTTGCTTATTTTGCGACCGAGCCGCTAGGGTTGCCTATTTCACTCGTCACAGGTGCGGCAGCTCTGGTACTGATGGTCATCGCTGGGCGCTTGTGGCAAGGCGGACGCGGCGCGGTTATTTCTGTCAGTGATGTCGTACGCAAAGCCCCTTGGCAAATCGTCCTGTTTTCAATTGGTATGTATTTGGTGGTGTATGGTTTGGGCCATGCAGGTCTTACTGCCTATGGTGCGCGCGTGCTTAACTGGCTAGGAGGACAGGGCGCAGTCATTGCCACAGTAGGGACTGGGTTTTTATCTGCCATTGTCGCCTCTATCATGAATAATATGCCAGCGACTTTGGTCGGCGCGCTTGCGATTGATCAGGCGCAAGTGCCCGCTACGACGCGAGAGCTGATGATTTATGCCAATGTGATCGGTAATGATTTGGGACCCAAGTTTACACCGATTGGCAGTCTTGCGACGTTATTATGGTTGCATGTATTGGCAGAAAAAAACTATAAAATCAGCTGGGGACAATATATAAAAATAGGCCTGCTGATTACGCCTCCTGTGTTACTAGTGACGCTTTTGGCCTTGGTGGTTTGGCTGCCTATGCTGCCAAGCTAATTAAGACAGTAGAGTAAGTGCAGAGTTGCCTTCAACTCTAAGCCATAAAAAAACCCCCATCAAACTGATGGGGGTTTTGGCAAATGCCATAATTGAATCTATAGTGACTCAAAAGGTTTACTACTAAAATGTGGCTCTCCAACCTGGGCTCGAACCAGGGACACACGGATTAACAGTCCGTTGCTCTACCAACTGAGCTATTGGAGAATAAGCTGTAAGTAACTAATCGCTTACAATGAGCCTTAGAAGTCTCTAACGAGTTCTTGCTAAGTGGGGCGTATTCTAGCAAAGATAAAAAATACGTCAAGCGTTTTTTTCATAATTCGTAAAAAATATCATTTTAATGATGAGAGAAAGGTCTTTTGCGGACAAATAGAGAGAATGGGCATAAAAAAGACGCCGCATAGAAACTATGCGGCGTCTTTTTTGTTAAAGCAATTATAAAACTAACGATGCTTTGTGACTTATTCGGCAACGTCCAAGTCAGCAACGGCTTTTTCGATACGTGACAAGGCATCTTGCAATGTGGCTTCATCAGTCGCGTAAGAGATACGCATATAGCCACCAAGACCGAAAGCATCACCAGGTACGACTGCGACACCGACTTTTTCTAGCAACCACTCTGAAAACTCAGTACATGATGATAGGCCAGCGGCTTTGATGAGTGGCTTGATTTCAGGATACACATAGAATGCACCATCAGGGCGCAAGCAAGTGATCCCTTTAATGGCGTTTAGACCATCAACAACTAGATCGCAGCGCTTCTCAAATGCCGCTACCATTGGCTCAAGTACGCTCTGATCGCCACTGATGGCTGCTTTTGCAGCCACTTGACTGATGGAGGTTGGGCATGAAGTGGACTGTGACTGTACTTTTTTCATCGCGCCGATGAGTTTGGCAGGGCCGCCAGCGTAGCCAATACGCCAGCCTGTCATCGCATAAGCTTTAGACACACCGTTTAGGATAATGGCACGGTCTTTTAGCTCAGGCGCGGCATTGAGGATATTGTAGAACTTATCACCCGTCCAGCGGATGTGCTCGTACATGTCGTCTGATGCCACATACACGTGTGGATGCTTTTTCAATACTTCAGCGATGGCTTTTAGCTCATCCAAGGTATAAATCATACCAGTCGGGTTAGAAGGGCTGTTCAATACCAACAGTTTGGTTTTTTCAGTGATGGCGTCTTCTAGCTGCTCAGCGGTGATTTTGAAATCTTGCTCAGCGGGGCATTTTACGATGACTGGCACGCCTTCTGCGATGATAACCATATCAGGATAGCTCACCCAGTATGGTGCTGGGATGATGACTTCGTCGCCAGGATTGATAAACGCTTGGGCTAGGTTAAAGAATGACTGCTTACCACCTACCGATACTAGGATTTCGTTTGGCTCGTAGCTGATGTCATTGTCACGCTTGAATTTCTCTATGATGGCGGTTTTTAGTTCTGGCGTACCATCAACAGCGGTGTATTTGGTGAAGCCATTATTGATGGCATCGATTGCTGCTTTTTTGATGTGGTCAGGGGTATCAAAATCAGGCTCGCCTGCACCCAAACCGATAATGTCTTTGCCAGCTGCTTTTAGTTCTTTTGCTTTATTAGTAATCGCTAGCGTAGGAGAGGGTTTGATGCTATTGACGCGGTCAGACAGTTGCAACTCGCTCATGAGAGATCCTTTTTTATATGGGAGTGGGATTGGTAAAAATCGATATTAATTATATAACGCTTTTATCACTATCAGGACAAGATATCGGGCAGTTTAGACAATCACCTCATCTTGTCGTGAAGATAGCCACAATTCGATCATAAATGAGACGCTCATCCATGTCTGCGCGGCTATTTTAATATTGTAGCATGCTGATATAGCGCTGTCTTATTACCCCGATAACAAAACATTGCGGACCGTCTTGCAGTATGACTCACTGTATAAATATGAAGACCACAGCAAAGATAAGATGCTTTTGTTGTGGCAATTGCGAAGACACAACAATAAACCTATAGCCGACCACTATAACTATTTAGGTTTGTTAAATAAGATGGCGTATAGGTTAATAAAAACAAGCAATATATCAGAGCATAAATACGCTCAGCCAAAAGCTTGCCCGCCAAGCTAGAGAGAGGGCTATTTAAATCTTTGTTGAGCGATGCGCTTTTCATATTATAAGAACATTTAAAAAGGATATTCACGATGACAGATTCTGCTGAAAAACAACACATTCTCATTACTGGGGCGACCTCTGGTATTGGCAATCAATTGACCAAGGATTATCTGCTAGAGGGCCATACCGTGTATGCTGTCGGCCGTGATGACGAGGCGCTGGCTGAGCTAAAATCGCTCGGCGCAGAGACGATTGATTTGGACCTGATGGATCGTGAAAAAGTCATTGCAGCGTTTGAAAAGGTCGACACCATTGATTTGGCGATTTGCGGTGCTGGCATGTGTGAGTATTTAGATATGCCAAACTTCGATAGCGAAGTATTTATGAAAGTGATGTCAGTCAATATGGGTACGTTGTCTCATGCCATCGAAGGCGTATTGCCAAAGCTCATTGCGTCTAAAGGTCGCCTAGTCGGTATCGGTTCAGCGTCTGCTTATGTGCCGTTTGCCCGTGCTGAAGCTTATGGTAGCTCAAAAGCTGCTATCCATTATCTGATGAAAACACTACAGATTAGCCTTGCACCACACGATGTGTCGGTGAGCTTGGTCGTACCGGGTTTTGTCGAGACGCCGATGACTGAGCAAAATGATTTCCCCATGCCGTTTATCCAGACGCCAAAGCAGGCCAGTCAAGCCATTCGTGATGGCATAGAAAGCGGTCATGAGGTTATTGAGTTCCCAAAAAAATTAACGATGCCACTAAAAGCATTGGGCACACTACCTGATTTAGTCTGGCAGCAAGTCAGTGAAAAGCTCAATAAAAAGTAATTTATCATTATTAACAAACCTATCATCCACGATAACAACAGCAAAAATATAGAAGGGAATGCTTTTATGCCGTTTATTCGTTTCAAGCGTGCAAATAATCAAAAAACTGACAATCAAAATACTGATAAGAGCAATCATACAAAAAATTCTGACTCTCAGTCAGCGCAAAAACGTATCGCTATTATTGGTTCGGGTGTGTCAGGGCTGACTTGTGCGCATTATCTAGGTACTCAGCACGATGTAACGGTTTTTGAGGCCAATGATTATATCGGCGGGCATGTAAATACCATTGATGTGGCACTACAGGACGGCAAAAAAGCAAAGAGTAGTAACGTAGAGAGCAGCGCCATAGACACCGGTTTTATTGTTTTTAATGAGCGTACTTATCCCAATTTCTTCCGTTTGCTCCACGATCTGCAAGTGCCATTTCAGGCGACGGATATGAGCTTTTCGGTCAAAAATACCGCACGTCGTTTTGAATACAATGGGCATACGCTCAACACCTTATTATCGCAGCGCAAAAACGTACTCAATCCGAAGTTCTGGCAGTTTATCAAAGATATCTTGCAGTTTAATACGCACATCAAGCAGCTCCGTCAAGATTATGATAGTGCGCGTGCTGCGGGGCAAGACATTAGCGGATTTACTGAGCAGACGCTAGGTAATTACTTGGCTCAACAAAACTATGGTCAGCTATTTACCAATAACTATCTGCTGCCCATGGTATCAGCCATTTGGTCAACCAGTCTGGATGAGGTGCAAGATTTCCCATTGGTGTTTTTTGCGCAATTCTTTGACAATCATGGCTTGCTCGATGTGGTCAATCGTCCGCAGTGGTTCACGGTCAAAGGCGGCTCAAAACAATACGTTAACAAACTGATTCCACGCTTTATCAAAGCAGGTGGCAAAGTGCGAGTCAATAGTCCAGTACAGTCTGTGACACGTGATGGTGAGCAAGTGCTGTTGACGGTTCAGAACAAAGGTGATGCTAGCAGTAGCGAGAACCTTGTATTTGATGAGGTTGTTTTTGCCTGTCATGCAGACACCGCACTGAAAATTCTAACAGATGCCAGTACCACTGAAACTGAGGTGCTGAGTCACTTCCGTTTCACCGAAAACACGGTGATATTGCATACCGATACGAGCGTCTTACCCAAGAAGCCACTGGCATGGGCAAGCTGGAATTACCTTATTGATGAAAAACCTTCAGACAATGTGACAGACAAGAATCAAGCTAGCGTAAATACACAACGACCTGCAAAACCCGTGCTAACGTATCATATGAATATCTTGCAGCGTCTGACCAAGAAGCATAATTATTTGGTTACGCTTAACCATGAAGTCGATGATCAGCAAATCGTCAAAAGCATTGATTATAGCCATCCAGTGTTCGATCTAAAGATGATTGAGGCGCAAACCAAATGGTCAAGCATCTCTGGTGCTGGGTTGCATACGCATTTTTGCGGAGCATATTGGTTTAATGGCTTTCATGAAGATGGCGTACGCAGCGGTCTACGTGTATGTCAAGCGCTCGGCCATGATATCGATATAAAAGATGAAGTTGATCCAGCGCATTTGCCTGCTGCGGATAGTGCACATACGCCGTTTCGTTATAAAGACTTGCCAGTAAAGGCTGACACAAAAGCACGCACCCTTGATAAGCGTCAGATTAACACTGCGACCACCAATCAGGAGCTGGTTGAGTATGCTGAGCGCTTACAGAGTGAGGATCATGATAGTTCCCAAAATAAAAAACGTGGTTTATTTGCTCGCCGTAAAGCCAAATAGCTTTGCAAGCAATATTGCAAATTGTTCTATCATCATGTGCCTTTACCGAAGAGAGTGTCTATGACCGTGTCCACCAAACCTACTAATGATATGTTACGTCTTGAGCTAGCTTGTGATACTACTGCATTAGCGCATCAATTGCTTGAGGGCACGACATGGCATAGCCGGTTGCTACCTAGTGTGAATAAGTTTGTTTATCCGTATCGCTATTGGGGCATCAATATCAGTGCATTGGCGGCAGGACAGGCACTGCCAGAAGTAAACACGGCAGCTTTGAGTGACCATAAGGTTTTAGGCGTATCACACCTGAGCAAGGTATTACCAAAGAAGTTATTGGCAAAGGGATTGCCTTTATTTTCAGCCAAGACAAAGGCGCTACAACAATTTTGCCCTAATGATTATCTAGAGGGTTTCAATAGCCTAAGTAGCAATGAAAGCCTAAATGACAATGAGAACATAAGTGACAATGAGAGCATAAATAGCAACGAAGATATTGATAATGACCTACCGTCTAATCAAGCGCTAAAGCAGCGTCTGAGCCAAGCATTTATCAAACATGCAGGTAGCAGTCCTACAGGAGATATGTTGGGATTACTTGTCTGCCGTAATGCGGATATGTATTTTAGCCCAGTCAATTTTTACCTAGGGTTTAATGAGCAGCAGACGCCGACGCACTTATTGGCTGAAGTATCCAATACACCTTGGGACAAGCGTCATTACTATGGGTTTTTGTTAGAAGGAGAAGAGACTGAGTTTTGTCATGACAAGGACTTTCATGTGTCACCTTTTAATCCTATCGATCAGCTATACCGCTGGCAGGTGACGGTAAAACGTACACAACAACATACGGTAGATAAGCAGTCAAGCACAGGCTTGCAAGTTCGTATCGCTATTGATATCAGTGATGAGCGCGGTGAGGTCCTAAAAACGGGTGTAAAGATATCAGGGGTGCCGCTGACAGAAACCACCGTTCGCAATAGCTTGCGAAAAAACCCACTGATGAACATGACATCGTTAGCACGTATTTATGGGCAAGCCTTTAAACTCTATGCGATCAAAAAGGTGCCTTATATCAATTATGATGAAAAACTAGCCGACAGTGATCAGAAAACATCTACCTCTTTAAAAAGCGAAAATTTAAACGATTGATAATCTAGAAATCCAAAAATCAGCAACACATTTTATATAGTCAATTTCAAAATAAAAGAACCTAGACAAGGACAACCATACGATGTCAGTACGACCGACCGACCGAGCACCAGTGACAAAATTAGAGAAATTAACCGCTCGCATGAGTAAAGTGGTTAACGAAAGTGCCGTACTACAACCCGTCAGCGATGGGATGAATCATTTAGCCAGAAAGCTTATATTTCGCGCATTACAGCACATCCAGTTCGGCAGTCTTACTTTGATTGAGACCTTTGGTGAGCAAACAGCAAAGACAACTAGCTTTGGCAAAGTCACTCCTCAGGTAGCAAGTAGTTCAGCAGTAGGTCGACATTCTCTAAACGTCACGTTAGAGATTCATGATAGCGCTGTCTATCGTCAGCTATTACTTGGTGGCTCTATCGCTTTGGCAGACAGTTATATCGATGGCGAATGGGACACGGATGATTTGACGGGCCTGATCCGTTTGGCGGCGCGTAACCTTGAAGTGCTTAATAAATTAGAAAACCGTTTTGCGGGCGTTAGTAAAGCATTTGAGAAAGCAAAGCATCAGCTACGTGGTAATGACAAATCTGGTTCTAAATCCAATATCCTAGCGCATTATGACTTGGGCAATGATATGTATCAGCGTTTTTTGGATGATACGATGATGTACTCGTCAGCCGTATATCTGACGCCTGATGTGACGCTTAGCGATGCTCAGCAGCACAAGCTATCGCTAATCTGCCAACGCCTGCAACTCGATGCAGACGATCGTGTGATTGAGATTGGTACAGGCTGGGGTGGTTTTGCGATTTATGCAGCTACCCATTATGGCTGCCATGTGACCACCACGACTATCTCTGATGCTCAGTATGATGAAGCGAAGCGACGAGTCGAAGCGGCAGGATTGTCTGATAAGATCACGCTTCTTAAGCAAGATTACCGCGAACTGACGGGAGAGTACGACAAGCTGGTCAGTATCGAGATGATTGAGGCGGTGGGACATGAGTACTTACCGACGTTCTTTGCCAAGTGCAATAGCTTGCTCAAACCAACGGGTCTTATGGTATTGCAGGCCATCACTTTTAATGATCAGAATTATCAAGACTATATCGATTCGGTCGATTTTATCCAGACACATATATTCCCAGGGGGCTGTCTGCTATCCAACCAAGAGCTGACGACACAGTTTACTGAGCAGACGGACATGGTCATCAAGCAACTACATGATTATGGCTTTGATTATGCATACACGCTGCGTGATTGGCGTGCTGCTTTTATGGCACAGCGAGCAGAGATTCAGGCGCTTGGCTATGACGATGCCTTTATCCGCCTATGGGCGTTTTATTTCTGTTACTGCGAAGGGGGATTCTTGGAGCGTACCATCGGTGTGGTTCAAGTCACTGCGGTGAAGCCTAACAATATCGACACGCTGCATTTTTCCGATTTACCAAGTGCGGTCTTAAAGAACGAAACGGTTTCGAACGATGAGACGGCCTTTCATGACGCAGATATGGCAGACACAGCGACAGTATAAGTTAAGTGATATAGATATGGCTTTTTCATAACATTTATATGGTCTCATGCTGTATAGACAGTTTGAGACCCTTATGTTGAGAGGTTGTATATTGAAAAGTTTTACATTGAAAGGTTCTATGATGTTTGCAGGGCACGCTTATCAAGTAGACCTGAATAGCGTGTTACCGCTAATGCCATTAAAGAGATAACAGCACCGATCCAAGCTGTATCTTGCAGTGACATATTTTCAACCACGCTACCACCGATGACTGAGCCCAGTGCAATACCGATATTAAATGCAGCAATGTTCAATCCAGAAGCGACATCGACAGCGTTCGGTGTATATTTTTCAGCTTGTTTGACCACGTAGATTTGTAGGCCCGGTACATTACCGAAGGCAAAAGCACCCCATACTAAAATAGTGAGTACAGCAGCGATCTTGGATTGCATGGTAAAGGTGAATAATAAAAGAATGACACTTAAGGCGCTAAATATAATGCTAAGCGCACTAATAGGGCCACGTTTATCTGCAAGTTTGCCGCCCCAGATATTACCGATAGCAACGGACACGCCATATACGAGCATGATAAGACCAATGGCTGATGGCGCAAATTTGGTTTGCTGTTCTAAGATAGGTGCTAGGTAGGTAAATGCCGTAAACGTACCGCCATAGCCGAGAATAGTCATTAAATAGACCAGTAGTAATTGCGGTTTTACAATGACTTGTAATTGCTCTTTGAAGGTTGCAGGGATAGATTTTTTTAGGTTTTTTGGTACTAATATCGCGCTACCAATTAAAGCGATTAAACCCAGTGCTGAGACGACCAAAAACGTAGCGCGCCAACCGAAATGCTGTCCAATCCATGTACCAAGGGGGACGCCAGTGACGAGCGCCACAGTGAGTCCGGCAAACATAATGGCAATTGCACTGGCTTCTTTTTCTTTACTGACAAGGCTAGTAGCTATCATGGAACCAATAGAGAAAAACACACCATGTGCCAGACCAGTCAAGATACGGGCAAGTATTAAGGTTTCATAACTGGGTGCTTGCCAAGCCAGCAAGTTGCCGATGACAAACAGACCCATTAGGCTCATCAGTACTATTTTACGATTCCAGCGACCAGTGAGTGCAGTAAGGATAGGGGCACCGATAGCGACACCAACGGCATATAGGCTGACGAGCAACCCTGCTGAAGGCAAGCTCACGTCCAAATCGGTGGCAATAGTTGGTACCAATCCAACAATGACAAATTCGGTTGTCCCAATTGCAAATGCGCTTAGAGTAAGCGCCCATAAAGCGAGTGGCATAACGACATCCTAATAATTAAATAATGCGCGTAGTTTGACCGATTTATAGTTTGCAAAAAACAGCACAAATGACAAAATACCTTTGTTAATTTTGTAAAGGTCATCATGATGATGGGACATGCTAAAACAGAAGATATAGAGATATTTTTGACCGTAGTGGATACGGGCAGTTTTACTGGCGCTGCCAACTTGCTGAATCAGCAAGTCGCTAAAGTGTCTCGTGCGGTGTCCAGACTCGAAGATACGCTGCAATGCACGCTATTAAATAGAACGACACGGCGCTTAGAGCTGACGGAGGAAGGGCATGTCTTTATTAGATATGCGCGTGAGAGTTTAAATACGTTATATACCGGTGAAGAGGCAATTAAGCTGTTAAAACAAGCGCCAAGTGGGCATCTACGAATTGACGCTGCGAGTCCGTTTGTATTGCATCAGCTGACGCCTTTGGTTGGTGAGTTTGTGCAGCAGTATCCGCATATTACGCTTGATTTGACCTCGCATGACAATATCATCGACTTGCTTGAGCACAAGACGGATCTGGCTATCAGAATTGGCGATTTAAAAGACTCAAACTTGCATGCGCGTCTATTGGGTAAAAGTCAGCTGCGGCTAGTAGCCAGTCCTGAATATTTATATCAGCATGATGAAGTAGCTCATATTAATGTTTTAAGCACTCATAAATTAATTGGCTTTAACGATGCGTCAAAGCTAAATAGCTGGCCACTAAAAACACCAGTGAAACTGAACTTTCATATGACTGGCAGTAGCGGCGAGACTTTGCGTCAGCTGTGTTTAAATCATCAAGGTATCGCTTTACTGTCACATTTTATGATTGGTGACGATTTGAAATCTGGACGATTGGTTGAGGTGTTGCCTGAGGCGATAGTAACACCAAACAATCGCGAATCCATACAGGCGGTCTATTACAAAAACAGTGCCGTATCATCGCGTATTTTAGCATTTTTAGATTTTATTCAGCCACGACTGACATTATAAGTTTTATCCGTTTTTATTCATTTTATAAGGGGTATTATCATGGGTTACGTTTTTATTTATCTTGCCGCGGTGGTTATCTTTCTAGGAGTGGATGCTGTTTGGCTGACGACCATGAAAGGGGCTTTTTATGAGTCGCGTATTGGTCATCTATTGGCGGATGAGCCTAACATGATGGCAGCTGGTATCTTTTATATGTTTTATATCTTGGCACTCTGCATATTGATTCTATATCCACAAATCAAAGCAGGTGCATCAGTTGGTCATATTTTCTTACTTGGTGGTTTGATTGGTCTAATGGCCTACGGTACATATGACTTTACTAACTTGGCACTATATAAGGGCTTTACGCTAGATACAGCGCTCGTTGACTTTGTATGGGGCGGTGTTTTAACGGGGTCAGTCAGCGCGATTGTCGCTTGGCTGGCTTATCGTTTTCATTGGTTGAGCTAACCAAGATCGCCCTTATTCATAAAAGCTGGCCCTATATAGCTTTGATTTACATAACCTAGACCGATTAGAGACATAGGGCTGTTTGCGCTATTTGGTGTCCTACTGTATAAATGGTAGGCACAACAAATAAGTGTCAAACCATTTAAGGAACGTTATGCCGCAATACAATACCAGCTCGACTGCCAAAAAAGCCCCACTGAATCATGAACTATATATGTCGATATTGATGACGCCTGATATGGCAAATTTTATCGGTAATGTCCATGGCGGTGATTTGCTAAAGATGCTCGATCAGGTCGCTTACGCTTGTGCCAGTCGTTATAGTGGTAGCTATGTCGTGACATTGTCCGTGGACCAAGTTATGTTTCGTGAGCCTATTTATGTAGGCGAATTAGTAACCTTTGCAGCCAGTGTCAATCATGTGGGAAATACCTCAATGGAGATTGGCATTCGTGTTGAGGCAGAAGATGTGCGTGCTCGTACCGTGCGCCATACCAATAGCTGCTATTTTACAATGGTTGCTATCGATGATAATGGCAAGCCAACTCCTGTCCCTCCGCTTGTCATCAAAAATAAATTACAGCAATGCCGAGCAGATGCAGCGATAGAGCGAAAAAAACTGCGTATGGAAAGCGCACATCGTCCCAGTTGTGATATTGAAAGCTTGAATCAAAATTTTGGCGAGCCTGAAGATATTGCCAAATAGAGTCACTAGATCTGGTTATCAGATGTTGATGATATAACGGCCTTACGCTACAACGACTCACTAAAAAGACACTGATATTGTAAAGCGCTTACTTTAAGCTGATAGGTATTTCAAGCCATTCGTCCATGGTGAATATATTCACTATCAACATGTTATTCCAGTGAGTTTAGTATGAGTCTAAAGCCATCCGTTGGTAATCCCCAACATCATTCGTCAGCTTCTTCTAAAGTGCCGAGTCATCGTGCGCGTGGAGGTGGCAACCTGACAACCTTCAATGATCCTAAATTAAAGCATACCCTTAACCAAAGTCCTGAAACCAACGATGAGCACTCAGGCTCGCTCATTACGGTGTTGATTGCTGTTGGGGCCAATGTCATTATCGCGATTGCAAAAACCGTGGCTGCCTTTTTGACAGGATCTGCTTCCATGATTGCTGAAGCAGCTCATTCATGGGCGGATGCGTGCAATGGTACGTTGCTCATTGTCGCCGAAAAAAAATCTGTTAAACCTGCTGATAAGAGCCATCCATTAGGCTATGGCAAAGAATCCTATGTCTGGTCAATGATTGCTGCTTTTGGTGTATTTACGGCAGGCTCGATTGTGTCTATTTATACGGGTATTAAGGAGTGGAACGCTACTGAATCTGAGACCAATTATACGATTGCTTTTATCGTTTTAGCAGTCGCCTTTGTGCTTGAGGGGTTTTCGCTGGTTCAGGCTTATAGACAGAGTAAAAAGCACGGCGAAGCATTAGATGTGAGTGCGCTTGGCTATGTGGTAGATACCTCTAATCCGACTTTGCGTGGTGTGTTTTTTGAGGATTTAGCTGCCGTTATTGGCTTGGTGGTTGCCGCCGCCGCTATGGGCATGCATGCCTATACTGGAGAGGCTTATTGGGATGCGCTTGGTTCTATCATTGTAGGCTTATTACTGGGGGTGGTCGCGATATTTTTGATTAGCCGTAACCGTGATTTTTTGGTGGGGTATAGAGTCACTGACCGTATGCACGAGTATGTGTTGAGCGAACTGCTCAATCATCCAGATATCGATAGTGTGTCCTATCTACACCTAGAGTGGGTTGGTCCTAAAAAGATCTTTATGGTCGCCGCAGTGGATATCGCAGGCAATCAGAAAGAAGAACATGTCGCTCAAAAGTTTGAGGAGATTGAAAACTTGTTCCGAGATAACCCTGTATTCCAAGAGGCAATTTTGACACTATCGGCACCGAATGCTGATATTCTGAAATTAGAAGATATTTGAGCTATAAAGCAAGTCAATAAAAGAGAATACAGTGGACGGATTCATTGACAGCAGGTAGATTGTTAAATATTCGATACGTCATTCATTGTGTAAGACACAAAAAAGTGTAAGGCACAAAAAAGCCGTCAATAATGACGGCTTTTTTTATTCGCAATTATGAGTCTAAAATACCCATTAATTCACGGATACTTATTTCTTTGGCGCATTCGCACCGATGAACCAAGCATCTTTATCGATAATGCGACTAGCTTCAGTGAATAGGTCAGCGGTATCTTCATCACCGGCGTCGCCAGCAGTAGCAATGGCTTCTCTTAATGTCTCTGCTACTTTTTTGTAGCGGCTAGTTAGCTCGCGTACGTGTTGATCTACTTCAGTAATATCAGTTGGGTAGTCATCTAGAATAGACTCTTTTACCACACGACTTGCCAGACCGTTTGGTTGACCACCCAAAATCACAATACGCTCAGCAATAGTATCTGATACTTCAAGGATACGATCTGACGTTTCGTCTAACAACTGATGCACACCGATGAAACCAGTACCTTGTAGGTTCCAATGACACTGTTTGCCATCTAGGGTTAGATCAATCACGTTTGCTAAGTTAGCATTTAGCAAATCAATCATTTTTTTTGCGGTATCGTCTGAAATTCCACTTGCGTAACGTTCTCTCATATTTTACTCCGTTATTTATTTAAAATTATTATATTGAATGAAAATCTCAATGTATTGTTATTAGTCTTTTACTCTTACCTGATGACAATCAATCCAAAATAAATATCAGAAATATCTCTATCTACCGGCTGATAAGTCACCTGCTTGTTAATTCATGATCGATAATAGCAGCTTAAATCGATGTTGGAACCCCTCAGTGTTAGGCTTTGTTAGGTGGTCGTGTAACGGGTTTGTTAACCGTGAAAATCTTTGTAAATTTATCAAAGTCTATGTGCGTTTTTTATAACAACGGCAGGTTTATTTATCGATAAATAGTATCTTTACAGACTTATATTTTGTGTAGCGCGATATGGCAATATGTATAAGATAAGACTCGTCATTATCCGTTAAAAAGCCTTTAAAAACCGCTGCTCAGACTCCATATTGTTATAAACTTTAATAAGAAGAAAATTACTATGAGAATGCCTGAACCGCGCTCATCGCGTCAGTTAAACCAATTGGCCGCTCAGCTCCAAGGCGAAGCTGAAATCAGTGGTGTCAATGCGTCTGGAACGAAAATATCCAGCCGTGCCTTTGAGATGGTCACCGATTTTGAGCCAGCAGGCGATCAGCCGCAAGCCATCGAAAAGCTGGTCAAAGGTATTGACTCTGGTATGGATGAACAGCTATTGCTAGGTGTGACGGGCTCTGGTAAAACTTATACCATGGCTAAGGTCATCTCTGAATGTCAGCGCCCAACCATTATCATGGCGCATAATAAGACCCTTGCCGCGCAGCTATATGGTGAGTTTAAGTCGTTTTTCCCAAACAATGCGGTTGAGTATTTTGTCAGTTACTATGACTACTATCAGCCAGAGGCCTATGTCGCTGCTAGCGATACCTTTATCGAAAAGGACAGCGCCATCAATGATCACATTGATCAGATGCGTCTGTCTGCCACTCGTGCACTACTTGAGCGTCGTGATGCGATTATTGTTGCATCGGTATCGTGTATTTATGGCTTGGGTGATCCAGAAAGTTATTTAAAAATGCTATTGCATGTGGTGGTTGGTGATCAGATAGATCGTACCGCAACTATTAAGCGTTTGGTCGAGATGCAGTACACCCGTAACGAGTTAGATTTTGGCCGTGGTACTTATCGTTTGCGTGGTGAACTGCTAGATATCTATCCTGCTGAGTCTGAGCAACTGGCGGTACGTGTGCATTTGTTCGACAATGAAGTGGAGAAAATCACGTGGTTTGATCCATTGACAGGCAAAACCGTACGTAGTGTGCCGCGTATTACCATTTATCCAAAATCACATTATGTGACGCCGCGAAATAAGTTAGAAGCGGCCAGTGAAACCATACGCGCTGAGCTTGAGTCGCGTTTGGAGTATTTTCGCGAAAACAACAAGCTGATTGAAGCACAGCGTCTCAAAGAGCGTACTCAGTATGATCTTGAGATGATTCAGCAGCTTGGCTACTGTAATGGTATCGAAAACTACTCACAGCATCTCTCTGGTCGTCCATCAGGGGAGGCGCCGCCGACGTTGTTTGATTACATTCCAGAAGATGCTCTGCTGTTCCTCGATGAGTCACACGTGACCGTCTCTCAGATCGGTGCAATGTATAAAGGGGACAGATCACGCAAAGAGAACTTGGTCAACTATGGCTTTCGTCTGCCAAGTGCGATGAACAACCGCCCGATGAAGTTTGAAGAATGGGAGCGCATTAAGCCTAAAACCATTTATGTCAGTGCCACGCCAGCGCTGTATGAGCTTGAACATAGTGAGCAGGTGGTAGAGCAGGTTGTACGTCCAACGGGTCTGATTGATCCTGAGATCGAGATACGTCCGGTCTTGACACAGGTCGATGATGTGCTGTCTGAGATTACCAAACGCCGTGAAAAAGACGAGCGTGTATTGATTACCACCCTGACTAAGCGCATGTCAGAGGACTTGACCAGCTATCTAAAAGAATATGGTATCAAGGTCGCCTATCTGCATTCAGATATCGACACGGTAGAGCGTATGGAGATCATTCATGAGCTACGTACTGGTGAGCATGATGTGTTGGTCGGTATCAACTTACTGCGCGAAGGTTTGGATATGCCTGAGGTCTCATTGGTGGCGATATTCGACGCAGATAAAGAAGGGTTTTTGCGTTCTGAGCGTTCACTTATTCAGACCATTGGTCGTGCAGCACGTCATTTGAACGGCAAGGCCATTCTCTATGCAGATAGCATTACTCCAAGTATGCAAAAGGCGATAGATGAGACAGAACGTCGCCGCGACAAACAGATTGCTTTTAACCTTGAGCATAATATTACGCCAAAAGGCGCGCGCCGTAGCATCACTGATAAGATTGATACAGGCGAAAGCCTAGATGCCAATGACAATCAGGCCATCCCAGTCAAGAGCAATTTGCCTGATGTCGATATCAATATCTTGCGTAGTCCTGATTTATTGGCCAAAGAAATCAAACGTCTTGAGAAGCAAATGCAGCAAATGTCACGTGATTTGAAATTTGAAGAGGCGGCGAAGACCCGCGATAAAGTGCTGGAGCTTAAAGCGCATTTGATCTGATTGTCTGTATTAAATAATATAAAAAATGGGGTGCGCACTGAGCACCTCATTTTTTTGGTCTATTCGATAGGAGGGCGCTGACAAAGATTGAAATAGAACCCAATGCCACTTACCATATCGGTATCAATCTTATAATTCATACAGCAGCATTCCAAAGCATTGGCTCATGATGGGTTCGGTAGTTTGCCATATGCATCGGAGTTTTTGGAATCGATACAATTTAGGCGTATTGTTTATGGTGCTTACCAATATCTACCCTCACAAGCCAGCTTTATATTTCATGAGATAAAGGGAGACGTACAAACCTATATCAACAGAATGCGCGAGCATGGTATTGCGGTTGGTCGCGAGTTTGCGCCCATCACAGGTTTCAATCGTCTAACGCTTGGCAGACCTGATGAGATGGCAGTATTCGTTGAGGTGCTCAAATCATTTCGTGAACAAGGCTGGGTTTAATCACTATAAATAGGATAGTGTCATGATAAGACTTGAGACAAGCTCTTTATTTTTACCAACATCAAACACAGTTTTACATATCGCACCTTAAAAAATCGCTCTCTATCTTATAAGATAACTGTGTAAAGCATGACCCAATAAGCATCTATGTAAATGCTGTGCGATAACTATAAAGTTAGGCATGCTCACGTATCTGATAATTATAAAATTAGGGAAGTACTTATGTTTGATATCAAGTCGTTTTTTAAGCGGGAAGTAGAAAAAAAGCTTATCAACGTGGACGATTATATTTTTATGCCTGAGCGGGTAGAGATGGAGCTTGAAGGTGGTCAACTAAACTGTGTGTTAAATAGTGATGGGCGTGTAGATATTTTTTATAGCAAGGAAGGGGTAACTGAGGTTGGTTCAGCGTCACGCAAGCATCCTTTTACCGCATTTGAAAAAGAGCTGTATCATGGTGTTTATGATGATGTTATTACCGAATTAGTAAAAGAGGTGGATAAAATTATTGATGGCTCCTCTAAGTATTTCCGGCGCAGCCAGACATTGCCTTTTACAGCTGCTCTATCCCAAAACCCAGCTGATTCAAACAAATTTTAGGCAAATGCGATAACGTAAGTAGATAGTATAAAGCGTCAAAAAAAGGGGTGTGCTATTGGTAGCGCACCCCTTTTTTTGTGACGTTTTTTATTTATTAATATTGTGCTCTATTTGACAAAACTGGCATAGCAGCTTTGAAGCGATTTTGCGACAACTCTAGTGACCAGTTGAGCGCGATACTGAGAATCGATAGCGGCATTACCCAATTCAACGATGGTCACTTGCTGCGGGGCTTGCTCACTCACGCAACCACAAACGTTACTTTTAACAGACTCTTGCTGCGCTTCCGTCATGGCGACGCTTGCAACACGCCAAGCGGTTTGTTTTTCAATTTGGCTACGGCATTGGTTGTCGATCGCCGCTTTAAAGACATTCATGCCAATCTCATTTGCGGTACCAATTGCTGTGCCTGTGCCGTTATTTGTAGCACCTGTCGTGGTGCAGCCTGCTAGCGCGACAGTAGCCAGCATAACGGTCGATGCCAAAAGTTTTTTCATAAGTGAATCCTTTAAGGTATTTGATAATCTCTAAAGTGGTATATTATCAGTAAAATATAGTAATGGCATCATTAACCCGTCGCCTGAGACAGTCTACAATGCGCTTACTCACAAAAAAGCCAGCTAAAAAATCTCATAGCTGGCTTTGTAAATATGGCGTTGCCTAATTTCTATTAAACATTTTTACCATGTTCTTTTTGCTGAATGTCTTTGGCAAGCTTATAGCATTCGTTGATATGGTCAGTAGCGATTTTCTTAAAAATCGTATAACCCATGGTCGCAGCAACCAGTTGACCGCCTAATGGGACAAATTTGGTGACTTGTTTGGCGGCAATACGACCACCAAAACCTTGAATGGTTTTCTTAACGATACCACGTGTTGCCATCAACCCTGCAAAATCTACAGTGCGATCTTTGACAGCACTCCAATGCACTTCGCGTGACTGAAGATCGATTGCTGACTGACGGTCTTCAATCAAACCAAAACGTTCGCTGATCTCAGGGAGCAATTGCGTCAGCATACCAGCATCAACCGCCACATCAAAGAACGGTACAGGCACGATGGCAACACCAGCAGATATTCTGGCGCGTTTTTTTACCATGTCGAGGCATTCTTTTTTGACTTTATCAAGATCTAAGCTAGGATCGATCGTATTTGGTAGTTTTTCAGCAGCTGGTGTGGTTTTCATAAAGTATCCTTATAAATAGTTAAAATATTGATGATGTAACCGTCAATAATTAGCAAGTCTCTCAGTTGTTTACTATTCTATGAATTTATAGGCGCCATACAATCATTGCTTTGTAGCAAAATGCAGAAAAGTACGGTCACTATGCATCCTTTTTGTAAGTAAGAGATCATATGAGGAGTAGGAGCTTAGTTGCCAGTAACAAGCTGGATGAGATGAACTACTAAGCCGTGATGGATTCTACTAAGCGACAGATTGAGGTGATGTATTTTGTGAATAAGTACAATATAAATGGCTACACAGCGACAATATAAATTGTCGTTGTGACCCTGCCTTAAAGGCAGTAAAATACGCTCATGCTAAATTTAACCCCCCGTAATACCAGCACTCGCATTGACGAGTTGCCCGCCGCGTTGCAACCACTTGCCGCCCAATCATTGACGCTTGCTCGCTTATATGCAGGCCGAGGTATCACTGCACCTGATGAGCTGGAGACTGGTTTGTCTGGTCTGTTGCCTGCTGACATGCTGCACGGTATCACTGAAGCCGTGCGTCTATTGGACATCGCTATCGATGACGGTCAGCGTATCCTGATCGTTGGTGACTTTGACTGTGATGGCGCAACCAGTACCGCGCTGATGATGCGCGCACTCACAAAGATGGGGGCAGTCGTCGATTTTTTGGTGCCCGATCGCTTCAAATACGGTTATGGGCTAACGCCAGAGATTGTCGAATTGGGCATCGAAACCTTTCAGCCGGACATGATCGTGACGGTCGATAACGGTATCTCCAGTCATGAAGGTGTGGCGCGTGCCCAAGCGGATGGTATTACGGTAATTATCACCGACCATCATCTCACGACTAAAGAGACACCACCTGCTGAAGCCGTCGTCAATCCCAATCAGCTTGATTGCAATTTCACCAGTAAAGCACTGGTCGGGGTAGGGGTCGCGTTTTATGTGCTCGGACGATTGGCAAAGCTGCGCCGCGACGCTGGCAAGTCTACGGTGCAGGTCAGTCAGTATTTAGATTTGGTAGCGCTTGGTACGATCGCAGATGTCGGCGTACTCGATAAAAACAATCGTATCTTGGTCCATCACGGGCTATCTGCTATTCGTCAAGGTCGCTGTTGTATGGGTATATTGGCGCTACTTGAGCAAGCAGGCCGTGACCCCAAGCAATTACACGCACAGGATTTTGGCTTTGTGTTAGGGCCACGTATCAATGCGGCTGGACGTATGGATAATATGTGTATCGGGATTGAGTGCCTATTGACCGAAGACTGGAGTACCGCCCAGCGTTTGGCGCAAGAGCTTGAGCAACTAAACCGTACACGCCGTCACGTAGAAGGCGAGATGCGTGCGCAGGCAGATAGTATCGTACAGACATTGGCTACTGAAACTGATATTGAGGTCGATGAAAATACAAGCGACAGTGGCGATGACCTCATTACTCAAGAAGTTAATACTCAATTCGCCACTACTCATAAGACAAGCCATACAGACACTCGTAGTATCGTTCTGTATCAGGATGATTGGCATCAAGGCGTGATTGGTATTGTCGCTGGACGTTTAAAAGAAAGTCATTACCTACCTAGCATTGTTTTTGCGCCAGCAGATACAGAGCAGACTGGTGAAGACGATGCGATTAAGGGATCAGCACGGTCAATTGCTGGCGTGCATATTCGTGATGCGATTGAGCAAGTCGCCGAGCGTCAGCCTGATCTCATCAGTCATTTTGGTGGTCACGCGATGGCAGCAGGTCTGACCCTAAAGCGTCGTAATTTTGAGCCATTTGTCGACGCCTTTAATGAGGTGATGGCACAAATGGATGATGACGTGTTTGCAGAGCAGAAATTCACTGATGGACCTTTGCAAGCGGGAGATTTTAGCTTGTGGTTTGCTGAACATTTAGCAGATGCTAGCATTTGGGGTCATGGATTTGCACCGCCGATATTTGACGGTGTGTTTGAGGTATTGAGTTTTAAGATATTAAAAGACAAGCATCTTAAACTATCGCTGCGTTATCCAGACGTCCAATATCCAATCGAGGCAATCTGTTTTAACTTTGACAATGACGCTTGGGATTACCGTGCCAAAAAAGTGCATTTACTATTTCAGCTAGATATCAATGAATGGAATGGCAAACAAAGCTTACAGCTGATGGTAAAAGACTTGGCTGTGGTAGAGCAAGGTTAAGGCTTAAATGCTATCAGTACAGTCAAGTTTGAGTGTGCTGATAGCATTTGCTACTTTTTGACTTAACATCAGTACTTCCACTCAAGAGTGGGGAACTGCCAATCATAACGAATAGCCAGCATACGCAAGGTAAAAATCGTACTCATCGCAGAGATATCAGCAACCCAATCGGTAACGCCTAAGTTCTTTAGAGCAAAGTATAGAATACCCCCAGTTAACGCCGCAGTGATATAAATCTCTTGCTGCAATACCAGTGGAATCTCATTACAAATCATATCGCGAATGATGCCACCAACGATGATGGTAATCACCCCCAACAACAGTGCCACTGGCACATTGGTACCCATACTATCAGCGACTTTGATACCGATGAGCGTAAAGGCAGATAGACCGATGGTATCGGAGAGCTTAAGAAACTTATCAACGCGTCTTGAGTTTGGATGAAAAAATATCTGCATGGCTAGGGAAGAGATCGTAATGAGTGTCAGATAGCTCATATCTACCATCCAAAACAGCGGATGACGATCCAAAATCACATCGCGTACGGTGCCGCCACCGATGGCTGTGACAATAGACACCAGCAAGCAACCAAAGACATCAAAGTTCTTATGCTTGGCTAGTATCGTCCCTGAAACGCTACAGGCGATAATCCCAATCATATCAAAAAAATAGATCAAAGAGCGCGGATCAAAAGTCGTGATTAGGACAGCAGGATCTAATACGATAGCCAACATAAGCCATTCTCACTATTTTTGATGATTGTCAGCTTTTATGTACAAAAAGCATTGCATTTTTGATCAGCTATTTAAGCAACCAAACGGATAGAGGGCAAATGCCAGTCGAATCTGAGCGCCAGCATGCGTACCGCAAAGATGACAAACAACATAATAAACTCATTGATACCAGCGCTGACACCGACATACTGCATGCATAAATACGTTACAGATCCTGCGATACTGGCCGTGATATAAATCTCACGCTGTAATACTAATGGTATCTCATTGCAGATAATATCACGGAGCATCCCACCAATAATGGCTGTCCAGACGCCCATCATGATAGCAATAAGAGGTGACATGTCTTGGGTCAATGCGACCTTAAAGCCAATCACGCTAAATGCCGCGAGACCAATGGCATCGAAAAGCTTAAGCGCATTGTCGATCTTGTGATATAGATGAAAGAATATTTGTAATACAAGGGATGTCACGGTAATGACGATCACATAGTTGAGATCCGTCATCCAAAATAGTGGGTGACGATCTAGTGCCATGTCACGTAGCGTACCGCCGCCGATGGCATTGACCATCGAAACCAAGATGCAGCCAGCAATATCAAAGCCTTTGTGCTGAGCGAGCAATGTCCCTGCAATTGCGCAGGCGATGATACCCACCATGTCCAATAAATATAATAGAATATCAGGAAAAATTAAATCATTAACCATACTTATATTGCCAAATATTGAACATCAAAATGATGGAGTTTTTGTTTTGAATAATGAATTTTTGGCTGATGTAAAAAACTCAGCGCATCGTTAGAGCGTCATTTAGCCATCTTTTGCAAACAGTATCAAGCCGATGATAATCAGTACAATACCGATCAAACCCATTGCCGACGGTAGCGGATTGCCCAACAAAATCATCCCTCCGATCAAGGCAAAAATGATTTCACTGGCTTGGGTTGAGTCCACACCAGCCACTTCACTTGAAGTTACCGCCTGCTCACGCGCATACAAGAACAGACTGGTCGCAGCCACCCCTGATAACAAAGCAACCAGCAAGGTATTGAATACCTGACCGCTGCCAGGTAACTCAGGGCGCACCATGATGCCTAAAACGAGCCAAAATGGCAAACTCCCTACGGTCATCAACCACACTTTGTTAAAGGCGTTCTGTAACAGATCCGTCTCGATAACAGGAATACGTCTGATCAGGGTTTGCAGTGTGGAGTTGTTCGCAGTATCACGGTCAGCGCTATGCGTATCAGTAGCATTGTGGGCACTGGCCAATAGCGCTGTTTCGGCACGCATCGGCTGCGAGTGGTGCTCACTATCTTGATGCCTATCTTGGTGTCTAGCTTTATGCTGTTTCGCATTGTAAGAGGCCTGCCAAACCAACTGATTGCCAATAGGATAGCTAAACGCCGCGATCAGTGCTGGCAGCGCGCCATACAGTAGCATTTGCGTCAGTGGTATGGCATTGGCATCACTAGGTGCGTGCAAACCTTCACTAACGTTGACCAGTACCACGCCTACGAAGACAATCAGGGCATAAAAAATGAATTTTTTATCAAAGCGTTGTCCGAATGCCAGTAAGACAAGCAAACTGGTCACGACGGTAAACATAAAGGTCGCCGCCACGACCCAACCACTGGCGTGATCACCTGCATAACAGATGCCAGTATAAAACACGCCGAAGCCAATACTACCAGTAATGCACCAGAAGCCTATATGTTGACGAAAAATCGCCCAAAGCTCTTCGATGCGTCCCATACCGTGTTGAACAGCAATCATTGCCGTCAGTAGTAGTAGCACAAATACGTAGCGCAAGCTCGCTGACCAAAACCAATGCCCACCAGCAGCGCTCATCAGCTCATTTAATACAAAGGTTGAGCTAAAAAATGCACCTGACAGTAGTCCTAGCAAGATCAGCCGAATCATGTTTCCTCCTTGAAAGTACGTGCCTGTATTTGTATTTGTATTTGTATTTATATTTATTGTTCTAAATGGATGTTCTATCAGTGACTAGCGTATGGTTTGTCTTTTTATTTGCCTTTGGCATCTGCCCAAATAATTTTGTGTAGTTGCAGCTGAAAACGAACGGGCAAGGCATCTGCCAGCATCCACTCAGCAAGCTCTCTTGCCAACACAGGTACCTCAGGGCTGAGCGCTTCATCGACATCATCTGCCACGTTGAACATCGGCGAAAACCAAACGGTACCGACCAATTCATTTAACTTATGCTCGACTAATTTTTCTTTTGCCCAGTCATAATCTGTGCGGTTCATGATGACAAACTTGATCTGATCGTGCTCGGTGAGATGATCGAGATTTGACCATAAGTTTTTGTCCACTTCGCCTGAGCTTGGTGTTTTGAGATCCATCACTTTGCTGACGGCTGGTGGTACATTTTGCACCGAGAGCGCGCCCGCTGTCTCAAGGGATATCTCATAGCCATCGCTGAGCAAGCGTTTCATCAACTCAATCGCGTTTGGCTGTGCTAATGGCTCACCACCAGTCAGGCAAATGCGCTTACATGGATAGCTTTTGATCGTGTCTATGATGGTTTCTAATGACTGACGCTCGCCGCCCGTAAAGGCATATTCGGTATCACAGTAGACGCAGCGCAGCGGACAGCCCGTTAGACGTACAAATATCGTCGGCAAGCCAGAAGTCAGGGCCTCACCTTGTAGGGAATAGAAAATCTCAGTCAAACGTAACCCCGCTTCAGGGTCAGTGACGGGGATAGCGGCGGTGCGCAATAGTGATTCACTCATAATATGTCAAATACAGTTGAAGGTTGATAAGGCGATGGAGCGGTTATCAATCGTAATAAAGAAGGCAGGCTGTGGTATTTGTCGTTTTATGTTTGGATAAAACAAAACCAAAAAACGGATTATAACGCAACGCTCTGCATTAGGGTGCAAAAAAGACGCTGAAGTTTTCTTCAGCGTCTTTAGTAACTATGATTTATCGACGTCCGTACCGTTCGGGTACGAGGCTATAAATATTAAAAATACTAGTCTAAACGTAATAACTCATTCACAGCAGTTTTTGCACGCGTTTGCGCGTCTACCTTTTTCACGATGATTGCAGCGTACAAGCTGTGAGTGCCGTCTTCTGATGGCAAGCTGCCTGGTACGACAACAGAGCCTGCTGGTACACGGCCGCGATGGATCTCGCCAGTTTCACGGTCATAGATGCGTGTAGATTGACCGATATAGACACCCATAGAGATAACAGCGCCTTCTTCGACGATCACGCCTTCAACGATTTCAGAGCGCGCACCGATAAAGCAGTTGTCTTCGATGATGGTTGGGTTGGCTTGTAATGGCTCTAAAACACCGCCAATGCCAACGCCACCTGATAGATGCACGTTTTTGCCGATTTGCGCACATGAGCCAACGGTCGCCCACGTATCAACCATCGCGCCTTGATCGACATACGCACCGATGTTGACATAAGAAGGCATCAATACCGCACCCGCTGCGATATATGAACCTTTGCGAGCAACGGCTGGTGGTACCACACGGACGCCTGCTTCTTTGAACTGTGCTTCAGTCCAGTTAGCAAATTTCGTCGGCACTTTGTCATAGAACTGCACATGCTCGCCCGCTGCTTGAACGTAGTTGTCGTTCAAACGGAACGATAGTAGTACTGCTTTTTTGGCCCACTGATTGACGACCCATTCGCCATCTTTCTTTTCGGCAACGCGTAGGCTGCCATTATCTAACTGCTCAAGTACTTGCTCAATCGCATCACGCACGTCTTGTGGCATGTTACTTGGGCTGTATTCGTTGCGGTTTTCAAAAGCTTGTTCGATGGTTTGTTGTAATGACATAAAGATTCCTAAAATAAGTAAAAGGGAGAGGTGACTCGTATTTATAGTGACATAACTTGGGCGGACCGGCTTAAAATACAATACTTGTAAAATATGGACGATTGTACAAGATAACTGGGCCAAAAAACTTGCTTGCCATATTGTCGCTAATTTGACCACTTTTAGCAAACAAGTTCAGTATTTCATTATGGCAGTGCTCGAGAAGAAGCGCTCACAAGACTGCTCAAGATGAATTGTTTATCGTGCTTTAAGCGTCTGGTGTGGTACTTTTTATCCATGCCAAAATATCTTGATAAACCGTTTGATTGTCTGTCTCGTGTAATACTTCATGGCGCATATTGGGATACAGTTGAATGTCAACATGGTTAAATTTTTGTTTATGTAGGCGTTTGACCACGCGGCGAATACCGCGTCCCATGTTACCAATAGGATCATCTTCACCGCTGATAAATAGCATTGGGAAGTTTTTGGCAATGGTGATGGCCCAGCCTTTATTGAGTCCAGTATCCATCAAAGTAAATAATGTCATAAAGCCATTATTGGTAAAGTCAAAACCAGTCTTTGGATCAGCTTCATAGGCTTCAATATTTGCAGTATTTTCACTCAACCAAGCAAACTTCGATGATGCGGTGCGATCCTTTAGTTGACTGTTCAATACCTTATTCATGGTATTGGCAAGTACTGAGTTCGGCTGTCTAGGTGCTACTTTTGCCAATACTTTATTGATAGGTAGCAAAACTTTGGTCAATGGATTGACGTCTGCTGAACCCATCAATATTGCGCCTGCAAAATTATGCGCATGATGCTTAAGTACGTTACGCACGATAAACGAGCCCATGGAGTGGCCCATCACAAAATGCGGTACGTCGGGGTGACGTGCTTTTAGGCTATCTGCCATGACAATCACATCTTTTAGCAGCGACTGCACGGGATGCTCTTCACCAAAAAACCCTAAATCTGCTTTGGTTTTGATGGTTTGACCATGACCAAGATGATCATAGGTTGCGACAGCGATGCCATTGTCCGCCAAGAACTGTGCAAAATCTGCATAGCGACCACTGTGCTCTGCCATCCCATGCACAATCAATAGCGTCGCGCTGATGGCAATATTTTTGTCACTTGGCTCAAAAAAGTTGTGGTGCAAGTAGTGAGTGTTGTCGGAGGAGAGAATGTTATCATTACTGGTATCGAGAGTGTTACTCATATAAGCTTCCTTGACAGGTTTTAATGGTCTATAGTCAATCCACTATAAAAGCGTTACAGCGTTAACCTTGCTTGAATTATGACAGATACATCTGCACTCGGTTGCCTTGTACCGCTCTTAAATTGGATCAACTATATATTTTTTATGGATCGTTATTTCAAAAATGTCGATCAGTTAGGTGGCGTCGTTATGATTTTATTTTACTAGGCGCTGATTGGTCGACCATTTTACCTTATTTTTTTGTGTCACGTGACAGGGTAATGAAATCTATATTTGCTAGCACCATTTAACGACAAAAATGAATGTGATCAATATTCTCTACGCCATTTTTAAGTGGGATTGGCTATACTAACTACTCCTACCCATTATAAATCTCGTAATTGCTCGATTAGCCAACGGTGAATGCCACTGTCATTGGTACGTGGATGCCAAGCGGCTATTATCTTAAAGGTAGGCGGTAGGGCTTCTACTTTAAGCGCTTTAACTTTACTGTTTGGCAGTAGTCGCGCGGGATAAAAAGCAATCATGTCAGTGGTATGCAAAATATCTGGCACAGCTGAAAAGCTAGGCACTGACATCACAATGTTTCGCTTAAGCCCTTTTTCGGCAAACCACTGATCATGAGAACCGCGCAAGTTGGCACGCGAAGGCGATACCACCAGCTGCGGGTGTGCTGCAATTTGTGCCAGTGTTAACACCTTTGTTGCGAACTCGTTTTTATAACCTGTAATGCATAAATGTTGTTCTTCAAACAAAGTGACATAAGATAAATTATCAGGGATAAACTCTGGAAAGGTAAGCAGTAAATCAAGTTCGCCTGCCGCAATAAGCTGATTGATGTTGTCTGAGGCAAAATCTCGCACTATCAATTTTAAGTTAGGCGCTTCACGGCGCGTTAGATTAAACAACTGCGGTAATAATGCCTGCGTCGCATAATCGGTCACACTAATCGTAAAAACACCTTTATAGGTTTGCGGCGTAAACACATCCGGCTCCAAGAGCACCTCTAACTGTCTTAATATATCGTTAATAGGTTGCTGCATCGATAGTGCTTTTGGTGTGGGCACCATGCTATTTCCTTGACGAATAAACAGACGATCATCAAATAGATCACGTAGCTTACGCAGCTGCTCACTGATAGCTTGTTGGGTTAAGCCCATTTTGCGTGCAACTTTTGATAGGTTCTTTAGATCAAGCAATGCCTGTAGCACTCTGAGCTGTTTGATATCAAGCCGATTTATGCCATTCATCATCTGTACCATTAATAATTGTATCTTCAACAAGAAAACGTTGTTTCTAATTGTACCTCTAAAACTTTATGATTACTCATATTACTTAAGTGATCAATCAAACCTGAAATCAACGGATAAATTTCAAGTAATAAGCCTATCTGTTTGCTATAAAAGAGAATGTTATGAAACAAACTATTCCTAATACCAGTGCACTGTTTTCGCCTTTAAAACTTGGGCCTTATACGCTTAAAAATCGTATTGTGATGCCACCATTGACGCGCTCTCGTAGCACGCAACCTGGCAATATTCCTAATGATTTAATGGCAAGTTATTATGCCCAGCGTGCTTCTGCAGGCTTTATGGTGACGGAGGGGACACAGATCGAACCCAGAGGCCAAGGTTATGCATGGACGCCAGGTATTCATACGCAAGCACAAATTGAAGGCTGGAAAAAAATCACGCAAGCGGTACATGCCAAGGGCGGTATTATTTTTGCTCAGCTATGGCACGTTGGCCGTGTGTCTCATACTAGCTTACAACCCAACCAAAATCAGCCTGTAGCGCCCTCTGCTATTACTGCTGATAATGTCAAAGTATTCATTGAAACAGGTCCAGGCGAAGGTGCTTTAGCTGATCCAAGTGAGCCGCGGGCACTGAGCACAGAAGAGGTGAGCGAGTTGATAACGATGTACGCTCAAGCCGCTCGCAACGCCTTAGAAGCGGGTTTTGATGGGGTAGAGCTGCACTGTGCCAATGGTTATTTAGTGAACCAGTTTATCTCTGAGCATAGCAATAAACGTGATGACCAGTATGGTGGCTCGCTAGAGAATCGTTTGCGGTTCCTAAAAGAAGTGGTTGCTGCTGTCAGTGATGTGGTCGGTGCTGATCGTTTAGGCGTCCGTTTTGCGCCTTTATTTGCTAGTACCGGTGAGGATCGTGTGTACTTGGGGCTGGTAGAATCAGATCCTCATCATACTTATATTGAAGCGGTTAAAGTACTTGAGAAAGCGGGCATCGCTTATTTGTCCATTGCAGAAGCTGATTGGGATAATGCACCTGATTTACCAGAGCCCTTTTATCAAGCGGTTAGAGCTGAGTTTTCAGGACGTATTATTTATGCGGGAAAATACACTGTAGAGAAATCGCTCAATATGTTATCTAAAGGTTATGGTGATTTATTTGCTTTTGGTCGTCCTTTTATTGCTAATCCTGATTTACCGGAGCGCATAGCTCATCATTGGCCGCTCAATGAGGTAGATCCAGCCACAATGTATGGTGGCACGGAAATAGGCTATAGCGATTATCCTTATTATCAAAAGTAGCTATTGAAAAAATAAGGCCATTCGTGGCCTTATTTTTTTATAAAGTGAATACTGGATTATGAAAATAATCGAAAATGGCGTAGATAATCTTAGTAGTGTAAAACATTGGCGATAAATTTATGACCTTGACCATGCCGCGTCAGAAAAGCAACCGTTACGCCTTCTAATTCACCCAAAACAATGTCATTGGATGGACTGCCATAATGGGTCTGTATCGTCACGCTGCGCTTATTAGTCAGTGCTTGGACCTGATACAAGCCACTACCACCAATGATGGCAATGTCAGCAGACAAAGATTCTGATGCTTCTGTGGTGGGTATTGTCATAAGAGTTATCCAAGTTCGGTCATAAAAAATAATGGCTTTAGATTAGATAAGGAGGCATGTGCCAGTTTGTCTAAATACCTTGAGCATAAGGTAATAATGAGACATAACGTGACAAAAAAAATAAGTAATAAAAATATAGCAGAGTTAAGAAGGGAATAACAATAAATCGAGAGTATGGCAAGAAGCCTTTAGCTAAAGAGTAGTAAAGGTTTACAACAGGGATAAAATTTGCTTAAATAAAGATGAAACATAGTTCCACATAGCGAAACTATGTAAGTTCTCAGTGAATACAAAAAATAAGAAGGTTTTCTCAAAAGCTTAATGCATCAGGCATTGAAAGAAAAAGAGAAAACAGTCTTTGGTTTATTTATAACAAAAATTGCTATATTATTACTCAGGTGTAACGGATTAATACCTATATATTAATGCCGTTTATTGTATTAAATCGATTATTTCAAGGATGAACTCAATGCTCACTTCTCTAAAATCTCCCTTACTTTTTTCAGCGATATTAAGCGCCATGCTAGGCTTAACCGCCTGCTCATCGCCAAGCTCAGAAGGCAATGAGACGGCTGCTGCGGATAGTACGTCAGCTGATGCGGCTACCGATACACTCGATACTAAGTTCCTAACCATTGCCACAGGCGGTGCGTCTGGCCCTTATAACATCATCGGCACTGCATTGTCCGAAGTCTATGTAAAAAACTTTGGGGTCAACTCAAAGACACAAACCACGGGCGCATCGGTCGAAAACGTCAATCTATTGACCCAAGGCAAAGTGGACATGGTCTTGGCACTCAGTGACGTGGTCACGGACGCGGTCGAAGGCAAAAACAACTTTGATAAGCCTATTGACAACATCCAGCAAATTGCCGTTTTGTATCCTAACGTCGTACAAATCGTGACGACAAAAGACACGGGTATCAAAACCATCGAAGATTTAAGGGGCAAGCGCATCGCAGTTGGTGATCAAGGCTCTGGTACCGAAGTCAATGCGCGAACCCTACTAGAAGGGTTTGGTATCACTTATGATGACATCACTGTCGATTATTTGGGTTTTGCTGAAGCTGCTGATGGCATGAAAGCGGGCAAAATCGAAGCGGCATTCTTTAGTAGTGGTCTGCCAAATTCATCGCTTATGGAGCTTGAGCAAGGCGTGGATTTGCAGTTGGTTTCTATCGATCAAGACAAGCTAAAAGAAATCATTGCAACCAAGCCTTACTTCAAAACCTTTGAAATCCCTGCTGGAACGTATGGCAATGATGCTGCGATTCCAACTGCCGCAATCATGAATGCGCTATTGGTGAGCTCTGATCTTTCTGAAGCCGATGGTTATAAACTGACCAAAGCGTTGTTTGATAACTTGGACGGTCTAAAAACGGCACACCAAGCGGCCAACGATATCAGTTTAGAAACCGCTCGTGACGGTATGGTTGCCCCAATCCATCCTGGCGCTAAAAAGTACTATGACGAACAAGCCGCCAAATAATTTATTATGGTTATCGACTGGCGCTGCAGGACTTGCCGCGCTGGTTTTTTTAATTCTATGGATAGGTGCCGTGCGTCAGTCTGTGGTCGAAGTGCGTGTTGCGATAGCGGGTAGTGATGATAAGGTGTGTTATTTTACTGACCCTGACTTTCAGCTGCGCTGGATACATTCTGTAGAAAAGCAGTGGTGGGAAGAGCAGTATCAGCGTCTAGATAAAACCAGTACCGAAGATGCTGCGCTATTACTTACCACCACATACTTTGAAGCGTTTGGTGCTGGTACGCCTTCGACCGAACCCCTTGCGCCCATACAAAAACCTGGCTATCTGGGTTATCAAGTCAATGAAAAACTACCTAGCCTAAATTGGGTAGTCTCTAGACTGACCAAAGGCGAGATCGATTATACTGGTCACCGTTTTTTGATTCATCAGTGGGTGCCAGATTATTCTGAAGTGGTGATCATGCCGAAGACGTATGGTTTAATTGATAGATTTAAAAAGGACTTGTGTCATGAACTCCCAAGTGACGGATCACGGTAGCGTGAATACTACGCCAGATGCTGACGTTGATAAAGATACCGATGCGGTCAACAAAGCAATACTGGAAAAATATGACCGAGAATCAATCACACGTCATATTACGCAAGGACCAGTCAAGTATTTCATTGCTGGTATTTGTATACTCTATTCACTTTTTCATCTTTATATTACCTTTAACCCGATGCCTGCATTGCTACAGCGCTCTGTACACGTCGGTGTTGGTTTTGCCTTGATTTTCTTGATTTTTCCTGCGAGCAAAAAGAGCAGCCGCAAGCGAGTGGCATGGTATGACTGGATTTGGTTTTTATTGTCTTTGTCCGGTATGAGCTACTTGATCTACGAATATCAGGATATTGTGACCTCACGTGGTGGCATGGCCAATCCGCTTGACGTGATATTTTCGCTGATCACTGTGGTCTGTGTATTAGAAGGCAGTCGCCGTATCACCGGTTGGATTTTGCCAATATTGGCAGGGATATTTTTGGCCTATCCGTTTGTCAGTCACATGGATTTCATGCCTGATAGATTGCTGACTCGCCCTTATGACATGGGCGATATTTTTGGTCAATTATTCCTAAAAACCGAAGGTCTTTATTCTGTTGCGATTGGCGCGTCAGTGACTTTTATCTTTTTGTTCATTCTCTTTGGTGCATTCTTGGCACGCTCAGGAATGGGACAGCTGTTTAATGATTTGGCATTAGCCATCGCAGGTCACAAAAAAGGAGGACCTGCAAAAGTCGCGGTGATTTCTAGTGGCTTTATGGGCAGTATTAATGGTTCTGCATTATCAAACGTGGTAAGTACGGGTGCCTTTACCATTCCATTGATGAAAAAGGTTGGTTATCATAAAGATTTTGCAGGGGCGGTTGAGGCCAGTGCCTCGGTTGGCGGACAGATTTTGCCACCGATTATGGGAGCCAGTGCGTTCATTATGGCGGAGACCACTGGTCTGCCGTATAGCACGATTGCGCTTGCCGCTTTGTTGCCTGCGATATTGTACTACTTAGGGGTCATTGCACAAGTGCACTTCCGCGCTGGACGTCGTGACCTAAAAGGTATCGCCAAAGAGAGCTTACCCGCGGTAAAAGAAGTGTTAAAAGCTCGCGGTCATATGCTATTACCGATTGTCTTCTTGATTTTCTTATTAATCAGAAATGTACCTGTGGGATATGCAGCTGCTTATACGATTGGTTTTACCGTGGTAATCAGTATGCTACGTGCTGAGACGCGCATGAGTTTCTCTGATATTTTGGGTGCATTAGAAGACGGTGCGCGCCAGTCACTTGCGGTCATGGCGGCTTGTGCAGTCGTCGGTATTATCATTGGTGTGGTCAGTTTGACTAGCTTTGGTACAGTGATGACCTCCTCTATCGTGACCTTAGGGGCAGGGTCGTTATTCTTTACGCTGATTTTGACCATGCTCGCATCAATGGTATTGGGTATGGGCTTACCATCTATCCCTGCCTATATCATTACGGCGACCATGGCAGCCCCTGCATTGGCAGGGTTTGATATTCCCATCTTGTCAGCGCATATGTTTGTCTTCTACTTTGGTATCTTTGCCAATATTACTCCGCCTGTGTGTCTGGCTGCTTTTGCTGGTGCGGGTATCTCTGGTGGCGACCCGATGAAAACAGGCTTCTTGTCGCTTAAACTGGCACTTGCCGGATTCATCGTACCGTTTATGTTTATTTATAGTCCGACGATGCTCATGATAGATCCAACTGGTCTGGCAGTTACGGCGAAAGACTTCCCGCTACCGCCTATTTTGGATATTATCACAGTCGTTGTGACCTCAGTGACAGGTGTGATTGCATTAAGCTCAGCGCTTGAGGGGTACTTCAGAGGTGAGATGAATACCATAACCCGTATCATCTTAGCGATTGGTGCCTTGTTATTGATTTATCCTGAGTTGATGACAGGTATCGTAGGCGGTGTGATTGTACTTGGTATTGCGGTATTCAATATAAAGACAAGTGCGGCACCAACGCCGACAGTGAGTGTTTAGTTTTAGCCACTGATATTAGAGTAAGTCATAAAAAAGGGTGAATAACAGATTTGTTATTCACCCTTTTTGTGTTTTAACAACTGTATTAACGATAGCGTGTAGCAACAGTGGTTAGCGGCGGTTTTATATCACCGTATGGCTAAATTAGCAGCCAAGTTTGCCTTCCGCTTCTAATGCTTTTTTGCTGCGGATAGGTGCTGGGCAATCTTCGCCATAGTACTGACGATCGGCAAAGTAGCTTGAGCGTACCATTGGGCCTGCCCAAATGCTAAAGAAGCCAATCTTTTTGCCGTAGTCCATATAGCGTTGGAACTCGTCTGGATGGACATAACGGTCAACAGGGGCATGGTTCTTACTAGGCTGTAGATACTGACCAATCGTGATCATATCGACGTCATGCGCTTTTAGATCATCAAGTAGCGCATAGACCTCTTCTTCGGTCTCGCCGAGGCCAACCATAAAGCCGCATTTGGTCGCGATATCAGGGCGACGTTCTTTATAAATCTTAAGCAAGTCGAGTGAATGCTGATAATCAGAACCTGGACGGAAGGCTTTGTATAGACGTGGCACGGTTTCAATATTGTGGTTAAACACATCTGGCGCAGTCTCTGTCAGTAAGTCTAACGCAATATCCATACGACCACGGAAATCGGGTACTAGGATTTCAATTAAGCAGTTTGGGCTAAGCGCTCTTGACTCGTTTAGCACTTCTACAAAATGTCCAGCACCGCCATCTTTTAGATCATCGCGATCAACAGACGTAATCACGGCGTATTTAAGACCCAAGCCTTGAATGGTCTCAGCGGTATGACGTGGCTCATCCTTGTCTAGCTCGTTCGGGCGACCATGACCGACATCACAGAACGGACAGCGGCGAGTACAGATATCACCCATAATCATAAAGGTGGCGGTGCCGTCACCAAAGCACTGCGCAAGATTCGGGCAAGCAGCTTCTTCACAAACAGTATAGAGCTTTTGTTCGCGTAGTTTGGCTTTGATACGTGCGACTTCCGCAGGGGAAGACATCTTAACCCGAATCCAGTCAGGCTTTTTTTTGGCCTCGACCGTTGGGATGACCTTAATGGGAATACGGGCAACTTTATCATAGCCACGTAGCTTTTCGCCTTGCACTGCTTTTTTGGGTTTGGCCTTGGCAGCAGGGACATAGGTTTGTACGGCAGTAGTCATAATCAATGATCTCTTAACCCTTTATAGTATAAGGGTTTATGGAATTATCAGTATGCTTTATAGGTGTCTTTATTATAGCAGATATTGCGCTCAGGGTTTATTATTCAACCCTTTGTGCTATGGCTTTTTGTTTAAGTTATCAATATCTATACCCATCTCATTAAATACTTCGATAGCCGCGCGAAACGCTTCTTGAGTGGCAGGCGCGCCGCAGTAGGGCAAGCTGTGCATCAGTACCTCTCGAATCTCGGCAACGCTCGCCCCGTTATTGATGGCACCGCGAATATGGCCTTTTAGCTCGGTCGGGCTTTTTTGTGCGACCAAAAATCCTAAGGTAACCAAGGAGCGATACTTACGCGGTAAGACGCTATCGTCTTGCCAAGTGGTGCCCCAAGCGTGCTCAATGATCCAATCTTGCAAGGGCTGAGTAAAGGCTGTGGCGTTATCTAATGAGCGTTTGACATGTGCTTCGCCCATCACTTCAGTGCGTACTTGTAGGCCGTTTTGGTAAGCGGTGTTGTTTGCCATATTGTGGTCGTCTCTGTTGTTTATTGTATGTGGTATGGATATTTTAACTTGCTATCTCTGAGATTTTTTGCCGTGTTTTGTATTTAGGCGTATGCGCAGTTTTTTCAAGTCTGTGTTGCTCTATCAGCGGCCATCTGTACTTTTAAAATCGCGGTTGTTATGTCATTTATGTTGATTATACAGGCAAAAAATGACCTCTAAGACAGCCGGTTATTTTTAGACGGATAAGGGGATAATCAATCCTCTGGCTGATGGTACTATTTTTATAATAAATGTTGGATATGGCCTTACTATGAGCCTTTTGAAGGCTCAGCCATTAACATTTAGAGCGTTTTAAGCTATGATTGCACGGATAATTATTTCATCTAGTACACAGACGCAGGCGGTCATTCTGACTCCCACGTATTGTGCTAACCCCAACTGACGAGGACGACTATTGTGTTAGAAGCTTATCGTAAACATGTCGAAGAACGTGCCGAGCTAGGAACTGTACCGCTACCACTGAATGAAAAGCAAGTAGCAGAATTGGTTGAACTATTAAAAAACCCACCAGCAGGCGAAGATGAGTTTTTGATGAACCTGCTAGAAAACCGTATTCCTGCTGGCGTTGACCAAGCTGCTTACGTTAAAGCTGCATTCTTGGCCGCTATCGTTAAAGGCGAGGCGAGCTCACCACTTATCGATAAGAAAAAAGCGGTTGAAATTCTAGGCACTATGCAAGGCGGCTACAACGTACAGCCATTAGTGGCAGCATTGGATGATGAAGAAGTTGCGCAAGACGCGGCAGAAGCGCTTAAGAAAACTTTGCTCGTATTTGACGCGTTCAACGATGTCACCGAAAAAGCCGAAGCCGGTAACGACATCGCAAAAGAAGTGATTCAGTCTTGGGCTGACGCTGAGTGGTTTTTGAACCGTGACGAGGTACCAAAGAAATCGACTTACACGACGTTTAAAGTCACAGGCGAAACCAACACTGATGACTTATCTCCTGCGCAAGACGCGTGGAGCCGTCCTGATATTCCACTGCACTCGCTTGCCATGCACAAGAACTCTCGTGACGGCATTACTGCTGACGAAGAGGGTGTGCGCGGTCCAATGAAACTTATTGATGAGCTAAAAGAAAAAGGCCACCCACTTGCGTACGTTGGTGACGTTGTCGGTACCGGCTCTAGCCGTAAGTCTGCGACCAACTCAGTACTATGGCTGATGGGCGAAGATATTCCGAACGTACCAAACAAACGCGGCGGCGGTCTGGTACTTGGTAACAACATTGCACCGATCTTCTTTAATACTATGGAAGATTCTGGCGCCTTGCCAATCGAAAAAGTGGCGGTTGATAAGCTAAACATGGGCGATGTGTTTGACATCTATCCACATGACGGCAAAATCACCAAGCATGACTCAGACGAGATCATCTCAGAGTTCAAACTAAACTCGCCAACGCTACTTGACGAAGTGCGTGCTGGTGGCCGTATTCCATTGATCGTTGGTCGTGGCCTCACCAACCGTGCGCGTGAGTACATGGGTCTGGGTCATTCTGACGTATTCGCAAAACCTGAAGAGCCAGCCGATACTGGTAAAGGCTTTACCCTTGCGCAAAAAATGGTCGGTAAAGCGTGTGGCCTACCAGGCGTACGCCCAGGCATGTACTGTGAGCCAAAAATGACAACCGTTGGTTCTCAGGATACCACAGGTCCAATGACACGTGATGAGCTAAAAGACTTGGCATGTTTGGGCTTCCAAGCAGACCTCGTCATGCAGTCGTTCTGTCACACTGCCGCTTATCCAAAGCCAGTTGACGTTGAGACTCAGCACACGCTACCTGACTTTATCATGAACCGCGGCGGCGTCAGCTTACGTCCAGGTGATGGTATCATTCACTCATGGCTTAACCGTATGCTCCTTCCAGATACCGTTGGTACTGGTGGCGACTCGCACACGCGTTTCCCAATGGGCATCTCATTCCCAGCGGGTTCTGGTCTGGTAGCCTTTGCTGCAGCCACTGGTGTGATGCCACTAGATATGCCTGAGTCTGTGCGTGTTCGCTTCGTCGGTGAGCGTCAGCCTGGTATCACGCTACGTGACCTCGTCCATGCCATCCCTTACCAAGCGATCAAAGAAGGTTACCTAACTGTTGATAAAAAAGGCAAAATCAACGAGTTCAACGGTCGTATCCTTGAGATCGAAGGTCTAGAAGACCTAACGGCTGAGCAAGCGTTTGAGCTATCTGATGCCTCAGCTGAGCGTAGTGCTGCTGGTTGTACCATTACGCTATCTGAAGAGTCGGTAACTGAGTATCTAAACTCAAACATCACCCTACTTAAGTGGATGATCTCTGAAGGTTATGGCGACGCGCGTACCATCAGCCGCCGTATCGAGCAAATGCAAGACTGGCTGGCAAACCCAAGCCTCATGCGTGCTGACGACGATGCAGAATACGCCATCGATATGACCATCGATATGAGCGAGATCAAAGAGCCAATCCTGTGCTGCCCGAACGATCCAGACGATGCCAAGACTCTAGCAGATGTGGCTGGCGACACTATTGATGAAGTATTCATCGGTTCATGTATGACCAACATCGGTCACTTCCGCGCGGCAGGTAAATTGCTACAAGACGTACCAGCAGGTAGCCTGAAGACGCGTCTATGGATCGCACCACCAACTAAGATGGATGCACGCCAGTTGATGGAAGAAGGTTATTACAACGTCTACGCACAAGCCGGCGCTCGTACTGAGATGCCAGGCTGCTCACTATGTATGGGTAACCAAGCACGTATCGCACCGAAATCTACTGCCGTTTCGACGTCGACTCGTAACTTCCCGAACCGTCTTGGTCAAGGCGCAAACGTTTATCTCGCATCTGCAGAGCTTGCAGCAGTCGCTGCGGTACTTGGTAAATTGCCGACTAACGACGAGTATCAGCAGTATGCTGGGATGCTAAACAGCATGGGTGATGAAGTGTATCAGTACATGAACTTCGACCGTATGGAAGACTATACGGAAGAAGCGGATAAAATTAATGTTGCTCAGTTGACTTAATCTTTGCTTTCAAGCTAATTAATAAGATAAAAAGAAACCCCGTATCAAAATGATGCGGGGTTTTTTTATGAAAATAAAATACCTTGAATAGTTTGCAAACTTTTTTTTGGAGTTTATACTTTAGTGAACTGGTCAGACTTTTGGTTGGCGACTTAACTCTTACAGATACATGAAGACAAACCCTATGGAAAATAAAAATATGCTCGATAAAGTAACGCCGCCACCTCTGCCAGATGCTGCGGTGAACAATCATAGTGCCGAAGCAAACTATGGCATACTCGATTGGTTTAAAAAATGTCTTAGAAATTATAGCAACTTCTCTGGTCGTGCTAGACGTAAAGAATATTGGTATTTTGTGTTGGTACAAATGGGTTTGCTGTTTATAGCGATGGTGTTAGATAGCATGATATTTGATGCAGAAACAGGGCTGTTTTATATCGTAGTGGTACTTGGCCTGTTTTTGCCAAGCTTGGCGGTGACGGTGCGCAGGCTGCATGATACCAGTCGCTCAGGATGGTGGTTTTTCATCTCTATTTTACCTTTGATAGGCTCTATCATCCTACTGGTATTTTTGGCGAGTGATACCAAGCCTGAAACCAATCAATGGGGTCCACCCGCCAAATAAGCGCTTCTGACCAAACGGTCGATAAGGGCAGCTGCTGATTTTTTTATTATTTTAGGTATAATATAAGTGCAGGCGGAAACCGTGGCTCTGTACTTCCTTATTTTCTTACTTTGTTATCTCGGGACGGACCGATACTTTGATTATGCACTTATCATTTAGGTGCTTTGGAGTCTTGGTTGATTACTTTATCCCCTCTCAAACGTCGCCTTGTATATGTGACTGTCTTTGAAATCATCGCGATTATCTCATCCACCTATATATTGATGATGCTCAGTGGTAGTGATGCCGCAGAGTCTTTGCCAGTGGCGGTGATGGTGTCATTGACGGCGGTGATTTGGAATTTTTTATACAATACCGTATTTGAAGCATGGGAGCGCCGCCGGCAAGTGGCAGCGCGTACACTGCTGATTCGTAGCGTTCATGCTGTTGGGTTTGAAGGCGGGCTAGTCTTGATTTGCTTACCATTGTATATGCTTTGGTACGATGTTGGTTTGGTGGCAGCCTTAATGATGGAGGCGGCGTTATTGCTGTATTTCTTGGTATATACTTTTATATTTACCTTGGTATTTGACAAGATATTCACGTTACCACATCACTATAAGCCAGCTGCTACCTCTTCATAAAAGCCCGTGTTATCTCATTTCATTAAAAAAAGGCTGCCTGATGGTAGCCTTTTTGATGATAGTACTTTTCGAGTGTTATCAGAGCCTTCCTAGCGGATTAGCGACCAATATAAACTGGTTTGCGCTTTTCAATAAATGCGGTAACGCCCTCAATGAAATCATCAGTTTTAGCCAATCTTGTTTGTTGGTGTACTTCCATATCGAGCGCTTCATTTAGCCCTGCGTAGGCGTGGGTGTTTAGCATATGTTTCATGCTGGATAATGCCTGAGCTGGCAGGGCGCTTAGACGAGAAGCGAGTTTTGCTACCGCATCATCTAATTCAGCAGGCGCCACAACTTGATTGACCAAGTTTAGCTCAGCCATGTCTTGCGCGCTGATTTTGTCGCCCAGCATCACAAGCTCAGTGGTCTTTGCAGGGCCTACCAGCTGGTTTAGTAAATATACACCGCCTGCATCAGGGACGAGGCCGATGTGGACGAACGCTTGCACGAATTTGGCGTTGTCGGCGGTGATACGAAAGTCACAGGTGAGTGCTAGGTTCATGCCTGCACCGGCCACCGCACCTTCTAATTTAGCGATAATCGGCTTATGAATATGGCGTAGCTTTAAGCTGACTTCGCCTGCGCCTTCGACCATGCCCTTTAGTTTGTTTGAAATAATGTCCTTGTCCAATCCTTCAGATAACATCTCTTTGATATCGCCGCCACTTGAAAAATTACCACCAGCGCCTTGCAAGATAATGACTCGTACTTGATCATCAGCCGCTGCTTTATCTAGCGCTATTAACACGTTGTTTTTTAGTGGCGTGCCAAACGCATTTAAGCTTTTTGGATCGTTAAACGTAATGGTGGCAATGTGATTATTCACTTGATAATCAACGATAGACTGTGACATTTGAGATTTCCTTATTTTCAGTGACTGTGTTAAGCAGCTATTTTGGGTACCCGTATAAAAGACAGCGGGACAAATTGATGGTAATAAATAACGCAATGCTGATTACTATAGCAGCTTGCGCGCATTATAAAAGCAGGTTTTGTGGGCGCTTAAGACACATCTACATGGCGGTTGGCTCTTTGAGTTGCTCGTATAAACTGCCATGCCTGTATGAACAAAAAGAGTGTATGAATAAGATACAGATAATACGCATGGTTCATAAAAAGGTGAGTTCCTGACTTATTAATAGATTGTGCTACTATGCAGGTAGCGCGTTAGGTCATGCGCAGCCCAACTGATTAATCAAAGTTTTCACCAAACAAGGAAGTGATTATGCCAACGATAAAAGTCAACGATGTCGATATCTATTATGAAGACAGCGCGCCCAATGACACGCAAAAACCCGTTATCGTGTTTGCCCATGGTCTGCTGTGGAGCTCGCAGATGTATGACAAGCAAGTAGAGTATTTTCAAACCGATTATCGCTGCATTGCGTTTGATTTTCGAGGGCAGGGTCAGTCACAGATTACCAAATCTGGCTATGATATGGAGACATTGACTGAGGATACACTTGGCCTAATTGACGCACTCGCTATTGCTAAATGTCATTTTGTTGGGTTATCCATGGGCGGGTTTGTCGCTCAACGTATTGCGCTTAAGCGACCGGATTTGCTGTTATCACTCGCGCTACTTGAGACATCAGCTGATCCTGAAGACCCAAAAAACATTCCTGAGTACCGCAAACTGGTCAAAGCCATTCGTTGGCTAGGGATGAAGCGTGTGAGCAAAAAAGTCATGCCCATTATGTTTGGCAGTACTTTTTTGGCCGACAAGCTGCGCAAATCTGATCGCAAACAGTGGCTGACGATGCTACAAAGTAATCGTAAGGGTGGTGTCGTTAAGGCGACAATGGGGGTCATCGATCGCACTGGCACTTATGAGCAATTGGGTAATATCACGACACCGACACTTATTGTCGTGGGTGATGAAGATGCCGCAACGCCTTACGCAAAGTCTGAGCGCATGCATTTTGCTATCGCTGGGTCGAAGCTTGCTATTATTAAAGGCGCTGGCCATACGTCGACAGTGGAAGAGCCTGATCAAGTGAACCGAGTGCTCAGTCAGTTTTTGACAAGCTGTGTGTAATGCTAAGCTGCTGAGGCAAATTCGCATAAAGTCAGACTGTTTTGGCAGTAGGTTATAACAATTCATAGAAAAGCCGCTACCAGTCATTGATAGCGGCTTTTTTTATCCTATTATGCTCAATACTGACGATTACATCCGTGAGCTATATTGGCTGTGGCCATCATCGATAGTGCCAAATGCTTCTGCACGATTGACGATTTCGGTTGCCCATGCCCGGTGGGTCGCAGGTTCTAGCATGGTATTGTTGTACTTAAATACGGCCTTGGCCTCAGAGTGCAGGATTGCTTGTGCTTCATCTAATGTACTGAGTGGCACACAGTAGGCTTGCTGCACCAGTGCAATTTGGCTTGGATGAATGACCGTTTTACCGACCAGTCCCAAACTGACATCATGATTTAGCTCCTGCATAAAAAGGGTTGGCTGATCTAAATACTCAAATACAGGTGCAGTGAGATAAAAACCATGCGGTACAAAGCAGCCAAGCAGCTGATAGGCAAGGGTGCCGATAGGCGTGTCATAGACAATTCTATTCTTTGGACGACGCAGGCGCAATGCGGCAAATAAGTCATTACCCCCGATACGTAGCGCAAACACTGGCTGACTAAACGCTTCTTTAAAGGCAATCGCCAGCTCTTGATTGTGACGCGGATTGAATAATGCAGCGGTTTCAAGTGTCGGCATCAGCAGATGGTCAGCATTGAGGTTCTGACAGGCCATGCGCCAATTGGATAAGCTATACATATCGACTTTTGGCATGACAAAACCATCAATGAGATCAATATGCGTATAATCAGCCAATTGCTGTAGCATCATTGGGCTACGCGGACGTATAAAGACCAGTGGACGCGTTGGGTGCTGTGCGTGAATAGCAGCGGCTCGGGATGGATCATTGATGCTATTGACATGCTCAGCCCACGTACCCAGTAGCGTGCGCAAACGCTTAAGTGCCAACTCCACATCTTCATTACTAACGGCATCTTCTAAACAGATAATAATACTATTGATCGTTGGTAGCTTGTCGCGCTTAATCACTTGCCAGATATCTTGGCGAGTGGCAGGCATATATAGGCTAGCACCCAGCTGGTAGGGGTGGTGCGTGTGCGGTCTGACCATCGCATGACGCTCAGTAATCAGATGCACATAAGACTGGGTATCATAGGACTGAGTGTCAAGGTAAGTCGCTGACTCGTTGTTTGTTATATCTGACATAGTTGGCATCATAAATAGAGGGATAAAGGGCAAGCGTTCAATCGCGCTAGTGGTGCTCAAGCCAAAAGCATTAACTGTCTTTGGAGCGTTGCTTGATCAGAGTGATGGCTTGATAAGGGTATATTTTATCACCTAATACCTCAATAGTGATGCCTCGCTGCGCACATAAATGACGCAGTAGTGCGGTATCGGGATGCGCCGCGGTCGCGAGCAATATACGCTCTGGATCGCGGCGTAGTATCGCGCGCGTCGCCTCGGCGATAGTCGGCTTAATACGGTTGCGATTGGTAATGTCATAGTCCGTGGCGAGCGCATCTATTAATGCTGCCGTCTGGTAGCGCGGCTGCTGATAGGTTGGCAAATGCTCTGGCAGCATAGTCAATGAGCGTCTGGCTGCATCAACATGATCGATAAATGCCAAACTATGATCTGCGTCTATCAAATCCTCATAAAAGACACTGCGGTGTAGACCAGATGACGGCTCGGTGTATAAGCTGCGTGAAATCAGTCCTGATACGGTACTATTTAACAAACCCGATGGAATTAACCAATCTTCCGCGCTCGCGGCGAGCCAAGCAACGCCCGCCGGATCGGCAAGGGTCAGTAGTGGAATGACATCAGCACCTTGATGAAAAATATTGGCAAAGCTGGTGTGAATGGGATCGCTAAATGTCTCTAAGCTACGAGCAAGCTCCTTATAAATCGCGCCTTTACCTGTCCAGCCATCGACAAATACAATCGGACTGTTTGGGTAAGCGTCAAGCAGCATTTGCAGCGCCACAGGATCTAGCCCGCGATCACGAATGATACTGATGCCATAATGTATACTTGGCAAATGATAGCTGCTATCTGTGTCAGATAACGCACGCTGCAATAGCACACCAATCGGTAGACCTGCCCGTACCAAGCTAATCAAGACTAGCGGATGCTCGTCACTGACATCATGACAAAAGACATGATGTAGGGTATGCGCTAAGCGTGCGATATCAGTTGCGGCTCTCTTGCCACCTTGCGCTAGTGCCTGTTGGTATAGCTCTTCATGCATCGCGGTAGGCGCTTGCTCCAAGGTCAACATATCAGAGTAGTGACGTTGCCCACTTTGAATGAGTGCCTCTTTTTGACTGACGGGCACATCAGCAACAGCGTCTTTATCGACGATATCGAGCAGTACGGTCACATCACTGGCAAGGTAGCTACCTGAGCCGTAATTGTTTAGATTGGCTCTGTTGGTCTGTATGTTAGGTAAAGTCATAGTATGAATAATAGCACTCGTGATGATAAAAGAGAGGTTCTGTGTCTGCTTTTTGGCTGATTTTCTGGGCTGATGTTCTAGCCCAAATAATTAGACAGATGGCTAAGGCTGATACTGCTCATGCATCTGACCGCGGCTTGGCATACCGTACCAGTCAAGCAGCTGCAAAAAAGGCAAGTCTGCCAAGCTATCACCAAAACCAAAACTGGGACGCTGATGGTCTAAATGATTGTCTAATAAAAACTGTACAGCATGGCGCTTGTGTACCGCGTGCGGTAATATCGCTAGATTGTTGGCATTCACATGCACATAAAAATCTTGCTCAAAATCGCGTATTAACGTGGGCAGTTTTTTGGCCAGTTCAACTAATGCTTGATGGTCTTTTTGCGCGTGTTTGATCGCTAGATAAATCGTTAATTCTTCATTTACAGACCCATTATTAAAGCTATCGACATGCGGCGTAAATACCAAATGACTCTGCTCACTTTTGCTATGACTAGCAAACAGCTCGCTTAGTTGGTTTAACTTATCTTGCAACGGTGCAAGCTTGCTATGCATATGTTGCTGCCACGCGCTTAGTAACTGCCCATCAGCCGTTAAAATAATGGCGCCATGGGTCAATACTTGCCAACTGTCGAATGGCAGTTTCACGCGTTTGATCTCACTGCGGTCACGTGCTGTTACTACGATTAATTCAGTGCTATTGAGTAGCCAATTAAAAAAAGTCGCTTGGCGCTGACTCATAAAGCTTAGTGGCTCATTTTGCTTATTGACCGTCGCACAAACCAAGTGTTCTGGCTCTGCAGTCGGGACTTGCCAAGCATCAATCTTGCGCTGGGTTTGAAAAAGTGTATCGTCCAAATCCATTAAGGCATAGGGTTTGATAATATCGGCGCTGGGCTTGAAAAATGGGATAGTCATGACGTCGTCCATAAACAGTTAGTATGAAAGTTAAAGAATGGTTTAAATTGTCGGACTTACCACCAACACATTATTCAAACCGCGCCACATCGCATCGACGCTATCAGCAGCTGTCTCCACACACAACACAATCAAGTCCCACTCGTCAGGGTCAACATTATAAGCAAAGTTGGTCATGCCAAGCCCATAATTATCATGAAAGCTCAGCATCGTAGTAATGGCGCCGCCAAGCGCAATCGGTGAGCGAGTTAATGCACTAAATTTCACGATAGCATTTGTGTCAGCTTTGAGGTTTTGAGATGTTGTCTCAAGCCATTCCGCCAACAAAAACGGCAACCAAACAAACTCATTGCTACCCAACACCAATATTTTTTTGGGCAATTGAGTGACATCAAAGCTGTCTTGATTATGGAAGCTTGCAAATGCAGCCTGAAAGCTCGAAAGATAGTTATTAAAGCCATCTGTGCTATTTAATGTGGGAAAACGTCCCCAGTTACCTGTAAATCCAAGCGCTTGACTACCAGCGGCAGTGGTATCAACCGATGGCATGGTGATAGGCTCTGGGTTGGGCGCGTCTGTCCATTGCCATGCGCCTGACAGTAAGTGATGGCGATGAAACTCAATACCAGTTAAGCGATCTGCCATACGCGCAGGCATAATATCATCTGTCTGCTGGTTTGTATTTTCTTGATCCAATGACCAATCAACCAAAGTCGTTAGATGTACTTGCTCTAGCTGAGTGAGCCCTGCATCACGTAAGGCCGTGACGACATTGACACAAGTATTGCCTGTTGATGCTTCATCATCGACCATAATCAGCGTTTTGCTAGCGAGTAGCTGCTCTTGCGTGACGCTATCTGTACTTTGATAAATTAAATGCTGGCTGGCATGACTATGATCTTCATTAAACGTTGTTAATAACGCTTCGGAGTTATTGTCACTATGCTGCGTGTGACGCGTAGAGTTTAGCAATAACGCATTTGGATAACGTGTTTGTAGTGCTTGATGCACGCCAGCGGATAGACCCACTGCTGTCTCTGCCATACCAATAACTAAAATTGGCTTGGGCAAATCGCTAGGAACTAAATTGGCTAAATCAGTAAACGCATCTCGCATCGTGCTGGGTGCCACGGGGATATGACGGCCCAATACTTTGGATACAAACAAAAACGCCCGTTTTGGATTAATACGCTGAGCAAAACCAAGCAGATCTTCTAATTGATAACTGTCGTTTTGTTTCAGGCTATTTTTGTTAGCCATTGAGTTGGTCTGATAGGTCAGATCAAGGGTGCCGCGAGGTAGGGTGATGCTGCGTTTATAGGTTTTGTTAGAAGTTATATCTTGATTTGTATCATTCATTATTTCTTGTTGTCCTATGTATTATCAGATTTTGTTTGTTGCTAGTGTTTACTTAGCTTTATGACGTACATAGAGCGTAGAGTTTACCGTTTTGGTTTCAAATATTCCGATATTTCTAATCATGCTAGAGAGTCTGGCATAACCGTAATTTTTAGGATCGAAATTTGGGTAGTGTGTTTTTATGGCGTTGCCAATCAAACCGAAATTCACCCAGCGCTCGTGGTCGGCTTTCGGGTGATCGATAATGGAAGCACGCAGACTATTTAATAATTTTGTATCACATTTTAGGCGACTCTCATTCCATGTTGACGTGACATTGCCGTTTGGTGCTACACTGGACATTGGCAATGTACCATTTTTTAGTTTAATAGAAATGACTTTGTTCACAGTACGGATGTCATATAACGCCATTGCTATAATTAATTCTGAAAACTTTGCATAGCCATATCTATCTAACTTGATATTTGTATGGTGTTGTTTAATCTGGCTGGCAAGATAAGATAAATTTGACCAGCCTTTGGCAGAATTTGGGTCTTCTTTTATCAGCTTGTTTAATATGCTAATAAGATGTGTCTGCTTTTGAAGTGCTTTGGTTGTCCATTTTTCGGGTGATGTTTTGGATTCGGCGACAGGCAGCAATGGTTTTGTCTTAGTATCAAAGCTAGGCGTGTCTTTGTGCTCGCTAATGGGCAGTGCTTTTGGTAAAGGTACTAGATCCTCCACGTAGTAAAAACTGTCACAGGCTTGTGTGAATGCTTTAACGGTCTGCTTTTTACCGAAACCAAAGACTTTGTTACCATTTTTTCGTATGCGTAACGCCAAAGCAGTGAAGTCACTATCACTAGATACTAAGCAAAAACCGTCATAATGACCACTATGTAATAAGTCCATAGCTTCAATAACTAGACCAATATCAGTCGTATTTTTACCTTTAGCATAGGCGAAATGTTGTATTGGGTCGATAGCGTGTTTTAAGAGTGCTTCTTGCCAACCTTGAATATGTACATTGCCCCAGTCACCATAGACTTTTTTGCAAGTAACATTACCGATACTCTCTATCTTACGTAAAATATAATTAATGTTATTAGCTGAAGCATTATCGGCATCGATAAGAACGGCTATGTTGTTGAGTTTCATTGATATAACAGTCCTTGATTAATACCGTTTTTCTTTTGATCTTATCATTGTAGTATGTCGTTAACCCTGACAGCCTACCAGCCATAATGCACTGCGACTTTGCTTGCTCAGTTGCGGCGTGGTCAGAAGCGTGGCGCTTGACGAATCAGCCTTACTCTCCAAACTGATCCCAGCGCTCGCAATTAAGGCAGATAATAACTGAAATTTCACCGCATAGTTCATGTTTTGGGCGTGTTCATGAACGAGACTGGCAGTCACCATGCCGATGACCTCACCGGTTGGTAGTAGTAAAGGACTACCACTAGAGCCAGGCTGAATGGGTGCGGTAAACTGAAGATAACGAATATCATCGTTTAAGCCCGTTAGCCCTGAGATACAGCCTTGTGTGACTTGTAGTTGACTGCTTAGCCCTGATAATGGAAATCCTAATGTAGTAATGGTCTCACCCAATATGTCACTGCATTGCTGTGCCAATGGTATATGGCTGGGCAGGGGGTCACTGACTCTGATAATAGCGGAGTCGCTACCGATATCACTGAGCACGACTTGTGCCTCGCGATCAGGCTGACCTTGCTGGCGTATGCCAATCATTTGAGCGGACTCAATCACATGATAGCAGGTGAGCAAGTGGTGCGGATCAATGGCAAACGCCGTCCCTGTCCATGTCTCACCTGCCTGCACGTGACGAGGCGGACGCATTTCATTGTGAGGGCAGGCTTGCTGTTGCTGTGCTGCTTGGATACGTGCATGTGTGTTGGGTGGACGAACATCAAGACTGACTTGTACTCGCTGCTCAAGACTCGTCAAACCTTGGGTCGAAGCTTCGTCAAGCGCCCGACATTTAAACTGTCCATTCCGCTGATATATCTCTAGTATAATCGCAGCTTTGACGTGGCGTTCGCGCGCTGTAAAGTCGTAGCGAAGTGCGCCATCATTCAGTGTTAAGCAAACATTGCTTAGCTCAACCGCAGGCAAGTTCAGGCTAGGCTCATCGTAAGCATAAGCAATCAGCTGTAAAAAATGCACACCTTGTTGCTCAAACAATTTGAGTAGATTAAGCTGCCATTTGCTTGGGTTATTGGTATCATCTATCGTTGCCCAGTCCTTGGGTTCATGTAAATAAGCAGGACTACAAACAGCTTTGCGGTTTGCATCTAATGGCAACCACAGCAGTCCAAGATCCTGTCCAAACTTAAGCGGAGAAGTGCTAGAAAATGCGACCGAGCAGCACACGTCTGCGATAACAGCATTGGCGCCTAACACGAGTGTGGTCTGTGCTGTCATCGTCTACCTCTTATTGGATATATACTCGGTTGTCAGTCGTTCTTTATGTTGCCTGCTTATTTTTACTTATTCAGCAGTATCTTCAATTTTTACGCCTACCATAATGGAGCGTACTTGACAGGGTGTTATTTGTTGCATGAAATCAGCCAGTGTTGGTTTATCAGTTAGACCAAGCCAATAGCCAAATCCGACCTGTGTCAAATCCACACCGCTATGCGTCGTGTAACCAATACCACCAGACGGGCGGCTATTGATCTCAAGCACACGGTGCTGACCCTCATCATCGGCTTTGGTCTGCACACTGACGATACCGTCACAGCCAAAGGCTTTAATCAATGGAATCACCACATCCATGACGGATTGCTCATAGCCGATATGCTGGATTTTGCCGGTTTTATAGCGCGTGACGGCGGCCAAGACCTCACCATATTCACAAACCACATCAATAGAGTATTCCTGCCCTGATAGATAAGGCATAAGCAGCATAGGAATAGGGCGCTCACGTACCATTAGACTGTTTTTATAAGCGTGCATAAACTGCGCGGTATTGATTTTTTTCTCTTCGGTAAAGTACAAATGCTCAAAACTATCGTAGTGTTCATCAGGTTCTTTACCTGAGTCCAAGCGCCAAAATCCTTGAGCAAAAATACCAACAACTGGTTTGACACATAGGGGCTGATGACCGTGTTCGGCAAGTAATGCTTCCAGCTCTGTCACATTATCAAAGCGCCAAGCATCAGCGACAGGGATATTGTGTTGGTGACACTGCTGCATAAAGGCAAACTTATCTTCGATCGACTCTAGTGCTGCTACGCTGGTTGCGCCTGTAAGCAAACGAATACCAGCGGCATCAAACGCCTCACGATGCGCTTCATAATCGACCCCATTGCGCCCCGTTAATAATACTTTGACGTTGTGCTCTTTGGCGTGTTCCAAGACGAATTGCCAGCGAGGTATAACAGGCTCAGTTGTCTCTTGTGCCTCATCCTCTATGGCTGCTTTTTCTGGATATGGTTCGCGATAGACCCTATCAGCAAATTCAAAAATCTCAGGTCGGTTATGACGGTGTGAGGCAATAATATTAAAAGGGGTGCTAGATTTGCTTTTTAAGTTCTGTAAGCTCTCTAACATATCGCGCTGGCTGGATTGACCCTCAGCTAACCAAGCAGCTATTGATGTGGAGTGGACGCTATCGTTAGCAAGGTTAGTCATAATTCTCTCAGCGTTATTATCATATGTAGGGAGTTGGATGAGTGGATACGGTTATTGAAAACTGGCGGCAGTATAGTCAAAATTTGATCATTCAGCAGCATATATTATATACAAATGGCACAGGTTATAAATGCCCCTGATGAAATAGGCAAAAGGATTTGTAAGAGTGATCTTGTAGCTAGTAGCGCGGTTGGTCGGTTTAAAATGTTCATAATATTCATGCTACTATATGACGATAGTGAGCATGCCAATGACAACAACGACAACATAATAAAGAATCTAAAGGACGTATGATGAATCAACCTCAGCAACTGATCGCAGGTGCCAATGCACCATTACCAACTGATAATATTAGTGTCCGCATCTTAAGCCAAAACGCCATTGATTGCGCCGCTTATCGTCTGACGACTGATGGCAAAGTACGCGGCGATGGTGACATGATATTTTATGGTCAGAAACGTAGCGATGATGGCAATGTTAGTTTTCGTGGTCACGACAGTGACGGATTTTTTGATATCAATTTGCCCGCGCAGCCTGCGAGTATTGAAAAAATCGCTTTGGCATTCTCTAGCGAGCAAACGCTGGCACAAGTCGGCGATGTCGATATTCAGGTACTACAAGGCAGTCAGGTATTGATGACTTGTCAGCTGAGCAGTGCTGGGCGTAATGAAAAAGCCATTATTTTGGCGGAGTGTTATCGCAGACAAGGCAACTGGAAGTTTCGCTTTATCGCGCAAGGATTTAATGGCGGCCTAAAACCGTTGTCGGAGCACTTTGGCGTTGAGATTGCTGATGATGCGCCAGCACCCCAAAATACAACGCAAAATCAGGCTCAGCTGATTAATACGCAAAAAGCAGACAATACCTCTCAAGCGAGTACTCCGCCACCGATTCCTGCGACCCCGTCGGTCAACCTAAACAAAATCACTTTAACCAAAAATCAGTCCAGCATCAATCTGAAAAAGCGCGATGATTTTGGCAAAATCTCAGTGAACTTAGACTGGAACCAACGTCCAGAGAGTAATAAGTCAGCACCCAAGGAAGGCCTATTGGGTGATCTGTTCAAACAGCATCAATCAAGCGGTATAGATCTAGATGTTGGCGCGATGATTCATCTAAAAAACGGCGAAAAAACCCTGATTCAAGCACTGGGTAATCGCTTTGGTAGCCTGCAATCAGCGCCTTATGTATGCCTGCGAGCCGATGATAGAACGGGGCAGGTGAGTGGCGGTGAGTGGCTTGATATCAATGGTAAGCAGTGGTCACAGATTGAGGAGGTATTTATCTTTGCCTTTATTTATGAGGGCGCGCCAAACTGGGAAAAAACCGATGGCGTCGTGACCATTCATGTACCCGATCAGTCACCGATTGAGACCCGTTTAACAGAAGGGGCTAGTAACTTGCCGATGTGTGCCATCGCGCGTTTGGTCAATCAGCAAGGCAGTATCAATGTCGAGCGTATCAATCAGTATTTTAAAGGGCATCAGGAAATGGATAAGGCCTTTAACTGGGGGTTTAGCTGGAAGCGTGGTCGTAAATAACAGCGTTAATAATACTTTTTTATAGTGAATTCAGTATAAAAACGATACAGCGGGACTGGGATAAATTTTTCGCAGCATCGAGCAGCGTAGGTACAGCACGCAAGGAAAATTTAGACCAGTTCCACCTTAATATATAATGTATCTGTTTTATTTAGGATTGACTATAGTGTAAAAGCCCATTGATAAAAAGAGCGGCCCATCTATTGATAGATGGGCCGCTCTTTTTTGAAATAAATTATTCAACTGGATTAGTAATACTCCAGTTAAAGGCTCAACTCAGTTATGCGTGCGGCGTAATTGCAGGCATTAAATCATGGAAAGTGCGACCAGACGCAGTCTCGCCAATAGCGTGCATTTTCCATTCATTGTTATGCCGATAGACTTTTGCCATCACCATAGCAGTATGTCCACCTTGTGCCGATAAGTTGTAGCGAGCTACTTCGCTGTTGTTATTGGCATTAACGATACGGCAAAACGCGTTTTCTACCGTCTCAAACGTCTGGCCGGTAAAGCTATTGACCGTAAACACTAATGAAGTCACGTTGGCTGGGACTCTTGAGAGATCAACGTCGATGACTTCATCATCACCATCACCGTCGCCAGTACGGTTGTCGCCTGTATGGACGATACTGCCATCTTTTGATTTAAGCTGACTGAACCAGATAGCATCGACCGCTTGTTTGTTTGCGTCAAACATAATGCACGAAGCATCCAAATCGATAGAATCGCCGCCGCTACCACCGCCGAATAATTTACCTAAAAAGCCACCTTTTTTGTCTTGTGGATTTTGAGCAACATCCCAGCCTAGACCCAATTTGACTTGAGTCAGCTCGCCGCCTGCTTCTTTGCTTAGGGAGATCTTCTGTCCTTTTTGTAGACTAACTGCCATGTGAGTATCCTTATAATAATTGTGAGTAAAACTGCTTAAACATAGTTCTAAAAAACGCTATAAGATATTATCTAAAAAACCACCGCCGCCGCCGCGTCCACCTGAGCTCGTTCCTAAGACACTCTGCAGCCAACCTTGATAGCTGTCACGATTGCGCGAGCAAATAATGACTTTACCGCTTCCTGAAAAGTTCAGAACCATACCCTCGCCACTGGTGACGGAATTGATGATATTGCTCATGATGCCTTTTTTCTTGCTGGTCGAGACGGACAGTTTATAATCGAGATTTGAATCCCAGCAAACCACATGACCATTATCAATAATGACATCTTTGTCTGGGGTGACCTCAATCTCAAACAATGAGCCAAAACCAGATACCACAACCTGACCTTTTCCTTGCGTCTGCATGACCATAAAGCCACCAGTATCACCGAATACCGCGCCGCCTAGATTACGCTGAATATTGGCTCTGATATCAACGCCAGTTTGCGCCGCGACAAAAGCACCATCACTCAAGGTATATTGCTGTGATCCCACCTCGATGATTTGCATATCGCCATCTAGTGTGGGGGCAAGCAAACAGTCGCCTTCGCCATGGACTGCTTCAATCTGCTGTTGAAATAACGATTCATCATTGGCAAAGCGGCGCATAAGCGATTGCATCAGTCCACCTTGTAGCTTACCTTTTAGCTCAAGGTTAGACTCCATCATTACCATTGCATTGGCTTCACAATAAATTGAATCACCTTTTTTGAGATTACAATGCAAAAAAGGCTCAATAGTACCGATTAAACTGAATGTTGCGGCCATGGGGTGCAAATCCTTATTCTAATATCTTTGATAGGTGCTCTTAATGTGGGGGGGGATAGACCTATGTGTTTTAGCGTTTTTATATTGATGAGCCTATTAAATTTAAAGCCATCAAATGCGTTAAAAGGGCACACTTGATGGCTCATAGGCGTTGCTATCAGAAAACTGATAGCAACGCTTGGCTCGCTAGATATTTACGTCAATTTAACGTTACACGTTTACGCCGTAAGACGCTGCTAATGGTCCAAGACCACCGCTGAAACCTTGACCGACGGCACGGAATTTCCAATCGCCGCTGTGGCGATATAGCTCACCAAAGATCATAGCTGTTTCAGTGCTGCCATCTTCTGATAGGTCGTAACGGGCGATTTCAGATTGACCATTATCGTTTACAACACGGATATAAGCATCGCCAACTTGACCGAAGTTTTGGTTACGTGCTTGGCCTTCATAGATGATGGCACAAATGGCAACTTTGTTTACATCAGCTGGGATGCTCGCAAGATTTATTTTGATTTTTTCGTCATCGCCATCGCCTTCGCCAGTACGGTTATCACCAGTGTGCTCAACGGCGCCATTGTCTGACTTTAGATTATTAAAAAAGATAAAATCTTGATCGTTACGGACTTTGCCTGCTTCGTTGATTAAGAAGGCAATAGCGTCCAAGTCAAACTCTTGACCGTCAGTTGCGCGTGGATCCCAGCCTAAACCAACTGTGATGTTGGTTAAACCTGGTGCTTCTTTTGATAAGTTTACGTTGCCGCCTTTTGTTAAGCTAATAGCCATACAAATACCCTTTGGATTAATAATTAAGTGGATTGGGTCGAAAAAATAAATTAAAGGTTGTGCAGTGACTGATGTGAAAGGACAACTGGTAAAGAACCTAGTTGTATACCACGTCCTGCATATCATTACGTTTTACTATACTAAGCGTTTGCTCACTAAGCAAGGCGTATTTTGTGCGCTTACTATATGCTTACTAAGCGACATAATAACCCTGCATTTTTGATACTTTTTAATCATCTTAGCAATAGTGGTTAACGTATTGTTATGCAAAGGTAAATTATTTAATGACTGTTTCCTTTGGATTAAGCCATAGAATGAAGAGAAACCTACCCTAGGTTGCAAAGACATAACCAAAAAAAGCGGGTCGTACCAGATATGTTGGTACGACCCGCTATAAGCTTGACAACTCAATAAAATTTAAACGTAATATTGTACTGAATAATCCATTAATAAAAGTATTTAGATAAAGGTTTTATTCGGCAAAAACCGACCAGCCTGTTTGCCTGCCATTATAACGCAAAAAAGCAGGCCATATCTGATGATACGACCTGCTCAAAGCTATACAGCATCATGCGAACAACAGGTGCTAATTAAGCCTTGCTGCTTCCGCTTTACGATGTTTCAGCGACGCCCATAATGCAAAACCAATAAAGGCAATACCGATAAGACCAGTAATAATTTCTGGTACATGGAACTTCACTGACAACAGCATAATGATGGCTAAGGCACCGATGGCGTAATGTGCGCCATGCTCAAGATAAATAAACTCATCAAGCGTGCCTTTGTCTACCAAGAAGATAGTCATCGAACGTACGAACATCGCACCAATGGCAAGACCAAGCATGATAACAATGACATCATTGGTAATGGCAAATGCGCCAATCACACCATCGAAACTGAATGAAGCATCGAGGATTTCTAAGTATAAGAAACCAATGATACCGCCTTTCATGATAGCGCTGGTTGCGGCTGCGCCACTTCCTTCGTTTTCTAAGTCTTCTTCGAGATCACCTTCTAGCATACCAGAGACAACCTGTACACCAAGGTATACTAGAATGCCCCAAACGCCAGCAATGAGCACAGCACTTGACTGCTCTGCACTGGCCCATGATACCGCAATCATTAAGACGATAAGCGCAACAAATACGCTCATCGCATCGACTTTGCCTAGCTTGACCAAACGGCTCTCAAGCCAGTCAAACCAATGGACATCTTTGTCATCAAAAATAAAGTTCAAGAAAACCAATAGTAAGAAAATACCACCAAAGGCTGAGATTTCAGCATGGTGCGCCATCAATCTGGCTGAGTATTCTTGAGGATTGTTCAAGGCCAAATCGATCACTTGCATCATACCAAGGTCAGCGGTAACCGCAACGATGACAATAGGGAAGACCAAGCGCATACCGAATACCGCAATTAAAATACCCACGGTTAAAAATATCTTTTTCCAAAATTCGTCCCAGCCCTTAAGGACTGAAGCGTTGACCACCGCGTTATCAAAAGATAACGAAATCTCCATGACGGCCAAAATAGCGGTAATCGATAGCGTGGTTATCATCCCACCCATACCGCCATGTGAATATCCCCACCATGCCGCTATTGCTAAGGCAATGATTGTGAAGATAATATCTAAATAAAAATGTCTCATGACACATCCTATCTGGTTGCGTAAAGCTGGTCTATTATAGACACAAGCCGCAAAAAAGTGGTTATTGCTAACCACTTTTTATGCATAATTTTAAACGAAACGTAAAGCATTACTAGTCATTGGGGCATTAAAAATTGTGACTATTTGCAACGATGCTCGCTTGATATCTTGGACGTGATAATCGGAATGGCTGATAGCCCAAATGCCAATAAAAATAAGGCTCTAGATATCAACGCCGTACTGATGACACATCGCCTGTAAGCCACCTGAATAACCTTGACCTACCGCGCGGAACTTCCATTCACCGTTATGGCGATATACTTCACCGAATACCATGGCTGTCTCAACAGAGTAATCTTCTGCTAGATCAAAACGTACCACTTCAGTACCGGTTTCTTCGTTAACAACGCGGATAAAGGCATTGGCTACCTGACCGAAGTTTTGGTTGCGAGTAGCAGCGTCATGGATAGTCACCGTCACGACTACTTTATCAACGTCAGCAGGTACTTGGGTTAAGTTTACTTTGATAACTTCATCATCACCATCGCCTTCGCCAGTACGGTTGTCACCTGTGTGCTCGACCGCGCCATTATCAGATTTCAGCTGATTATAGAAGATAAAATCATGGTCGCCGCGCACTTTACCTGCACCATTTAGCAAAAATACGCTGGCATCAAGATCGAACTCAGCACCAGAGGTGGCGCGCTCATCCCAGCCTAGACCGATTAGTAGCTTGGTCAAATTTGGATCAGTTTTCGTTAGCGATAAGTTACCGCCTTTGTTAAGTGATAGAGCCATAGTGTTATCCTTATTATTAGACGTTAGAGATTTAATGACATAAAAGGCGATGCTTACGCTATCACTGCGCAAATCCATCGCCTAGTAATGCTCTATCATAACAACAAAAAATGACCCAATCAAAGCCGATTGGGTCATGGTTATATTTTATATACATTGGGCAAAAAACTTAAGTTTCAGGCAGTTACGTTACTCATTATAGCTACCTTGTTCATGGCATTTGCCAGTATAGCAGCATTGCTCACTCATAAATGCTTATCTATAGACTCTGACGATGACGAATCTCAAAGCTTTGATGAATAGGTTTTTTGATATTAAAATCAAAGCCGATCGTCTTTTGGGTGATATGAATAATATCGTAGCGCTCGACTAACTGCTCATCTAGCTCAAAGCGAGTGAAGTTATTAGAAAAATACAAGACGCCATCAGAGGTTAAGCGGTTCATGGCCCGATTGATCAGAGCTGCATGATCACGCTGCACATCAAAGGTGCCTTGGAACTTCTTCGAGTTTGAGAACGTCGGTGGATCAATAAAGATAATATCAAACTGCTCGGTATTGTCCTTGATCCACTCAAAAATATCGGCAGCAACGAACTGATATTTATTGCGGCTGACGTCTAGACCGTTCAAGGCAAAGTTTTGTTTGCCCCAATCTAGGTAGTTCTGTGACAAATCAACGCTCGTGACTTTTTTGGCACCAGCAAGCGCTGCATGCACACTGGCGGTACAAGTATAAGCAAACAGGTTAAGTACAGATTTGCCGTGGCTGTTGCTTTTGATCCGTGCGCGCATATTACGGTGATCAATGAAAAGCCCCGTATCGAGATAGTCGGTAAAGTTGACATAAAAATACGCCCCATCTTCGCGGGCGACATGAAACTTGCCGCGTTTTTCTGTGGTGCTCTGTTTACTATACTGATCATTGCCAGACTGACGGGCACGCGTTTTGATAAAGATTTGCTCACGGTTAATATCAAACACTTCACGGATACCCATCAGTGCGAGATTAAAGCGTTTTTTGGCTGTTTCAGGTGGAATAGTCTTAGGCGGTGCATACTCTTGCACGTGGGCATAATCGCCGTATAAATCGATAGCAACCTTAAAGTCAGGCAAGTCAGCATCGTAGACACGAATGTTACTGACATTGTCTTTTTTGGCCAGTTTTTTGAGTTTGCTTAGATTTTTTTGTAGACGATTAATAAAGTCTTGTCCGTCTTCTACGTCGATCTCACGCTTTTCAAAACGGCTGACAAGATTGCCTGTCTGTCCAGCGATAAGCGTTCCGTAGCGGAAATAGACGGTGATCGCGCCATTATGACAGCGTAACGTTTTTGGTTCTTTAATCGGTAGGATATCTACTTGCTCGACACGAGCGGCCAATATGCCAAGCATTGGATCGATACCGCTGCCAGCGAAGCTGTCTTGTATAATCAGGCCAATGGCTTGATACAGTGGCTTAATCATTTCTTCATCACCCAAACGCTCACCATAAGGCGGGTTGGTAATGATTAAAGGATTACTCAAGCGACCGTCATCCACGAGCGGTTTTAGGGCGCTACCAAGTTGATCAAGCGCACGCTGTTCGATGTCTAGTAGCGGAAGCAAATCTTGAAGTCCTGCCGCGATGAGGTTTTTTTCGGTTGCGATAATCGCGCCATTATCAGCATCAAAACCCAACACAAGCGGCAGCGTATCTGGTTGCTCATTGGCAATCTCTAATGCTTCGCGAAAACGTGTCTGTGCATCCTCAATCATCTCCTGCCATAGCGTCTCGTCATGATGCTGCCACTCATAGAAGCCAAATTGATTGGCCGCTTTGTCGATACCTACAGCATAATCACAGTGCATGAGTAGAGCTTCGATAAGGAAGGTACCAGAGCCACACATTGGGTCTATTAACGCATTATAGTAAGGTGCATCGCCTGCTTCGTTTTTCTTGTGCCAACCAGCGCTATAGAGTAGGGCAGCTGCCAAGTTTTCTTTTAATGGGGCTTCTGTCATAGCCACGCGATAACCACGGCGATGCAAACTGGTCCCTGATAAATCTAAATACAGCTCGGCCTGTTTGTCATTGACGGTCGCAAAGATAGAAAAATCTGGGTTTTTGCTATCGACATTCGGACGGCTGTCGTACACTTCGTTGAAGGTGTCCGCAATGGCGTCTTTGACCCGTAACATGGCAAACTGCTGGCTGACGGCAACGCGCTTATCGACAGACAGACGGATGGCAAAGGTTTGCTCTAAGCTAAACTGCTCAGTCCAATTGACGGATTTTGCCAAACCATATAGCTGCTCTGCAATATCGTATTCTGCATTGATGTTTTTGCGTTTGATGAGCATCAATACCCGCGAAGCCACACGTGACCAAAGGCAGATGGTATACAAGTCGCGTAAATCACCCGTGACGGCAAGACGACCAGTACTCTTGATTTCGCTATCAATACCGAAACTTGTCAGCTCAGTCTGCAGCGGTGCCTCAAGCCCATCGGCACAAGTAATGATAAGATCAAGCGACAATGTGGAAGAGGGTGCAGCTGCGGTTTGTTCGGTCATACGGGTACCTGTGGGCTAAATTGACAAAAGAGGCAAATAATAAAATAGATGTTTTAACCAGTAATTTTACCATAATTCACGGTAGGATGGTTCAAAGTGGCTATGTTTAAGGTGCGATAGGTTTAAGGTGCGATAACTAGATCTCTTGCAAAAGTACCAGTTCATTGACTTCCACTGACGGAGTTACAAGGGCTGACGATGACTTATGCAAGAAGTCTACTAAATACATGAACATAAGTCAGCTACTCATTCTTTGCCAATGATCCCTTTCCTGATACAACTTGAGTGGTGGTTGCAAAAGGTTTAGTCGCGATAGGGTAGTCGACGTCTTTTGGCATGAGCAGGCGCATATGTGGATAAGGCGTTGAGATATTGGCCGCATCAAAGGCAATTTTTATCTCTTCTTGTAGCACTTCTTTGATTTTGGGTATACGTGCCACGGCTGCTGGCTTGACCCAAAAACGCACGATAAAAAATACGCCATACTCTCCGATTTCGGCCACGGTCGCTGAGGTCTCAGGACGATTGAGTACTGCATCGGTATTGCTGAGTACTTGCAAAATCTCTTTGCGTGCAAGCTCAATATCATTTTCGAAGGCAATACGCACGCGAATATCAAAACGTATAAAGTTTTTGGAGGTTAAGTTAATCACTTCTGAGGAGGCGACATTAGAGTTTGGAATAATAACAGTAATATTGTCTCGAGTTAGGATATGGGTAGTGCGCAAGGCAATAAGCACCACGCGTCCCTCATTATCATTGATATGAATCCAGTCCCCAACTTGAAACGACTGCTCCAGCAAAATAGTGATACCGGCGATAAAGTTGGCAAGCGTCGATTGAGCAGCGAAACCGACAGCTAAGCCGACAATACCCAAACCTGCAACTAACGATACGATATCAAAACCAAATTGTGCCATCACGCTGGCAAGCCCAAGTACCAATAGGAGCACCGACAAGATATTTTTGAGCAGCTGCTCTATCGAGGCATTGAGTCCATAATGCTGTAGGACTTTATGAATAATCTGACCAGACGACGCCCACAGTACGTAGTAGATACCAGCCCACGTACTTGCTTTTGCTGTCGCCTTGATGGTTTCTGGTTCAAAATTTATTTGACTCATGATCGCTATCAGACTGGCGACAATCCAAACGTAACGTAGCGTTGAGCGGGCAATCTTGGTACGGCGATCGTTTAAGCGAATCTTAGTTTTACTTTGTCTAAGAATATAATTGGCCAACCAATAAAAAAATCCCAATACCGCAAGCAGTATTAGGATCTTTATGCCAGTGCTAGCAAGCTCTACTGCTTGAGAAGACCAGTTGAGTGTCTCTTCATCGATAGAGCCGCCAAGCGCAAGGTAGAGGCTAGTATGCAGGTCACGAATGATTTCTTTAAAAAAGTCGGTAACACTAGCGATTGGCATTTTTTCGTCCATGCAGGGTGTGTTTATACAAGGTTTGATAAATAAGGTGTCTGGTTAAGCGTCACCTCAAGTTGTCTAGTCAATCAAATATAGCATGAGTGATGACTAAGCCTAACTCTATTTTTTAGAGCAAGGCCTAACTGTAAATTAAAAATTGTCTTCTTGCGCGTCTTGAGATTGATAGGGTATCTCCATTTTGTCCTGCACATCACGGAGTGCTGTACGCAGTCCTTCTAATATCGTAGGATGATAAAAAGGCGTGTCAAGCATCTCTTTAATGCTCAAGTCATTGGTAATCGCTGTGGCTAATATATGACCGATATACTCAGCATCAGGGCCCACCATGCTCGCGCCTAATATTCTGTCGGTTTTTTTGCAGGCATAGATATGTAGCAGACCACAATTAACGCCCATCACACGGCTGCGCCCTTGGTTGTCAAAACTGACGCGACCAATCACAAATTCCAGCTCAGGGTCTTCTTGAATCTCGGGTAGAGACATTCCGACATTGACGATTTGCGGTGAACAAAATACGATAGAAAATGGGGTGGCGGGCGGGCGAATATAAGCATCTTCGGTATTTTCACAGACCATGTTGCCAGCACTATAGCCCTCATCACTCGCTACATGCAGTAGAGGAATGTGAGCATTGGCGTCTCCAACGATATAGATATCTGAATCGCCAATTTGCCCTGTTTTTTTACTCAAGTTTTTCGGGCGGTTTTTGTCATCAAGCTCAACGCCTAAGTGTTCGACACCCAACTGCTTGATGTTGTTGCGGCGACCAGTCGCGACCAAGACACAGTCGCCTTGCCATTGTCTTGACTCACCAGCACTGTCTTCATATTCAATAAACGCAGTTTGAGTGTCTTTATTTACTTTTTGACCCACATCAGTAATCTTGCTTCCCAAGTGCATGGTAAGCTCATGACTTAAGCACTCGATGGCTTTTTGGTTGATGTCATTATCCTTGAGACCAGCAACTTGTTTGACTCGGTTGAGTAGCGTAACCTCTACGCCCAAGCGCGTAAATGCTTGTGCAAGTTCTAGACCAATGGCGCCAGCACCGACGACGGCCATAGAGTTGGGTAAGTCTGTAAGCTCAAACACGTTATCAGAGGTGAGCATCGTGTCACCCAGTTTGTCAGCCCAACCGTCAGGTATAAAAGGTGAGCTGCCAGTTGCCACAATGATTTGCTCTGCGGCAATGAGCTCATCATTAACCTCGATTAACCCTTGCTCATTGATATGAGCACGCCCATCGATTTTTTTGTGATCAGGCCAGCTATCTACTTGTTTTTTTATGTAGCTTGCAAAATGACTGCGCTCATCACGCACGCGCTGCATCACTTGCTTGCCATCTATTTGCGCAGTTGCATGAACCCCAAACTCAGCCGAATGATTGGTATCATGTGCACGATCAGCGGCTGCAATCAGCAGTTTGCTAGGCATACAGCCGACAGCGACACAGGTAGTGGTCCAAAACCCTTCGTTGATAATGACGACATCGTCTTTAGTTTTACTTGCTTGGCGAAAGGCATTTTGACCAGCCGTGCCTGCACCGATAACGGCAACAGAGACGTTGCGCGTGATTTTTTGCGGTGCCTTATCAGTAGTAGTACCAGACTGTTTATTCATATGATTCTCTAGTAAGAAGGGATTATAAGCGTATGTGTTGACCGGTGACTCAGAGCCTTATATTCGCGCGTTTTATCGTTTTTGCGGCAAAAATGTACTCTGTTATAACGATCAGGTTATGGTGCCAATATGCTGAGTAGACGACTGGTGTAATCTTTGGCACGTAGGTTACGCTGTGCGTGGGTCAGCTTGCCTTCTTTATCAAATACAAATGCTGATCTCACCAGTCCCAAAGTAATATTGCCGTACATGTTTTTCTCTTTAATGACTTCAAAATACTGGCATAGTTTTTCATCAGTGTCACTGACAAGTGGGATCTGTAAGTCGTATTTATCGATGAACTTCTCATGTGACTCAACGCTGTCACGAGAGACGCCAACGATGTCATAGCCTAAGTCGTCAAAGTCGTGGATATGCGCCGTGAACTCCGTCGCTTGTGTGGTACAGCCTGGTGTATTGTCTTTAGGATAAAAATAGAGAATAAGACCTTTGTCGGTATTGGCAACCATCTCTTTGAGACTAATCTCAGCATGGATAAAGTTTCCGGCAAGTTTGCGTACGATGGTCACTGGAAAGTCGGGTAGGTTGATCGTTTCTGTTGTTGGTTTTGCCATGGTAAAATCCTTATTGATTTTGGTTATGTATATTGGTTTTTTTGATGGTTTAGATAGGGTTTTATTTATCGTCTTCTTATTATAGGCAGATTGGTAGCAATAAATAATCAGTTTTACACTTTGCTTATCCATTGGTAACAAAAAAGACTGGCAATGGCCAGTCTTTTGTATATCAAACGAATAGTAATTAAGCAGGCTTTTGCGGCTGCTTCAAGTCTAAGCCGACTGTGCACTGCTGCAGGTCTTTTTGCATGGTTTTGACATAAGGCAAGCTTGAAGGGTCTTTTTTGTCTTTTGCGTAGCTTTCGATCTCCCACATCTGACCAATCGTCATGTTGCTACGCACACCGATAGTGCACTTACATAACTTTGTCGCATCACTTTTACTAGCGACTTTATATTTAACTGCGCCATCGACGCATGAGTTGATATTACTTTGCTTAATATCAGTAGCATTCGCCTGCGGCATTGCGAACGCGGCCGCTAAGGCTAGGGGGAGTAATGGCAATAACTTCATAAATATCCTCTTACAGGTAGTGTCAATTTTTGACTATGGTATTCAATGTGATTTTATAATCAACAGACAGCTGGATCACTGATATGTGAGTGACTGAATCATTGGTGATATCTCATGTAACCTATATCACATGTAATCTATTCAATTGGCAAAAATGATTGTCCATACCATAGCAAGTATATTGATTAAAATACAATGTCGACGTGCTGTGTTAATGCAAGCGAATGTTTCGCTAATGTTGATTGATGCCGCTGTTTGATAAAAAGTCAGTATCTCTATCCAGCTTGGTAATGAGTAGGGTCAGTGACGCCAGCTTGAGCAAAGCCTTGGCGACGTAGCGCACAGCTATCACAAACGCCGCAAGCAAGTCCGTTTGCATCGGCACGATAACAAGAAATCGTTTGTCCATAATCAACGCCCAATGATAGACCAAGCTCAATAGTTTGAGCTTTGGACAGCTTTTGTAGTGGGGTTTGGATAGACAAGCGATGACCGGTAACGCCCGCTTTTGTCGCCAGATTGGCCATGTGCTCAAATGCTTCGATATACTCTGGACGGCAATCGGGATAGCCAGAGTAATCGACTGAGCTGACCCCAATGACGATATGATTGGCATCAGTCACTTCAGCGACGGCTAGCGCATAAGACAAAAAGATCGTATTGCGCGCAGGCACATAAGTATTCGGAATGGCATCGTTATCGATCTCATCGTGCTTCTTGCTAGGGAATTTGTCGGTATCGCCGTCTGGTACAATCATGCTGTGATCGGTGAGTGATGAGCCACCAAGCTGGGCGATATCAATGTCGATAATTCTGTGGTTGACGCCTGCTGTCTCAGCGATAGTCTTTGCTGCAACAAGCTCACTATTATGACGTTGCCCATAGTCAAAGCTAACCGCTGTCACCGAGGCATAGCGCGCCTTTGCCCAATACAAACACGTCACCGAATCGAGACCACCTGATAAAAGCACCACGGCATTTTGGTTTTTGTGAGGAGTATCGTTGCTGTTGGACGCTTGATTCATTGAGGGATTCTGCAAAGTAACGTTAGTCATAGTGTTATCTATTATTGGTTTACGAAAACGGCTATTTTAGCAAAAATACGGCTATTACAGAACCACGAAGCGACCAATCACGTATCACTAAAGTGACAAAGCCATGCTAAGCAGTATTGCAATAAAAATAAAGTGCGTATTACTGTCATCTTTTCAATCTGTTAGCAATATTTGTTATAATTGCCGCTTTTAAAGCATCGATAACCCTACCTCATTGATCTTGCTTTATCGCAAACTACTTTATAGTAAAATCATCCTTATAAAGATATTGAGTAACTTATGACCGCAGCAACCTTATTTACGCCAAACATCCCTTCTCACTCTGACGATATATCTAATGAATCAGACTTTAATCGTTATGTTTTAGAGGCTGATGCTGAAGAGGGTAGCAATGAAGATATCGTTGATGAACAGTCTACTGACTCACAATCGCCTACTGAATCTGCGGCTTTTCGTAAGCTACAAAAGAAGCTTCGTCGCCAAGTCTCTTGGGCCATTCGTGATTTTAATATGATTGAAGACGGTGATGTGGTGATGGTCTGTGTCTCGGGCGGTAAAGACAGCTATACCTTGCTGGATATTTTGCTCCTACTAAAACGTATCGCCCCCATTCATTTCGATATCGTCGCAGTCAATCTTGACCAAAAGCAGCCCGGCTATCCTGAAGATATTCTGCCTGCTTATCTAAACGAGCAGGGCATTGCCCATTATATCTTGGAAAAAGACACGTATAGTATTGTCAAAAGTGTGGTGCCAGAAGGCAAGACCTATTGCTCAGCGTGTTCACGTCTGCGCCGTGGTTCGTTGTATGGTTTTGCTAAGCAGATTGGTGCGACCAAAATCGCCTTGGGTCATCATCGCGATGACATGCTGGCGACTTTCTTCTTGAATTTATTTCATGGCGGCGCGCTCAAATCAATGCCGCCTAAACTGCTGAGTGATGACAAGCAAAACCTGCTGATTCGTCCATTGGCGTATGTCGAAGAAAAAGACATCATCGAGTATGCCAAATTAAAAGAATTCCCGATTATTCCTTGTAATCTGTGTGGCAGCCAGACCAATCTACAACGTGCCATTATCAATGACATGCTACGCGAATGGGATGACGCTCATCCGCAGCGTTTGGCGTCTATCTTTAAGGCAATGCAAAACGTAGCGCCATCACAGTTAGCGGATCGTGAGTTGTTTGACTTTGAGACACTCAGTCTTGATCGTGATAACGACGAGCGTTTGTTTGAAGGGGATAATATTCAATCAGGGCAGACCGACAGTCTGGCTGAGATTGGTTTGCCGGTATCACCAAAGACGCAAACGTTCAATCCTAAGTTTGCTAGCGATAAGCCGTATGCAACAGAATCAGACAATGCTGTAACAAGTAGAACTACACCTCAGAAAATTCCAACAATTAACCCACTTATTTAGCATCTCATGAGCGAATACTGATCGAGTAACCCATAAAAAACCAGCCATTCATAAAGAAAAGGCTGGTTTTTTAAATGTAGATATTAGGGCATAGCTTAATAATATTAACTTTTAGCAAAGACAGGTAAAGGTTTAAAGCTAACCTCTGAGCGCGGAAGCTTGGCGACATCTTGCATACGCCAATCGTCCTTGCCATCGTTATTCACTTGCAGGTAATATTTGGCTTTTACCGAATCAAGATTTACTTGGGCGCTGTATTTATTGCCTTCAACATGCTTTAGCACGACGTCACGGTCTTTTTTGATATCGGTGGCATGCGAGATTGAAAGATTAAGCGTATCGGGATAAGTAAGTGGCTGGCCGTTCAATAGCTTGCCTGACTGCACACTTTGCTCAGGATAATTGAGATAAAACACAACATCGCCATTATCCGCAAATTGCATTTTGCCATGCAAGTCCAAGTCATAAGCAAGCTTGTCACGTGATACGTCGTGATAGAGCGTCTTGCCATCCATATACCAGTCGTCACGTACCACGCTGTCGCGGATCTGGTAAGAGTAGTAGACAAACCAGATACAAGCGATCACGACCGCAGCTGGCATGCCAATCACAAAAATCATAACCATGTAATTCTTGTACCATGGCTGAGTATCTTGATGTTTAAAATTCGGTGCTGGATTAGACATAAAATACCTATTTATCAGATACTTATTTATCAAAGATCTGCTTATCAGATATCGACAAATGGTATCAACGGACAATTTGACGGCTACCTGCTGCCAGTTTAACCATAAATCATTCACCCGATAGCCTTTGACTCTCAAAGTCGCTGACTACCGAATGACATAAAGGAAACTAAATAATCAGTTCAGTGATGAATTACTGACCTTGAGTCGTAAAGACGTTTTGCTTACTGACTTTGTACTTACCGTCTTCACTGGTCACATTTAACGTCACTGGCGTTTGACCAAATTCAATCACATCAGGGTCACCGTAAATACTGACAGGCATATCGAAGCTTTCGCCTGCTTCTAAGGGTACATCGTTGAAGCGCAGCTCTAAACTCAGACCCTCTTGCGGTGCGAGCGTTATTTTATAATTGTGTGGCTCTTGGGTTTTGTTGGTTAGCTTGACGATATAGCTGTTCTCAATCATGCCTTGGGTATTGATAGATGATAACTGGTTACGATCACGGCGGATATCAATCTCTAGCGGCACGCGGTCTGTCAACGCATAGATAACCCCGCCACATAGCACTGCCAATAGCGCCAAATAAGCAAATAATCGTGGACGAAATACACGGCTCGGTTCTTTTTCGACCAGCTGACGCTCGGTTGTATAACGAATCAGCCCGCGTGGATAGCCGACTTTGTCCATGATTTCGTTGCAGGCATCAATACAGGCGGCGCACTGAATACAGGCAACTTGCAAGCCATCACGAATATCGATACCAGTGGGGCAGACCTGCACACACATGGTACATTCGATACAGTCACCCAGCTCTTCAGGGTGTGTGCCTTTTTTACGCGCGCCGCGTGGCTCACCACGCTCATAGTCGTAAGAGACAATCAGCGTATCTTTATCAAACATCACACTTTGGAAGCGGCCATAAGGACAAATCTGTACACACATCTGCTCACGCATATAACCTGCATTGGCATAAGTGGCAAAGGTAAAGATAAACATCGATATCCATACCCATGTTGGCCAGTCAGGAAAAGGAATCAGTCCCACGGTCTGCCAGCTATGATAAAGCGAATCTGTACCTGCCACATAACTGACAAAGGTTGCTGCTGTAATCACAGAAAGTACAAACCAAATCGCATAGACTACCGTTCGCTTGAACACTTTACTCGCGCTCATAGGCGATTTATCAAACTTCATGCGCTTATTGCGATCACCAATGACCCATTTTTCAACGTACTGGTAGAGATGCGTCCAGATGGTTTGTGGACAAGCATAACCACACCAAACGCGGCCAGCATATACAGTCACCATAAACAAAGTAAACGCTGCAATAATGGCAAATGCGGCAATAAAATAAAAATCTTGAGTCAAAAAAGTCAAACCAAAAATATAGTAATGCTGTGAGGGAACATCAAACCATATTGCTTGTCTGCCATTATAACGCAGCCACGGTAAAATTAAAAAAGCGGCCAAAAGGGCATACATCGTGATGACACGAATATTTTGATAAAACCCTGTCACAAACCTCGGATGTACCCGATGCTTGGTGGCATCAAGATCGACTTGTCGTACGGGAATTTTATTGGATGATTGCTGTGCTGACATAAACGTGCCTCTTTAAAAAAGAATCAGTCTGCTGGCATGATGAACAAATACCTCTCGTCGTGAAGTATATGAATGTATGATGTTATCAATGTCAGTAAATAATGGATAGCGACTTGAATAAAAGTCCTCTAGTACACTTACTAAATAATTGATTATAAGTGGGTAATTAGATCGAGCTAAGACATCATCAGTCTGGCTCGTTAGCCATTTGGAAAACAGCTATTCTAACATTCTCCATACTAACAATGGGGTAATAATCGTAAAAAGCAATCACTATAGATCATAATAATGTCTACTGAGAAGTATCTGTGATAGCGACTATTAGGTAAATTCTGCAAAAATAAACGAAAAAAGGAGAACTGTACTGACAGTCCTCCCTTTATTAAATCTCATCCATGTACAGTACGGCAATAGTGTCTTAGTTAGCAGTAGCTTCTTTGGTCGCTACTGGCTGAGTCGCTGCAGTATTTGCCATCGCAGTTTCAGGTGCTTTGCCAGTTTTGTCCGATAGTGAGTAGACGTAAGCGGCAAGTAGCATGATACGCTCATTACCTAGCTTCGTTTCCCACTGAGGCATTACACCTGCGCGGCCATAACGTAGCGTTTCACGAATGGTCTCGCGATCACCACCATATAACCAGATATTATCCGTCAAATTCGGTGCGCCAGCTGAAATCATACCTTTACCATCTGGTCCATGACAAAGAACGCAGTTGGTCGGCTCATGAAAAATAACTTTACCTTGAGCAACTTTCGTTTGATCAAGATCATAGTCATTTTGGTTGCCTGATAGTGATAAGACATATTCAGCGACCGCACGTATGCCGTCTTCACCAAGCTGATCACGCCATGCTGCCATACCACCAACACGACCATTGTGTAGCGTGGTCAAGATGTTACCGGCTTTACCACCATACAACCAATCATTGTCAGTCAAATTAGGATAGCCTGGGGCACCCTTAGCATTCGAGCCATGACATACTGCACAGTTCTGTAAGAACAAACGGCTACCAACTTTTAAAGCATTTGGATTTTCAGACAGTTTTTCGACATAAGGCGCAAGTTCTGTGACCTTCTCATCGATTTGTGCCTGTAGATCCGCTGGTGGATTGTCACTGCGACGCATGGTCGCTTGTAGCTCGTTTAGCGTCGCTAGTGTCGCGGTTGCGCCTGCTGCATCTGCTTTAACCAAGATATTCTTTTCAAAGTTATCTGTAAATACTTTGTTGTTGCTCTCAAGCTCACTGAACAGCTCGTTTTTAGAAGTCCATGGTACATCTTCACCATCGACTTTTATGGTTGCAAGACCGTTCCAGTTTCCCGGAAGCATGGCTGGGAAAAACACCCAGTAAACCACGCCCCAGACGATTGAGCCAAAAAATATCACTAACCACCATTTAGGAAGTGGTTTATCGTATTCTCGGATACCATCGTATTCATGACCAGTGGTACCGTCTTCTTCAACCTCTGGCTTGTATTTTAATACAAACAGCAGAACGCCAAGAATGAACGCCCAACAACCAAAACTGATTAGCGTAATCCAAGAACTCCAAAAAAATGTCATCATTTATCCTTATTGCGCTGCTCTTCAGACAGAGATCTAATATCCTCGTCATCAAGCGCAAGTTGTGCATCTTCTTCGAAGCGTTTTTTGTTTTTTGGCGAATACGCCCACCATGCAACGCCTACGAAGGCAATAAAGGCAGAAACGGTCGCAATTGTTTGTAATTCACCAATACCCATTAGCGCTGTCCTTCCATTGCGGTACCTAACTGCTGTAGATAGGCAACCAAAGCATCAAGCTCAGTGGCGCCAAGTACGGCATCTGGAGCACCTTCGATATCTTCTTCAGTATAAGGCACACCGAAGCGATCACGGAATAGACGCATTTTAGCTTGAATGTTCTCACCATCGACTTCGTTCTCGGCCAACCACGGGAAACCTGGCATGACTGACTCAGGCACTAGCGAACGTGGATTGATTAGATGCTGCTTTTGCCAATCTTCAGAATAACGGCCACCAACACGTGCTAAGTCTGGTCCAGTACGTTTCGATCCCCATAAAAACGGGTGATCCCACGTAGACTCAGCGGCACGTGAGTATGGTCCATAACGTTCAACTTCTGCACGTAGTGGGCGAACCATTTGCGTATGACAAACGTGACATCCTTCACGGATATAAATATCACGACCTTCAAATTCAAGCGCAGTCCAAGGCTCCATAGCGGGAAGGGGCTTGTTCAAACCGCCTTCTTCAGGACTGTCGTTGTTATAAATCAAAGGCACGATTTCAACTAGCGTTGCAAAACTGATAGCAATGACGATGCCAATGACTAACAAGCCTGTATTTTTTTCAATAATTTCATGCGGTGTACCAGCCATGATCGCTCCTTATACGTTAGCTGTCGAAGGTTTTTCGACACTAGGTTCATGATCCGTTGGATCAGCGACATCTACAGGCTTACCTTCTGGCATTTTGAGTGTTTTATAGCAGTTATAAGCCATAACAAACATACCCGATACATATAAGAAGCCACCAAAAGCTCGGCCAATATATGGGAAATGCGAGAATTCAACAGTATCAACGAAGCTATATACCAAAGTACCGTCTGGGTTAGTAGCAAGCCACATCATGCCTTGGCCGATACCTGAGATCCACATAGACACGATATAGAAAATCGTTCCTGCAGTCGCCAGCCAAAAATGCGTGGTGATTAAGCTGATAGAGTACATTTTGGGTTTGTTATAGACACGTGGTAACAGCACATATAGCGAACCAATCGTAATCATACCAACCCAGCCAAGTGCGCCTGAGTGTACGTGACCAACTGTCCAGTCAGTGTTATGCGATAAAGCATTTACTGTCTTGATTGACATCATTGGGCCTTCGAACGTCGACATCGCGTAGAACGACAACGCCACAATCATAAAGCGAATGATCGGATCGGTACGTAGCTTATCCCAACTACCTGATAGCGTGAGTACACCGTTAATCATACCACCCCAAGAGGGTGCAAATAGAATGATGGAGAATACCATTGCCAATGACTGCGTCCAATCAGGAAGCGCTGAATAATGCAAATGGTGACCACCAGCCCACATATAGGAAGCAATCAATGCCCAAAAGTGAACGATAGACAAGCGATAAGAGTAGATAGGACGACCAATCTGTACTGGAACGAAGTAATACATCATGCCAAGGAAAGCTGCCGTTAAGTAAAAACCTACCGCGTTATGCCCGTACCACCACTGGACCATGGCATCAGTTGCACCGCCAAATAGCGAGTAAGATTTGAACGCACTAACAGGAATAGCCATGCTGTTTACGATGTGTAGTAGTGCAATCGTAATAATGAAGGCGGCAAAGAACCAGTTAGCCACATAAATATGTGAGGTTTTGCGTTTGATGAGTGTACCAAAAAATACGATGGCATAAGAGATCCATACCAAAGCAATTAAGATATCGATAGGCCACTCAAGCTCAGCGTACTCTTTACTTGACGTCAAACCTAGAGGAAGGGTAATAACAGCAGAAACAATCACTGCTTGCCAACCCCAAAAGGTAAACCAAGCCAAATATGGCGCAAATAAGCGCGTCTTGCAGGTACGCTGAACGATATAGTAAGACGTTGCGAACAAGGCACAGCCACCGAACGCAAAAATCACCGCATTGGTGTGCAGTGGTCTTAAATGACTAAAGGTCAGCCATGGAATGTCAAAGTTTAGTGATGGCCATGCTAACTGTGAAGCAATGAACACACCAAGACTCATGCCGACGATGCCCCAAACGACAGCCATGATCGTAAAAAATCTTACGATAGTAATTTCATACTCACGGTCAACTGGGGCGACTGCTGTGTTTTGTAAACTCATTGGATGATTCCTTTACAGCCCGAATTATCAACAGAATTAACCAACAGTCCGCATTATAGATATTATAAAAACTTATAAACCTACAATAGCTACGGTACATAATGTTTTTTGACCTTTTATCACCATAATCTTATTAACTATCAATTTAGGCTTTGATTTTATGTCAGTTGATACTGATGGATAAAATGAGGCGCTTCGTGCACCTTGTTTACAGCCAATCGATAGTAGGATTGTTAATACATCATCAAGATAAATAAAAAGACGCGCCGTTTTTGAGCATCAAACATCTTATGAGGCTAAATATATATCTTAATTATTACGAAAAAATCTGTACTAATGAAGATAGATACCCATATCTATAGGGCTATAAAAACGCACTGACCATAGATGTATGCTAGCGGCGGCTGACAAAAAACATGTTTATGTAATGTTTGGTTAAAACTCCCGACTCTGTTTAAGGGTATTGTAACGCAATCCTAATTAAATATCATCAGAACTATGCGGCAAAATACAAACTCTTTGGTATAAATGATAGCGAGCAACTTATTATTATTGCGCTACTTGCTTATTTTATACCCAATTTTGTCACTATTCTAGATGCGTGTTTGCATCAAACTAAGACAAACGTTGCTAAATATAATTGTGATATTCGAAAGGAATTTTGTAACAATCGTACCACTAGCGGCACAAATAGGTTTTACTTCTCATCAAGTCGCCCCTTATAATGAGCCTGAACATATTTAATGCCCGTATACTTGTGGGCTATTAATAACAGGCATTTTAATAATTTGCTAGTCAGGTTAATGCGTAAAATAGCAGCGTTAACCCAACAAAACACCCGTTAAGGATAATAATATGGCAGTTTTTTTGACAGATGAATGGTTTGAGCAAGTGGAGAAAATGGGCAGTGAGGCGGGTGAGTTAAACTTGCCACCAGCACTTGCTAATATGATTGTTAACCTAAAAGTGTCTGATACTGACAAAGATATCGAAGCCAACTTTGCCGATGGTTTATTACATCGTGGTCTAAATAGTAACGGCACGACGACTTTATTATTAGATCGTAGCATTCTACAGTCTATCATCACTGATTTTGACACCAATCAAATTATGGGTGCTTTTATGAGCGGTAAAATTCGCGTTGAAGGGGATATGTCACAATTGATGGCAGTACAGACTGCTCGTCCAAGCGCTGAGCAAAAAGAGTTGTATAAGCGTATCAAATCAATGACGACGATGGCGTAGATCTTATATTGAATGGTTTGTACTCAAGCCATTGATATACAATTCACTCAGATATACAAAAGCCCCTATTTAGGGGCTTTTTATTGTGTAAAAAACTAGGCATAACACGTAATACAATAGGCTGTTATATTCAGTAACTAGCTGGCTTTAGACTGCGCCGACGCTTGCTGATTCTCTTTATATATCGCTGCCTGCAACCAGACATTGGCTTGTACATAGTCATGCACTTTAATGCTGGCGGTCTCTGGCGTATTAAGCGCACCAATACGTACGACAAAGGGATCTGCATCCTGCTCACGTAATGTCACTACATCAAACAAAATGACAGATTTATCGTTAAATATCGTTTCTTGTTTGCCAAGCACTTGACCTTGACACCAAGCCTCATCTTCTTGCCCTAAAGTATCGCCAAATAAATAAGCACACATGTGTCCTAAGTTGATTTCGACCGGTGCCATTTGTTCTTCGGTTTCAGGTTTCCATTCACTGATTTGCGCTTGCAGATCGTCTGGAATTTTTCCGTCATTAGCCGCGACGATATCGTTAAACGCACGGTGATAGCGGATAGATTCTTGGTCTTCTACCATGATGACTTCGTTTTGCTCACTGAGCTTAATCTCGTGCGCCCATGCGCTAAAGTTAACGAAATAAGACGTATCGCGCTGATACAAGTGACGGTTGGTGGTATAGAGCTGATCAAACGCATAAATAATGCTGCCATCAGCCGTGCGTAAGCGTAATACCGCATCGTGTAAGTTGTCATTGACAATGACGCGCTCGATTTTACAGTCAAGCCCATAAGGACTATCAACACAAGGATAAGCATTGATGAAGCGCTCAGGCTTACCGTCTTTCATTGCAAGTACTTGATTGATATGGCAGGGCTTGTCTTCTGATAACAACAAACAGCTGTCTTTTGCACTGACGTTGTTGTTCAGACCTTTAGGCATTGCCGCCACTTCGATCATTTTTTGTAGCCACTCTGGCACATCATTGCTCATATCATCGGTCAAAATACGCCAATGATCGCCATGACCTGCAGACTGTTCATCGGTCAGTGTGATCTTGGTAGGAGTTTGAATGTTTTTATATTGATAATTTATGGTCATGAAAATACTCAAAATTAAGTCAGCGTGGGGTTTGTGTCTAATACTGTAGTGCGACGGTTACTTACGTACCATTCAGTATTTCAAATAACTGGTTTATGATGTCAGCGACATTACCAGCAAAGTGTGAACAAACCACAATGAGGGTTAATGACAATTGTCTTTAGCATATAATATATAGGTATTGACATATCTAATAGCAAGGCCTCTATAAAAAATAATAACAAAACCCAGTTTTTTGGTAAAAAATACTCTTAGTATCGGCTAATGACTGGCACATATTGGCTAAATTGTGTCAAACTAGCTCCCTTTTGACGGCTGTCCTCGGCTCGTCTGATCTCCTGTTTTGTGTTTGATTTATATGTGAGTAGTAGCAGCTGTATGATGCATTTACTACTGCTCGTGATGCAACCTATATAAAGTCGCACGTAGATAAGATAAAGAGTTTGAATATGTTTCGTCCTTTAGCGTTATTTATCGGCTTACGATATACCCGAGCAGAGCGTAGTAATGGCTTTATCTCCTTTATATCCCTGATTTCAATGATTGGTCTGACGCTTGGGGTTGCCGTATTGATTACGGTGCTATCGGTCATGAATGGTTTTGATCGAGAATTAAAAACCCGTATTTTGGGCATGGTGCCGCAAGCCACCGTGGTCTCAACTGAGATTATTGGTGATTGGGAGCAGCTCGCTGATAAGATTAAAGAAGATCCAGAAGTATCAGATGTCGCCCCCTTTATCCAATTGCAAGGGATGCTGACATCAAACGGTCAGGTCGCCGGGATTATGGTGACTGGCGTCGAGCCTGAATACGAAAAAAACGTCTCTATCATTAATGATCATATGGTCGAGGGCAGTATTGATACCTTGCAAAGTGGTGACTTTAGCATTGTATTGGGTGAAGAGATGGTGCAGTCTTTGGGCTTGCAGATAGGGGACAAAGTGACTTTGGTGCTGCCAGAAGCATCGCCATCGCCAGCCGGTGTGATACCGCGGTTTAAGCGCTTTACTTTGACAGGTATTTTTACCATCAGCCCAGAGGTAGACAGTCTGATGGCGTTCATCCCGATGGGTGATGCAGCAAAACTGCTGCGTCTGCCAGAAGGGGCGCAAGGCGTGCGTATGAAGCTCAATGATATCTTTACTGCGCCGATTGCCGCAGAAAAAGCCGCTGCTATTTCTCCTCAGCAGTTGTTCCCCAATGATTGGACGCAGACGCACGGCAATCTATTTGGTGCAATTCAGATGGAAAAAGCCATGGTTGGTTTGCTACTATTTTTAATCATCTTAGTTGCCGCTTTCAACATTGTCTCAAGTCTTGTGATGCTCGTCACTGACAAAAAAGCAGATATTGCCATTCTAAAAACCTTTGGTGCGTCTCCTCGTTTGATTACCCAAGTCTTTATGGTACAAGGCGTGGTCATCGGTGTGATCGGTACCGTTGCTGGTACGATATTGGGTGTGATATTCGCACTCACCGTCAGTGATATTTTAGGCTTTATTAATCAAGTCTTTAATTTGAATCTGTTTGATGCTTATTTTGTGAATTATTTGCCGTCAGAGTTGCGTTTACTTGACGTGGTATTCATTACAGGTGCCTCATTTATATTGAGCTTTTTGGCAACGATTTATCCAGCACGCCGAGCGGCTAAAATTCAGCCTGCCCAGACACTACGTTATGAGTAATTCAATCGCATAAATAAAATAAAGGAAGCGCTATGTCTGCCATTTTAAAGGCGACCAATATCAATAAAATATATGATGAGGGAGCCGTTAGTACGCAAGTTTTGACGGGCCTCGATCTGACAGTTCATGCTGGTGAGCGCATTGCTATTGTCGGGACCAGTGGTTCAGGAAAAAGTACCTTGCTACATTTGCTTGGTGGTTTAGATACGCCCACGAGTGGTGAAGTCTGGTTACATGGTCAGTTATTAAATAGCATGAATGAGACCGAACGCGGCGCGATGCGCAACAAGCATTTGGGTTTTATTTATCAGTTTCACCATTTGCTAGCAGAGTTTACCGCAGTCGAGAACGTTGCGATGCCTTTACTGATGCGTCCAGAAGTATCAACGACTGACGCTCGCAAGCAAGCGATTGAGATTCTCGAAAACGTCGGTCTAGATCATCGGTTGATGCACAGACCGGGTGAGCTATCAGGTGGTGAGCGTCAGCGTGTGGCGATTGCGCGCGCACTAGTTACCAAGCCTTCGCTTATCTTGGCGGATGAGCCAACTGGTAACTTGGATTATGACAATGCGCAAAGTGTCTTTGCATTGCTATCAGAGCTACAAAGCACGATGCAAACAGCACTTTTGATGGTGACACATGATCGCAACTTGGCGGCGCTTGCTGATCGTCAATTATTGCTACGTAATGGTCATTGGGAACAGTATTAACGTCTATATATGTTGAGATTTTCAGATGAATATAAGTGTCATAAATTGGCACTTATAAGGGTTGTCCTAACGAAATATATTGTTGTATTATCAAGTAAATATCTCATAGCAAAAGATATAAAAGCTTGATTAACTAGCTGCTATATCTATTTTATAGGACTCCGAATAATGAACAAAGATGACAATCCAATCGCCGCTTTTGGCAGTGCTGAAGAAGGCGATGAGCCGTTAAAGCCTTATATCGATCCAACCTTGTTTGACACCATCGATAGACAAGAACAAAAGGATCTTATCACCCCCGTGTTTGATGCGATCACTTTGGCTGGGGTTGACTATGATTTAAAGGTTCAAGACAGCGCGACAGGTAAGCGTTATACGCTCTGTAAAAACGACGAGGTTATTGAGATCGTCTCTATGGATAAAGATTTTACGGATAAGCTTATAGATGCCATAGAAAGAACCAAAGAAGAGTGATAGCTATTGCTTCAGACGCTGACGTTGATACTGTTTAATATTAATACCGTTTAATGATGTTAAACGGTATTAATATTTAGGCGATTTATCATCAGGTTTTTGCTGACGTTTTTGCCAACTTACGACCGTCTTGTAACGCCAAATCGCTTTAAAAGCAAGTCCACAAATGATGCTGGTTATAACCGCTAAAATCGTTAGCCCTATACAAAATGCTGTAAGCGATACAGTGCCCTTATAAGTAATAAAAGGGTTGGCGCCATCTGATAATGCCCATAAGCTAAAATCAGCAATCATTCTGCCGATAAAGCGCAAACTGATCACTGGTGCATCAATGATTTTTGCCCCGATATAATACCCAGCATAAAAGATAGGCAAGCTGGTGACTGGATTGGTAATCCACGTCAGACCGAGAGCCATAGGCACATTGGCTCGAAAAATAAGTGAGCCAATCAAAGCCAGCAACATCTGTCCTGGCAGTGGAAAAAATGCGCTAAGCACGCCAATATAGACTGCTTTATTTAAGCTATGGCGGTTGAAGTGCCATAACCGAGGATCTGCCAAATGCGGGGCGAACAGTTTTAGGGTGCGACTTTCTAGGATTTTTTCCGGTGTAGGAAGCAGGTCTTTTAGACGTTTGTGGGGCACAGTATCGCCTTTAATCGTTAACGACAGTCCGCTCAATTGTATTGATGGGCTGGTATAAAGTAATATTATGGATAAAAAATACCGATGAGAATACATAGAGTGGTGATGGTAGAAAGCCATCATTTTAATATGCCTCATCAGTATAGGGTAATATAAATATAAATGCTATTGCCTCACAGATATGATGCTTCAGTCGCTTCTAAAATGTCGATAAAAATGGCTGCTTTGGCGCCTTATTATCATCAATAACTGGCGTTAGCTGCATTATAATATTTTGCTCATCAAGCAAGGAGTGCTGGTGTATTGGTTAGTTGGTAGCCTAGTAATTATTGCTATGATGGGTGTGTTGGCAGTTGCAGATAATGTGGCGATGCCGATCGACATGCCTTTATTGAATGTGGTCAGCGCCACAGGTTTGCTTTGGTTGCTTGTCATATTTACTATTATTCTGCTTAGTGCTACTCAACTTAATAGCCCTTCAGTAAATACTCAAAGTACCAATAAAACGCGTTCTGTCAGCTCACCTAATGATGTTAAATTGTCACTTTTTAGCAAATACTTCTTATTTGGTCTATTAGCCATTGGGTTGGTCGTGGGTAGCGCGCTACAAGCGCTAGTTGCACATCAGCAAGCCGAAACGACCAAAATCACTGACTCTATACGTGTACAAGCACTCGTTCGTATCGAAGGGATAAGTGACAGTGTATATGATGCCAGTACAGATAGCGGCTATCGACAAGTAGCAGTGGTCACGCATTTAATGCCATTAGTCGCTGAGTTGACTCCCCAAGATTTGGCAGATAGTACAAGGAATTATTCGAAGGAAGAAAATAATAGCCTAAGTAAAAGCTATAGTGACAATTTTGAAAAAAAACCCAATAATCATATCGAATACCGAGTATTGCTCAATGCCTATCCAAAAAACACATCAAATAATGACTCGTTCTCAAATTTAAATGATTTGCAGCCAGGCGATGAGCTATTTATGAGCTTGGCACTGGTACCATTGTCTACCTCCAAGCAAGCAATAAGCAACCCGTCTGGTTTTGATGGTTATCGCTGGTTGCGAGGTCGACACATTGATGGTGTGGCAAATATACTGGCGGTTAGTGCGTTGACTGTCAGCAAAAGCAATAACGATGAAGCTTTACAACAAGCATCGACGTCTGACTCTTATTTCCAGCGATTTCGTACTCGTATTGATATAGGACGTTGGCAATTAAGAGATCATTTCTATAGAGATTGGCCTGCACAAACCACAGCAGAGCAGCAGGCCAGAGCTGTCACATTGAGTTTGCTCACAGGTGACCGTAGCTTGATCAATCGCGACACCAAGGATCTATATCAACTGGCGGGTATCTCGCATTTGCTTGCAATATCAGGGACACATGTACTGTTTTTAGCCATTGTATTGGGCGGCGCCGTTGTGTTGCTATTCAATCGACTGTGCCCAGTGGTTTATCGCTATATGCCACGCTGGCAAGTGCGTTGGTGGGTAATGATTGGTGCTGCTTTTATTTATGCACTATTTACAGGTTTTGATGTGCCTGCTGCACGTACGGCGTGGATGCTACTGGCTATCGGCTTGGTGAGATTGACATTGCTACCTATCAGTACCATGCGTGTGTTGTTAGCATTAGCTGTCTTGATGGCATGGCAAGATCCGTATGTATTGTGGCAGGCAGGGTATTGGTTGTCCTTCATCGCAGTGGCGCTGTTGCTCAAATACGAAGATACCTCGTATCAGCATACTACAGAGGCTTTGAGATCATCGTACGACGAGCATAGGAGTAAGGGCGATAGAGTGCTCTATCATGCTCTGCGAGCTGGACGGCGTATGTTCAAGCTACAGTTTTGGTTGTTTCTGACGTTATTGCCTATTACGCTGCTCTTATTTGGTAAAGCATCATTGTGGGGACTTATTGTCAATTTATTTGCGATTGGGCTGTTTGGGTGGGTGATTGTACCGCTCAATCTGTTAGCAGGGCTTTTTTACCTGTTATCACCCACGATAGCTGACAGCATTTGGTCTTTAGTAAGTGCCATCGTCGGCAATCTACATGAGTTGATTGGTTGGCTGACATCATTACCAGCATTAACAGACGCATGGTTGTATACGCCAGTTAATATGGCGATATTGCTCATGGTGTTGTTAAGTATAGTACCTTGGCTTTTGCCAAGAGGGCTGCTCAGTCGCTGGTTGGCACTGCCTCCACTGACGCTGTTAATGATGACGGTGTATGCCAATCAGCAGTCACTTGTAACAGTACCGACGTTATATATTTTGCCAACGGGTGATCCCTATATCAGTGCAGCCTTGCTACAATTCCCTTTACATAACCAAAGCGTTAGTAACAGTAAGGATAGATCTTCACTTGCGAAAGACAATACCAGCTGGCTATTTTTGGCCGATCATAGACCAACCGCAACACAGACCATGCCAAGCAATCTCACAGCGGATAAACTATCTGTATCTTTAGAGCAGCAACTGGGCAGTTTGTCAGTTGATAAACTAGAAGGCATCATAGTGCAGAGCAGTAGCACTGTACTGACTGACACGTTGAATGCCAGTGAGCAAAATATGGTCGTTAGCGCCAAAAATTCTGAGTTATTACCGCTGGCAGTTGCGCAGTTAAATCAGCAGCTACCTGTCAGTCAATATTGGCAAGCGGGACGCTCCGAGCGTTGGTCTGCATTCCAGCAAGCCTCTAAAATAGCAGCTCAGTCTAAAGGTAAGACGAATATCAGTGCGCAAGGATGCGAGCAAGGCAAAACATGGCAGGTGGCTAGTGGTGATTTATCCATCCAAGCAATGACAGGCTGGAGCGAGATAGGTGATACTAGCGTGTGGGACTGTACAATTGCGATTGATAGCAGCGTACCTATACAAGTTCTAAGATACAACGCAGCCGATCCGCTAAAGTCATTATCTGTAAACTCTCAAACGAAAATAGCAGATAACCAGTTAGATACGGATCACAAAAACTCGTCTCTATCACGGCTTGTTTTAGACACTGATACCCATCCACGCGTTTGGCAGATGTGGTCATTATTATGTTCAGCTGATTCGAATAACGACAGCATGAGGTTTAAAAATATCACATGGCTTGGTCATAGTGCATCACAGATGACAACTGATGTCATAAGTCGTCAAAGCATCAATGATATTATCACCTACGATGACAAACCTTTAGAAGCGTCTTTATCGCTGAATATAATGGACAACGGTGTTGACGCAGAAGCGATGAGTCCTTAAAAATATTGCTTATACTCGCAGTGTTACAATATGGTGATATTTCACAGTTATACTATTGAACCATTATCGAAATACCACCATACTTACCAGCTTATTCATACCGATAAGTGATGTGACGATAAGATATTTATCTTTTGCGGTCATTATCAGTATCATCTTTTTATTGTTTTAGATTGTTTCTGACTTAGGAAGTTATATGCCCAACTGGCCACCAGACCCAAACAAACGTCCTGATAATTCGGCAAATCAGCCAACGCCAATGCAGCAACCAAACGCGCCGAGCGGACAAGAGTGGAAAGTACTGGAAAACACCTTATTAGCTAGTGTGGTTGAGCAGCGCCGTGCTCGTCGCTGGAGTATTTTCTTTAAACTGTTGACCTTTGGTTATATATTATTGATATTTTTGACCATAGGTCGCGGATGTAGTGGTTCGCCAACAGGTATGGATGCCGTTGATACTAGCTCGCCGCATTTGGCAGTGGTTGAGCTGCAAGGTGTGATCAGTAATGATGATGTGGCCAACGCTTACGATGTCAATGAGGCATTGACAGACGCTTTTGCAAATAGTAACTCTAAAGCGGTGGCGTTAGACATTAACTCACCTGGTGGCTCACCGGTACAGTCTGATGAAATTTGGCAGACTATGATGGATCTGCGTAAAGAATATCCCGATAAAAAGCTTTATGCTGTTATCGGTGATATTGGTGCTTCAGGTGCTTATTATATCGCCTCTGCCGCAGATGAGATCTATGTCAATCCATCGAGCTTGGTTGGTTCTATCGGTGTCATTATGCCAAGTTACAATGTCAAGGGCCTAATGGACAAGGTCGGCGTAGAAGATCGTACTATCACTGCGGGTGAGTACAAAGACATCTTGAGTTTGTCGCGCCCATTGACTGACTACGAAGAAAAACATGTCGAAGGTGTGCTTGCTAATACGCACAAGCATTTCATCAATGCCGTCAAAGAAGGCCGCGGTGATCGCTTGAAAAATCCTGAACAAAACAAACTGTTTTCAGGACTGTTTTGGACCGGTGAGCAATCTATCGAGTTAGGTTTGGCAGACAAAACGGGCAGTATTACAAGCCTCAGTAAACAATTGGATCTTGATACGATCATCAGCTATAGCCCAACCGATCCGTTCCAAATGTTTATGGATCGCTTTGCGGTACAATTGGGTGCAGGCATTGGCTCTAGCATGAGCCTTGATGGGTTTTTGCCCCAAGAAGAAGGTAATGCAAAAATGCGTTAAGCGTTTAATATTTTAGATATACTGTGTATGATTGTTGAGGCTGAGCATATAATTATGCTCAGCCTCAATTGTATATAATGCTAAAAACTACCTTAATATGAAAGACAGTTGAATTATTAAAAATAATCTCTGCACACGACAAAAAAACAAAAAAGTCTGTTAAAGCAAAGGCATAATAGTAATTTTTAAGACGAATAGACCATGCCAAACTTTAACAGACTTAGTGAGACTTTAACCCAAAACCTGAGCATGAA